>Ga0070698_100005637_pt1 | contig 13704 bp, 10 predicted proteins | sample KBSK1502metaG_FD_65477 | JGI IMG/M metagenome (GOLD analysis project Ga0070698, IMG submission 65477) | Corn, switchgrass and miscanthus rhizosphere microbial communities from Kellogg Biological Station, Michigan, USA - KBS K1-50-2 metaG | ecosystem: Host-associated > Plants > Roots >... | reverse complement strand
CAGCGTCCCGGCTGGTTCATGAGACCGCGCTGCTGATAGAACTCCTGCTCGCCCGCCGTGAAGACGAACGGCTGTGAACAGTCCTTGCAGGTGAGTGTGATGTCGCTGAAGCTCATGTGAGGCTTCTCCCTTTTGTCGCTAGCTGGCCGATGCCCGAGCTCACCGTTGGGGGGTTCGAAGGGAGAAGCTCCGCTCGGACGCCGCACTGGTGCGATCTTCGTGACCGCTGTGATGTAAAGGCTAGCAGGATCGACCTCGGTGGGCGAGGAGGGACTCGAACCCTCACGCTCTTGCGAGCACTGGACCCTAAATCCAGATCGTCTACCGTTCCGACACTCGCCCGCTTCCCATTGTGCGGGAACGCTGCTAGTTGTCGGCCTTGTCCCCACGGACGAACACGCTGCGCGTCGCCTCGTCCGCGGTGACGAGGAACGTGTCCGCGTCCGTCTCGCCGACGTTCACCGAAGCGAGGAGGCGGTCGTCGGTGACGTGGATGAATCCGCTCGTGCGCTGGAGCTCATTCGCGATCGCCTCCGAGAGCGTCTCCTCTTCGTGCGCTTCGGAGAGCAGCGCCTTCGCCTTCTTCACGAGAGCGAAGAACTCGTCGGGCGAGAACGGGTTCTCGTGCGCGAGGAGCACGGCGGTGCCGAGCTCGTCGTCACCTTCGTGGATCTCGTAAAAGAACATCTCCATCGGTCTAGACTAGTCCTCTCCCATGTCGACGACCCCGAGCGAGACAGCCGCTCCCGATCTCACCACGTCCGCCGACGGATCGTTCCGCTATGGCATCGAGCGCCTCAAGGGCTCGCTCGTGCGGATCGCGGTCGAGGCCGACGCGGACCGCTTGCGCGCGGCGGCCGACCGGCAGTTCGAGCGGCACAACCAGCAGGCGAAGATCCCCGGCTTCCGTCCCGGCAAGGCGCCGCGCCCCCTCTACGAGCGCCACTACGGCACGCAGCACCTCTGGAACGACGGCGCCGAGGACGTGATCGACGAGACCTATCGCGAGATCACCCAGCGCGAGAGCATCGATCCGCTCGATCACCCGCGGATCGAGATCCGGCAGCTCGACCCGGACAAGCCGCTCTCCTACGTCGCGACCGTCGCGGTCCGTCCGGCGGTGACGCTGGGCGACTACAAGGCGCACGGGGCGACGCTCGCGCCGAGCGCTCCGACCGCCGAGGACGTCGAGCGCGTGATCGCCGGGATGCGCGAGCACCATGCCGAGCTGCGCCCGGTGGAGCGTGCCGCGGAGAAGGACGACGTGATCACCGTGGACATCGACGTCGACCTCGACGGCCGCTCCTTGACGATGGCGCGCAACGGCCACCTCGAGCTCGGCCGCGAGTACGCCGTGCCGGGCCTGGCCGAGGGTCTCGTCGGGATGAAGGCGGGCGAGGAGCGCACGCTCGAGCTGACGTTCCCGAGCGACGCCGATGAGGACCTGCGCGGCAAGGTCGGGAAGTTCCGCGTCCACGGATCGGCGGTCTCCGAGAAGGTCCTGCCCGCGCTCGATGACGAGTTCGCCAAGACGGTCGGCGTTCCCGACGTCGCCGCGCTGCAGAAGGCCGTGCGCGACGAGCTCGCCCACGGCGCGTTCCACGAGGCGCGTGACGCCGCCGCCGAGACCGCCATGTCGCACGCGGTCGAGACGAGCGAGGTCGAGGTCCCCGAGGTCCTGATCCAGGACGAGCTCGACCACATGGTCGCGGAGCTGCGGGCGCGCGCCTCGGAGCGCGGCGTGACCTGGGAGCGCTTCCTCCTCCAGGCGAAGAAGACCGAGCCGGAGATCCGCGAGGAGTGGCGCGCGGCCGCGGAGCGGCGGGCGAAGTCGCTCCTCGTCCTTGACGCGATCGCGAAGCAAGAAGGCGTCAGCGTCTCCAGCACCGAGCTCGCGCAGGAGGTCGCGCTCACACCCCTGGCGCAGCAGGACCCGAAGGCGCTGCGCGACCCGCAGGTGCTCGCCGCCATGGCGCGCTCCATGCGCAACCGCAAGGTGGTCGACAGGCTCATCGGCCTCGAGACGCCGGACGCCGAGCGTGAGGTGCTGAAGTCGCTCGGGAGCGATCTCGACCCGCACGCGGAGGCGGCCGAGCACGCCGCCGAGGTCCAGGACGCGGCCGAGACGCCCGCGGCCGGTCCGACCGCGCCGCCGGCGATCATCGTCCCCGAGGGTCCAAAGGGGACCGCGGAGGGCCGGGAGGCGATCCGCAAGCTCCTGGAGAACAAGGAATAGGTCCGCTTTGATGACTCGGCGTGGTCCTGGGTATAGCAGCGGATCAGATCCCAAAAAGTCACATCAGAGACCGGGTAAGTACCGGGGAGCCGAGGGTCGTTTGATACCCTCCGTAAAGAAGAGTTGAGGAGAGTGCCATGACGCTGGTCCCAATGGTCGTGGAGCAATCCGGTCGGGGCGAGCGCGCCTACGACATCTTCTCGCGGCTCCTCAAGGACCGGATCATCTTCATCGGCGACATGATCGAGGACCAGATGGCGAACCTGATCATCGCTCAGCTCCTGTTCCTCGAGTCGGAAGACCCCGAGAAGGACATCTACCTCTACATCAACTCGCCGGGTGGGGTCGTCACGAGCGGCCTCGCGATCTACGACACGATCCAGTACATCAAGGCGCCGGTGAACACGGTATGCATCGGCCAGGCGGCGTCGATGGGGTCCGTCCTCCTGGCCGCCGGGACGACGGGCAAGCGCTTCGCCCTCCCGAACTCGCGGATCATGATCCACCAGGGCTCGGGCGGGTTCCGCGGGAACACACCCGACGTGCTCATCCAGGTCAAGGAGCTCGAGACCCTCGTCGACAAGCTCACCCGGATCCTCGCGCATCACACCGGGCAGCCGGTCGAGAAGATCCGCCGCGACTCAGAGCGCGATCGTTTCATGAGCGCGGAAGAGGCCAAGGCCTATGGCCTCATCGACGACGTCTACGTCGGCAAGGAGTCGCTCATCTCGCTCCACCGCACCGAGACGCGCGAGCCTGTGGGGGTCCCGTGACCACCCCCGCCAAGGGCGGCAAACCCTACCGCTGCTCCTTCTGCGGCAAGAGCCAGGACCAGGTGCGCAAGCTCATCGCGGGTCAGGGCGTCTACATCTGCGACGAGTGCATCACCCTGTGCCGCGAGATCGTCGACGAAGAGTTCATGGAGACGCCCAAGGCCCGAGCGACGGGGGCGAAGATCCCGAGCCCGCGGCGCATCAACGAGATCCTCGATCAGTACGTCATCGGACAGGAGAAGGCGAAGCGGGTCCTCTCCGTCGCCGTCTACAACCACTACAAACGCGTGGGCGCCGGCCACCGCGTCGACGACGTCGAGCTCGGCAAGTCGAACATCATGCTCATCGGTCCCACGGGGTGCGGGAAGACGCTCCTTGCCCAGACCCTCGCGCGGATCCTCGATGTCCCGTTCTCCATCGCGGATGCGACGAGCCTCACTGAGGCCGGATATGTGGGCGAGGACGTCGAGAACATCCTCCTGCGGCTCATCCAGGCCGCCGACTTCGACCTCAACCGCGCGCAGCGCGGGATCATCTACATCGACGAGATCGACAAGATCGCGCGCAAGAGCGACAACCCGTCGATCACGCGCGACGTCTCGGGCGAGGGCGTCCAGCAGGCCCTCCTCAAGATCCTCGAAGGGACGGTCGCGAACGTCCCGCCGCAGGGTGGCCGCAAGCACCCGCACCAGGACTTCATCCAGATCGACACGACGAACATCCTCTTCATCTGCGGAGGCGCGTTCGAGGGTCTCGAGAAGATCGTCGAGGCGCGCATCGGGAAGAAGACGATGGGCTTCGGCGCGACGCTCCGCGACAACACGAGGGAGACCACGGCCATCCTCGAGCAGGTCATGCCCGACGACCTTCTCAAGTTCGGACTGATCCCCGAATTCATCGGTCGGCTCCCGGTGATCGTCCCGCTGCACGCGCTCGATGAGAGCGACCTGCTGCGGATCCTCACCGAGCCGAAGAACGCGATCGTGAAGCAGTACCAGAAGTTCCTCGCGCTGGACAAGGTGGAGCTGCAGCTCACGCCGGACGCGCTGACCGCCGCGGCACGCGGCGCGGTGAAGCGCCGCACCGGCGCGCGCGGCCTGCGCACCATCATCGAAGAGGTCCTCCTCGACGTGATGTACGAGATCCCGTCGCGCACCGATGTCCGGAAGGTCGTCGTGACCGACGAGAGCATCGAGGGCAAGATGAAGCCACTGCTCCTCAGCAAGAACGAACAGGTCGTCCTCGAGGGCGAGCAGGCCAGCAGCGCCTAACGGCGCGTGCCCAAGCTCTACTTCGCGAGCCCGCGCGATCTCCCCACCAGCAGCCCGCAGCCTGGCATGACCGAGCACGTCCTCCAGAGCGGCGGCGTGGCCGTCCGCTCGATCGACCTCGCGCCCCGCACGGTGATCGAGACGCACCGGCACGACGAGGAGTGCATCGGGATCGTCACCCGCGGCGGCCTGGCGATGGTCATCGCCGGGGAGCAGCGCATCCTCGCGGAGGGCGACACCTACGTCGTCCCGCCGGCGACGGCGCACGGCATGCGCGTGCTGGAGCAGCGCACGCACGTCATCGAGGTGCGCAAAGCGTGAGCCTGGTCATGTACTCGCTTCGGGACTGCCCGACGTGCGAGCGCGCGCGCCGGGAGATGGACGCCGAGGGGATCGCCTACGAGGAGCGCCTGGTCGACGGCAACGCCTCCTACCAGCAGGAGGTGCTGCGGCTGACGCTCCAGCGCACCGTGCCGGTCTTCGTCAAGGGCGCTCAGGTGGTCGTCGGGTATCACGGGGAGCGCGGCTGAAGCTTCTAGCGGTCGCGGTCGCGACCCGTTCGACATGACAGTCACAGACCTGATACCCCCCAGGGTCGCGAGAGCAGGGCATGATCTTGAGCGGTGGGTGGCCTTCCGCGGGACCTCTTCTTCTACGCGCACGCCGCCGCGGTCGTCGGCGCGACCCTGTGGCTGCTCATCGTGGGCGCCCTGCTGGTCCCGGGCGCGCTCGCGATCGCGGTCGCCGCCGTCGCCGCGATCTACCTGGCGACAAAGGAGCGCCTCACCCATGAGCTGACCGACGTCACGCGATACCCGCAGCCGCTCCTGGTCGCGGACCTTGTCGCGGGTGCGCTCTGGATGGTCGCCACGGCGCACAGCGCCCGGAGCATCGCGTTCATCGTCGTCGTCCTCATCGGCTCGCTCGGCGTGTACACCCTCGGCCGGCGGGCCATCGTCTTCACCGCGGTCGCCTACGCCGCGGGGCGCGCCGGGCAGGAGTGGTACCGCATCTCGGTCGGCGCGCCGAGCTCGCTCGCGCAGTACGTCTCCGAGCTGAGCGTCGTCTTGCTCGTCGCGCTGATCGTCGCGGCGGCGCTGCGCTCGTACGCGCGCGTCCGCGAGCGCGGCGAGGCGGCGCTCCGCCGCGCGACGAGCCTCGAGCACGTCGCGCGCGACCTCGCCAGCGCGACCGAGCCTCTCGCCGTCCTGCGATCGATCCCGCACCACGCCGCATCCCTCGTCGACGCCGACTACGCCGCGATCGTTCTGCGTACCGGCGAGGAGTTCGAGGTCGCGGCGGGGGCGGGCCTCGCCGAGAAGGTCGTGGGGATGCGACGGAGCTCGAGCGAGGGCGTCTTCGGCGAGGTCCTCGCGAAACGCTCGACGATCATGCACGACGACTACGTCCACCATCCGCGCGCGGTCGCGAGCGTCGTCGACCTCGGGATCCGGACGCTGGTCGGAGTGCCGATCTTCGTGAGCGGCGAGATGGCCGCGTGCCTCACGGTCGGCCGCGTCTCGAGGCGGCCCCTCGACGTCGCCGAGCTCTCGTCCCTGAGCGCTCTCACGGCGCATGCCTCCATCGCCCTGGCGAACGCGCGGACGCTCGCGCTCGCGCGCCGGCTCGAGGGGCTGACGGGTCGGCTGAGCGCCCAGGATGCTCCCGACAAGGTCCTCGAGATCGCCGCGCAGGAGGCGGCGGAGGCGTTCAACACGGAGTTCGCGTACGTCGTGGCGATCGAGCCCGCAGGGACGCGGATGGTCGGCGGCGTCGGTGCGGCCGCGAGCCTCATCGGGCGCCGCTACGACCGCCCCGGGCCGCTCACTCAGCGCGTGATCGGGGCTCGCGAGCAGATATCCGTACGTGACTACGTGGGCGAGTTCCCGATCCGTCCGGAGGATGAGCCCGTCCATGTCGACCGCAGCGGACGCCGGGGCAGCGCGGGTCTCATCGCCCGCGAGAGGGGGATCCACGCCATCGTGTCCACGCCGCTCGTCGTCGGCGACACCGTGGCGGCCGTGCTGGTCGTCGGCACGGAAGATCCCTCGCGGACGTTCGACGAGCTCGACCGGCAGGGGATGACGCGCCTCGGGGAGATCGCCGCCCGGGCATTCGAGAACCTCGCGCAGCTTGGTCGCCTTCGCGACCTGTACCTGGCGACGGTGAAGGCGCTCGCGGCCGCGGTGGACGCACGCGACCCCTACACGCGGAGCCACTCGGCGCGCGTGGCCGCCCTCTCGCGCCTCATCGCCGAGCAGATGCATCTCTCGGAGGACGAGGTGCGCCAGGTGCAGCTCGGCGCGCTGCTGCACGACGTCGGAAAGATCGGTATCCCCGATGCGATCCTCAACAAGCCGGGCCCGCTCGCCCCGGAAGAGTGGGCGGTCATGCGGACGCACCCGGCGCTCGGCGCGGCGATCCTCGAGGGCGTCGAGCCGCTCGCCGACCTCGTGCCGATCATCCGCGACCACCACGAGCACTACGACGGGAACGGGTATCCGAGCGGAGCGTCCGGGGACGAGGTCGGCCACCTCGCCTACATCGTCGCCGTCGCCGACGCCTACGAGGTCATCGTCAGCAAGCGTTCGTACAAAGAAGCGCAGACCGTGGACGAGGCGCTCACCGAGCTGCGTCTCTGCCGGGGGAAGCAGTTCCATCCCGACGTGGTGGACGCGTTCGTCCGCGTGATCGAGCGCGACCTGAGCGAGGGAACGCGCCTGCTCGCGCGCGTCGGCGCCCTCCAGCAGGAGGACATCGACGACGTCCCGGGTCCCGGCGACGTCCTCCAGCGCTACGTAGCGAGGGCCCAGACGCATGGGCGCCGCCTGTCGGTGCTGCAGCGCCTCGCCGGGGAGATCGGCGCGGTGCTGGACCTCGACGACCTCGCCGAGCGCCTGCTGCGGATCGTGTGCGACGCCATGGGCTACGAGCACGGGTTCCTGGCAACGGTGGATCGCGAGAGCGCCGAGCTCGTCGTGCGCTCGGCATTCGGACCGTCCGACGAGTTCGTGGGCGCACGCATTCCGAAGGGCGCGGGGATCTCGGCCTGGGTCGTCGCGAATAGGCGAATGCAGAACGTCGGCGACGTGAGCAACGACGCGCGCTTCTTCGGCCCGGCGGACGTCCGCTCCAGCCTGATCGTCCCGCTCCGCATCGAGGACGAGGTCCTCGGCGTCCTCGGGATCGAGAGTCCACGCCGCCAGGCGTTCACGCCTGAGGATGAGCAGCTGCTGACGGCGGTGTCGCACCAGATCTCGGCCGCGATCCGCGTCGCGAACCTGCATAGCGTTGCGCGCAACGCCGCGGCGACGGATCCGCTCACGGGCCTGGCGAACCGGCGGGCGTTCTTCGAGCGTCTCGAGACGGCGCTCGCGGCCGGCGGCGACGACCCGGTTCTGACGGTCGCGCTCGCTGACGTCGACGGCCTCAAGGATCTGAACGACCGCCACGGTCACCGCGCGGGCGACGAAGGCTTGATCCGGATCGGCGAGCTCCTGACGCAGGGGGTCCGCAGCGGCGATGTCGCGGCCCGCATCGGCGGGGACGAGTTCGCGATCCTCTTCAGCGGCGCGCCGGTCTTCGTCGCCGAGCGCGTCATGCAGCGGATCGCCGACGGCCTCGCGGCCTCTCTGCTCTCGACCGGCGCTCGGGTGCCGTCGATCTCCTGGGGCCTCGCCCAGGCCGCAGGTCGCACGAACGCGGACGAGATGCTCGAGCTCGCGGACCGCGCGATGTACGTGCACAAGAGGCAGAAGAGGGATCGCCTCCGGGCGTAGAGCGTCGCTCGGTCGGGTCGCTCGTGCTCCGCTTCGGCGCTCGCGCTCGGCCTTGCGCACGGGTGCGCACCGGGTGCGTCGTGGACGCGCTCAGGCCGCTCGCGCTCGCGCCTGGCTCCGCCCGCCGACCCGTCCTCGCGCCGCTCACCGCTTGCTCGGCTTCGCGCCGCTCGCGCTCATCGCTCTCGGATCGGTTCGCCGGCCCCGCCGCCACTTCAAAGTCTGATGTGGCTACCGGCGGGGCCCGCTCAAAGATCCGCTCGCGACGAGCGCTCCCGACGCGGCCTCGCGCGCGGTGTCCCTGGCGCGAAGGCGGATAATGGACAGATACCGGCAGCGACCGGGAGGAGTAGCGGCCCCGCACCGATAGAGAAGGAGCGCCACCGGCTGGAAGCGCTCCGCGGCGAGAGGGGTCGCGAACGTCACCTGCGAGCCGGATCGGGCAGCCCGTTATAGCGAGATGAGGCGTGCGCGAAAGCGCGCGTGAACTCGGGTGGTACCACGGACTGACCGCTCGTCCCGAGGCGAGCGGTTTTTTGTTGTCCGCGAAAGGAGGGCGATCGATGGCGATCACCGAGAAGCTCAGTCCGCCCAAGTCCGCGCTGTCACATCAAGAGAAGAACTTCCGGCCATCGGTCGTCGAGCGCGACCTCTATGAGTGGTGGGAGCGGTCGGGCTTCTTCGCGCCGCCCGAGAAGGACGACGGCAAGCGGTTCGTGATGATGCTGCCTCTCCCGAACGTGACTGGGGACCTGCACATGGGTCACGCCCTCGGCTTCGGCGGATACGAGGACATCATGGCCCGCTATCACCGCATGCTCGGCGAGGCGACGCTCTGGATGCCCGGTACCGACCACGCCGGGATCATCGCCCAGATCGTCGTCGAGAAGGAGCTCGCCAAGGAAGGCATGACGAAGGATCGGGGGCTCACCCGCGACCAGTTCCTCGCCGAGATGTGGAAGTGGATGGACCACTACCGCCCGCGTATCGAACAGCAGCTGCGCATGCTCGGGTGCTCCCTCGACTGGAGCCGGCCGAACTTCACGATGGAGCCGAGCAAGCAGCGCGCGGTCCGGACCCACTTCATCCGTCTCTACAAGAAGGGCCTGCTCTACCGCGAGGGACGGATCGTCCACTGGTGCCTGACCTGCCAGACGACGTACTCCGACCTCGAGGTCAAGCACATCGAGCGCACCGACCCGCTGTACTACGTGCGCTACCCCTGGGCGGGACCGGGCTCGGACCGCGACGTGGTCATCGCGACGACGCGCCCGGAAACGATCCTGGCCGACGTCGCGGTGGCGGTGCACCCCGACGACGAGCGCTGGAAAGCGCTCATCGGCAAGGAGGTCACCGTGCCCGTCGTCGAGCGCCGCGTGAAGATCATCGCCGACGAGGCGGTCGATCCCGCGTTCGGTACGGGCGCGCTCAAGATCACGCCCGGACATGACGCGACCGACTTCGAGATCGGCCAGCGGCACTCCCTGCCTGTCCTCACGGTGATCGGCAAGGACGGCCGCATGCTCCCGGCCGCGGGGCCGCTCGCGGGGCTCGACCGCGACCGCGCGCGCAAGGACATGATCGACCGCCTGCGCAAGGCGGGGCTCCTCGTGAAAGAGGAGCCGCTCACGCACGCGGTGGGCGTGCACGACCGCTGCGGGACGGTGGACGAGCCGCTCGTCCTCCCGCAGTGGTGGGTCCGGATGAAGCCGCTGGCCGAGCCGGCGATCGCCGCGGTGCGCGCGGGGACCGTGCGGATCCTCCCTGAGTTCCAGGAGCGCATCTACTTCAACTGGATGGAGAACATCCGCGACTGGGCGGTGTCACGGCAGATCTGGTGGGGGCATGACGTCCCCGTCTGGTACTGCCGCGACTGCGACGAGACCGTGGTGCCCGATGAGGACGCGCCGGATCCGACGCGCTGCACGAAGTGCCGCTCGGACGATCTGCGCAAGGACCCCGACGTGCTCGACACGTGGTTCTCGAGCGCGCTCTGGCCCTTCACGACGCTCGGCTGGCCGGACTCCACGCCCGACCTCGCGCGTTTCTATCCGGGGCACGTCCTCGAAACGGGCTACGACATCATCTTCTTCTGGGTCGCCCGCATGATCGTCATGGGGCTCTTCGAGATGGGCGACGTCCCGTTCCGCACCGTCTACCTCCACGGTCTGGTGCGGACGGGCGGCGAGAAGATGAGCAAGTCCTACGGCAACACGGTCAGCCCGGTCGGGTTGATCGAGGAGTGGGGCGCCGATGCCCTCCGCTTCGGTCTTGTCGTCGACACCGCCGCGGGCATGGACACCGAGATGTCCGAGGCGAAGCTCATCAATGCCCGGAATTTCGGGAACAAGCTGTGGAACATCGGCCGTTTCGTGCTGCGGCAGCTCGAGGCGTATCCCGACGCCCTCGCCGGTCACGCGATCGATGAGGCGCCGACGGGCGACCTCGCGGAGGCCGACCGGTGGATCCTGTCACGGACGCACCACGCCGTCGTGGAGGCGACGCGACTACTCGACGGCTACCTCTTCGGCGAGTACGCGCACTTCCTGCAGCACTTCGTGTGGGCCGAGGTGGCCGACGCGTACATCGAGCTCTCGAAGGCGGGCCTGCGCGACGAGCGACGGCGGTCGGCCACCGCGCGCACGCTCGCGTACGTGCTCGACCGCGTCCTGCGCCTGCTCCACCCGGTCACGCCGTTCATCACGGAGACGCTGGCGCTGCAGCTGTGGCGCGCGGCGCGACACGACGGGACGAGTCTCGTCATCGAACGGTGGCCGGTCGCGGGTGGCCGCGACGAAAGCCTCGAGCAGCGCATGGATGCGGCGCTCGACGTCGTGCGCGCGGCGCGCGCACTGCGTCAGGACGCCGGGATCGAGCCCGGCGAGCGCGTGCGCGTGACGCTGTCGGGAGAGACCGGGCGGATCGCGAACGCCCTCGACGTGATCGCCACTCTCGCGAACGCCGAGGCCAGCGTCGCGGCGGGCACCGGACCGGCGAAGACCGTGGGGGCGATCGAGGTCCGCGTGGAGGCGAAGCGCGACGCCGCGGCGGAGCGCGTTCGCGCCGAACGCGAGCTCGCCGACGCGCGCGCCGCGTTGACGCGGTCCGAGGAGCTGCTCGCGAAGCCCGGCTTCGCGGAGCGCGCGCCGAAGCAGGTCGTGGAAAAAGAGCGCGCGCGCCTCGAGGAACGCCGCGCGCAGGTGCGCCTGCTCGAAGAGGAGCTCGCCCGTCCGGGCGAGTAGCCTCACCGCCGATGCCGACGGCACCGCGCTTCGCCGAGTACGGCGACCTCTTCGACGAGATCGTGCGCTTGCGCGAGGAGGGGAAGCCGGATGAGGCCCTCGCCCTGATCGAGGCGGAGGGGCTCCGGTTCCCGAAGCAGACCGCGTACGTGCACCTGTGGCGCATGTCCCTCTCGGTGGCGGTCGGCCGCATCGACCACGCCATCCAGGCGCTGGACGAGGCGCTCGCCTCGGGCTGTCGCTACCCGGCGCCAATGCTCCGCGAGTGGCCCGCGATCGCGCCACTGCGCGACATCGTCGAGTTCGAGCGCCTGATGCACATCGCCGCGATGCGGTACGACGCGGAGCTGGCGGCATCGCGCGGAACGCTCATCGTCGAGCGGCCCGACGTGATCGCGCCGCCGCGCGGGCTCCCGCTGCTCGTCGCGCTGCACGGGAACAACGACACGGCCGAAAAGTCCGTTCCGTTCTGGCGCGCGGCGACCGCGCGCGGGCTGGTCCTCGCGGTGCCCGGCTCACCGGAGATCGCGCTCACGCCCGGTCTGTTCGTCTGGAACGATGCGGACCGCGCTCACGTACACGTGCTCGATCAGGTCGAGCGGCTAGTCCGCGAGCAGCGCATCGACCCCGAGCGGATCGTTCTCGGCGGCTTCTCGGCGGGGGCGCTCCGCGCGCTCCAGCTCGCCTACAGCCCGGCGCTCCACGCGAAGGCGGTCATCGCTGTCGGCCCGTGGATCCCAGTCAAGGAGGCCGAGGCGCTCGCGTCGGCGCGACCGGTGCGCACGTTCATCGCCGTGGGCGACCAGGACAAGGGCGGATACGCGGGATCGCGTACGCTCACGGACCGCCTGAGCGGCGATGGCGTGCCCGTGCGACTCGAGGTCATCCCGGGCCACGGCCACAGCTATCCGCCCGAGTGGGACTCCACGCTCGGCCGGGCCATCGACTTCGCCCTCGCGGGCTAGGTCACCTGTTCTCCTTCAGCGCGGCGTTCGCGCGCGTCCCCGCGTCGCGTAAGGCGTTGTCCGCCTTGTCCTTCTTCGTCGTGACCTTCGTGAGCGCCTCGCTCACGGCATCGCGGATGTCCTGGTATCCGCGGATGCTCGGACCGGCCTGGCTCAGCGGGATGAGGTCGAACGACTGCTTGCTCTGGGGGCGCTTGACCCAGTAGTCCTTCAGGACCTGCTCGGTCGCGGCGGATGAGCGGACCGGCATGTAGCCGGAGAGCGCCGCCCAGCGCGAGGTCTGCTTGGTGTCGCTGAACCACTTGAGGAATTCCCACGACGCGAGCTGCTTCTCCGCGGTGCTCTTCGTGATCGCGACGACGCCGCCGAACTGGATCCCGCGGGCGCTCCCGCCGCCGTCCGGCCAGGGGACCACGCTCCAGTTGAGCGGCTTGCCCTTGAGCGTGTCGAGGATGAATCCGATCGACGTGCTGGTCGCGCCGACGTACAGCAGGTTGCCCTCGGCGAAGCGGTCCTGCCAGTCGAAGCCCTTCGGGATGTACATCCAGCCGTCGTTGATCGCGCGCTCCTCCAGCTGCAGGGTGGAGAGACCCTCCTTGCCGTCGAATCCGACGGCGCTGAGGTCGGGCTTCACGATGACGCCGCCCTTGTTCAGGACGGACCCGAGGAACGAGTCGATGCTGAGGGCCGAGAGGCCCCAGCGCGTGACCTTGCCTGCCGCGTCGGTCTTCTTCGCGGCCGCGGCCTGCTTCTCGAGCTCGTCCCACGTCTTGGGCGCCGCGGTGAAGCCGAGCTCCTTCGCGAGGTCGTCGTTGCGGTAGAGGACCTCGAGGCTCTTGATGAAGGGCCACGAGAGGGTCTTGCTGCCGTACTGCGGGTACTTGTTCGCGTCGAGATAGGGCTTGTAGATGTCGGCGATGGACTCCTTGGTCAGGCCGTTCTTCGTCGAGCTGATGTACGGGTCGAGCTCGACGATCACGCCGGCCTTGGCGTAGTCCGCGACCTGGTTCTCGACCGCGACGACCATCTCCGGCGTCGCGCCGGCGTTGATCGCGCCGAGCATCTTCTGGTACAGGCCGGTGTACGACTGTCCGTTCGACTGGTCCTCGGCCTTGACCGTGATGCCCTTGCCGTTCGTCTTGTTGAACTCGTCGATGAGGTCCTGGAAGCCCTTCGCCAGGATGCCGGTCTGGTTGTGCCAGATCGTCACCGTCACCGGACCGCTGAGTGCGATGTCCGCCGCGGTCGTGGCTGCCGGTGCGGCGCTCGCGCCTGTCGTTCCGCCGCCCGTGGGTGCACCCGGCGCGCATGCGGCGACGAGGATGGCGGCGACGGTGGTGAGGCTGAGCAGAGCGCTGCGCATGGACCCCTTCCCTCCCTGTGGCTCCGCCTATCCGCGGATGCCGGTGCGTGCGACGCCTTCGATGAAGTAGCGCTG
>Ga0070698_100005636_pt1 | contig 13704 bp, 7 predicted proteins | sample KBSK1502metaG_FD_65477 | JGI IMG/M metagenome (GOLD analysis project Ga0070698, IMG submission 65477) | Corn, switchgrass and miscanthus rhizosphere microbial communities from Kellogg Biological Station, Michigan, USA - KBS K1-50-2 metaG | ecosystem: Host-associated > Plants > Roots >... | reverse complement strand
GGGTCTTCCCCCGGGGGGGTGAATGGCCATTCAAGCAAGTTTGCGCCGCGAACAGACGTCAGGTGAGCTGCGCCGTCTGCGGGATGAGATCGGTAAGTGGTCAGCGCGGCGGACTCATGCGGATGCCGTGCGTCAGCACGTCACCCAGCTGACCAGCCTCGAAGCAACTCTGTCGGAAGCTCTGACGAGAATCGACACCCTAGCGAACGACTATGGCGCCGGAGATCTTCGCGGCACCTACGACTACTTCCGGGAACTTGACCGCCAGGTGACGCTGGTGCGCCGAGTCTGGCGATGGTTCGCAGACAAGTACGACCAGCGTGACGTTGAAGCTATGGCCCCTCTGCTGCGCGCAGCCGATGAGGTGGCGTGGTCGGTGCACGCACAGGCACATCGGGCGAGTGGCGCGGCCCGGCTGTCACCCGCACCGCTTCCTTTCATCGACGAGATCGACACGCCAGAGGCGATCCCGCGGGACGAGCCAGCTCGCGAGCTCCGCCCGGATAAATTCGACGACGTACTCGCCGCGACCCTGGCACGGCTGCCCGTCCCCGTCATCGGCCTGCCGGCCGTTGCCCTGGCCGAACCTTGGCGCCTCATCCTGATCAGCCACGAGGTCGGACATCACCTGCAGTACGACCTCGCGTCGAACCGGCAGCTCATCGCCACGGTGGGAGTGGCGGTGCAGGACGCAGCGGGTGGTGGCGAGGCGGGTAGACGATTCCGGGCCTGGAGTCAGGAACTGTTTGCGGACCTGGTCGGCCTGGCAGCTACCGGACCTGGACTGATCACCGGCCTGCTGACATATGAGCTGGGTGCCGACGCGCACGTGCTGGACCGGGGACGCGGCCGCTATCCCGCTCCCGCTGTCCGGTTCGCCCTGCTGGCCGAGATGTGCCAGATGCTCCATCTGCGTCCCGAGGTCGACCTCGCGGGTGTAGACGTAGCCGGCTGGACTGCCGAGCGCGACGATGATCCTCTCGCCACCCAGCGCACTGCGGCCAGGGGGGATATAGACCTCGTCGCGAAGGTGGCCAAGGCGCTCGTCGAACTCGACCTAGACGGCCGGGGAACATTGAGCGAACTGCTGGAACTTGACCCGGCCGCGTTCGGCCCGCAGGGAACCGTCGCCCACATGGCCGAGTCGCTTCGCGAGGGCAACGGTCCTGACCAGGCCGGGCTCGATGTGGTCAGGCAATTGACCGCAGCGTCCATCACTGCCTGGCGGAAAGTGCAGAGCGTAACCGATGATGACCAGCGCGAGAAGCACGAGAAACAGCTCGCAACCCGCATCGTTGAACGGCTGGTGGCAAGCCGGGAGCCCGGCACGCGAGCAGCTGAGACCGTAAGCGCCGCCAGACCGGATCCCACACTGGTCAGCCTATTCGCAGGCGAACTGCCATCGGCGGCGATGTTAGGAGGTACTCGATGACGACACCTAATCCCGCTTGCACCCTCCGCTTGCTGATCGCAGCCGAGCGGCTGCACAACCAATGGTCTTTCGTTATCACCTGCAGCCAGGTCGACTCATTCGAAATCCGCCGGACCGCTGCGATACCGCCGGACCAGTCATGGCCTAACCCGAAAGCCAGTTGCCCGAAATCCTGTCCCCTCAAGGAAGTCGAGACCTGGGACGCCGAAAGGCTCGACAGCGAGCTCGGGAAGTTGCGCCGACAGGGCGGCCGCGCCGCTGAAGTGGGCCATTATCTGTTCTCGGTGCTGTTCGGCGACGACTGGCCGAAGGTGGTCGAGTTGGCCGAGCAGCACAATGCGACGATCATCGAAGTGGCTCTCACCTGGTCACGGGATGCCCGAGAGCTCATGCGCCTTCCGTGGGAACTGCTGCACGACGGAAACCACTACCTTGGCACCTCCGCCGGCAACTTCCTGGTCACTGTCACCCGCGTTGTAGTCGGCACGACGCAGCCGACGCCCGAGCTACCCGCTTGTCCGCGGGTGCTTTTCGTCGTCGGGTCTCGGGTAACCGACGCCATGGTGCGACCCGGCACTGAGATGCTCGCGCTGTTGCGCGAAGTGAAGGCGACAGGCCGTCGGGTGCAGCACCGGATCCTCGAGGATGCCACGGCCAAGCGACTAGGTCACGCCATCGCCACATACCAGCCGCATATCGTGCACTTCGTCTGTCACGGTGGAAGGCATCCAGACGGAACGGGGTACTTGCGGCTGCGTTCTGATGAGCCCGAACGCGATACAGACGACTACACCGCGTCCCAGGTGCTCGAGCAGCTGCGGATAGCGGGCAAACCGCCGGCGGTCGTGATGCTGAGCTCCTGCGACACGGCCGGTAGCGGCGTCGACGGCAGTCGGCTGCGGTCGTTCGGGGGCCCGGAGCTGGCCGCGCCGTTCGCGGTGGACCTCGTGCGCAACGACGTCCCGGTCGTTCTCGCCATGGCCGGTACAGTCAGCGATCGCGCGTGCCGCGTGTTCACCCGCACGTTCGCGCGGGCTCTCGCCGCAGGTGAGTCGCTGATCTCCGCAACCGCGGAGGCGCGCCGGCTGGCGTTCTCCGACGCGCTCGGCCCGGCGTCAGTCGAATGGGCCCTGCCGGCGATGTTCTTCGGTGAGAAAGTCGACCCCGATGCGCTGCACTACGCCGAGGACCCCGACGCCGGGAAGTTCGAGAATTGGGTCAGCATGCTGCGGCTGACCAGGAAACCGGTCTTCGCCGCTCGAGAGCCTTTCTTCGACTCGTTCTGGTCCATGTTGCCAACGAGACAGGGCTGCCTGACAGGCTGGGAGCGCACCAGGGACCACAAGGGGCCCGGCGTCCTCGCGATCTGCGTCAGCGAAAGCGCGAACGGGGTGGGGAAGACGCGCCTGCTGGAGGAGTTCGGCCGGGCAGCGCTGGAGAACGGTCACCTGCCGCTACTCATCGCCACCGGCAAGGACCAGGAACCGCCAGGCGATCTGCCGTCGCTAGCCCGCGAGATCAGCAATGCCATGCGAGACCTCGGAAATCGAGTACTCGGCCTCGAATCGGCGCACGGCACGCAACTCCGCCGCTTGGCCAAGGCGAATCTCGATGCCCCTGAGCAGTCGCCCGACCTTCATGATGATGTCAGAGAGGCATTCGACCTGGGCATGGCGAGTGCCCTCCATCAAGCCTTGCTGCTGGACAGTGACGCCATCCTGCGGGCTGCCCGGCTGAAGTACGGCACTACATTCTCCGCGCAAAGCCGGCTCATCATGCTGCTCGATAACCTCGGCAAGCAGTGCACCCCGCTGTTGCAGAAGCTTGTCGAAGCGCGGGACGCCTTCGGACCGTTCGGAGCCGGCAGCGAAGAACGGCCCGTGCCGGTCGTGATGACGGTCAAATACGGAACCGAAGGTGATATCCGCCGTGACCTGGCGGAGAGGGGCAGCGACCAGGACTGGCTTGACGTGCTTGAACTTCGCGCGTTCTGCCAGGAAACCGACGAGGACATCCTGGCGTACGAGAAGGTCCTGCTCCACCCCTTCCGCGGGCCAAGTTCATCGAAATGGACGGCTCAGCGATGGGTCTTCGACCGGCGAACGGACCCGGAAAGCTGGGAAACCTGGACTGGCTACTTCCGCAAATATCTCAAGGGCATCCCGGATAATTTCAATAAAATAGAATTCGAAATGGCTGTTGAGGCCGCGGTCAACGCGAAATTCCTCGTTCCCGCGGCGGATGAGCAGGATCAGGCGGAGGTTGCGTCATGAATCCCGCGGCCACCTATCAGGGACTCGAGGGTCTCAGCCAGCAACGCTCGATCTACTGGCACAGCCGGGTCGACAAGCTCGGCGCTGCCAGCTTGAGCTGGCTGGTTGTCGCACCCGTATGGACCGATGCGCTGGCCAGGGAGACCCCATTCCCGAGCGGATCGCTCTCGCTGGACGACCTGCTGTCCGAGTGCGAGGCAATGGGCTGGTGCGAACGTCGGCATACTAAGGCCTCGCACCGCACCCCGTCCGAAGGGGCAAAGCTCCTTGCCGAAGCGGCAACGGCGATCCTTCGCACGCCGTCCGAAGATACGCCGAGGATCGTGCGGGAGGTCCTGGAGCGCCTTAAGGCCTTCTCTCAGGAACCATCAGTCGTTGACGTCTCGGCCAAGCTGCGCAGAGAGGCGGTACGGGCTGGCCTGACCGGGATCGCCGCACCGCTTCCAACGGATGAGGGCGGGCCGGTGCCACCAGGCCTGGCTGCGGAAAATATCGCCAGCGAGCCCGATGCGGCGCCTGCCAGCGCCGGGCCGGAGCCACTGCCCGTTCTGGTCGAGCGAGACGCCGACAGCCTGCTCCGCGAACAGCTCGCCGATCTGGTCATGGAGTGCGCGCGGGAGGGAGACCCGCGGGAATCGGCCCGGATACTGGTGAAAGTGGCGCCCCAGCTGCCAAGTGAGACGTTGCGGGAGTCCATTGCCGTGGTGGTGTCGCGCTTGCCGGAGACCGGCGGGCCGACCCAGAAGGCGCTGGGCAACCTCGCGACGGCGTCGGCGGTCGGCGGCTCGCTGACCTACGCCTTCGAGCTAGTCGAGCGGCTGCCTTCCGGGCGCCTACGCGCCCGCACGCTCGTGGCGATGGCAGAGGCGGTCGCGACCACGGAAGTCGCGGCTGTCGATACCAGCAGGACAGAACTGTCGGCCGTGCTGGATCGGCTGCTGCGCGCGCTCGATAACGGAACGGACGTCGACCTGCCGGTGGCTGCCGATGCAGCCGAGCGGCTAGCAATCGTGTCGGCCAGCCGGCCGGTACTTGACCTGGCCGAGACTGCCCTCGAAAGCCACCCCCGCCGAGGTTCGGAGGTGCCGGCGCTGGTTCGCCTCGCCGGCGCGGCGGACGCGGCGTCCGCACCGAGTGCTGAGCACTTTGCCTCCGCTGCGCTCGAGGCCGCCCAGGCAGAGGGTGATCCGGCAGTTCGCTGTGCCGGGCTTGTCCGCGTGCTGTCGGTCGTGCCCGTACCGCAACGCGCGAGTATCGCAGAAGATGCCCTGACCGCTGCACGCGCCGTAATAGCCGACGAGGAGCGCGCCGAGGCCCTGGCCTTGGTCGCTCCGCACCTGCCAGATCCGTCGCGCAGGGAGGTCTTCCACGACTTGATGAGCCTCTGCGCGCCGGATACGAGCAGGTACTCGTTCTGGGTCCCCGATGCGACCCGCGCCGATCTGCTCGCCACCCTGGCGCAGCATCCGGCTACCCCGAACCTTCGTAAGGTGGCCAAGACGGCAGGAGCGGCAATCCAGGATGCGTCCGCGAAGGGCATTCCCGTGCCGCCCGCCACGCGACGCTGGGTCAAGCTGGCCATGCGCCTGGACAAGGACGATGTGTCTGGTGCCGCGGCCGGTGATGAACTGATCGCGCGGGTGATGCCGCTACTGAGGTCAGGGGCCACAGCGGAAGCCCTCGGCTGGGTCGAGTCCGCAAATCAGCTTCTCGACGTCGTGCAGGGTTCGTTCGAAACGAGCCTTGTCCTAGCCCACCGCCGCATCGAGGTCGAGCAGCGCAAGGAATACGACCGTCGCGAGCTGCGCCGGTTCCTCCGGCGGCAAGAGCAGATCCACGCGTTCACCGACCTGATGAACTCTCCGGACGACGGGCCATGGGCGTTGCATTTCCTTGGCCACGGCGGCGTCGGCAAGTCCAGCCTGCTGCGCTATCTTACCGAGACCGAGGTGGCACGCGACAAGGGATTGCTGGTCGCGCGTATCGATTTCGACCGTCTAAATCCGGAATTTCCCCAGAGTAAGCCCGGGCACCTGCTCGTGGAGCTGCTGGAGGAGCTTGAGGCGCACGCCGACAGGGCATCCCACAAGCTTTATATCGAGGCACGGGAGAAGTTGCGTCACCTCGAATGGTGGGTCGAAGGGCGTAACTCTCGCGATGAGATCGAGCGTGCCACGAAGCGATTCTGCATGTTCATCAAAGCCCTCGGACGACCGGTCGTGCTAGTTCTCGATACCTGCGAGGAGCTCACCAAGTTCCAGCCAGCCGGTGCGGGTCTCCCTCGGCTCGAGGCGGCGTTCGAGCTGATAGAGGAGATACACGACAAGGTGCCGTCCACCCGCGCGGTGCTCGCGGGCCGACGCCCGCTGGCTCTTACCGGCGCGGGTGGCTGGACGCTCAAATCGCCCGGATCGGATTCTCTGCCAGAGAGCAAGGACTACCTTGCCGTCCATGAGATCAAGGGGTTCTCGAAGGACGAGGCGATCGCCTACCTGACCAGTATCGAAGGCCTCAGCCTAGACGACGTCAAGCTGAACCACGTGCTGCTGCGCAGCGTTGACCCGCACCGTACGTCGTATCTGAACGAACTGGAGCCACCCGCTACGCGGTACAACCCGTTCGACCTGGCTTTGTACGCAACGGCGCTGCGCGGAAGTTCCGGTGACATCGATTCCCTGCCCACCAGCGACGTCTACGTCGAGGCCCGGGTGCGGCGGCGGCTCGGCGACCGCTGGGGCGCCCTGCTTCCGGTCGTCGTAGTCCTGCGCCGCTTTGACCAGGCCATGCTCGCGGCTGCGCTGCCGGATGAGGACGCCGAGGCGGCCTGGCGGGAACTTCGGTCGACGGAATGGGTAGCCGGGACATTCGACAGGACGTCCCGCGCGTTCTTCCTCGAGATCGACACCGGACTGCTCGAACGACTCGACACGTATTTCATGCAGCCCGGACACGCGGCCCAGCTCGAGGCGGCCCGCCAGATGGCCGCCCCGGGCCTCCAGGACCTGGTGAGGCGAGCAGCCGCGGTGCGCGAGCTTCCTCCCGATGCGGTCGAGGCCGCCCTGCGCGTCCTGCCACCTACCGCCGGAGCTCGGCTGGTCGACGAACTATCGGTCCGTGTCGCCCGTGAGGAGGCCTGGAACTGGGCAAACGGCGTATTCGCCCGCATTCTCGGGCCTGAAAACGTACTCGGGAACGCCGGACATCCGGCCACGCCGGCCGCCCGGGCGCTGCTGGCTACTACGATCGCGCATCAACCGGGGCATGCACGGTGTATCGATCAGTGGGTCGATGTCGCCGTTCACGCAGAGCACCATCCAGACGGCGAGGTGGCCCAGTGGCTGCACGCCCGCGCTGACCTGCTAAGGCAACGCGGTGATCCGGCGGCCGTCGCGGACGCGGCCGAGCTCGCCCTGCGCCTCCTCGGGCATCGCCGGGCACACGCCCTATGGCTGCTCGGCACGTGCCTGGCGGTCATCGAGCAGGATCCGTCGATCTACTCCCGCGCCACCCTGGTAGACGTGGCCGGGCAACTGCGAAGCAACGAGCTTCCAGCGGTCGCCGCGATGATCCTGGCCCTGACCGGACACCGCGACGACATCGAGCAGGCGCTATGTATAGTCGAGCAGACGCCGTCCCTGGATCCCGTCGACGCCGGATTCCTGGCAGCCGATTGGTCGGCGCCGCAACGCATCCGCGACCGCGTGCGGCTGTACGCGCTCAACGTCGGCCTGAGCCAGGAAGACTGGCTGGACGAGGCGCTCGAGGCTGACCTCATCGTTGACGTAGATGCCGACCGGCTCGCCGGCCAGCTTCTCGTCCACGAGCTTCACCGGCGGGTGCTGCGGCCAGACGAGCTGCGGTCGGCCATGGCACGCTTGGGCAAGCATCCCCCGCCGGTCAACACCGTCCACGTTCACGCCAATTGCGCGCCGCTGCGCGTCGCCGTCTCGCGTGCCTGGCTGGCTCTGGGGGACAGCGACCGGGCCAAGCAGGCACTCGGCCCAGCCGGCCGATTCGCGCGAGACAAGGCCAGCCAGCGGATCCTCGAGGTATCGCGCGTCGACATCGCCCGGCGTCTGCGGCTCGACGATGTCGCGAGGCTCAAGCGGGCCGACCTTGTTAACCTGGCGCCGTCCGAGGTATCACGGGTCATCGAGGCCGTCGGCCTGCTCGACGGAAGTGCGCCGCATCCGTCTGCGTCGGATCGGCCCGAGGACGTTCACTTCCTGTGGCGAGCGGCACCCCGGTTCATATGCGAGCGCCTTGACGAGCCATTCCATCAGTGGCCAAATGTGCGCGCTGCCCTCGAGCAGTGCGGGCCAAGCGCGAGCGCCATCGAGGTCGGCCTGGCGCTCGACGCGGTAGAGAGCTCGCTGCTGTCCGACGGGGAGCTACCGTCTCGGCAACTCCCGGGTGCCCAATCTGCGCACGCGTGGGCGATGGCGCATCCTGAGCAGCCCGAACAGGCGGTCCGTCTGCTGCTGCACGCCATGGTCCTGCTCGAGGCTCAGCCGGGCTGGCCACGCGACGTCGAGGCATATTCCCGGGATACGGCCGTTGGCCTGCGCCGCCTCGCCGAACTGGCCTTGGAGGAAGGCGAGCTGCTGGCGCTACGGCTACCGGGGTGCGGGTTGCGGCTGCTGGATGAATCCGCCAGATGGTTCGGCGAGGCCGGCGACCGAGTCGGTGAAGCCATTGCCGAGGCCGCCGCCGCCCTAGCCGAGGTTCGAGCGCACACACCGACTGCCAGCGATCGCGTAAGCCGTATCCGGACGCGATTGCCTAACGTGGTCGAGCCCGGCCAAGCATATGAAGAGGCACCCCGTCCCAAGTGGGATGGATGGCTGATCCGCCTGGGCGCGGTGGCGGCTGGGTCCGGCCACGCGCCCTGGCGCCGGGAAGCACCGTCCCCCGAACTGCCGGGCTGGACGCCACCCGCGTCGGATCATCCGCAGCTGGAGGCCGAAGTCTCTCCGGTCTCTCTCAGGATCCAGGCCCGCGATCTGGGTTGGGCCGGGGTCGAGCGAACGCGTCGGCCGCGGTCCGGCGGCTCGCCGATCGCCTCCTACCCGCTCACCGCTTACCCGGAGCCGTCCCGGCGCGCCAAGCTACCTGGCTCGACCACCTCGACGTCCGAGTCCGGGCAGCTCGTCGACTCACCGGCTCATATTCCATCGGCGCCGGGCTCTGCGGCCCAGGGAGCCCAATTGCCCGGACCGACGCCACCCGTCCGGGCCCGGCGGCGCATGCCCGGCGTGCTGCTCGCGCCGGCGGCGCTATTCACCGGGGCGGTCATGGCCGGTGTGGCCTACCTGTTCTACAACTGGCTCGGAAAAATAATCGGCGATACCCGGTTCGTGCCGCCTTTCGTCGTGCAGATCGTGATTTTTATTACCCTGCTTCTCGCCGCGGCCTTTGTCGTTATTCGGATGCTGGCGAGCGGCCCGGCCAAGAATTACCTGCAGCTGGACTTGGTGAAGCACGGGTCCGGATATGACATGACAGCGAACGGATACCGGCAACGTCGATGGCCGTTGCGGGCCAAGAGGGCGGCCGCCCGGCTGCGGGTGCGGATCGAAGCGGACGGCAAGGTCCGGCATGTTGCCCCGCCATCCGATTCGCCCACCATCGGGAGCTATGTCCTGCCTGGTCAGCCCTGCGGTCCTGGCGCGCTGGCTGCGAAACTGAGCCAATTGCGCGACGCCGAACATCCCCTCCACGTAGGGCTCCACACACCGCCGCACCTGTCTGATATGCCATGGGAAGGATTCCTCGCCGATCTGCTTCGCGGCATCGGCCCGCTCCAGATCGCCCGCACCCGGCTACGCGAAGGTTATCGCAGCCGCACAATGCGGACGCGGTTCGGCGGCCGGGTAGTGGTCGCCGCCCCAGCGGCGTGGCGCGCGCTGGTGATGTCGGCCGTCCCGGGCCGGTCATCAGCGGCGGTGCTCGACCCTGCCGCAGCCGGATTGTCTGCGGGCGATATCGCGGTCATTCTTGCGGTGCCCGTGGACACGCCCGTGGGCGGGCGGCTGGCCATTCCGCCCTCCCGCACCGAAGACACCCCCCGCGACTTGATAATCGAGCCCGACGCACTCGCGCTAGCAGGCACTTTCATCGTGGTCGCGGGTTGCCCGACGTCCGAGCGCGAGTCCGCACCCGACGTCGACATGCGCGACTTGCGCCGCTGCGGCGCCGACCTGATAGAAGCCGGCGCCGAGTTCGTCGTCGTGCTGCCGAGCTTGCCGGCGGACACGCTCCGCGAATGCCTGCAGCTGCTCCTAGCCGACGTGCGGGCGTCCATAAACCACCGGAATACGTGTGGCTGCGCCGAGGTGGTTCGCCGTCTGCTGGCGCCCACCCGGCCGTCCGACGCCCGTGAGGTGACCGAGCTGCGCGCATGGTTGTGAGGACGTGATCATCAATATCGGCTTCAATCAGATGAAAGGGTGACGAGATGAGTTTCTGGGACGCGGTAAAGCGAACCGGTCAGCGGCAGGCCCAAGCGTTCATACTGACTGAACTGCCGGGTCCTGGGGACGGCCGGGCGGCCATACCGGAAACGGACTACATCCGGGTGTGGTTGTGCGAGATGTTCCTTGCCAACCAATCAACGCTGCTCGCGAATTGGCTGCCTGCGGCGCACGTCAACGTGAGCCTGACTCAACAGGGCCAGCCTGCCACGGAGTTCTCACGTGTGCTGCGCCCGAAACCGGATAACAACGCGGGCGGCAGCGTTCTGCTGAACTATCCCATTACCGACCTTGTGCCGTTCAACGGCGGTGTCCTCGAAGTCGAGGCCGCCCTCGTCGGCCTGCAGACGGGAACGCGCCTCGACGTTGTCGTCGATGTGCTGCAGGCCGTCTCCCAGCTCCCGCTACCCGGCTTCGACCAGGCAATATCCATTGCCCGCCAGGTAAGTTCGAGCACCAAGAGCCTCGTGGAGGGCACGGATGGCGCCGTGCACATAGACGTGCACCAAGGCTGGTCCAGCGGCCCGGGCGTCAACGCGGCCGCCAGCAATACCCTCAAGGACATCTACATGGCCGCTCTGCTCGCTTCCGATCAGCAGGTGGATCCCGGATCGCTGCATGTAGTCGACGGCCGGCTACACCAGGCCGGATCGGACGGATCCACGTCTCATCTGCTCGGATGGGACTTCTTGCTGCTGCGGGTCGAGGTCTGCGACAAGCGCGATGATTTCTGGCTACCCGAACTGAAGGATCAGCTGAACAAGGCAATCGACGCCCTGAACGAGGGTGCACCCGATCTCGCCGAACGCTATCGCACTGCCGCCATCGCTATGGCATGGAAATCTCCCGCTTTCACATGGACGGATCGGGATCGCGTCATTGGCGCCGTGCACGCGCGGTTCGATGCCATCGCTTCGTCCGGCCACGGAGCAGCAGGGATCTCCGGGCCCGAGAGTCTGGCGGAACTGGTGAACACCTATGGCCCCACAGTGGATGAGGTGCGCGCCAAGGGGCCGCTCACCCCGGAGCTGGCTTTCGCGGGGATGCATTGAACGGCCTCGTGGGCGTGGAACCGCACCAGCTAAAGGAGACCTGGTTCCATCGCGCGTTGCAGCGTGCGGGCATCGAAGGCGACAGCTGGCGCCCGGGCCGTGGGGTGGATGAAAACAGGCAGGTCGTGGAGGCTGTTTACAGCTATTACGGTGGGCTGTTCCTGGAGTACCCGTACCTGCAGTGGGCTGGCATGGCAAGCATGATTGGCCCGGCCTTCTACGCTGGGTTCTGCGACCTCGGGTTCGTACCCGACGCGGTGCGCAAGACGGTGATCGCAACGTTCGGGCGGGCGTCGCGGCGGCTGGCGCGCAGCGCGGCGGGTGATCTCGGTTTTTATGAGAGAACGTTTCTCACCATGCAGAAGAAGATCTTCGAGGACCAGGCCACGATGCATGAGGCCTACCTCGCCGGTGGCATGCCGCAGCTGGAGGAGTTCTACCGCACGCGCATCATCGACCTCGCCACACTCTCCGCCTGGAAGCAGATCGACACCGGGCGCGGCAATGGCGACGCCGCTGCTGTCGCCGACGGCAACCGCGCGCTGCTGTTTCGTGAGCAGCACGACATTATCGACCGGTTCTACCTCCAGATGCTCGGCCACCGCGGGCTGGAAGGCCCGGCGTTCACGTACTTGCTGACACTTGCCGGGGCGCCCTCGGTTCCCGGTGCGCACTCCTACCCGGAGCGGTACCCGCTTACGTTCGCCGCCTGGTTCCCGCGCGGCGCGATCCGCGCCCAGACGCCGCTGGCCGACGGGAACATCGCGATATTCGCCAACCGCTGGCAACTCATCGACGACGACACCCTGCCCAGCTACCTGGCGTTCGTCCGCGACCACCCGGAGCAGGCGCACGACCTGGTGGCTACCCCGATCCGGACACGGATGGCCCGCTACCGGCTGCTCGCGCGCACTCGGGGGATCGCCGCCGCAGCACTCACCCGCTGGCACGTGGACGTCACCGCCTCTCCCGGCCCGCTGTTCCGCGGCCGGGCCGCGCCGGTACGGGTGGCCGCCGCCATCAGGCCGGTGATCGACCTGAGCCGCCCGCCCACCCGCGAGTCTGCGGGCTTCGCCGCCGGCGCACGCAGCCGGATCTGGATGAATCCCGGCCGCGAACCGGTCGACCTGGCCGTCAATCTGCCTGACGGCCGGGCCTATCACGCCCGGGCGGCGATGGCGGCGATGCTCAGCCCGGCTGGCACGGGCGATCCCGACCGGCTGACCGTCCAGCTTCCGCCCACCGACCTGGACGCCACCGAGGAGCTGATGGCACAGTACGCGGCCTCTTGGGGCTTCCCGGCTCGGGAGGTCGCCAGATGGCGTGCCAGCGTAGCACCCAGCGCACCGGCCGGCCCAAACGACGACGACACCGGCCTATTCACCTACGGGACGCGCGTCTTCACGGGCGCAGATGTCGGCTTTGTGCACCTGGAATTCCAGGTCGCCCACCATCAACGCGAACGCGAGTTCGTCGTCGCTGCCCTGTTCACCTGGGATAGGTCGGCCTCATGATTAGGCCGATAGCTGGCCATGTATCTCACCATCGTCCGCTGCCTCAGCGTCAATCAAGCGAGCGATCGCCGGGTCGCGGCGCAGCCTGTCCAGGCAGCGCCGGCGGCTGGGTCCGATGCTGCCGACCCGGATGCCCAGCCTGGCGCTGATCTCGGTGTAGGGCACCGGCGGGTCAGTCATGAGCTGGGCGAGCAGTCGCTGGCAGCCCGGCGGCAGGCGGGCGAACGCCTCGCACAGCGCGGCATCGCGCTCCGCCACAAGCAACTCACGCTCAGCCGTTGCGGTCTGCTCGTCTGGCATGTACTCCAGCGCTTGCCCGTCGGCAGGCTGCGCGCGCGGAGCGCGCCGGACTCGGCAGCATTCCCGCCGGGTGGTGGTGGCCAGCCAGCCCGGCAATGCGCCGGGATCGCGGAGGTTGTCCAGGTGTTCCACCAGGCGCAGCCAGACGGCCTGGCTGACGTCCTCGGCGTCGGCGCAGTCCAGCCGGTGCCGGCAGCAGATGGACCAGATCAGCGGGGCGTACCGCTCGACGAGCTCGTCCCATGCCTGCTTGTCGCCGTTCCTGGCGCTGGTCACCAGGTCTGTGACTGACGGGTCATCGTGCATCGGGTGAGTATCCATTCGGGTCGCTGCACCTGGACCGCGGCTGCTGTACCGCTGCGCCGGTGCCGCCTTGGGGATGTGCCATCGTAGGAGCGGACTTCGCCGGACACCAGAATTCTGCGGTAGTGCAGCTAGGCTTTACCGCTCCTGCCATGGTTTGAGGGGTCATTGTCTTTACTCCTTGGTTTGCGTATCCAGTAACATGAAGTAAAGGTTGCCGGTTAACAGTTATTCACCGCCGAACGGGTTAGGAGACGTTCCGTGTCGCAAATACTAATGGCTCAGACATCGTTGCCATTAGAATGGTCTTGCCGGACCCGATAGGCTCGGCACATGTACACTAATAGCTCTCACTTC
>Ga0070698_100005634_pt1 | contig 13706 bp, 16 predicted proteins | sample KBSK1502metaG_FD_65477 | JGI IMG/M metagenome (GOLD analysis project Ga0070698, IMG submission 65477) | Corn, switchgrass and miscanthus rhizosphere microbial communities from Kellogg Biological Station, Michigan, USA - KBS K1-50-2 metaG | ecosystem: Host-associated > Plants > Roots >... | reverse complement strand
GAGCGCATGAGCCTGTAGCTTTGCGACGAAACTGAAAGTGTTGCATCTTCCGTCCGCTCTGGATCATCCAGGCTTGCAGCGTCGCCGGATCGTCAATCACTCGTTGCCATTCCGACACCGGCGGGCTCTTTCGCCATATGGTGGGGGTTGTGAACGATGGCGGTTGATAGGCGGCTCCGCGAAAGATGTGAATGCGGTAGCCCCGGACTCGTTTGGGTTGGTTAGATCGCTTCATGCCGACACCTCTACTTATGCAGCCGCCTGTACAGGCATGGGAACGCCGATGGTGAGATGCCACACCATGGCTTGACGCTCCTGGGACCAATCAAACACAGCATTGACGACTCGCTGGCGATGCTGCCGGTGCCAGCGTTGCAAGAGGGCGATGGTAGCACATCGGGCTTTGAGTGCAAGAGCACAGAGATGATCCTTGGCCTGGTAGAGTTGCTCCATCAGCGTGTCAATGATCGCCCGGAGCAAGGCTTGTTGTATGCGGAATGAGCTGATGGGCCTTACAACAGTTACCACAGTGTTCTTTTTGGTATCCTTGAGGGTATCCATATTCACCGGCCCGATAGCCTCTTGCAGCGCATCATTGCTCACTTCAACAAGAGCAAGTGGTTCAAGCGAGAGGATCGGTGTAGGTATAGGTTCGAGTGTCGCTCCTGGCTCAACTCGCTGCAACGGTCTCACTTCACGTGCATGAATCTCCATCAGCTTGAGGATGTATGTGGGGTTCTTTTTGATTGTGTCTTGCACGCGGATATCATAGGGAAGTGCTGAGTACAGGTCCTCTTCCGTGAGGACGACCCGTTCGGTATTCACGAAATCGATAGTAGCAGCTACGTCAGCCCAATACAGACCATCGCCACATGCACGTAATACACGAGCATAGCAGAGAAGGTGGTGGTAGATTCCATTCACCAGACTGATCTGCTCACGTAGGCTCGGTAGGTCCTCGCCCGTGTCTGGATCAAAGAGAGGATCATCGGAGAGGACATCAGCAGGCAAGACGCAAATACCGTGATGTCCGAATCGTTGAAAGAAAGTCCGTTGCTGTACCACGGCAAGCCTCCTTGCACGCGAAGGTGCAACGTCCGGCCTGCCATGATATAATCAAGACAGACTCGGACTAACTGGCATGCGGGTTGGCGTCGCCTGGAAAACTTCACCAACACACATGCATACCGAGTTCACTAGAGGTGTCTGTAGCCGCAATCTACAGACGCCTTTTAGCTAAATCATAGTGTACAAAACTAATTATAGGTTCTATACCCTATGATTGTCAAGTGGCTACCCATACCATAGGGCTGTATGCTATAATCAAATTAATGATAGTGTTTCTACCCTAAGATTCATTGGGGCGTATGGAATCCGAGAAAACTGTAACGAGACGAGAACTCTCAACAGCAGAAGCTAGCCAGCTATCTGGTTTGAGTCTCAACCAAATTACTCACCTCCTGAGGCAGGGTAGGCTTGAAGGTCGTCGCTTTGGTCAGCGTTTATGGATCGTGTACGCTGACTCGCTAGAGCATTACCTGGCGACTCCCCACAGGTCCGGCCCCAAAGGGCCGCGAACAAAGGCCAAACAAGAACCAACTGACGCAACGGCTAAGGATACTAGTAACAGCAACCACAACGGAACTTGATTATTTCCTGTGAGCTTGTTTGCGATCAACGAGCTACAGTGACATGATAGTCGATTCTAGGGGGTTGCAAGAGAGAAAATAGGGGATTTGCGCAACAATTGCACTTTGCACATCATTTGCACTTGCTTGCTTGGTTTGTGGTCAATGATTTAGTGCCCGAAGGAGTTCTTTCACACGCTCGTCAGAGGGAGCGAGCGCGGCTAGTTTTGAGGCGAGTTGGCTAGCACGCTGGTATAAGCGACGAGAGCCAACAGCTCGCACCAGCTTCAAGCCCTCAACTGCATAGAAACAGCAGCTCATGTCCTTCGCTGCGAAGAGTGCTTCTGCATACTGAATAGAGAGCCGTGCTCCCATACGTGTCATACTGAGATCAAGCTTTTGTTCCAACAACTGATCATAATTTTCAATGGCTAGTTCTGGCTTTCCCAGCAAGGTATGACAGTTCAGCCACCCATCATGTACCGATTGCTCCGAGGAACGTGTCGAATGAAACAACAGGAGATAATCGTCTTCTGGATCGATACGTTTCAGCATCGTACGAGCCTCAGTAAGCGATACCAAACAACTTCCATCGCCTAACGTTCCCTGGGCCTCAGCATGAGCGGCAGCAAGATAAGCTCGTAACGCAGCCGGAGAACGCTTCGATATTTCCCTGGCGGTTTCATAGAGTTGAGCCGCTGAATCAGGTTGGTTCTGCCAGAGATCTGCTGTTGCCTGGCGTGCCATTGAAAGCGCATGGAGTTCAGCACATTCGGCTTCCTGTGCTACGAGCGATGCCTGTTTAAAGCAATCTTCAGCGGTAACATAGTCCAGTTGGTCACGTGCAATCATACCTTTCAGCTGATAGTTATGACTTACAAGTTGGAGAAGTGAACGACGATCTTTCAGACTACTGTTCTGTGCGAGCTTTGTGAGATGTTCAATATGATCATTCAGCTTTCTATCAGCGCCAAGCGCACTTCCAAGATAGTAGAGGTCCAGGCGCATGCGTAAATTTTCGTCGAACGTCTCAAAGACCACTCGACTCAGGTTCTTACTTCCTGAAACGGGAGGCGGCTCTAGCGGATGGCGTATGACCGATTTGGGGAGGGTGATTTCTGGGAGGCCTAGTAACTGTGGCGGAATTTGCAATGCCCAGGCCAGGGTACGGCGCATCTTCATATCGCTAATACGAGCAATTTGCTCGATAGAAATAATCGTCCTTCGACTCCGTCCAATGAGGCTCGCTAGCTCTTCTTGCGTGATGCCAGCTTTATCCCTATATTCTTTTATAACCTGGCCGTGATGTGAAGCTTCCTGCATATGCTTGTCGCTCTTCCACATGTATTGCATTGTAAACGAATTTGTACATATGTTTTACTCATCATATCACCTTGTGTTAGTATAATCCACATTGCTTCATTCTTCATCTATCAAAATCGAGAAAATACCTCTGAACCCTTTCTACCACCAAGAGCTAATATTGGAGTATACTTAGGAGCATGTGAACGAGTGAAAAGAGGCGGCAGATCGATGAACGAATCGACATTTTGTATTGGATTCAGTGGACATCAACAACTTGGCAATGAGGCAACGATTGAATTTGTCTCACAGAGCCTGCGTGAAATACTCACGACATATCGAGAGCAGGCACAGACGAGTAACCAGGAGGCGCTCATCTATTCAGCACTAGCACCAGGTGCAGATCAGTTATGTGTCAAAACTGCGCTAGAGTTGGATATCCCCGTTGAAGCGGCCATTCCGTGTGCCCGATACGAGGAAATATTCACTTCAGCACAGGCGCTGAGTGAGTATCACCATCTGCTTGCCCGCTGTCGGAGGATACACCAATTGCCAGCACAGGTGTGCTCAGATGAGGCATACCTTGAGGCTGGTCGCTGGATTGTAGGTCACTGTGACCTCCTGATTCTCGTGTGGAACGGCTATCCCGCAGGCGGTAGAGGCGGAACAGCCGATGTAGCCAGCTATGCAAGATCGTTGAGGCGTCCATTTATTCATATCCACACCCGACTACACACGATTAAGCAATATGGTTCACTGCAAGCTGATTCCGAGATGATGTATGGGGTTCCTAGACGGGAGTCGGCCGTAACAAAAGAGACCGTGTATCAGGGAGAGGTGTTGACCGTCAATCAATATCGGTGGCAATTGCCAAATCGTGATGAGATCGTACGAGATGTTGTTGAACGGCCTGAAAGTGTGCTTGTGCTTCCAGTTGGTCAAAAGCGGAATGTTTTGCTTATCGAGGAGTATGACTTAGGGGCAGGAGCCTGGCAACTTACCCTCCCAGGGGGAAAGGTAGATGATCCTACACCTGAAGGAATAGCGAAGCGAGCGGAGTTGGAATTACGTGAAGAAACTGGGTATCGCCCAGGGAAACTAGAGAAACTTCTCGATTTCTACAGCCATCCTGGCTATGTTGCTCATAAGGTACACCTGTTTGTAGCATATGATTTGGAGTGGGACCCGTTGGAATTGGAGGATGGAGAAGAGCTACTGGTGCAGACATTTGCATTAGACGAGGCACTAGCAGCAACGCGAATCGACTATCGCTGCGATCCTGAAGCGGCACTTGCGCTTTGGTTGTATGCAGGGCGTCCCCATACATCGAAATCAAGTCATTAGGAAATAGCTGCTCTTTTTCTTCACAAGTGCGCCAAGCGTATACTTCACTCTCCAGCAAGAATTAGAGCGGTGGAAGCTCATACCGGATGCAGGACCCTTGGATGAGCAGATGCGCTTCCTATTGGCATGGTGAGTATCAGAAGGCGCATTGAGACCTCCTGCAATTGACAATAAAAAAGCTTTGTTTCGCAAGTTCGCTAATTGTTTGTATCACTGACCGCAAAGTAGCCCTTTCATGGGTGTGTTGACCCATCAGGCATTGTTGCGCCTTGGAGTGATTTAGCAGACCTGTTCCACTGATAACGCAGCCGTTCAGCAAGCATGGCGTGCACAGTCAGATACATACCAGCACAGGTAAAGCGTCAATGGATGCGACACTGGTGCGCATTGCGCTCGGTCGCCAACATCACGATGTGCTGCCATAGATGATCGAGGCTCTTGACGCGCTTCGACAGACAGCCCCATTCAAAAATGCTGATCTCGATCTCGGCCATATTGAGCCAACTGCCATGTTTGGGCGTATAATGCACCTCCAGTCCTGCCAGATGCACTGCGCTTCCTCCGGAGGAAACGCCTCATAAGAGACTCGCCGCCGTACACGTGTTGAGGTTGTCCATCACCAGGCGGATCACGCGCGCCTCGGGATAGACCTCATCCACCAGCCAGCAGCTCGACGAATACAAACAGGTTGGCCGTCCCCAAGCGCTCGTACTCGCAGTAGGAGCGTTGCGGGTAACCTCGTTTCACCGGCAGGGGCTCGCGGATCTCCCCATGCACCACCAGCGGCTTTTCGTCAAAACAGACCAACGGGGCGATGGGATCATACGGTTGGGCATACAGATCCAGCATGTCCTCCATAGCAGCGACATAGTCCGCATCGACGTTGGGAATGCACCGCTGCTCATGTTGCCAGGGCTTCAACGCATTTTTTGAGCAGCTGGCGCATCGGGCTCTGTTGCACTTTGCGTGAAGCCATCAAACGTCTCTATGGGAGAAACGAGCATTGTGTCAAGGCCGATAACATGCCCTCTTTCTCTGTGAAGCCTTCAAGACTCTGACTGACCAAGTTGGAAATGCTGCTCCACAATGGAGGTATTCTCAGCAAGTGAGGACGTTCCGTTTACTACAAGGACGCGCATTCCCTGTTGCAGTGCCTCTTGTTCGATCCACTTGGCAAATCGAATATCGCGCTGCATCCAATTCTGCAACGCTTGCTCTGGATTGGTACAGTCTTTCACCGCATCTTTTGCCCATGCTCGACGCCATAATGGTGCAGTTGAAACTCTGCAGTCGGAACGATCCAGATCGCTCGCTGTGGCTCCAGAAGGAAAGGAAGCACACATGCAGGGAGAAGTGCAGCCCCTTCTGCAAGATGAGGCTCCGATCTTGGTAAAGCGAGCAATTCCTCAAGAATCAAAGGAAATTCTTCACGGTAGAGCGTCATTTCCTCCACTCCTTGCTGCTCCACCGGACGCATCCATAACTCCTCACTTGAGCAATGTGTCAGCTGAGGGCATTTCCTAACTGAGAAAACTAAGGTAAACTGACCTACACCACTACCATTGTTATTGCTCTGGCTGCTCAGCAGGCTGGCCGTCCCGATCTCATTCGCTCGCCTAAGCGCGTCCTCGCTCACTACTGGGAGGGCCTCGCTAGTTAGGAAATGTCCTCCAGTAAATTACAACTCAATCTTAACCAGATCGTAACCTCTTTGCTCTTCCCCAGTTCTCCCATTCCCTCCATAATGTGCATGGCTATCCGTATGCCTTTTATTGATGAACTGGCATACATTAATGTTCATTTCGGGACAAAGTTCACTTGTAGGAGGATTTCAATGAGTCACCTGAAGCAAGTGAGGGTGATCGCACCTCTCATGGTATTTCTGGTTGTCCTGACTGTCGTGGCCACTACCGGTGGTGCCCTGGCACGCGCTAGCTCGGTCACACTGGTCACCGTCTCCAGCACAGACCCCTACGCGAGCTGTTCGATCGCTGGCCAGCCGGGGACCAATTATCCCGACGCCGAGGTCGAGCCTTACGTCTCGGTCAATCCGACCAGTGCCAAGAATATCGTCGGCGTGTGGCAACAGGACCGCTGGTCGAACGGCGGTGCTCGTGGCCTGGTCGCCGGGTTCTCATTCGATGGTGGCAAGACCTGGAGCGAGAGCACGCTGCCCTTCAGCCAATGTGCGCCGGGCGGACTATCCTACCAGCGGGCGTCCGACCCCTGGGTGTCATTCGGGCCCGATGGCACGGCCTACGCATCCGCCATCTCCTTCGACCGCACTGACAACAAGAACGCGGTAGCTGCGGCCACCTCGACTGACGGTGGCAAGACCTGGGGTAATCTCGTCACACTCGTCGCCTTCACGACCAATGGAGGCCAGTTCAGCACTGACAAGAACTCCACAACTGCCGACCCGGTCAAAGCTGGGACCGCGTACACCGTGTGGGACACACTCGTCGCACCGACCGACCAGCCAGATGACAACCCGCACGCGAAGGCCTTTACTGGAGACGCATTTTTCTCGAAGACCACCGACGGTGGCCAGAGCTGGAGCACCCCCCTTGACATCGTCCAGACCTCGCAAAACACGCAGACGATCGGCAACCAGATCGTGGTCGACCCCCGCACGGGGACGCTCTACGACTTCTTCGACTTGATCCTGCACCCCACCGGCAGGCAGTTCAATGTTGCCTTCGTGAAATCGACCGACGGCGGCAACACCTGGACGCAGCCGCAGATCATCTCCGAACTGGACACTGTCTTCGTGACCGACCCCAATACTGGGCAGACGATCCGGACGGGCGATATCATTCCCGAACCGGCGATTGACCCCGCGAGTGGTCAACTCTACGTTGTCTGGCAGGATGCACGTTTCACCAACGGCCAGTTCGATGAGGTCGCCTTGTCCACCTCCACCGACGGGGGAGCGAGCTGGAGCACTCCGATCCAGGTCAACACGAACACGCCGGCGAACCGACCAGGGTTCACTCCATCGGTACGCGTCAATTCAGCAGGGGTTGTCGGCGTCACCTTCTACGACTTCCGCAACCTCAGCACCCAAACCACGACACTGCCAACCGATTACTGGTTGGTGACGTCGACCAACCATGGCGCGAGCTTCGGCAACGAGGTGCACATCGCTGGCTCCTTCGACATGCTGACGGCACCCTTTGCGCGCGGCTTCTTCGTTGGGGACTACGAGGGTCTGACCAATATTGGTAAGACGTTCGAACCGTTCTTCGTCCAGGCAAACTCGGGGAATATCGCTAACCGGACAGACGTGTTCACCACCTTTATCTAGCCGTATCTGACTACTTCGCGTATCACAGCCGCGTCCACAGCAGGGCGCGGCTTCTTTCAGAGCAGATAACAGAGAGCATGTCAGCCTTGTGCGTCCTGAGAGATACTTGCGGTCAAGCACCGTCCTCGTTCCTTTTTCTTTCACATCGTGCTTCTCATTTTCAGAGTTAGGAAATGCCCTCTCAGCTTATAAAAAATGGGGTGCTGTTCCGGTGTCACGACCTTCTCATGCCGAAAGTATGCCTCATCGGCCCGATAAAGAGAGAGTCCATAGGTTGCAGCCAGGATATCGGCAATCGAACTTTTTCCCGCGCATGGTGATCCCCCCCATCCAGTACACATGAGTGAGCTCACGTTGGAGTATCTTGTTATGGTCTTGCATAGCTCTCCTTCTCTAGAGAGATTCGAGTGAAGCTCTTTTATGCGGCTTGAAGCACACGGCGACGAAGCAAATCGAATTTTGCTCTCCCATACATTTGGCGTTTGAGCAGCTTGAGCCGCGAAATCTGCCCCTCCACTTGCCCCTGGCTCCAAGGGGAGGAGAGCGCTGCTGCTACTGCCGCATAGTCCCGATGCAGGCCTCTGGCAAATCCTTTCAAGGCGGCAACCCCACTGTGCTCTGCACGGTTCATCCAGTCTTGCAAGCAGGACACCTTGCGCTCCTTGATCATGGCAATAAAATCCTGCGTCAGTTCATAGGCCAGGTGCAGATCGGTTCCAGCTTGGCACACCTGGAGCAACTGGATCCGTTGCCGCTCCGTCAGTTTCTCCCGTGGGAGCATATACCACCAAGAGACCTTCCGTGGGGAGAGCTGTCTCCTTGGTGGTGTACGAACGGGCGGTTTCGGGGTGTTCACCGTCGGATAGGCCGTGGGAGTTCCTTTGCGCATCCAGGCCCGAGGCGAGCCTTCGGGAGGAGGAAGTAGACGGCGCAGATCAGCAATCAGCAGACCGACTAGAGGACGTGATCCACTGTAGCCTTGGTCTCGGATTTCTCGATATAGCTGGGTGCCGTTGTACTCCCCTTCGTTCCAGCGTTTGAGCACATATGGCACGAACGGGTCCAGTTTGCTCTTGACCGGGGAGCGTGAGCGTGGAGCCGCCTCTGGGAAGCTCTCCATCTGCACATAGTGGCGAACGCGCTGGCGTCTCAAGCCAAGAGAGCGGGCAATCGTGCGTATGCTCAGCCCTTGTTGGTGCAATGCCCGCACTTCCTCGAAGGAGGCTTCTCGCTTCGCTCGGCTGATCTGGCTTTGGGCCACGACCGGCTGATTGGGTGCATGAAACCATTTCTCGCGGGTGCTATCTCGTTTGAATGAAGTAGGCGGCCAGCGAGGTACCGCTTACTGTTTCGACTTGCCTGGTAAGGATACCCTTCCAGGTAGTATCAGGAACGCAGCCCTTCTCCAACCGCCCGCCGAGTAGCCGGAGGGCGTTGCCACCCTCAAGCCCTCTAAGAACGGCACGAGCGAGTTTCCCCGCATGCCGCTCAAGCCTTTCTAACGCCCCTTGCGGAACGCGGTTTCGAGACGGTTAACCCTTGGCGATGAAGTTTGTCGTGGCATTCAGGATGGAGTAACACTTGGTTCTCTCACTCATTTCCACCTCCGAGACTGCGCCACACGATATGGTGGCTATGCCATCCCGTCAGTTTGGTGATCTTTCGAGAACAGAGTGGGCAAAGACCTTGCTGCTGTTCCCAGAGAGCCAGCAACTTCCGTCTTCCCCGCGGGTTGTGTACCGTTTTCACGTCAAGACGTTTCTCAAAGTACATTTCCCATGCGGGGTCATAGGGATTGGCTTCGCTCTGAACCTTGGCATATCTTTCAATGGAGATACTTCTCATCTTGAGGAGTCGGATGGGATGAAATGCTCCATCTCGTCCAAGCACCTCGCCTGAGAAGACCCAATTATCTCCCCCGATCGAATGGAAGTATTTCTTCCTGATCCAGGTGCGGGATTTCTTGGGATGTCTCCGCTTGGCCCATTGCCACAACATCGTGAAAATTGCGTGGTCCACTTTGCTGAAGATTTCCTTGCTTACGATGTGGTGGTGGTAGTTGGCCCATCCTCAGATTTTCGGGTTGAGCTGTGCTATCAGATGTCCGGCCACCGCTTGCTTGTCCTCCTTCACGAGCTTTCGGATGTGCTCTAAGAACGCTTTCACGTTCTTTTGCGAGGGTTTAATGAGGAGTTTCCCTTTGTACTTGCGGACATGCTGTCCCAGAAAATCAAAGCCGTCCTCGATATGGGTGATGAGGGTTTTCTCCGGTGAGAGTTCCAACCCTCGCTCTTGCATGAATTGCTTCACTAAGGGCTTCACCGTGTATTCCAGGACTTCTTTCGACTTGCCGGTGATCATGAAATCGTCAGCGAAGCGGACAACGTTCACTTTCTCCTTGCTGCTTCCTCGATGGGCTTTGGGAAAGTGTTCTCGTAATTTCCTCTCCAGGCCATCTAAGGCCATGTTGGCAATCACGGGTGAACACACACGCTCCCTCTCCTACTTTTTCTTCGCGATTATACCAGTATGCTTCAGGAGAAGCCTGACCTCTCCATTGTAGGTGCAGTGCAAAACCATATACAGAAGAAATGGCATTGGTCAATTCCCTCATCCTGGATTGATCACCACCTAACACAGGGGAAATGTCTCGTCCTTTTAGACGGCTTGGACGAGGTGGCAGATGCGGCGAGCCGTCGGCAGATGGTCGCCTGGGTGCAGCAGTTCATATTAGCAAGGGGAAGGAAGATGAGCAGGTACTTGTGGCCCATGTTGGAGACAGCTGGTGGCATGAAACGATTCGTCTCTATTGTGCACAGTCCAACGCAACCGCGCTGATTGCTGCCTGTTTGACAGGAAATCCCCCTTCAATCTCCGCCCTAACACTAGCTTCGGAATGTCAGCAGGAAGCACTCGAAATCCAACCGACGGTCAGAGCACAACTCGATGCAATGCTAGATCAGTGCATGGAGGATGCGGAACCCGAGCGGTGGCGATTGGTTGCCGAGGTGCTACTGACCAGGCGCGTGCGTGAGATGATTCTTCTAAGTGAGACAGTATACAGGGATACATCGCTGGTGACATGTGCAGAGTATCAGGTTTTCCTTGATGAGCAGCGGGCACAGGGCACCTTCTGCCAGCCAGATCACTGGGAGGCAGAGCTGTTCCCCCAGACACAGGACGAACTCCTGTGTTAGGGGTACGACGGTCCGATGCCGTTGCATTCTGTCAGTGGCTCAACCAGCGTGATCCGGGCGCCTGGCATTACCGATTACCACATACTGGCGAGCATGATGAGAAAGCAGGAGATGGGAAGGAAAGAGAGATACAAACAGAGGGAATGGGTTTCTGGACAGTCGAAGGAGGATTTGTCTGGCTGAGGAAACCTCCTCATCTTTCCGTTGCTAACGAGATCCAGGCGCTCTATATGCACGATCGCTTCCTTCTTCATATGTCTGCACTTCTTGCTTTCCTCGACTATACCCGCGCCAGCGCCCGCGTCCTCTACCGCGCCAGCGCCCGCGCCAGCGCCCGCGACCATGTCCTCGCCAGCGCCAGCGTCAGCGTCAGCGCCCTCGACCTCGACCTCGCCAGCGCCAGCGTCAGCACCCTCGACCTCGACCTCTACCTCGCTAGCGCCAGCACGATTGCTCATGACATTGCTAACGCCCTTGATCGAAATTGTACTACTCGGCCTGCTGGGGAAAACAGAGATGACCCCGATTTAAGGAAGAAAACGATGCTCCTCCGCTCGCATATTCGTTTATCTGCACTCTTTCAGATCCTTGTCTTACAGACGTGGCTAGAGGGCCAACATGCTTCTCGGACATGGAGAGCACGGCTTTTTGATCCCAAAAAAAGCCAGTTGTCGGGAGATGACTTTGTCGAGCAGGTTCTCGAAAACTTCCTTCCTCTTTATAAAGCATTTGCACTTTTAGAACTCCGTATCCAGGGAAAACTCCCTGCCTGGGAAGGCATTCTCCTGATGAAGGAACGTCAACGGGATCAGTAGACGGAGTGCAAGACATAAAGGAGTTCGTCCAAGCACAGGAATAGAACCAAATCAGGCGATCTGCCCACGGGATGCGCACCAATGTGTCTACTTGTCAAACCTTTTGGAGGAGGGAGCCGTAGGCTCATCAAGCATCCTTGTGAGCTTGAGGCTGAGGTGATACGCTGAAATGCCCATTTCAGCCAGGCGCGTGGGCGATACCGCCCTTGACTGGGGTGGGAAGACGCGCAGAGCGAGAGCGAGTGGGAGATGATGACGCTCTTCACTGCAGGACCCCGCTCGCTCTCGGCGCCAAGCGCTCGCCCACCCCAGTCAAGGGCGGTATCGCCCACGCGCCTGGCTGGCAGAAACGGAACGACGCTCTGGTCAATTTCGGTCCAGGGCCAAAAACGGCACAGACTCACCACGTATCAAGGCGGTGAGTCTGTGCGAATGCACGCGCTGTCTCACCTTGACCGAAAACAAGGAGTCGCTTTATCAGCTCCTCTGTTTATCCCTTCTGTTGTGTCGCTCGCAGCAGTTTCTGCCGCGAAGACAGCTGGTACGTCGAGCCGTAGTCGTTGACTTGTTCTACCTCTTCACTTAATCCCAGCTGGTCGAGATAGTCATACAGGAGCAGGAGCCGGTCGCGTTTCTTGCCGGGGGTGGTTCCCGTACGACTCATCCAGTTCAGCAATGTGCGCGTCACTGCCTCGATGTGCGCATGGCGATCAACTTCCTGTTGACTGAGCACATGCCAGATCGTCACCACCAGCTTGCGAGCACTAGCCACAATTGCCTTGTGTTTGCCAATGCGCCTACTCAAGCGCTCAAATTGGGCTTTCCAGTGGGGGTGATGTTCGACCGCAACCCAGGCCGCCGCAACCATTACCCCGCGCAGATCACTGCGCCCCTCCTTGGTGATGCGCCCACCGCGAGTGGTTTCCCCGGACTGGTGGACACTTGCCCCTAAGCCAGCATAGCCCACGAGATGCTTGGCCGAGGGAAAGCGGGTGATCTCCCCAATGGCGGCCAGGAGACGCATGGCGGAGAGGACCCCCAGCCCAGGCAGGTGCACCAGAAACGGAACCTGTTTGACCCAAGGGTCGCAGGTTGAAAGCCGACCGAGCTCTGCTTCGATCTCCTGAATCAGCGCTTCCAGGGTTTGATACAAGCTCAGGTCCTGTTGGACCCGGAGTTTCTCGGCAAGTGACAGATCCAAAGTTAGCCACCATTCCCGTTGGTGGACAGCAAACGGTTTGCCTGGGGGTGGATCAAGCTTGTGCCGGTGCAAAACGCTGTGCAGACGATTCCCGGCCTGCGTTCGAGGCTTCACCAGTCGGTTGCGGTGCGTCACCAAAGTGCGCAGGGCGCGCACTTCTTGCGGCGGCACCCACACCGCGGGAATGAGATTGGCAGCCAGCAGACTGGCCAATTTAATCGTATCACGCGAGTCCGTCTTCACGCGCGCAGCAGCAATCAGCTTGACCGCTTGCGGATGAGCGACACCCACTTCTGAGACCAGAGGCTGTAATTGATCATACAGGAGCCACGCATTGGCCGTCGCCTCAAGCACAACCGCATCTGCGTGGGGTAAATGGCTGGTGGCCCACTCGGCAAAAGCCGCAAAGCCAAAGCGCCGCGGGGAGAGGACAACCTGTTGCTGGATAGCAACCGCTCCAACCATCAGGTACTGGCGGTGCACATCCAGAGCCACGAAACGCATGGCTGGCGAAGGAGTGCGTTCTGTGAGCATCTCATCCTCCTTCTTTCCGCACTACGCAAACAATCCGGGTGGATGAGGCGCGTCATGCGGGCTTGTGGGAAATCACTCACCACTACGAGCTTGACCACGCGGGTCATCTCAGTTCAGGTATTCGGGCGGGCGACCAAACAACGAGACGGGCTCAGTGTCCCATGCGCATACCACGGTCAGCCCCGACACCACGCACCACGGCGGCGTCCCCGCCAGTGAACACTAGTAGGGTAGCACGCGGCGCACCCCATGACAACATCCTAACAACGAGATGCACATCTGGCTGAAGTGGCTCCACAGGCTCACTCAATGCTCTCGCTTTTTTCTGGCAAGAGATCAGAAATACCTCTGCCCTCTGGAAACAGGAGGATCAGAGAG
>Ga0070698_100005633_pt1 | contig 13706 bp, 10 predicted proteins | sample KBSK1502metaG_FD_65477 | JGI IMG/M metagenome (GOLD analysis project Ga0070698, IMG submission 65477) | Corn, switchgrass and miscanthus rhizosphere microbial communities from Kellogg Biological Station, Michigan, USA - KBS K1-50-2 metaG | ecosystem: Host-associated > Plants > Roots >... | reverse complement strand
CGTATCGCGTCCGCTCGGTCATCTCCCAGGGCGAAGAGCGAGGGACCGCTGCCCGACATGCTGAGATCTATCCCCAGCACTGACGCGGTCTTCCGCGCGTCCGCGATCGCGGGTGCCGCACGCTCGGCCGCGGCGAGCAGGTCGTTGTGGAGGCACTCGCGAACGAGCGCGACCGTCACCTTGCGATCGCGTAAAGCTTTCGCCAGCTGCGCACCGCGTTCGGCACTGGACGGTTTCGCGCGGTGCGCCGCGAAGATTTCGGCCGTCGACACGCGTTGCCGTATCTGCACGAGCGCGATCCATATCGGCTCGGGCGCCGGAAGCGCTTCGACCAGTTCGCCGCGGCCGCGCACGAGTGCGTACGCCGCTCCGCTCACGAAGAACGGAACATCCGAACCGACGCGCGCCGCCACCGGCGTGAGGTCGACGCCGTCCAGGCGCCATGCACGCGCGAGACCGCGCAGCACCGCTCCGGCGTCGCTCGACCCTCCTCCGAGCCCGGCGGCGACCGGGATGCGTTTGCGCACGCGCACGTGCGCGAGCGGCGGAAATCCCGACTCTTCCGCGAGCGCGCGCACCGCTCGCGACGCGAGATCGTCGCCCGGCGGAGCGTCGACCGCGGGTGCGATGCGCACGTCGAGCGCGCGCCACGGCGCGACGCGCACGCGATCGCAGAGATCGACCGTCGCGAAAACCGACGCGAGCTCGTGATAACCGTCCGGACGCGTGCCGACGATCTCGAGTGTGAGGTTCACTTTCGCGGGTGCCATTAGCACGACGGCGCGGCTCACCCTTCTGGGATGCCGATCGCTCGCGCAAGAGCGATCCACTCCTCGAGTGCCAGCGTCTCGGGGCGGCGCTCGGGCGCGATACCGGAGCGGCGGAGCACGTCGGTCGCGCGCTCGCGATCGAGTCCCGCCTCGTGACCGAGAGCGGAGCGCAGCTGCTTGCGACGGTGCCGGAACGCGTCGGACACGAGCCGCAGGAATGGCTCCTGCGCGAGCGGCGCGAACGCCGGCTGCGGCCGCGTGCGGAGGGCGACGACCGCGGAGTCCACGCGCGGGGCCGGCCGAAACGCGCGGGCGGGGACGCGTCGCACGAGGCGCGGCTCGGCGAACGACTGGACGAAGACAGAGAGGTAGCCGCGCTCGCGCGCGCCGCGGGCGGTCGCCGCGATCCGGCGCGCGACCTCCTGCTGCACGAGCACGACGATGAGCGGCGGGCGTCGCCCGTCCGCGAGAAACCGCTCGAGGAGGGGCGTGGTGATCTGGTAGGGGAGGTTCGCGACGATCCGCGAGATCGGCCGCGCCGCGATCCCGAGCAGGTCGACCTTCAGCGCATCCGCCCGGACGATCTCGACGTTGGGGTGCGCGGCCAGGGTCTCGTCGAGCAGCGCCACCATGCGCGGGTCGACCTCGACCGCAGTCACCGACCGGACTCGCTCAGCCAGCGCGGCGGTCAGGACGCCGGGACCGGGGCCCACCTCGAGCACGTCGTCGTCCGGCGAGAGCTCCGCGGCTTCGACGATCGCGGAGAGCACCGCGCGATCGACGAGGAAGCGCTGTCCGAGCGAGGTCGCGGCGCGGACGCCATGGCGGCGGAGTATCCCATCGAGTGCGTGCCGGCTGGAGAGGTCTATCCCACCTTCTTTCGGTTCACTCCCCAATGGTGATCTCGATGGCACTCGACGCAGAGTGTCATACCGTTGGCCAAGTCAAAGGCGAGCGAAGGGTCTGCCGAAACAGGCACGACGTGGTGGGCTTGCAGCTGCACGCCATCGCCAGGGCGCGACACGCGACCGCACAAGACGCAGGTCCAATTGTCCCGTTCGAAGACTTTTTGACGCCAGCGCTTGTGATCCTCGGAAAGATGCGGCCGTTTCGGGCCGCCGCTCCAACGATGGTTCGCCGGACCCCGGCGAGGGGGTGGCGGCACTGAAGGGTTGTGCCCACTGCGGAAGAGCTTCGCCTGCTTCCCGATGCGGAGCCCGCAACCGCACGCGCATAGAGGTCGTCGTTGGTCGTGTTCGAGCTTCTTCCGGCGTCCGTTCGCGTGGTTAGCGCAGACCCGTGAACAGAATCGCTGTCCGCGACCTCGGATCTTTTTCCACGGCACCAGCGTGACGAGCCCGCATTCACTACACGACAAAGGCACAAGGGCGATGCAGCTCGCGCACTTGCAGGGGCCAAGTCGTTTCGAACTGATGTGCTATTCTCGCCAACAATCCAGGGTCCGTCAACACCTGAAGCGGTGTGGCCCCTACTTGCATACCCATTGCCCCGACTGGCCCATCTTGAACATGTAAGCAGCGACATTTGCGGACGCGACCGGATCCCAGACACTGGCACCGCTGAAGCCTGCGCGCACGCTGTTCACCGCCCAGGTGCTGGGCAGGAACTGGAAGAGCCCGGACGCACCGGACGCGTTGTAGGCGCCCGGGTTGAACCGGCTCTCGCAGTAGGCCACGCGGAGGAGCTGGTCGGCGTCGGCCCCCTGGGCCGCGGCGGCCTCGCGGATGATCGCCTCGATCTCCGAGGACGCCGCGGGGATCCGGGTGCCGACCCGACGAACCTCGGTCACCGGGGCCGCGAGCTGCTGGGACGCGAGGAGCTCGCGCCCGGTCTCGTTCCCGTCGACGACATGGATCAGATAGGTGTTCTGAGTGCGGCCGACCTCGCCGGCCGTGACCACGATCTGGTGCAACCGGTCGAGGCTCGTATCGGGCTGCAGGCGCACGGCGAACGGCACATCCTCGAGGACCGTGACCTGCTGGTCGGCGATCCGGGTGACCCGGACCACGTCGCCTGGGTAGAGGCTGTCGCCGAGCGCCCGGTCGACCTGGTCGAGCGGCCCGAGGGCGATGCCGGCGGCCGCAAGGAGATCGGCGACGGTGCCGCGGACCGACCGGGACGCGACCTCCTGGCCCCCGTCGATGAGGGTCACCGGCAGGCCACGATCGAGCGCCAGGCGCTGCCCCGGGACGACCGCCGATCCCACCGGCGACGAGAGCCGGTCCCCCGCCCCGGTCGCGATCCCGAGCCCGCTGAGCGCGCCGGCCACCGTTTCGGACGAGGTCCGCACGTTGGCGGCGAGACCGTCCACGGACACCGTGAGGGGCGCTGACTCGACGCCGAGGACCCCGCGCGCCGCCGGGGCCGCGCGGCCCGCGATGACGGCGGTCGAGTGCGCGAGCGGCGCCGGCCCAAGAAGCGTCCACGTGCTCATCCCGACGATGAACGTGACCAGCGCGAGGCGCCCAAAGCGCAGCACGACGAAAAGCACGGGCCTGTGCCCCACCAGCTCGCCTCCCCCGTCCACTCGGTTCCGGCCATGGCAACGCCCTGGTACCGGACCAAAGGGGACTCGGGAAGTCTAGCCGCTCACGCCCGGAGGGGCGCCTCCCTCCCGCGGGGGACCTTAGCGCTCTCCGGGAGCCCGCCAGCCGATCTCTTTGAGGTACGCCCGTAGCTGCGGGGCGACGTCCTCACGCCGCAGGGCTGCGTCGATGAACGCCTTGACGTACCCCAGCTTGTCCCCGGTGTCGTAGCGCGCGCCCTGAAGCTCCACCGCCCACACGGGGGCTCCCTCGCGCGCCAGCTCGCTCACGGCGTCGGTCAGCCAAATCTCGCCGTTCCGGCCGGGCTTCGCCCGCTCAAGGACGTCGAAGACCTCGGGCTCCAGGACATAGCCGTGCACCGCGGCGAACTCGCTTGGCGCGTCCGCGGGCTTCGGCTTCTCCACGATGGCAAGGACACGCTGCGTCCGCTCGTCGACGGGCGTCCCTGCAACGACGCCATACGACCCCGCTTTCTCCTTGCTCACCCGGATCGTCCCGACGACGCTGCCGCCGCCGAGGCGTTGCCGGGCTTCGATGAGCTGACCGGCGGCGGGCGTGTCGCTGACCACGATGTCGTCTCCCCAGAGCATGGCGAAGGGCTCCGCGCCGACGAGCGGGCGCGCCTGCAGCACGGCGTGGCCGTTCCCGTTCGCTTCCTGCTGCACGACGACGCGGACGGTCGCCAGGCGCTCGGGCCGCTTCAGAAGCTCGATGTCCTCCTTTCGGAATTCGACGGCGAGGCGCCGCTCGAGCCGTTCGTTTGGCCGGAAGTACGCGTCGAGCGACTCCTTCCCGGGCGCGTTCACGATCACCACGCGGGAAATCCCCGCCGCGGCCATCTCAGCGACGATGAGCTCGATGACCGGGGTGTCGATGATCGGCAGAAGCTCTTTCGGGACCGTCCGACTGATGGGAAGGAAGCGCGTTCCGAGCCCGCCGGCAGGGATCACTCCGTACCGCACCGGCTTGAGGCGGGGGGCGCCGTCGCTCACGGGCGGTTCTCGGCGCTGACGCTGAACGCGACCGGCTCCGTCGTCCGGACCGCGAATCCGGTCACCGCGAGGAGCGCGCGACGATCGCCCGACGTGTCGGCGTCGAACGTGAGCTCGCCGTTGTCGACGGTCCGCCGCTCCACCGAGGTGTGGTCGCCGGCGAAGTGCAGGACCTGCACCGCGAAGCGCTGCGAGACCAGGTTGGTCGAGCGGATGAAGCCGGACGTCGTCCAACCGTTGTCGGTCTCGGCGTCGTCGAGCGGAAAGCCGGTGATCTCGATGTCGTCCACGGCGAAGCCGCCGAAGTTCAGGTTCCCGTCGGTCACGTACTGGAATCGGAGCTGGATCTGCTTGCCGGCGTACGGCGCGAGGTCGGCGCTGAGGTGCTTCCAGCCGGTCGCCGTTTCCCCGCTGGACGATCCGGTGATCCCGTTCCCGAGGTTCTGCCCGTTCGGATCGGTCGTTGACGAGGCCTCGGTCCGCAGGGGCGTCCAGTGCGAGCCGCCGTCGGTCGAGACCTCCACGTAGGCGTAGTCGTAGTCGGCCTCGATCGTGTACCACGCCCAGAACGCGAGCTTCGGCTCGGCGGCCGAGGGCAGGTTGATGGTCTTGGTCATCGTGGCATCCATGCCGTCGCCTTTGTCCGACCACCAGAACGTGCGCCCCGAATGGGGATCGGTCGGGATGAGCCGGTTGCTCGTGGGTCCGCCGAATTTCAGCGTGATCTTCCCGCGCGGGAGGTCGACATACCGAACGGAGTACTCGTGCACCGTCGACTGGAACGTTCCGCCGGCTTCGACCTTGTCGCCGACGACGACCGACGCGGGCTGCCGCGCCGGCGCGCCCTGTGGGTAGCTGTACGGCGCGTCGGCGTTCATCCCGATGAAGGAGTTCGCGGCGACGAAGTTCAGCCACTGCTCTTCGACGCCGGCCTGCCCTCTCTGCTTCAGCACCGCGTCGAAGTCGGCGGGGGTGTCGATGCCCTTCTGCATGAAGGCCCGCACGATGTCGTCGCCTCCGGCGTGCTGGCGCAGGTAGTCGAGGAACATGTACGCGAGTCCGTAGTGAGGCCGTGCGGTGTCGAGATCGGCCCAGTCGTTTAGCTGCGTGTCGGGGGTGCGCAGGTACACCTCGCCGTCTGTCGGGCTGAAGCCGTTGTTCCGTTCGCAGAGGACGGCCTGCCCCTCGTTGAACCAGACCGCGGATCGCCGTCGAGTGTTGAACTGGATCATGTGGCAGAACTCGTGGGCGATGATCCGGTCGAGCTCCGTCGAGCCGGCGCGCGCACCGAGGGTGTTGATGTAGATCATCTCGCGCTCGGCGGAGAACTCGTTCACCCACGCCGGCTCCTCATCCGAGCCGCTGAAGTAACCGGCCGCCGACCCTGGAAGCCGCGCGAACACGAGGTTGATGCGCGGATCGGCGTCGATCCCTGGCGACCACTCCGATCCGTAGAGGCGGCGGTCGGTCGGATACATCTTGTTCTCGAAGCTCGTGCTCGTCGTTCGCAGGCCGTTCAGGTCCACGCTCGCGTCGTTCGCGACCCACCACTTCGCGTGCTCGGTCATGAGACGAAGCGTCGCGGTGGTCTTCACGTTCTTCTTCGCGGCGAAGTCGTAGGTCCAGAAGTCGTGGGTGCTGCCGACGTCCTCGACCGGAGGAGTCGTACGCACCGGCTCGAAGCCGTTCGCCGGAAAGCCGGAGCGGCCGCGCACCGTTCGGGTCAGCTCGAACCCGTTCGCATACGGCAGCGATTTGGCGAGCAGAGCCGCCGTCATGTCGAGCGTGGCCAGCGTGGACGACGCGAGCGGCGTCGGGGTGCTCGGGACCGATGTCCCCGACGACTCCGTCGGCGAAGCGCTGGGGGTGGCCTGGGGCGGGATGCACGCCGCGACGAGAAAAACGAGCGTGACGAGCGCGAGCCACCGACGGGGCCTCATCGGGCGTGGTACCCCTCAGCGAGCGTTCGCGTCGCGACGACGTGGCCGCCGCGAAAGTAGCGCCGCGGCACGCGCCGGCGGATACCGGTGACGATTTCGTAGGTGATCGTCCCGCACGCCTCGGCGAGGTCCTCGGCCGTCTGGCTTGCGCTCCCCTGCGCGCCGATGAGGACGACCTCGTCGCCCTCCCGCACGCCATCGACGTCGGTCACGTCGAGCATCACGAGGTCCATGCAGACGCGTCCTGCGAACGGTACGCGACGGCCGCGGACCAGGACCGCGCCGGTCTTCCCGGCCGCGCGCGGCAGACCGTCGCCGTAGCCGACGGGGACGGTCGCGATCCGCCCGTCACGGGGAAGGCGGTACTCGTGCCCGTAGGACACCCCGGTCCCCGCGGGAACGTCCGCGACGCGATGCACGCGCGATCGCCAGGTGAGTGCCGGCTGAAGCGCAAGCGCCTTCGCAAGGTGCGGCGCGGCGTGGAGCCCGTAGACCGCGAGCCCTGTGCGCACGGCGTTCATGCCTTCGACCGGACCGAACGCGGCGACACCCGCGCTGGCGGCGGCGTGGACGAGGCGCGGTCGGTCGGGGATCGACCGCAGCACCTCGCGAAAGCGCTCGAGCTGAACGCGATCGTTGGAGGGATCGGGGTCGTCCGCGGTCGCGAAGTGTGTGAAGATCCCGTCGACCTCGAGGTGCGGCAGCGATCCGATCGCGCGATAGCGGGCCGCGGCCTCGTGCACGGGAGCGCCGAGCCTCGTGAGCCCGGTGTCCACCTTGAAATGCACCCGGGCGTTCCGGTGAAGTGCGGTCGCGGCTTCGCTGATCGCGCGCGCCCGCTCGATGTCCCACGTCACGAGCACGAGGTCCAGGGCGACCGCGTGCCCGACCTCGGACGAGTCGGTCGGACCGAGCAGCACGAGGATCGGCCCGTTGATGCCCGCCTCGCGGAGCGCGAGACCCTCCTCGACCGTCGCCACGGCGACGATGACCGCGCCGGCTTCGAAGCACGTCTCGGCGACGGCCTCGACGCCGTGACCGTACGCGTCGGCCTTGACCACCGCGATCACGTCAGCGTTCGCCCTCGCCCGGATCGCCTGGACGTTCGCCGCGATCGCGTCAAGGTCCACGTCGGCCAAGGTGGAGCGGATGGCGTCGGGTGTGGTCATCTTCCCTCGACTATTTCACGGAGCGCCCGCGGGAGGGCGTCCGCGATCTCGGTGGCGAGCGCCCCGGACTCTCCTATCTCGCTCGCGAGGAGGGCACCCGCGCGCCCGTGCGCCCAGACACCTGAGGCGGCCGCGGCCAGTGGCGCGAGACCGCGGGCGACGAGCGCAGCGATCGCTCCGCCCAGCACGTCCCCAGAGCCACCGACGCCGAGCGCCGGATTGGGCTGGTCATGGAGGTAGGTCTTCTTCCCGTCGGTCACCACGGTGACCGCGCCCTTGAGCACGACGACCGCTCCCCACTCCCGCGCGTGCCGTTCCGCGAAGGCCACGCGCGCGGCTCCTGATGGCACGACGCCGCCTGCGAGCCGCGCGGCCTCGCCGTCGTGCGGCGTGAGGATCGTCGTGCTGGGCAGCGCGTCGCGCCAGGCTTCGGTGCGGGCGAGCGCGTTCAGGCCGTCGGCGTCGATGACGGTCACGATCGACCGCGCGTTGCGGAGCGCGGCGATCACGAAGTCGTCGGTTCCCGGCGCGTGCGCGAGGCCGGGTCCGACGAGGAGCGCTCGGGTCCGCTCGTTCGTGAGGGTCGAGACTTGCGCCGCCGCGCTCGCGGCCACGACGCCCGGCTGCGCTTCGGCGAGCGGGAACAGGGTCACGTTCGGATCCTCCCCTGCGATGGCCTCGACGACCGTGCGCCCCGCGGCGATCGTCACGACGCCGGCCCCGCAGCGGAGTGCGGCACGCGACGCCAGCAGCGCCGCGCCTGGGTAGCGGAGCGAGCCACCAACGATGAGAACGCGGCCGCGCGCCTCCTTCCCCGCATCCTTGGGCAATGGTTTGAGCGCGGCGCGGACGACCCGAGCGTCGAGCGCCGACGGCCTTGATCGCTCGGTCAGCGCAGCCCTACGGCGACCGCGACCGCGAGATCGCGGATGTGCGAGATCGACACTGACAGCGGAGATCTCAAACCTATCGCCTGTCGCCGCGCTTCGGCTCGGCCGTGAAGAGTGACGGTCGGCTGACCTGCAGGAGTCCGACGAATCTCTATCTCGCGCCAGCCGACGCCGCGGACTCCGAGCCCGAGAACTTTGGAGACGGCTTCCTTCGCCGCCCAGCGACCTGAGAGATGGAGGATGTTTCCCCGGCAGTAGCGTTGCTCCCAGTCCGTGTATACGCGGTCGAGAAACCGACGTGGGTACTTCGCGAAGACATTGCGGATCCGAACCGTCTCGATGATGTCGATCCCGACCTCCGAGCTCACGAGAGGAATCCGCAGAGCGTCGCACGGCGGGTGGCACGGGCGACCGGATGAGGCAGCGTCGGGGTCTTCTGAGCGAGCGGCCCCTGGGCGGCGGTCCAGCGGGATCCCACGAGGGGCCGAGCGAGGAAGACCCCGGCGCTGCCCAGGGCCGCACCCGGGGACAGGACCCGCCGTGCGGCAGACGCGCGGTTCACTCGACGGTGACCGCTTTCGCCAGGTTCCGAGGCTGGTCGACGTCGTTGCCACGTCGGTCGGCGATGTGATACGCGAGAAGCTGGAGCGGAACGACAGCGAGAACGGGTGAGAGAAGCTCTTCGGTCCGCGGGATACGGATGACGTCGTCTGCCTTCGCCGCGATCTCGTCGTCGTCGTCGTTCGCAAGCGCGATCAGAACGCCCGCTCTCGCGCGAACTTCTTCCATGTTGCTGCGCATCTTCTTGTAGACGGAGTCCTTGAGCGCGATCGCGACGACGGGCAGGTCCTCGTCGATGAGCGCGTTCGTGCCGTGCTTCATCTCGCCGGCCGCGGTCCCCTCGGCGTGGATGTACGAGAGCTCCTTCAGCTTGAGCGCTCCCTCGAGGGCCGTCGGGTAGTTCACGCCTCGACCGAGGAACAGGAAATTCCGCGCCGTGTGGTAGCGGTACGCGAGCGCGCGCACCTTCGCTTCCTCCTGCAGCACTGCGTCCACGAGCGTCGGAAGATGAAAGGCTTCGGCGAGAAGGTTGCGGGAGAGCTCGGGTTCGATCGTGCCGCGGCGTTGCGCGAGGTAGATCGCGAAGAGGTACAGGTCGAGCAACATGGCCGTATACGCCTTCGTTGAGGCCACCGCGATCTCTGGCCCGGTATGGAGGTAGATCACGCCATCGGCGACGCGGCTCGCCTCGCTGCCCATCACGTTGACGAGCGTGAGCAGCCGGGCGTCGCGCTTCCGCGCTTCCTCCATGGCGGCGAGCGTGTCCGCGGTCTCGCCGGACTGCGTGATCGCGAGAAGGAGCTGCCCCTTGGTGACGACCGGCTGCCGATAGCGGTATTCGCTTGGGATGTCGATGTCGCACGGGATGCCTGCGAGGCGCTCGATGAGGATCTTCCCGACGAGCGCGGCATGGCCCGCCGTCCCGCAGCCGACCAGGGTGATCCGCGGCAGTGTTTGCACCTGGGCATCGGTCAGCTTCAGGTTCTCGTCGAACATGACCCGTCCCGTCGTCCGATCGACGCGGCCAAGAAGGGTGTCGTTGATCGCGCGCGGCTGCTCGTGGATTTCTTTCAGCATGAAGTGCTTGTACCCAGACTTCGCCGCGGCGACGGCGTCCCACGTCACCGTTTGACGGGTCTTCTGGATTGGCGTGCCATCGATCCGAAAGAACCGGGCGTCGTCCTTGGTCACGACCGCAACGTCGCCGGCTTCGAGGAACACGACGTCGCGGGTGTGCTCGAGAAGCGCAGGCATGTCGGAGGCGAGGAAGTTCTCGCCCTTCCCGAAGCCGACGATGACGCCGCCGGCGCTCGCGATGCGCGCCGCCACGATCTTTCCGGGGTCCTTCGCCGAGATGAACGCGAGGGCCGCCGCGCCTTCCAGACGCGGCAGGACCGCGAGCGCCGCCTCGTCCAGAGTGCGGCCCTTCGTGAGCTCCTCCTCGAGCAGATGGACCGCGACCTCGGTGTCCGTCTCGCTCGTGAATTTGTGGCCCGACGCTGTGAGCGGCGCTTTGAGGGCTTCGAAGTTCTCGATGATGCCGTTGTGGATCACCGCGGTCACCCCGCCGCAGTCGACGTGCGGGTGCGCGTTCTGCTCGCTCGGCCGGCCATGCGTGGCCCAGCGGGTGTGGCCGATGCCGGTGTGGCCGGGGGTCGGATGCGCCGTCACGATCGCGGCGAGGTTGTCGAGCTTGCCTTCGGCGCGGAGGACGTCGAGGGTGCCGTTCTCCTGGACCGCGACGCCCGCCGAATCGTATCCGCGGTACTCGAGGCGCCGCAGACCACCCATGAGGAGCGGCAGCGCCTCACGCGGCCCGACGTAACCGACGATCCCACACATTTAGACCAGCTCCTTCGCGGCGATGCGCGCCAGCTCGTCGGCGGTGCTCGACGCCACGCTCGAGCTCTGCGCCTCGACGGTGATCCGGAGCACCGGCTCGGTCCCGGAGGGACGGACCAAGAGCCGCCCGGTCGACCCGAGCGTCGCCTCGGCGCTCTGCTTCGCCGCACGGAATGCATCGTTCGCTTCCCACTCTCGGCGGCGCGCCGCTTTGACGTTGCGCGTGACCTGCGGCCAAAACTTCATCTCGTCGGCAAGCTCCGCAAGCGTGCGACCCTCGGCCCGCATCAGGTGCAGGACCTCGAGCGCGGTCAGGATGCCATCGCCCGTCGTGGAGTACTCGCGGAAGATCACGTGGCCCGAGGACTCGCCACCGAACTGAGCGCCGAGCCGTTCCATGGCCTCCCAGACGTAGCGGTCACCGACCTGCGTGCGCTCGAGTCGGACACCATCGCGAGCGAGCATCGACTCGAGTCCGCCGTTCGTCATCACCGTGCCGACCACGACCCTGGGGTTGAGCTGACCGTGCCGCGCGAAATGGCGCGCCACGAGCGCCAGCACGAAGTCGCCGTTGTGCGCGCGGCCCCGCTCGTCGACGACGATCACGCGGTCACCGTCGCCGTCGAAGGCGAACCCGGCGTCGGCCTTGTGGTCAACGACGAGCTGCTGGATCGCTTCCGGCGCGGTCGCGCCGCAGCCGTCGTTGATGTTCTGACCGTCGGGCTTGTCGAAATACGTCAGCACCTCCGCCCCCGTCTGCGCGAACACGGCCGGCGCCACGCGGTACGTCGCGCCGTTCGCGCAGTCGAGCGCGATGCGCATCCCGGCGAGGCGTGGGGCCTTGGAGACGAGGAACGTCTCGTACTCCTTGACCAACCCGCGCGAGTCTCCGACCAGACCGATGCCGCCCTCGGTCGGCCGAGGGAGCGTGTCGTCCCCGGTCATGAGGGCTTCGATGCGATCCTCGACGCTGTCCGGGAGCTTCTGGGCCCGGTGGTCGAAGAACTTGATGCCGTTGTCCGGCGCCGGATTGTGCGACGCGCTGATGACCGCGCCGGCTACGAATTGATCGGTCTTTGCGAGGAAAGCGAGTCCCGGTGTCGGGACATGTCCGACCAGGCGCACCTCCATTCCCACCGAGCAGAGTCCGGCGGCGAGAGCGCTCTCGAGCATGCGGCCGCTCCGGCGGGTGTCGCGACCGACGACGACCGAGTGCCCGGGTCCGCCAAGGACGTGGCCCGCCGCCCGACCGAGCCGAAGGGCGAGCTCCGGAGTTAGATCGAGATTCGCGACACCGCGGATGCCGTCGGTACCGAAAAGCCTGGTCAAGCGATTCCTGATTACCTCGTTCGTATGGTGAGCGTCACTCGGGTCGGTTGCACGCTTTGGGCCGTGGTTCCAGGGGGAGTGCGGAGCACTACGTCGAGCGGATAAGTGCCTGGTCCCTTGCCCGTCGCGTCGACCGTCGCGACGACCTGTCCCGCCGTTATCCCCGAGAGTGCGGGTACCGGACCAGCAACGACCGCGCCGACCGACGGTGGGTCGAACTCCGCGACGAAACCGCTACCGAGACCGGTGGCCTGAAGGGCCACGACGGGGAACGCCCGGCTCCCGGTGAGTGGCGCGATCGAAAAGGTCACCGTGGCCTGAGCCGCTTTGACGAGCGAGGTGCCCGCCGCGGGCAGCTGCAGCGCGACCTGGAACGTCGTATCGGCACCGAGACCGCTCAGGTCGATCGGCGCCGTCGTGACCTGGTCGATGCCGCTGAGGGCCGCGGCTTCGCCACGCACGGTGACGACCGGCGGATCGCTCGTCACGCGGGTGATCCAGTAGCCCGGGGCGACGGCGCCACGTACGGTCGGGACGACCGGCACGGTCCGGGTCGTCGCGGTGGGGAGCACCGGGACGGTGAGCTGCACGACGGCAGGATCGAGGGTGAGCCCCTCGATCGCCGCGCCCGACGCATCGACGGCCGTCGGCTGGACGCTCGAGACAAGGTCGGTCACCGCGTCGCCGAACCGCACCGTCGCGTACAGCGCAGCGATGCGCGCGACCTGACTCGCCGCGCCGCTGACTCGAACCTGGCTCGGGGTGATCGCCGGATCGCCCGCGACGGTGCCCGCCGGCGGATCGTTCGCGAAGCGCGCTTGTACCGCGACGTCGCGCGAGGTGATCGGTTCGATGCGCACCGTCACGGTCGCCGGCGCGAAGCTCTCGACCTTCACTCCGGCCGTCACGACATCCACATGCACCGGCACGTCCTGCGGATCCGAGCGATGCAGGTCGGCGGCGGCGACGTCGAGTCTCGCATGGAGGTCCGACGCGATCACGCTCGCGAGGGCCGCCTCGGTCCCTCGGAGGCGGACGCCCACATCGCCGAGCTGTCCCTCGAGAACGTAGCCCGCAGGCACCGCAACGGGCCGCTCGACCGCGACCCGTCCGCCGTAGTCGCGCACGATCTCGGTCGGGGGTGCGCTCAAGACCGAGACCGCCCAGAAGATCAGGGCGATGAGGACGGCGGTGAGCTTCAGCGGCAGGTCCGCAGTCGCGACACGCCGGAGATCGATGCGCCGTCGCGGCAGCATCGGCCGTGCGGGCGCGGGAACACGCGCCATCGTCAGGAGGCCTTGCTGCGGAAGGGGAGCGGCTGGATCCGGCTGCGGAGCAGCGACGAGAGGACTCGTCGAAGGCGCTCTTCGTCGAGCGCGCCGATGATCCGTCCCCCCGCGGCGATCGAGATCGCCTGCGTCTCTTCAGAGACGACCACGACGATCGCATCGGTCTGCGCGCTGATCGAGAGAGCCGCGCGGTGCCGCATGCCGTAGCGGTGCGCGCCGCGGTCGGTGTTCTCTTCGAGGGGAAGGAGGCACGCCGCCGCGAGGATCTGCCCCCCGCGGACGATCACCGCGCCATCGTGCAACGGCGAGCGGGTCATGAAGATTGATGCAAGGAGCTCCGCCGTCAGCTTGCCGTTC
>Ga0070698_100005631_pt1 | contig 13706 bp, 12 predicted proteins | sample KBSK1502metaG_FD_65477 | JGI IMG/M metagenome (GOLD analysis project Ga0070698, IMG submission 65477) | Corn, switchgrass and miscanthus rhizosphere microbial communities from Kellogg Biological Station, Michigan, USA - KBS K1-50-2 metaG | ecosystem: Host-associated > Plants > Roots >... | reverse complement strand
GCGGCAGCGGAGATCGCGGCGCGGCGGCGCGCGATGAAGTCGGCCACCGACAACGCGAATGACCTGCTTGAGCAGCTCACCCGTGATGCCAACAAGGCCCGCCAGGCCGAGATCACCCAGGAAATCAGCGAGATCGTCGGGGGCGCGAACGCGCTCGCCGAGACGTACGCAGGGAGCGAGTGAGGTCACGATGACCGCAACCGTAGAGAACTCCGCCGCCGGGGGCGGCCCCGTGGACGCCGGCCTGACCGGCCAGGTCTCGCGGGTCACCGGCCCGGTTGTGGACGTGGAGTTCCCCACCGAGCAGATGCCCGACATCTACAGCGCGCTGCACGTGGACGTGACGCTGGAGGGCGTGACCAGGACGCTGACCCTGGAGGTCGAGCAGCACCTGGGGGAGAACACGGTGCGGACGATCTCCATGCAGCCCACCGACGGCCTGGTCCGCGGCGCGACGGTCACCGACACCGGCGGCCCGATCACGGTGCCGGTCGGCGACGTGACCAAGGGGCACGTGTTCAACGTGCTCGGCGAGACGCTGGATGTACCTACCGCGATGCTCAAGATCACCGATCGCTGGCCGATCCACCGGGATCCGCCGCCGTTCGACCAGCTCGAGCCGAGGACCGAGATTCTGGAGACCGGGATCAAGGTGCTCGACCTGCTGACGCCCTACGTCAGGGGCGGCAAGGTCGGCCTGTTCGGCGGGGCCGGCGTGGGCAAGACCGTGCTGATCCAGGAAATGATCACCCGGGTGGCCAGGAACTTCAGCGGCGTGTCGGTGTTCGCGGGCGTCGGCGAGCGCACCCGTGAGGGGAACGACCTGTTCATCGAGATGACCGACTCGGGCGTCATCAAGGACACGGCGCTGGTGTTCGGCCAGATGGACGAGCCGCCGGGTGTCCGGCTGCGGGTCGGGCTGTCGGCGCTGACCATGGCCGAGTACTTCCGCGACGTGCAGGGCCAGGACGTGCTGCTGTTCATCGACAACATCTTCCGCTTCACCCAGGCCGGTTCGGAGGTGTCTACGCTGCTCGGCCGGTTGCCTTCGGCGGTGGGGTACCAGCCCACGCTCGCCGACGAGATGGGCCAGCTGCAGGAGCGGATCACCTCAACCCGGGGGCACTCGATCACCTCCATGCAGGCGATCTACGTCCCCGCCGACGACCTCACCGACCCGGCGCCGGCGACCACGTTCGCGCACCTGGACGCCACGACCACGCTGTCCCGGTCGATCACCGAGAAGGGAATCTTCCCGGCCGTGGACCCCCTGGCGTCCACCTCCCGGATCGTGGACGCCAAGTACATCGGCCAGGAGCACTACGACGTCACCCGCGATGTGCTGCGGATCCTCCAGCGCTACCAGGAGCTCCAGGACATCATCGCGATCCTCGGCATCGACGAGCTGTCCGAGGAGGACCAGGTCACGGTCCGGCGGGCGCGGCGGATCGAGCGGTTCCTGTCACACCCGATGTTCGTGGCCGAGCAGTTCACCGGGCAGCCGGGCGTGTTCGTGCCGCTGGCCGAGACGGTGGCCTCGTTCAAGGCCATCACCGAAGGCAAGTACGACAACGTCCCGGAGCAGGCGTTCTACATGGTCGGCGGGATCGAGGACGTCGAGCGCAAGGCCGCGGAGCTGGAGCGGCAGTGAGTCGGCAAGGGGAGCGGGAAGCCGGCAGGGCAGCACGATGACGGTGCGGGTGGAGCTGGTGACGCCGGACGGCGAGGTCTGGTCCGGCAGGGCCCGGATGGTCATCGCCAAGACCCTCGACGGCGATCTCGGGATCCTGACCGGGCACCCGCCGGTGCTGGGCATCCTGGCCGAAGGGAACGTGATCCGGGTCCTCGACCCGGAGGAGGGCGCGGGGGACCAGGCCGAGATCCTCGCGGCCGTGAGCGCGGGCTTCCTCGCGGTGCGGGACGACCGGGTCTCGATCCTCGCGCGCCAAGCGCAGCTCGGCGCGCGGGTGGACCTCGCTGCCGCCCGGGCTCAGCTCGATGCCGCGCTAACCGCTGCCCAGGGGCAGCCACCGGGAGAGCAGGAGCCCACCGAGGTGAGATACAGCCGGGCTCTGCTGCGGGCCGCGGGCGACCAGTCCTGACGTGCGCCAGCGGCCGGGCCGGGGATGAGCACAGCGATTGCGCTCGACGCGGCCTGGATTTTCGCCGCGTTCCTGGTCATCATCGTGCTCGCCGCGGCTGGCCTGGCCGTGCGCCGCATCCTGCTGGATCGCGGCGGTGGGACGGTGGAGTGCGGGCTGCGCCGGCCTGCCGGGACGTGGCGGCTGGGCGTCGCCGCCTACGGGGCGGACGAGCTGCGCTGGTATGACACCGTCGGCTTCCTGCTCACCCCGGAAGAGGTGCTGGAGCGGCAGACCCTGTCGGTCGACTCACGGCGCGACGCCGACCCCGGGGAGACGGCCCTGCTGCGCCCGGGGATGGTGGTGGTGACCTGCCGCGCCGGGGAGGTGCCGGAAACGGTCGAGCTGGCCATGGAGGAGGCCGCGCTCACCGGGTTCCTGGCCTGGCTGGAGTCGGCGCCGCCCGGCTCGTACCCGCTGAGTATCTAGGGCGCCGGGGATGGCACCGGTAGGTACCATCGCGGCACATCAGCTCATGTGATAGCACCGGCGCCGGCTCAGCGTTCGCCGCCTGGCTTCCACAGGACGTCGCCGCGCTCCGAGTTGGCCCGGCGCGCGAGGATGAACAGCAGGTCGGACAGGCGGTTCAGGTAGCGCGCGGTGACCGGGTTCACCGAGTCCGGGTGCGCCGCCAGGGCGGCCCAGGCGGTCCGTTCGGCGCGGCGCACGACCGTGCGGGCGGTGTGCAGCAGCGCCGCCCCCGGCGTGCCGCCCGGCAGGACGAAGCTGCGCAGGGTGGGCAGGCCCTCGTTGTGCTCGTCGCAGGCCCGCTCCAGGTCGGTCACGTAGCTGTCGTCGACCCGCAACGGCGGGTATTTCGGGTTGCTGGTGATCGGGTTGCACAGGTCGGCGCCGACGTCGAACATCTCGTTCTGCACCCGGGTGAGCAGCGCCGTGACCTCCCCGTCGAGCTGGCCGAGCGCGATCGCGGCGCCGATGGCGCAGTTGGCCTCGTCCACGTCGGCGTAGGCGGCGAGCCGGGGATCGTTCTTGCCCACGCGGCTGCCGTCGCCGAGCGCGGTGGACCCGCCGTCGCCGGTGCGGGTGTAGATGCGTGACAGCACGACGGGCTTGTCCCGGCCGTCCTTGCGGTCTGCTGGCATGTGCTCACGGTAGCGGGCGGGCGGGCCAGCCCGGCCCAGGATATTGCGATCAATCTCCTGACCTGTGGGTATTCACATCTTGACCACGATGTGGCATCGTATAAATGCGTAGAGTCACCAAAGGCTCAATCCGCAGAACCTGACCTGCCGGCCACCACGCCCGGCGGATCTCGGGGGCCCGCTGGAGCCCGCGTGGCGGCAGGATGGAGGGGTTGCGCCCCCGGCTGGCGGCCGGGGGCGCACCCGTGCGCCCGCCTCCCCATCGCGTTAGGGTTATCCCCTACGTACGCGATCTGTGGTCATGAGGTGGCTGTGTACGACTATGTCATCGTCGGTGCCGGTAGCGCCGGGTGTGTCCTCGCGCTGCGCCTCACCGAGAATCCGTCCATGCGAGTGCTCGTGCTCGAGGCCGGCCCCCCGGACGACGCGGACGAGATCCACATCCCCGCGGCACTGAACCTGCTGTTCCAGAGCACCTACGACTGGGACTTCCACACCGTCCCGCAGGAGCGGGCGGCTGGGCGGAGCATCTACTGGCCCCGCGGGCGCATGCTCGGCGGGTCGTCGTCGATGAACGCGATGATCTACATCCGGGGCAGCAAGCACGACTACGACACCTGGCGCGACGAGTACGGCTGCAGCGGCTGGGGGTACGACGACCTGATGCCGTACTTCCGCCGGGCCGAATCCAACTCCCGCGGCGCCGACGCCTACCACGGCGGGACCGGGCCGCTGGCCGTCTCCGACCTGGTGTACCAGTCGGCGCTGAGCAAGGCGTTCGTCGCCGCCGCCAGGGAGTGCGGGCTGGCCGCCAACGACGACTTCAACGGCCCGCAGCAGGACGGCAGCGGCTTCTACCAGGTGACGCAGTCCGGCGGCCGCCGCTGCTCCGCCGCGGACGCCTACCTGCGCCCGGCCATGGCGCGGCCCAACCTGGAGGTGGTGACCGACGCGCTCGCCACCAAGGTCGTGGTGGAGGGCGGCCGCGCGGCGGGGGTGCGCTACCTGTGGCGCGGGAAGGAGGAGACCGCCTACGCCCAGGGCGAGGTCATCCTGTCCGCCGGGGCGATCGGCAGCCCGCACCTGCTCATGCTGTCGGGCATCGGCCCCGCCGACCACTTGCGGGAGGCCGGCGTCCTGGTGCTGGTGGACAGCCCGGGCGTCGGCTCGAACCTGTCCGACCACCCGGTCGTGCCCGCGCTGTGGCGCACGCCTCGCGTGTCCGGCCTGTGGGAGAAGTCGAGCCTGGCGAACCTGATCCGCTGGCGGCTGCGCCACACGGGCCCGCTGACGTCGAACGTCGCGGAGTCCGGCGGGTTCAGCCGGACGCGGCCTTCGCTGCCGGCCCCGGACCTGCAGTGGCACGCCCTGCCCACCCCGTACGAGGATCAAGGCCTGGGCGACCCGCAGATCCGCGCGTTCACCCTGCTGATCGCGCTGATCGATGTGGGCAGCCGGGGCCAGGTGTGGCTGCGCAGCGCCGATCCCCGGCATAAGCCCGCGATCGACCCGGCGTACCTGTCCGACGGCTCGGACATCGTGCCGCTGGTCGAGGGGGTCCGGATGGCGCGTGATTTCGCCGCGGCCGGCCCGCTCAAAAGGGTCTGCACCGAAGAGCTGGCGCCGGGGCCCGGGGTGCACACCGACACGGAGGTGCGCGAGTTCATCCGGCGCGAGGTCGGCACGCTGTTCCACCCGGTCGGGACCTGCGCCATGGGCGGCGACTCGCGGCTCGCCGCCGCCAAGCTCACCAGCGTGGTCGACCCGGAACTGCGGGTGCGCGGCGTCGAGGGCCTGCGGGTGGTCGATGCCTCGGTCATGCCGACGGTGCCCCGGGGCAACACCAACGCCCCCACGATCGGGCTGGCCGAGCGCGCCGCGGACCTCATCATCGGCCGCGCGCCGCTGCAGCCCGCCGACCCGGCGCTCGAGACCGAGCCCCTCGCCGCCGAGGCGCGCTAGGTCCGTGATCCTGAAGCTCTGTACTGCGCGTAGCAGTACAGAGCTTCAGGATCACGAAACGGGCGGCGAGCCCGGTCAGCGGTAGCGCTTGCCGTGCAGCAGGGTGGTGAGCGACAGCAGCCTGTTCAGGTCCTTGTCGGTACGGGTCAGCGAGGTGACGTTGATCAGCGGCCGCATCCGCTGCCGCGTGATGGCCTTGGCCCGGGTGAACTCGCGCAGGCCGTCCGGGCCGTGGATCCGGCCAAAACCGGAATCGCCGACCCCGCCGAACGGCAGTCCCGGCACGAGCGCGAACGCGATCACGGAGTTGATCGCGGTCATCCCGCTGCGCAGCGCCCGCGCGGCAGACATGGCCTTGCTCTTGTTCCCGGCGAACACGGCGGACCCCAGCGCGTACCTGTTGGCGTTCGCCCGCTCGACCGCCTCCTCCATGGTGGCGACCCTGGTCACCGTGACCGTCGGCCCGAACGTCTCGTCCTGGACCGCCATGCTGTGCTCCGGCACGTCGGTCAGGATCACCGGGTCCACGTAGGGCCGGCGGATGCTCTGCATGCCGCCGACCACCGCATGCCCGCCCCGGGCCAGGGCGTCCGCGATGTGGTCCTCCACGATGTCCAGCTGGCCCGGCATGGTCATCGGCCCGTAGCCGGCCTCGCGGTCGTCACCGCCGCGGACCTCGGCCATCCGATCGGCCAGCTTCTGCAGGAAGGTGTCGTAGACCTCGTCCACCACGTAGACACGCTCCACCCCGACGCAGGTCTGGCCGGCGTTGGATACCGCGCCCCAGGCGGCGGCGTCGGCGGCCGCGTCGAGGTTGGCGTCGGTGCCGACCAGGAGTGCGTCCTTGCCCCCGCACTCGGCGATCATGGGCGTCAGGTTCTGCGCGCAGGCGGCCATGACCTTGCGCGCGGTCGCGCTCGACCCGGTGAAGGCGATCTTGTCCACACCGCTGAGCGCGAGCGCCTCACCGGTCGCGCCGCCGCCCGTGATGAGCTGCAGCACCGGTTCCTCGGGCACCACCGACCCGAACGAGCTGACCAGCCAGCCGCCCACCGCGGGGGTGAGCTCGCTCGGCTTGAACAGCACGGCGTTGCCCGCCGCGAGCGCGTAGGCGATCGAGCCGATCGGCGTGAACACCGGGTAGTTCCACGGGCCGATCACCCCGACGACGCCGAGGGGGGCGTACTCCACCGACGCCGCCTGATTGAGCGCGGGGAGCCCGCTGCGCACGCGGTGCGGGCCTAGCACGCGCCGGGCGTTGCGGGCCGCCCAGTCGATGTGCACGATCGCCAGGACGATCTCCATCTTGGCGTCGGCGAGCGGCTTGCCCGTCTCATTGTGCACGAGTTCGGCGAGGCGCCCGATGTAGCGGGTGATGTATGACTTCCAGGCGAGCAGGCGGGTCTGCCGGTCCTTCCAGCCCAGGCCCCGCCACCAGGCGGCGGCGTCCCGCGCCCGCTGCAGCGCGTCGCTCACCTCGGCCTGGCCGAACACCGGGAAGGTCGCGATGACCTCCGAGGTCGCCGGGTTGACCGAGTCGAAGGTCTCCGGTGCCCTGGTCTGTCCTGTGTACAGCGTGTCCATCGTCCTCACCATCAGGCTGGTCCGGTTGCCCTCCCCCCGATACCGGTTAGTAAATCACCACGGGAGCCGCCCCGGCGCCGGCGCTCTCACCTGAGCGGGCGTTACGGGGCCGTCCCGGCGCCAGACTGCCGCTGGTCCCCGGTAGCGTGATTCGGTGACCGAACGCCCGTACGTGCTGCTGAGCTGCGCGATCTCGGTGGACGGCTGCCTGGACGCGCCGGGGCCGCAGCGGCTGATCCTGTCCGGGAAGGCCGATCTGGACCGGGTGGACGAGGAGCGGGCCCAGGCCGACGCGATCATGGTCGGCGCTGGCACGATCCGCAGAGACGACCCCCGGCTGCTGATCCGCGCGCCGGAGCGCCAGGCGGCCCGGGCCGCCGCCGGCCTTCCCGAGCACCCGGCCGGGGTGACCATCACCGCCAGCGGCGACCTCGATCCCGGTGCCCGGTTCTTCCACGGCCCCGTTGGGCTGCAGCGCCTCGTCTACTGCCCGGCGCCGCTCGCACCCAGGCTCGAGAACATGCTCAACGGGCATGCGCAGGTCATCCCCGTCGCTCCGCCGGCCAGGCTCGGGGCCGTCCTCACCGACCTGACCCGGCGCGGTGTGCACCGCCTGCTGGTCGAGGGCGGGGCGGAACTGGGCCGTCAGTTCTTGGCAGACGGGCTCGTGGACGAACTCGAGCTCGCGGTCGCCCCGTTCTTCGTCGGCGACCCGGCGGCGCCACGGTTCGCCGGGCCGGCCACTTACCCGCACGGCCCCGGACGGCCGATGCGCCTTGCGGAGGTACGCCGGCTCGATGGCATCGTTCTGCTGAAATACCTGCTGGGGGACGGGGATGGTCAGGGCGCCGGCGGCGGGGAGGGGGAGCCGGGAGAGGGCGCCGAGGCCACCGGGGCGGACTGGCGCTGGCTCCGGCGGGCGATCGAACTGTCCCGGCGGTGCCCGCCGTCACCGGCCGCGTTCGCGGTCGGTGCCGTCGTGGTGGCGGGCGACGGCTCGGTGCTGGCCACGGGCTACTCGCGGGAGGGGAGCCCGCAGGACCACGCGGAGGAGGCCGCGCTGGCCAAGCTTGACCCGGCGGACCCCCGGCTGGCGGGGGCGACGCTGTACAGCTCGCTGGAGCCGTGCCGGTTCCGTGCCTCCCGGCCAAGGCCGTGCGCGGAACTTATCATCGAGGCCGGCCTGCGCCGGGTCGTGATCGCCTGGCTGGAGCCGCCGCTATTCGCCACCGGGGGCGGGGCGGGCCTGCTTCGCGAGGCGGGGGTCAACGTGGTGCAGATCCCCGGCCTCGCCGCCGAGGCCCGCGCGGTCAACGCGGCTGTTCTTGGCGAGGCAGCAGCAGGCCCTTGAACTTGTATAACTGCGGGCTTGAGGCCGGTCTCAGACCTTGCCGCGGTTTCGCGAGCTCAGAATGATCTGGGTCACGGCGTAGGTGCTCAGGCCCAGCTTCTGCGCTATCTCCTGGGGCTGGATGCCCTGCTCGTTGTACAGCAGGGCGAGCCGCTCCTGGGAGCCGGTCCACAGCTTGCGGGACACGGGGCGCTTCGCGGGCTGGGCTGACTTGGCCGGCTTGCGGCGTGCCCGCCTGACCGCTGTCCCGGCACCGGTCGCCGCGCCCGCGCCCGGGGACGCCGTCGAGGTGCCAAACGAACCGCGGCGCTGGTCATGGTATCTGCCGCTGGCGATTTCCTCTTTGGTGTGCTCGTCCAGGATCAGGTACTGTTCCGCTGCCTTGTTGACGCCGACAGCCACCATGGTCAGGCCCTTGGCGTTTTTCTCCTGGCACTCGCGCGACATGCAGTAGTCGTACTTCTTGGCCCGCTCTGGATGCAGTTCTGCGCCGCAGGTGATGCATTTCTGCATGTTTATGACTTTGCCTCCCAGATCAATAAGAACGTCACGGGTCTGCCCGGTGTTCCCGGGCGCGGGCGGCCCGGCGTACGGTCGTAGCTGGCCCGTCCACTCGATAAGGGGAAGCGCATGGGCGACAGCGGGTGCGTGGATCTGCGCTCGGACACGGTGACCAGGCCGTCGCCGGTCATGCGGCGGGCCATGGCCGGTGCCGAGGTGGGCGATGACCTGTTCGGCGACGACCCGACGGTCAACCGCCTGCAGGACCGCGCCGCCGAGCTGACCGGCAAGCAGGCCGCGCTCTACCTGCCGACCGGGACGCTCTGCAACCAGGTCGCGCTGCACGTGTTCGCCCGGTCCGGCCACCGGGTGGTCTGTGAGGAAACCGCGCACGTGTGCGGGCACGAGCTGGCCTCGTCGGCGGTGCTGTCCGGGGTCACGTTCCGGACCGTGGCGGCCGAGCCGCACGGCCTGCTCGCAGCCTCGCAGGTGGCCGCGGCGCTGGAGCCCGAGCCGTATGACCCGCCAGTGGACCTGGTCGCGGTGGAGAACACGCACCAGGTGGCCGGCGGCACGGTCCTGCCGGTTGGCGCGTTGCGGGAGATCGCGGAGGTCTGCGCCGCCCACGGGGTGCCGCTCTACCTGGACGGCGCGCGCATCTTCAACGCGTGCACGGTGACCGGCGCCGAGGTGGCGCACTACGCGGCGGAGGCGCAGGCGCTGATGTTCTGCCTGTCCAAGGGGCTCGGCGCGCCGGTGGGGTCGGTCCTGGCCGGGGACGCGGAGTTCATTGCGGAGGCCCGGCGGCTGAAGATCTTGTTTGGCGCGGGGTGGCGGCAGGCGGGGATCACGGCCGCCGCCGGGTTGATCGCGCTGGAGGAGGGCCCGAAGCGGCTGGCCGAGGACCACGTGACCGCGCGCAGGCTGGCCGAGGGCATGGCCGAGATCATCCCCGGCGGGGTGGACCTGGCCGCAGTGCAGACCAACATCGTGTTCGTGGACGTGGCAGGCACGGGGCACGCGCTGGGCGCCTGGGCGGAACGGCTGGCCGGCGAGGGTGTCCTCGTAACGATCGTGGCGGGCAGGGTGCGCATGGTCACACACCTGGATGTGGACGCGCGCGACGTGGACACGGCGCTGGGCGCGTGGCGGAAGGTGGCGGCCGAGTTCGGGGTGCTGTCCTAGCCAGATTGTTTTAGAGCGGCCCCGTGCAGTTCAGGCACTGGGTGAGCAGAACGGTGGCGCCGCGCTTGGCGGTGACCACCACCCAGTGGCCGGCGATGGACGGGCCGGCTCCGGCGATGGTGATGAAGTAGCGGCCCGGCCGGAGCCGGTGGAAGGCGAACCTCCCGTCGGCCGCGGTCACGGTCGTAGCGAGCGGGGCAGGCGGGTGCTGGAGTACCAGGCCGGGGCGCACGGCCTGCGTGAACGCGCCGACGGCCTGCCGGCGGCCGGGTGGCGGTTCGACCCGTCGGCCTGCTGCGAGATCATCCGGCCGAGCACCGAGCCGCCGGCTGGCGCCGGCGGCTCACCCGGTGACGGCTTACCCGGCGACGGCGCAGCGGAGCACGCTGCCAGCATCAGGATCATCAGCAGCGCGACCGGTCTCACATCCAGGACTATCCGGGCGTGGCCTTCGGGTTGCCTGAAGGTCGCCTTAAGGGCACCCTGTCACCACTCTTAAGGCGCGAGGGACGGCTGCGCAGCGTGGTCCTAGTGACGACCGGCAGGCCCGGGCAGGCCGAGGGTGGGGACAGGCAGAGCACGCCCCGACGTGCCCGGGTGGGGAGCGCAGGAGGGCCGTGTATGAGTGGGACCCGTGGTGGCGGATTGCGCGTGCCCCCGACATGCCGCGCGCGGAAATCCCAGCTGATGCTACGAGCCCTCCCGCTCCCGAGCTGAACCTTGTCATAGAGGTATAGGAATAGTCAAGAGAGGGTCATCTAACGGAAAGTAAACGCAGGCCGGAGTCGAGGCGGGCGGGGGCTTGGTTGGCTCAGCCCAATGGCGGAGGAGACGTGGCTCGGGTGGGCCAGCCCCAGGCTCTGCGGTGGCTTGTCTCGGGTGGCTGTGCCGGAGGGCGGGGCGCCGGAGGGCGGGGCGGGGGCGGCTGCGGCTCGCCCCTTGCCTCGGCCATAAGGCTGGCCACCTGCGGGTCGGCCAGCGCGGCGCCGTACCGGATGGCCACCAGCTGGGCGACGGCCGGATGGCTGCCCAGCGGCGGGGCGCACTCGGTGCTGGTAAGCCCGGCGATCGCGTCCAGGGTCCCGGAGGTGAGCTCGGGCCCGATGATGCACGGTGCCAGCGCCACACGAGCGACGTGGGCCTCGCGCAGGCGGTTGGCCGCGTCCTTGATGCTGGCGGGGTCGGTGAGCGAGGCCGCGGCCACGGGCGTCGTGAGGCGGGACGCGAGCAGCACGGCCACGACCCCGGCGCCTTCAATCGCGTCGTCATCACCCGCGGCTCCTACGATGACCCCATCTGCGGCAGTCACGATGCTGATCCGGCCCACCCTGGAGGCCCGGGCCAGCCCGGCGTCGGCCAGCCGCGCGTGCAGGGCCTCCGCGAGCAGGGGGTGCGGACCCAGGTGGGCGCCGGTGAGGAACGGCGCCCGCGCCGCCGCAACGACGTCGGCGATGGCCGCGTCCACCTCGGGGTCCGGGAAGGCCAGGAGCGGGACGACCACGGCCGCCGGCCCCGCGTTGGCGCTTGGCAGCTCCTCCAGCACGTCGGCCAGGAGGTCCTCGTTGCCCCGGAGGTACCCGGCCCGTATCTCGGCGCCGTGGCAGGAAGTGGCTGCCAGCTCGGCGATCCTGACGACGGCGTCTTCGGTTTCCGGCCTGGCGGACCCGGGGACGGCGATCACCAGTGCCGGGGTGTCCGAAGGCAGCGAAAGACGGTGCGGACTGGAGTGGCGCCCGGCGCGGCGGTAACGGGAGGTCCGGACCGGAAGCGCCGCGCCGCTCTGGTTGCCGGGGTTCCGGACGGGGAGGCCTGAGCCCTGTGGGCTGCCAGGGTTCCGGACAGGAAGACCTGAGCTCTCCTGGTTGCCAGGGGTCCGGACCGGGAGACCTGGGCCGCTCTCCGGATCGCGGGAGGTCCGGCCCGGGAAGACCGAACCGGCCTCATGCTCAGCATTCATATCAGCGCATCGTAACCAAGCAGGCCATGTCAGTGCGGACAATTGGTGCCAGATCTCCTCAACCAGGATCAGCCTGGCGACCGGTTGGCCTGTGCCGCGCCCGATGGCAGTGCGACCGCGTCAGAACAAGCGCTGGGAGGCATCGTCGGCGCCCCGCATTGTGTCGTAGTCGAGCGTCACACACCGGATGCCCCGGTCCTCGGCGAGCACCCGCGCCTGGGGTCTGATCTCCTGCGCGGCCAAAACGCCCCGCACGGGTGTCAGCAGCGGATCCCGGTTGAGCAGCTCCACGTAGCGGGTGAGCTGCTCAACCCCGTCGATCTCGCCGCGGCGCTTCACCTCGACGGCTACCGCCGCCGCGTCCGCGTCGCGGCACATGAGATCGACCGGGCCGATCGCGGTCGGGTACTCTCGCCGCACGAGCCGCCATCCGTCGCCCAGCAGGTGCACCTGCGCCGCCAGCAACTCCTGGAGGTGCGCCTCGACGCCATCCTTGACCAGGCCCGGATCCACCCCGAGCTCGTGGCTGGAGTCGTGCAGGACGTCCTCGATCGTGATGCGCAACTCCTCGCCGCCTTTGCTGATCACCCGCCAGGCACCTGGGGTTTCCTCCAGTCGGCACGGCGGCGACATCCAGTTGAGCGGCTTGTAGGAACCGCCGTCGGAGTGGACCAGCACGGAGCCGTCGGCCTTGACGATGAGCAGCCGCACGGCGGAGGGCAGGTGCGCGCTGAGCCGTCCCACGTAGTCCACGCTGCACCGCGCAATGACAAGCCGCACCTGAGGAACTGTAGCGGGGAGGGCCTCCCGGTGGGCATAGGCCGTCATGGCGTGGTGCGGCTGGCCCACTCTGACGACATGGTGGTTCCGGTAAGACAGTGGCGTACGGGGGCGCCTACACAACGAAAACCCAATTAGCGCTCAGTTGCTCTCGCTCGGCCGCTGCAGGTCCGCGGCCGGGTGTCCAGTGAACCCGGCTATGGTCGGCGGGGCGGCAGCGCTCGCGTCGTCGGGCCCATCATCGACGCCGCTGGTCGTGTCTTCAAGCTATGGCGCGGAGTCTAGTGCCGCATCAGGTTACGTTTGCCCGGTCGATGCTGCGGCGGAGTCGTTCGTCGTGGGCGTGGCTGTTTCGCCCCGCGGTTACACGTGCCAGGCGGTCAGCCCGCGGTACACGTTCGCGGTGAACAGCATGCCGTCCGCGTACACGCTTTGGGCGAAGGTGTAGCCGCCGGTGGTCAAGGTCCGGAGGATGGCTCCGGTGGAGGCGTCGATGAGGTACACGGCGTTGGGGGTGGACGTGAAGTCGTAGGTGCCCACGGCGATGACCCCGCCGCCGTTCATGGTGGGGCTGCCGATCACAGAGTTCGGCAGGCCGGTCTCCCACAGCGTGGCACCGGTGCTGGGATCGAGCCGCTGGATCGAGCCGCGGTAGGCGACACCGTTGATCGTGGTCGGGTCGCCGGCCATGTACAGGGAGGTGCCGTCATAGATCGGCGCGGCCGAGCACTGGGCCGGGCTCGCCGCGGTGGACTTGGCCCCGATCTGTTTCTCCCAGGCCACCGTCATGGTGGCCTGGTCCAGGGCGTAGAAGATGCCGTTCTTGTTGCAGGCGCCCACGTACGGGCCGAAGATCACCGGCGAGGCGCCGAAGTCGCCGTCGCCAAACAGCTGCGAGTTGGGCACGGTGAACCAGGCCAGGGGCTGCAGCGTGTTCGGGTCGAGCTTGACGATCGACACCGAGTAGAACCGCTGGCTGGTGCCGGCTGGCTGGGTGCCGGTCGAGGCGTACACGTAGCCGCTGCCGTCCACGGCCGCGCTGGACCAGATCCCGCCGCCGAGGAAGCCGGCCGGCACGGTGAAGAAGCGGGCGAGCTCCTGCCCGGTCGCCTGGTCGTAGGCGACAAGGTCGCCGCGGGTCA
>Ga0070698_100005630_pt1 | contig 13707 bp, 4 predicted proteins | sample KBSK1502metaG_FD_65477 | JGI IMG/M metagenome (GOLD analysis project Ga0070698, IMG submission 65477) | Corn, switchgrass and miscanthus rhizosphere microbial communities from Kellogg Biological Station, Michigan, USA - KBS K1-50-2 metaG | ecosystem: Host-associated > Plants > Roots >... | reverse complement strand
CATTGCCTTGAAATAGTCGGCATCGGTGACGCATATTCCCGTGCTCAATTCCTGGCCGGGCGGCCGCACCGGTTCTCCCTCAATTTGGATTCGTGTGCCGGAATGTGGACCGCTAAACGGAAGGGTATTGATCGCTCCGGCCGACTCAACACCGGGAATCGCGCGCATCTGTTCGAGAGCGCTATTGAAAAACTCCATCAGCTTCGGGTCGGTGTCATACTTTCGTTCCGGCAAGTTGACCCGCATGGTCAAGAGGTTTTTAGGATTGAATCCCGGATCAACCGCTCGCAACCGGCTAAGGCTCTTCATGAACAACCCGGCGCCCACAAGCAGCACCAGCGCCAGGGCGACCTGCGTGACGACGAAAAGACTTCGCAGTCGCTGCGTTCGCGAACCGCCACCAATATTCTTGCCACCCTCTTTTAGTGAGTCGTTAAGGTCAAAACGCGTGGCTTCGAGGGCGGGCACGAGACCAAAAACAATTCCCGTGAGCAGAGTGAGTACGAAGGTAAACCCCAGCACCGGAAGGTTGACTGCAACGCTACGCAGATCCATCAACCCCGGGGGACTCAAAGCTATAAGTGCTTTGGTCCCCCACCAGGCCAGCAACAATCCGAGTGCTCCGCCGATCAGAGACAACAGCAAGCTCTCCGTCAGCAGTTGTCGCGCAATACGCCAGCGACCGGCGCCAAGCCCTGCGCGCACCGCAATCTCTTTTTTCCGCGAGGAAGCCCGAGCGAGTAAAAGGTTCGCAACATTCGCGCAGGCGATTAGCAAAACAAAGCCAACAGCACCCAACAGGATGAACAACGGCTTGCGGATTTCGCCGGTAAACTGTGTGCGCAGCGGAACAACATTCACGCCCCACTTAGTGTCGAACTCGGGGTATTGCTGCTCCAGCCTGGCAGCAATTACGTTCATCTCGTTCTGCGCCTGCGCAAACGTTACGCCCGGCTTTAGTCTCGCGACTGCTCGTGCAAATCGTCCCTGGCGTTGTCGTAGTTCATTCGAAACTTGCCAGGGCGACCAGATCTCCGGCGCCTTATTGATCATCGAGCCTTTTTGAACGTACCAACCAACGTCCGCCGGCAGAACCCCGATGATTGTGTTCTCCCGATTGTTTAGAATGACCTTTCGACCCACCACCTGGCCGCCACCGAAGCGCCGCTGCCAAAGGCTGTAGCTGATAACAACCACGTTTGGTTGCCCCGGTGTTCCGTCATTGACGTCGAAGGTGCGGCCCTGGTAAGCATTCACACCCAATAGAGAAAAGAGATTTGTGGTGGCTATTTGCCCGGGCACTTCTTCGGGCTCACCATCGCTGGTGAGGTTGACGTTGCGATCAAAAAACGCCGCCATGTCTGAAAAAACTGTGTTCTGATCTTTCCAATCGTAGAAGTTTCCGAGGTTGATTACGTTCTGCGGATTGCCGGCGCCGCTCTTTCGGTGTTCCCAAACTACTGCCAATCGATCACCGTCGGTATAAGGCAGCGAGCGCAGCAGCACCGCGTTGACTACACTGAAGAGCGCGGTGTTAGCGCCGATACCAAGCATTAGGGCGATGACCGCTACCAGCGTCACTGCCGGAGTCTTTACCAACATTCGCGCGCCGTAGCGCAGGTCCTGCCATAGTGTTTGCATTGGCGACATCTCCTTTCGGAGTGCGGTGACCTGTCACCGCTTTGGTCGGTCGCGACCTGTCGCGACCACCGTGAACATTACTGAAAGAGTGGGCGTCAAGCCGCCCAGGACTAAAGCGGTGACAGATCACCGCACTCCAAAAAAGCTATTCGTACCGCAGCGCCACCAATGGATCGACTTTCATCGCCCTGCGCGCAGGGATGTAACACGCCACCACAGCCACCAGCCCCAAAAGCAGAGTGACGCCAGCAAACGTAACTAAATCCACCGGGCTGACTCCGAACAATAACTTTGCCATGAGTTGGGCCACGCCAAACGCAATCAATAGCCCGCTGCCGAGACCGATAATTGCCAGCGTCATTCCCTGCTTGATTATCAAAATCAACACGTCACGCTTCCCTGCCCCAACGGCGATACGTACACCAATCTCCCGCGTGCGGCTGGCAACGACGTACGACATCACGCCATAAATACCGATTGCTGCGAGTACGATCGCTAAAACCCCGAAACTTCCCAGCACGGTGGCCGCCATGCGAAAAGGAAAGAGCGGCACGTTCATGTGCTCGGATAGTGTCTGCACGTTGTAGAGCGGCAGCGCGGAATCCATTCGCAGCAACTCGCCTCGCAAGGCAGCCAGCGCCGAATTTGAATCGCCGGCCGTGCGAGCCACCAATGTCGCGTTGGTGCTGTAATCCCGCAGCAACGGCCGGTAAAATGCCGCCTTTGGATCTTCGCCAAGACTGTTGTACTTGCCATCGGCAGCAACGCCGATTACTTCCCAGTACGGCTTGTCAGGACCGTCGAAGTTAAACCGTCGGCCAATTGCTTCTCGTCCCGGAAAGAAGCGCCGCGCAAACGTCTCGTTAATGATCGCTACGCGTGATTCTTCCTGGTCGTCTCTTTCAGTAAAATCCCGACCACGCAAAGGAATCTCCATGGTGCGGAAATAGTTGGGACTAATTACGTTCGGTACAGCAACCGGCAATTCGCTCGTGCTTGTTATCGCCTGCCCTTCCACGTAGATCGAGGTGTAGCTGTAATCGAGCGTCAGTGGGACTGTGGAAGTGAGGGCCACCGAGCGCACTCCAGGGATCGTCTGTGTTCGCTCGATCAACTGGCGTTGAAATGCACGTCCCTTCTCTTCCGTGTAACCTTGCAGGCCTAAATCAAACGAGAGCGCCACTGCGTTTTCCGGAGTGAATCCGGGACGCGTTTTTTGCGCCACCTGCAGGCTGCGAACGACAAGTCCCGCGCAAACGAGCAGGACCAGGGAGACAGCCACCTGCACCACCACCAAAGAATTACGCAAACGCGAACGGCGGAAACCAGACAGTGATGAGTCGTCCTTCAAAGCCGGCACGAGCTCTGGATTTGAAGATTGCAACGCAGGCAGCAAACTAAAAATGACGCCTGTTGCCAGGGATACGACCAGGGCAAACGCCAACACACGCCAGTCCAAACGCAAATCGAATATGAGAGCAATGTCGGTCGGTAACTTGATCGAAGTGACGAGCTGGTTGATCCAGGCCGCCAATAGCACCCCACCCAATCCTCCAGCTAGTGAAAGCATCACGCTTTCCGTTACCAACTGCCGCACGATTCGCGCGCGGCTGGCACCCATCGCCAGTCGAATAGCGAGCTCTTTGCGCCGCTCCGTGGCCCGGGCCAGCAAGAGGTTGGCAAGGTTGACGCAAGCGAGGAGCAGAACCAATCCCACCACGCCCATAAGCACACTGCTGAAACTGATGACGGAGTTGCGTATGTCAGGAATGAATAGGCCGGGAGTTAAAAGCCGCACGCCTCGACCTTCATTCTCATGCGGATACTCTTTCGCAAGCTGAAGGGTAATGGCTGCCAGAGCCTTTTCAGCCTGAGCCGTTGTCACTCCCGGTTTCAGACGACCTACCGCAAAGAGGTTGTCGCTGTCGCGAGACTCAAGCCAGTTGCTGCCTGGCTCAACCTCGTGCGCCATCGCCATGGGAACGAAAATCTCTGGCCTATACGCGACTTCGGTCCCATTAAATCCTTGTGGAGCAACACCGATTACCGTAAACGTGCGACCGTTTAGACTGAGGGCCCGGCCCACGATGCCGCGGTCAGAAGCAAAGCGTTTTTGCCAGCAACCATAAGAAATAACTGCGAGCGGGTAAGCGCCCGGTGTTCTGTCCTCTTCGGGCGTGAAGTAGCGGCCCAGGAACGGCTGGACGCCGAGCACGTCGAAATAATTGCCTGAAACGAGATACCCCCAAATGCGTTCGTTACGGCTTTCGTGACTGATGCTCATCGGCGCGAACCGATATGCCATCAATCCGGAGAACACGTCGTTGCGATCGCGATAGTCTTTGTAGTTGAGGTACGACTGAATGGTGTAGTCTGCGCCATTATGGAAAGTTCCATAGACCTCGGTTAGCTCTTCGGGATGGGGCACGGGCAAGGGCCGCAGCAACACAGTGTTTACCAGACTGAAGATTGCGGTGTTAGCGCCTATGCCTAACGCGAGAGTTACGATGGCGATCGCCGTGAAGCCCGGACGCTTCACAAAGTTTCTCAAACCGTAACGTATGTCATTAATTAACGAGCGCATCGAACCTCTTTTCTCGCAGCCTGGGCTACTCGTACCTCAGGGCCGTCAATGGATCGACTTTCGTTGCTCGACGCGCTGGCATGTAGCAAGCAACGAAGGCAACTACGGCCAGCAGAGCTGAAACGACGACGAACGTAAATGGATCTTTCGCGGTTACACCGAAAAGCAGAGAGGCCATAAGTCGAGTAAGGGCAAACGCGCCTGCCAGGCCTATTGCCACACCGATGATCACCAGCGTCATGCCCTGGCCGACTACTAAGCTCAGCACGTCATTGCGACGAGCGCCCAGGGCCATGCGTACACCAATCTCATGAGTTCGCTGCGAGACGGAATAAGACATCACGCCGTAAATTCCGGTCGACGCCAGCGCCAACGCCACCAGAGCAAACAAGCCGAGCAAGGTGGTGCGGTATCGCGGGCCGGCGACGGCGCGATCAAGCCACTGCTCCATGGTTCTGACGTCGGCGACCGGTTGGTTGGGATCGATCTGCAATACCTCTTTGCGCACGGCCGCGGCCAGGCTGGCCGGATCGCCTTGGCTGCGAATCACCACGTTCATTGAACCTTCATAGGCAGGCATATACATTGCCGCAGCGGGATTCGACTCCAGCGCGCGGTGGCGAATGTCGCCGACAATGCCAATAATTTCGAATGCGGTATTACCCATCGCCATTATTAGTCGCTTGCCCAATGGCTCTTCGTTGGGGAAAACCTGGCGGGCCAGTAGGTCACTGATGATCACAACCTTTGCGCCCTCGCGAACTTCCTGCTCGGTAAAGTTGCGTCCGCGCAAAAACGGAATTCCCAGCGCCTTGAAGTAGTTGGTGTTCACGCGCCTGAAATCGTCGTCGAACGCTTGATCAATTGAGACAGGTGGACGCCCCTCCACCGTATAAGGCATATCGTTAGGTTGGCCGCTGAGAGGAAGCTCACTGACAAGTCCAACTGCTTCAACGCCCGGCAATCCGGCGACACGACTTTCAAGTTCCGAAAAGAACCTCGCGGACTTTTCCGGCGCATCGTATTTTTCTCCGGGTAGATTGACGCCCATTGTTAACACGTTGCGCGGGTCGAATCCGGGACTGGTATCCTGAAGAAGCCACAGACTTCTGACGAGTAAGCCCGCCCCGATTAACAACACCACCGCGACAGCACTCTCGAGAACAACGAGCACGCTGCGGGTGCGATTGCGATGCGCTCCTTCGCCCCCGCTTCGGCCACCTTCTTTCAACGACTCGATCAAATTCAGTTTCATCGTGCGAAATGCCGGAGCCAGACCAAACAGCACTCCGGTAAGCAATGAAACCAAAAGCGTAAAGCCAAGCACGGTGGCATCGATCTGAACGTTAGCCGTTAAGGGAAGACTGCCAGCGCTTAAAGCGACTAGCAGTTCAACGCCCCAAAAAGCCAGCAGCGTCCCCAGCGCTCCGCCGACGAGTGCGAGCAATACACTTTCAGTGATCATCTGCCGCACGATCCGCCAGCGCCCGGCGCCCAAAGCTGTGCGGACTGCTATCTCTTTCTGACGGCCGGCGGCGCGCACCAACAGAAGATTTGCTACGTTTGCACACGCTATCAGCAGCACAAATCCAACCGCGCCAAAAAGGATAAAGAGAGTTGGTCGAGTATTACCGACCAGTTGTTCCCGCAGCGAGACGAGCCGCAGGTTCCAGCCGCTGTTTGACTCCTGATTCTGTTCCTCCAACCGTCGGGCAATCGCGTCAGTGTCGGCTTGCGCCTGTGCCATGGTTACGCCGGCTTTGAGTCTGCCAATCGGTCGCAGGAAGTGCGCCTTGCGCTGTTTCATTCCCGGATGAATGTCGAAGTTCAGCGGCACCCAGATGTCAGCCGCTCGCGGCATGCTAAAGTCCGCCGGCATTACGCCAAGTACGGCGAATGACCTGCCGTCGAGGGTAATTGTCTTGTTGATGATTGCCGGATCGCCGGCGAAGCGTTTTTGCCAGAAGCTATAACTCAAGACTGCTACCTGGTCGTTGCCTGGTTTTTCATTCTCGAGCAAGAAGGTGCGTCCGAAAGCCGGCTTCGCGCCCAGCGCCTGGAAATAGTTTCCGGTAACTCCGTTCGCTTCGAGTCGCTCCGGTTCGCCGTCGCCCGTATGGTTCAAACGCAGCTGCAAAGAAGCAGCAAACTCTTCGAAGGTGTGGTTCTGTTGGCGGTAGTCGAGAAAGTCGAGCGGCGAGACACTAGCGCGGTTGCCACCGTTCTTGATGTTTCCCCACACCCAAACCAAACGGTCCGGTTCAGCAAAGGGCAACGGTCGCAGCAGCACCGCGTTGACTAAACTAAAGATCGCCGTGTTAGCGCCAATGCCGAGCGCCAGAGCGACGAGCGCTATCGCGGTGAAGCCCGGGCGCTTCAGCAAACTGCGAACACCGTAGCGAATGTCTCTAAGTAATGTTTCCATATCCAACCTCTCAATCCTTTTGAGATCTCAAAGTTATTCGTAACGCAGGGCCACCAGCGGATCGACCTTGGTCGCTCGTCGCGCCGGCAGGTAAGAAGCCCCCAGCGCCACAATGCCCAACAGCAGCGTCACGCCGCCGAACGTCAACAGATCCGTTGCCTCCACGCCATAGAGAAACCCCGCTATCAGGCGCGTCACCGCGAACGCGAGCGACAAGCCCACTGCGAGCCCGACAGCGATGACGAAAAGTCCCTGGCCAAGCACGAGTCTTAGGACATCTTTTTCTTTGGCGCCCAACGCCATGCGCACGCCGATTTCTCGCGTCCGTTGTGCGACCGAATAAGAAACGACGCCATAAATTCCGATCGCGGCAAGCGATAGTGCAAGCACACCAAAACCGCCGAGGATCCATGCGGCTACGCGTGACGGAAACAACGACAGGTCCAATTGATCGCGGAACGTCTTCACATCCGCGACGGGCAGTTTTCCGTCGAGAGCGCGTATTTGTTCACGCACCGCGGGTGCAAGAGCTTGCGGCTCGCCGGTCGTTCGCACCACCAGTGTCATTTTCGGATCGTATGACTGCAGCACGGGTTGGTAGACGTATGGGTAAGGCGCCTCACCGAGCGAACGATATTTGCCGTCACGCGCGACGCCAACGACTTCGAGGAATGGCCCTTCCGGTCCGCCCACGCTTAGACGCTTGCCCAGCGCGTCCTCATGCGGCCAAAGCATCGCAGCCAGCGTTTCGTTAATCACTACGATCTCGGGCGCGCCTTTGCGATCTGTCTCGGCGAAATCTCGCCCGCGCAGAAGGGGTGTTTCCATCGTCTTGAAATAATTTGGGCCTACCACATTGAAGCCGACGCTGACGCCTTCATCGGTTTGTCCGGCTCCACTGCCTTCGGCTATGACCTGATATTGCGCGAATGAAAAACCGAGTTGCTGAAACCTCACCAGGCTCGCGCGCTCGACGCCCGGCTGCTCCTGGATGCGGCTGAGTAGACTGCGGTAGAAGTTGCTGCCTTCCGTTTCGTTGTAGCGCAATAGTCCGAGATTGAGCGGCACGGTCAGCGCGCGCTCGACGCGAAAGCCTGGATCAATCCGGTTCGCGCTTTGCAGCGAGCGAATGAAAAGTCCGGCGCAAATCAGCAGTACTACCGAAAGAGTCAGCTGCGCGGTGACAAACAAAGCGCGCAGGCGAGAGCGCCCCGAGTGCTGCAAGGCGCCTTCACTTTTCAGCGCTGTGATGATGTCGAGCCGCGACGCCTGGAGCGCCGGGGCGAGTCCGAAGACGATGCCGGTTGCGATTGAAACGATGAGCGTAAAGGCAAGGACTCGGTAGTCCAATCCGAGATCAAGCGAAGCCAGCGGCGTCGTCTGCAGGTAAGAGATCAATAACTGATTCGCCCACCATGCCAGCAGCAATCCGACAGCGCCGCCCGCAACGCCAAGCAGCACGCTTTCAGTCAACCACTGTCGAACGAGTCGGGAGCGAGTTGCGCCAAGGGCCTGGCGAACAGCAGTTTCACGCCGCCTGACGGCTGCGCGCGCCAGCAACAGGCTGGCAATATTTGCGCACGCGATCAGGAGCACCAGGGCCACGACGCCGATTACGATTCCCGCCAGCGGCAATGCTTCCTGCTGATCGCGAGCATCCATCCCGCCGCTCTTGCGCAGAAGTTGCACGCTGCGCAGCGTCTCGGCATCGACCTTGCCGCGATAAGCCTCGGCAACATGACGCGCTACCGTGCTTAGTTCTGTTTCGGCCTGTTCGCGTGACATGCCGGGGCTTAAGCGCGCAAAGACCGACAGCCAATGACTGTCCCGTTCTTTGAATCTGTTTGAGAATGGATCTGCTGCTCTACCAGCTTCCGGTGGGTTGAGCACGGGCTGCATTAAAAGCGGCACCCAGAGTTCACGGTTAAGTCCGGCTTCAGTGCCAATGAAACTTTTTGGCGTGACGCCGACCACGGTGAAGCCGAGACCGTTTATGGGGATCTGCCGGCCAATGATGCTCGCGTCCGAATCAAAGCGCGTGCGCCAGAGGTGTTCGCTGAGGACAACGACAGGCGTTGGAATCTGTCCCTCCGCCTTGTCGAAAGTGCGTCCCTTGAAGGCGCCGACGCCGAGCACATCAAAGTAGTTCCCAGTGACATACTCGCCCGTGATGATTTCCGGTTCACCGTTCGACGAGAGACTGAATTCACTCGTACCGGTCAAGGCTGCCATCCCGGCGAAACTTTTTGTCTGGGCGGCGTAGTCGACATAGTCCGGGTAGGAGATAGACGCGCGCAGCCACATGAGGCGTTCCTGATCCTTAACCACTGGCACGGGGCGAATCAAAAGGACATTCACGACGCTGAAGATCGCCGTGTTGAGTCCGATACCCAGAGCCAGCGACACCACTGCCACGAGAGTGAAAGCGGGCGACTTCCAAAGCATTCGCAATCCGAAACGCAAGTCCTGCAATAGTGTCTTCATCGGCTACCTACCAGCTTTCTTTCAAAAGAGACAACTACTTTGGAGTGCGGTGATCTGTCACCGCTTTCGTCTTGGGCTGCGTGACGCCCAAGTCTTTCGTCGCTTCAGGTCAACGGTGGTCGCGTCAGGTCGCGACCGGCGAAAGCGGTGACAGGTCACCGCACTCCAAAATTCATTCATAACGAAGCGCCGTTAAGGGATCGACCTTCGTGGCGCGTCGCGCCGGGACGTAACAGGCAACCAACGCCACCAGCGTCAGCAAGGCCGTGATCGCGACGAAGGTCAGCGGATCAGTCGTACTAACTCCGAAGAGGAGGGTTCGAAGCAATCGCGTCAGCGCAAACGACGCCGCTAAACCGACCGCTACTCCAACCGAAATCAGCAACATTCCCTGCCTGACGATCATCCTCAATACGTCGCCGACCTGGGCCCCCAACGCCATGCGAATACCAAATTCATGGGTGCGCTGTGCGACGCTGTAAGCGGTGACGCCGTAAATTCCGGCAGCCGAGAGCGCCAACGCAATGCAGCTAAAGAGACCCAAAAGGAAGAGGTTGAAGCGCGGTTGGGTCACCGCAGCACTCACAACGTGATCCATGGTCTTGATGTCTGACACTGCCGCGGACTTGTCCACTTCGGCTGCGGCCTGACGGATGGTGCCAGCCAAAGTAGTCGGCTCAACCGTCGAGCGAATCACTACGAACATGCTTCCAAACGAGTCTTGCAGAGCTGAAAGGTAAAACTCCGGCGCTGCCGGTTCACGCAGTTCCAGACTTCTGACATCGGCCGCTACGCCCACAATCTCAAACCAGACGGGCTGCCCTTGCTGGTTCGTATTGCCGAGATTGATTCTTTTGCCGATTGGGTTGTCGTTGGGAAAGTCGCGTTGGGCGAGCGCCTGATTCACGACCATCACCAGTGGCGCAGTTTCAGTGTCGCGATCGGTAAAGGCGCGCCCTTGCACGATGGGAATGTTCATCGCGCGAAAATAATCCGTGCTTACAGTGCGATAGTTTCCACCGGGCCACTTGTCGGTTGTAAGCGGTGGTCGGCCTTCAATTCGGAAGCCGGCTGTTGGGCCTTTATCGAGAGGAAGGGTATTTATCGCTCCAACGACGGCGACACCCGGAGTAGCGCTGATGCGTTGGATAGTCTTGTCGTAGAAAGATATGTAGTCAGCATCGGTTCGATAGTTGGCGCCCGCGGGCGTAAGCCGGGCGGTCAAGACCTGCTGCGGAGTAAAACCAGTGTTCACTGCTTGCAACTGCAGAAAACTGCGGAACAACAAGCCGGCCCCTACTAACAACACCACTGACAGCGCAACCTCGGCAACGATAAGCAAATTGCGCAAACGATTGTGACGCCGGCTGCCTGAGACACCGCGGCCCATCTCTTTCAGTGAATCCTGAACGTCGGTCTTTGAGAGCTGTAGTGACGGAGCGAATCCGAAAAGGATTCCGGTAACAACCGACGCCACCAGGGTAAACCCCAGCACGCGCCAGTCGAGCCTGATTTCGCCCAGGCGAGGAAAGTCCTGCGGCAACAGCCTGGTCATCAAAGCGACGCCCCACAGCGCGAGCAAGAATCCTAACGCCCCTCCGATGAGCGCCAGGATTACGCTTTCGGTAAGCAGTTGTCGTATCAGCCGCAATCGTGAGGCGCCGAGCGCCGTCCTGATGGCTAATTCTTTCTGACGCGCTGCGGCACTCGCGAGCAGCAGGTTTGCTACATTGGCGCAGGCGATCAATAGGACGAATCCCACCGCACCGAATAAGAGCAACAGCATCGGGCCAGTCTCTCCTACCAGATGCGTGTGCAGGGAAACAACGCGATTGAAGCGGCGATTGTTAGTGTCAGGATATTGCTGACGCAGCCGCGTAGTTATTGTTTCCATTTCGCTCGTCGCCTGTGGTAAGCCGACACCTGGTTTCAGCAGAGCTACGGCCGCAAGCATTCCGTAACCGCGAACCTGCGTAGGGTCCATTCGTTCATTCATTACCGGCGCGAGTCTAAAAGGCGGCACCCACACGTCAGTCTTGTCGGGATATTGAAAACCGGCGGGCGCAATACCAACGACGGTATACGTGGCGCCATCAAGCGTGATCGGTTTTCCAACCAGTGAGGCGTCACCACCAAAACGTCGTTGCCAGAGTCCATGACTGATGACGACGACCGGAGCATGACCGGCCTGTTCATCAGCTGGAATAAACAACCGTCCTTGTTGTGGTTCTACTCCGAAGACCGAAAAGAAGTTGGCAGAAGTCATCGCGAAATCGACTCGCTCGGCCGTGTCGGCCAGCGCGAGATTGGCAGGTCGCGTGAGGATTGCGGCTATTTGCTCAAAGACTGTGTTCTGCGCGCGCCAATCCAGAAAGTTGGCCGGAGTAACCTGGACTCGTTTGCCGTCCGCGGTGAGTTCCTGAATGGCTACGAGGCGATTAGCTTGCCTATAAGGCAGAGGACGAAGCAGGACGGTATTAACCACACTGAAGATTGCCGAACTGGCGCCAATGCCAAGTGCGAGCGTGACGACAACGATCGCTGTGAATCCGGGATGCTTGAGCAAACTGCGCACACCGTAGCGGATGTCTTTTAGTAATCCTTCCATGAAGGCCTCCCTATCCCAGCGACGACTCTTGGAGTGCGGTGACTTGTCACCGCTTTGGTCCTGGGCGGCTTGACGCCCAGATCTTTCAGTAATTGTCAGTCCGACGGTGGTCGCGACAGGTCGCGACCGACGAAAGCGGTGACAGGTCACCGCACTCCAAAAATCATTCGTCTCTCAGTGCTACCAACGGATCGACTTTTGTCGCGCGACGAGCTGGAACATAACTCGCCAACAACGCCACGACGACCAGGGACATGGCGACGGCAACAAAGGTCAACTTGTCTGTCGGCGTTACGTGAAACAGCAGGTTCTCAAGAAAACGAGTCAATGCGAACGCGCCGCCCAGGCCGATCATCACCCCGATAAGAGTCAGTTTCATGCCGTTGCTGACGATCAACTTCAGGACGTCAGCCGTCCTGGCGCCCAGGGCCATGCGGATTCCAATTTCCTGCGTACGTTGCGACACTGCGTAGGACATCACGCCATAAATTCCCACCGACGCTAACAGCAAGGCGCAAAGCGCAAAGACCGCCAGGATGTAAGTCATCAGCCGCTTGGGCGAGACTCTTTCGTAGATCATCTGGCTAATGGTCTTGATGTTGGAGACTGGCAAAGCTGCATCCAGCGCATTGACCTCGTTGCGAACGCCTGAGACCATCCGTGTCGGATCTTGCGTTCCGCGGATGATGAGACTCATTGTTAGATATGGATTCTGCGAATAGGGTAAATAAGCAGCAGGATCGGGCGCCTCATCAAGATCATCGTTCTTTACGTCAGCAACAACCCCGATAATTTCATGGATCTCTTTTGGATCGCCGGCGAGTTCTAGTCGCTGCCCGATCGCCTGCCGTCCGGGCAGGAACTTTCTGGAGAACTCTTCGTTGACCAGGATTACGCGAGCCGCGTTCGCATCATCTTGTGCTGTAAACAAACGGCCGCGACGCAAGGAAGTGCCGATGGCGTCAAAGTAACCAGGCGTAGTTGCGCGTATTTCAACGTATGGTTCCTCGCCTTTCGCGGAGGGTGGCTGGCCTACGATTTGGAAATTTCTGCTGGTATACGACGAGCTGAATGGGACGATATTGATAATGCCGGCGTTCATCACACCAGGCATCGTCTCTACACGACCCAGAAGCTGTTGATAGAAGTTACGCCGCTTATCTTTGTCCTCGTAACTATCGCGCGATAACGAAATCTGCATTGCAATCACGTTCTCGGGCTTAATGCCCAGGTCGGCGCGCTGCATCGCTACAAAACTTCGCACCATCAAGCCGGCGCCGATGAGCAGTACCAGCGACAGGGCGACTTCTGATACAACGAGCGTGCTTCGCAGCCGGCTGTGCCCGCCTCGGCCGGCGTCGCCTCTGCCACCGGCCTTAAGTGCCTCATTCAAATTCGTTCGCGATGAGTGCCAGATGGGCGCCAAACCTGCAACCATGCCGGCCAACATCGAGACAGCGAACGTAAAAAGCAAAACGTTGACGTTGAGGCCCAGACGATTCCAACCGGGAATAAATTTTGAATAGTCTGCAGGGATGCCGCGCGCCAGGGCCTCGATCGCCCATACTGAAACAAACAAGCCCAGCGCGCCGCCGAGTATTCCCAGGATCGCGCTTTCAGTTAGCGCCTGCCGGATCAGACGGGCGCGGCTCGCTCCGAGGGCCAGTCGCACCGCAGTCTCGCGCTGTCTTGCAACCGCGCGCACCAGCAGCAGATTCGCGACATTGGCACAGGCGATGAGGAGCACAAACACGACCGCACCCATGAGAATTGGCACGCCAGTACGCGCGCCTCTCACGGCGTCATCCGTAAGTGTCACGACGCCAACGTCGCGACCACTATTAGTTTCGGGAAATTGTTCCTGCGCCCGTTTAGCAACCGCATGCAGCTCAGCCTGCGCCTGACCAATCGTGGCCCCCGGCTTCAGCAGACCGATAATTCTGAGGTAGTGGCTCTGTCGATCGT
>Ga0070698_100005627_pt1 | contig 13708 bp, 14 predicted proteins | sample KBSK1502metaG_FD_65477 | JGI IMG/M metagenome (GOLD analysis project Ga0070698, IMG submission 65477) | Corn, switchgrass and miscanthus rhizosphere microbial communities from Kellogg Biological Station, Michigan, USA - KBS K1-50-2 metaG | ecosystem: Host-associated > Plants > Roots >... | reverse complement strand
GAGGTGGGCAACGCCGTCTTCGACTCCGGAATCGCGGTCTGGGAATGCAAGCGGTTTTACGATTTCGCGCGGCCCATCACCGCGATCCACTTTCTCAAGGCAGGCAAGAAAATCCTCGCGACGGTGCCCTTCCAGGGCAAGCAGGTGATCAACGGCGAGGACTGGCTGCCCTACCAGCCTTTGACCTTCATCACCCCGCCTTTTCCAGAGTACATCTCTGGCCACAGCGGGTTTAGCGCCGCGGCGGCGGAGATCTTGAAGCGCTTTACGAGCGGCGACGACTTCGGCGGCTCGGTGACTCTGCCGGCCGGCTCCTCGCGCGTCGAGCCCGGGCTGACGCCGCAGAGCGACGTCACTCTCTCCTGGGCGACCTTCTCCGAAGCGGCCGACGAGGCCGGTATCTCCCGGCGCTACGGCGGCATCCACTTCGAGGAGGGGGATCTGCGCGCGCGCCTTCTCGGACGTAAGGTCGGCGGCGTGGTTTGGGACAAGGCGCAGAGCTACATTCAGGGCACCGCGCCGTAGACAGGGTTCGATCGAGTCTTTCGGGTGCGCCGCCCCGGAAACTGACTTTTGTCCGCGGGGACCCCCGAGCTAGTCCCGGGTGGTCCGACAAGAATCCTTCCACCGCCGACGCTTCGGGGCTGCGCGATGAGGAAGCCGCCAAAAGTTTTCCGTCTCGCTCGTGCTCCAATCACTCTTCGATGACAGAGGCGGGGAAGGTGTTCCCGGCCGAACCGGGTTGCGCGGGGAAGTGGGCGGTGAGCTGCCGGCCGATCTCCTCGATTCCGGAGAGGAGACCGGCGGTGAAGTCGCCGTGCTGGAATTGTTCCGAGATCTGCCCGGCAACCCGTTTCCAGAATTCGTCGCCGACTCTCTCGTGGATACCCAGGTCGCCCCAGACGTGGAACTCGCGCCGCCCGGGGACCACGAGAATGAGGACTCCATTTCGATCGGGAGTGTCGCGCATGTGAAGACGCTCCGCGGTCAGCTCCGCGACTTTCGCGAGATTTCCCCGGACTCTCGGCAGCACGATGACGCGGACCTGACCCGTGGTCGACCCTTCGGCCCGGCGGATCGCCTCTTCGAGCCTGGCCCGATCGAGCCTCTCCAGAAAACGCCGGCGGTGGTGACCGAACATCCTCTCTGACCTACCACTTCCCCGAGGATCCGCCGCCGCCGGACGACCCTCCGCCGCCGGTGAAGCCGCCGACGATCTTGCCCGCGACCGGAGACACGCTTCCAATCACTCCTGACAGGACCATGCCGCCGATCATGAAGAGCATGAGCTTCGGATGGGTGATCAGGAGGTACAGGAACCAGCCCAAGAAATAGAGGACAAACGCCGACGCGCCGATCTTCAGGCCGAGCGGTGCGTCCTCGTCCGGTCCGGTGGCGATTCGCCAGGGATGGAGCACCGCATACAGCGGCGATCGAACGGACAGTGTCTTCCTCCCGGCGAATCGCTGATCGAGCGTCCCGGCGACTCGAAGGATCGCCCGGTCGAAGTTGGCGCGCATGCACGCGTCGTAAAGATCTCGCGAGAGGTCCTTCAAGACATCCTGCGGCACCCGCGATTCCACTTTCCGTCCCGTGTGAATCGTCGTCGAGATCAACCCGGAAGTGGCGAAACAGAAGATGACGGCCCCGTTCTCGAGCTCCGGCCTCTCGCGGCTCCAGGCCGCAGCCGTCTCCTGGATCCATTGGCTCGCCCGCGGAACGTCGCCCAGGGCAAGCTTCATTCCTGGCGAATCGAGCGCGACGAGGATCGTGTGGCCGTTCGATCGGGCGAGCTCCCCGAGGCCTGTTTCCACCCGGCGCCGGTCCTCTTCGCTCAAGCGCCCTTCTCCGTCCAGAAGGTAGGAGCGCGGAGGCGGCGGCACGAAGTAGCTTCGGTTGCTCCGCCGGAGGCTCAGAGCGATCGGATCGAGCCGGTCTTCGGTCGCGGCGATCAGCTTCTCGATCTCGGCCCCGATCGCGCGTGCGGGCTCCCATCGGGGCTCGGGAAGGTCCGCCAGAGCGTCTTCGTATTCCTTCGGAACGCTCGGACCCAGAACGAGCCGCGCGGCGTGCTCTTGCCCGAAAACGACGAGCAGGATCGAGTCGTCCGGCAGGCGGTTCTCCCGCGCGTGCCACTGCGTGAAGATCTCGGCGGCCAGATCTCCGAGCGGACGCCCCTGCGATGAGGCGAAGGTCGCGAGAAAGAGAGGAGTGCCGGTTCCCGACAGGAAGAAATCCATCCGCATCCGGATCATCTGACGCTCGTCGGCGGAGAAAAGCTTCGCGCCGTCCGCATAGACGCCGTCGGGCGCCCGGGGGATCTCCGCCGCCGCGGCCACACCCGCGTTCAAAAGGAGGAGAAGGGACAGCATTCGCTTCATCGTCGAGTTCCGTGAGATCTCGAGATGATGCCGCCTCCGGGGCCGTCTTGACAAATGCTCCCGGCCACATAATAGTTAACATGATGGTTAACTATCAAGGGTCTCTGGACGGGACGTTCGGGGCCCTTGCCGATCCGACGCGGCGCGCGATGCTGGCCCGACTGGCGTTGCGGGAAGCCTCGGTCACCGAGCTCGCGCGCCCCTTTCCGATGTCGCTGCCCGCGGTCTCCCGACACCTGCGGGTTCTCGAGAACGCCGGCCTCCTCGTCCGCCACAAACAGGGCCGCGTTCACATCTGCCGAATCAGCGCGGAGCCCCTGAAGACCGCCGGCGACTGGATCGCTCGCTACCGGCAGTTCTGGGAGGAGCGCTTCGACTCGCTCGAGCGATATCTGCAGCAGACACAGACAGAGGAGGAGACATGGCAAGCCCACAAGAAAAAATCCCGCCGCCGCTCCGGATCACGAGGACGTTCCCTGCCCCGCCGCAGCAAGTCTTCCAGGCCTGGACGGACCCGGAAGCCCTGAAGAAGTGGTTCGCTCCGACCGATCAGCACCGGACCTCGGTTCCGATGCTGGAGCTCGAGGTCGGCGGACGTTACCGGATCGAAATGAGGCACGACGACAAGGTCTACATCGTCGTGGGGGTCTATCAGGAGATCCGGCCGCCCGACCGCCTCGTCTTTACGTGGCGCTGGGAAAACGAGCCGGATCACGGCGATGCCGGAGACACGCTCGTCACGCTGGAGCTCAAGCCGCGCGGCGCCGGCACGGAGCTGACGCTCACCCACGAGCGATTCGTCAGCGAGCAGAAGCGGGAGGAACACGCACACGGCTGGGCCGGATGTCTGAATGGTCTCGAACGTTTTTTGTCTTGACGCATCGCCATCGCAAAGGAGGAAGAGCATGAAGGTTTCCAGGATTCTCTCGATCGGTCTGGCGGCGCTCGCCTGCGCCGGCCTCGCGCTTGCCGCGGGGGAGAAGAGCAACGCGGGGTTCGAAAAGCTCAAGTCGCTTGCGGGAGAATGGGAGGGCAAGACGACCGACGGAAAGCCCGTTAAAGCGACCTACAAGGTGACCTCCGGCGGGTCGGCCCTTTCCGAGACCCTGCAGGCCGGCACCGAGCCGGAGATGTTGACGGTCTACCACATGGACGGCGGTCAATTGATGATGACCCACTACTGTTCGCTCGCGAACCAGCCTCGGATGCGTGCCGCGGCGTCCTCGGGCGATCCCAAGTCACTCGACTTTCAGTACGTGGGCGCCACGAACCTCTCCAAAGCGGACGCGCCGCACATGCATCATCTGGTCGTGGCCTTCGAGGACGCGGATCACATCACCCAAAAATGGAAGATGAAGGGTATGGGAGATCAGGAGGTGGCGTTCCACCTCGAACGGAAGAAGTAAGACGCTATCGGCGGCTCGTCGGCTCAGCCCCCTCTCCCGGCGGGAGAGGGCCGGGGTGAGGGGGCTCTTTCTCCCATCTAAACTCGCTGTTCTTCTCGAGTGATGACCCCCCCACCCTGCCCTCTCCCCTCGGGGGAGAGGGGATTTCTTGGGCGTTATTCACTCGGGCGGCCGCCGCTCGGGCGGCTGCTTCAGGCCTGGCACCGACGAGAAGCGAGCTGTGATTCTCGTCACTTCGTGTGTGTTCCCTCTCCAGGCGGGTTCTCGCGATCGGGCGAGTTGCGCAGAACGCTCGAGAGCACGATCCGGCCCGCGCGGAAGTCGATCGTGACGCGGTCGAACTCCCGCAGGAGATCCTGCCCGAGCAGGCCGTCGATGCGCTGCCCGAAGGCTCGCGAGACCTCCTCCATTTCCATCCCGACGACGCTGCGGCCCCGCCACACCCGGCCCCCGAGCTCCAGCGTCGCCTCCGTGTAAGTCCCGCGAGCGTTGAATCCCGGTCCATCCATCGAGAATCGCGACGGCGGGACCGGCCGGGGCAGAGCCACGAGTCCTCGCGCCAGAATCGTTCGGCTTGCCCCGGTGTCGAGAATCAGGAGAACCGGCTTTCCATTTGCCGTTCCCCGCACGAGAATCCCGGACTGGGAAGAGGAGATTTCGAAAGGCAGCTCCAGATCCTGAGAGAGTCCGGTCGAGGCAGTGATCGACAGGGCCAGCAGTCCGAACGTCATCTTTTTCACGCGACACCTCCTGAACCGGCTCGGGGCCGGCGAAGGGCACGCTGTCGGACATCGACCCGTACCTCCATGCACGGAGAGTCATTTCTGGATGGATCGAAGGTCACCGTGGAATCTGCTGACCGGCCGCGGGTTGACTCTCGGTGTCATCGCCGAAAGAGGGCCCCGAAACTCAGTCGAAACCCGCGCCGCGCCGTAGACTGAGAGAGCGATGACGCGCACCGAGACACGAGTGCGGTTCGGGCCTTTCGAGGCGGACCTGCCTGCGGGCGAGCTGCGCAAGAGCGGCTTGAAGCTCCGCCTTGCCGGCCAGCCTTTCGAGATCCTGAGCATGCTCCTGGAAAGGCCCGGAGAGGTCGTCACGCGCGAGCAGTTGCGCCAGAGGCTGTGGCCGCAAAACACGTACGTCGACTACGAGCACAGCTTGAACGCCGCGATCAACAAGCTGCGCGAGGCGCTTTCCGATTCCGCCGATCGGCCGCTCTATGTCGAAACACTGCCGCGCCGCGGCTACCGGTTCATCGCGCCGGTGGAGGCGGCCAACGGTGCGCCGCCCGACTCGGACTCGCGGGACACCCCGGCTTCCGCTTCAGAGCTTGTCGAGACGGCGCCTCGCGAGAAGCCTCTGCCCGCGCCGGCGCGCCGGCGGCTCGGCTTCGCCGCTGCTGCGATTGCCGCCGTTCTCGCCATCGCGGGAGCGGTGTTCATCGCGCGCCGCGACCGCCGATCCTGGTCGCGCGATCCGATCCGCGCCTTGGCCGTGCTGCCGTTCGAGAATCTGAGCCGCGATCCGGAACAGGACTATTTCGCCGACGGGATCACCGAGGCTCTGATCTCACGACTTTCGCAGATTCAATCCCTCCACGTCATCTCGCGGACCTCGGTCATGCAGTATCGCGGAGCGAAGCAGCCGCTGCCCGAGATCGCCAAGCGCCTTTCGGTCGACGCCGTCGTCGAAGGGACCGTGCAGCGCGCCGGCGACCGTGTCGCCATTGTCGCGACGCTCGTCGACGCAACTGCGGATCGGAATCTGTGGACCGGCCGTTACGAGGGGGACTTGCGCGACGTGCTCGGCCTGCAGAGCCAGGTGGCGGGCGCGATCGCGGAAGGGATCCGGGCGAAAGCGACCGCGGAAGAGCGTTCGCGCGCCTTCTGGTCGCGGCAGGTGGACCCGGATGCCTACGCCGCGTACCTCAAGGGCCGCTTCTACGCCGAAAAATCGGTTTCCTGGGCGACGGGGCGCGCCGTCAAAGAGTTTCAAGAGTCGATCCGCCGGGATCCCACGTTTGCTCCCGCGTGGGCCCGGTTGGGAGAATCGCTGCTCTTCAGCTATCCCCCCAAAGAGAAGATGCCGCAGGGGAAGGCCGCGGCGCTCCACGCTTTGGAGCTCAACCCGAACCTGACCGAGGCCCACGTCGTGCTCGGTCTCGCGCAGACTTTCTGGGATTGGGACTGGGCGGGCGCCGAGAGGTCGTTCCAGCGAGCGCTCGAGCTCAATCCGGCCTCTTCCGACGCGCATTACCGTTACTCGCATTTGCTCGCGGCGCTCGGCAGGTTCGATCCCGCGATCGCGGAATGCCGTCAGGCGCTCCTTCTGGATCCCTTTTCTCCGAGCGTGGGCCACTACCTGGGCCGCATCTATTATTTCGCCCGCCGCTACGACGAGGCCGTGGCGCAGTTCCAGAAGGTCCTGGAGCTCGACCCCAATGACTATTGGTCCAACCTCTTTCTCTCCAACGTCTATGGAAAGCTGGGGCGTTTCGACCAAGCGCAACGCCACCTCGAGCGAGCCTGCGCGCTCGAGGGGATGTCTCCGGGTCAAATATCGCTCCTGCGGCAGGTGTACGGCGAGAAGGGCCTGGCGGCAGCGCTTCGGGAGCTGATCGAGCTGACCAACCCGCGACGGGGCGTCGGACCGCTCGGCTCCTCCGCGCCGGCGCTTCTGAACGCGCTCATCGGCGACGTCCATGAGGCCATCGCCTGGCTTCAAAGAGCTTTCGACTCGCACACACGGGATCTCATCTACGTCAAGGTCGAGCCGGCGTACGACTCGCTTCGGGCGGATCCGCGGTTTGTGGAGATCCAGGGGCGAATCGGCTTGCCGAAATAACCCGCCACAGAAGCGCTTTCGCGCTCGATAGAATCCCGCCAGCAAATCACCCGTCGACGCCTTGAACCGCAAGGAGGAGAAATGAGAAGAGCTCTGCTCCGGGGAATGGGGTTCGCGATCACCCTCGGTTTCTCAACGGCAGTCTTCGCACAGACCGAGACGACGGAAACGAAGAAGACGGAGTCGAAGCCGGCGCCCGCGAAGTCGGAGAGCGCCTCCGGAATCAAGTACGTCACTCCAGAGGACGCTCCCAAGGCGATCGGGCCCTATTCGCAGGGGGTCGCCGCGGGAGGATTCCTGTTCTGCGCCGGTCAGACGCCGAGGGATCCCAAGACCGGCGAGCAGGTGAGCGAGGGCATTGAGCCGGCGACGGAACGGACCCTCGACAACCTCGAGGCGGTTCTCAAGGCGGAGAGGCTGACTTTCGCCGATGTGGTGAAGACGACCGTCTTCCTGACCAAAGGCGAGGACTTCCAGCCAATGAATGGGGTTTACAGCCGCCGGATGGGAGACAGCAAACCCGCGCGCTCAACGGTCGTCGTGGCCGGGCTGCCCGGGAATGCGGTGATCGAGATCGAGATGATCGCGCGCACGAAGAAGTAGGCGCTCCGGGCTCAGTTGACTCGTCGAATCCGAAACGGGGAGACCGGACGAAGTCTCCCGAAGGGAAGGGAATCATGCGAGTCTTTCTTCGCCACGCAAGAACGAGTGCGGCCGCGGCCGTTCTGATGGCGGCGATCGCCGCGATCGCCTGCGCCGGCAAACTCACGAAAGCAAACTACGACAAGGTGGTTAGCGGAATGTCTCCCGCGCAAGTCGAGAGCATTCTTGGGCCGGGGTCCGAGCAGACGAGCTCGGGCATCACGATTCCGGGAACGGCTACCGGCACGGCGACTGGAATCGGCGCCCCCGGCACCACGGTGTCGACGAAGGTCTTCGTCTGGCGAAGCGGCGGCAAAGTGATCACCGTGACTTTCTTGAACGACCAGGTCGTCGCGAAGACCCAGATCGGTCTCTAAACCGTCGCCCTAATCGGCTGAGAGGATCTGGAATTGCTCGATCTTGCCGTCGGGCATGTCGCGCTCCCAGATCTGGACAGTCCTCTTGTCGAACTTGACGTCGAAGCGACGAAAGGTCATCCCGCCGCGATCCTGCTGCGCGGCCTGCTCGAACTGCAGCGGCGCTCCGAGCGGCCGGAGCCCTTCCGCGAAGTCCCGCAGGGCGAGCTCCGTGAAGTAGCTGTTCGCGTTGTCGGTCAATTGCGAGCGGTCGATCTTCCCGGTCTGCAGTCCCTCGAAGATGCGCCTGGCTCGCGCCTGCGCGGAAGCGCTCGAAGCCCGATCCGTAAAGAGGAGCGGCGCGATCCGGCTGGTGATCGCGGATGCCGCCGCGGCGGCATCCAGATTCGTCAGCACGGTGATGGCCGCCCGATCGTCGGGAAAGACCGTATTCGATGCCGTGAAGCCGGAGACCTCGCCGCGATGCGAGAGAGCGCGGCGAGAGAGCTGCGTCGTGACGTTTAGACCCAGCCCATAGCGCGTTCCAAGACCGTTCTTCAATCGCACGGCGGTCTCCATCTCCAGGGAAGAGGCGGGGCTCAAGAGGCGATGTTCGATCAACGCGAGATTCCACTTCGCGAGGTCCCGAGCTGTCATCGCGATCTCGCCCGCCGCAAAGAGCCAGCCCTTTCCTTCCTTGGGCGCGACCCGCGGCGGCCCGAGACCGTAGCGGAGATATCCGACAGGATCGCTCTCCGTCAGGCGTCCGCGGTCGATATCGGTGACGCTCTCCATCGCGAGCGGCGTGAAGACGCGAGACCGGAGAAGCTCCCACAGAGGCACGCCGGAAGCCTTCTCGGCAATGACCCCGGCGATGACATAGCCGGTGTTGCTGTATTGCCACTCGGTCCCCGGAGCAAAATCGAGCGGCTTTTTCGCCCAACGGCTCAGGATCTCCTCGGCCGTCACCTCGCGGGTCATGAAGGGAGGCACGTAGTCCTGAGGCCAGTAGTCCTGATAGCCCGAGATGTGCGACAGGAGCTGCCGGACCATGACCTCGCTCGCGCGCGTCAAGTCGGGAAGGTATTTGGAGACCGGGTCGTCGAGCGAAAGCTTGTGCTGTTCCGCGAGCATCAGGATCACGGCCGCCGTGAATTGCTTCGAGACCGATCCGATGCTGTACCGCATCTCGGGCCGCGCCGGCGTGGGCGGCTCGAGCCTCGCGTCGCCGTACGCCTGAACGTAGACGATCTGCCCGCCCTGCACGATCGCGATCGATGCGCTGGGAACTCCCGTCGAGGTCAGGACCTCACGGACGATCCGGTCCGCTTCGGCACGCAGCTCCGACGAGGGGCCCGGCGCGATCTTGCTTCCTGCCTGCGCGAAGAGCGAAGCGCTCAGCAGGAAAACCCCGACCGAGAGAACTCGTGGAGACCCGTGAAACGTGTTGCGCCTCATGTCTTCTCCCATAGCCGTGCTGCGATGTCCGCTCAACCGACTCGATCCGAGCCCGAAGGATAATCTCCCACCGTGCCGCGACTTTGGAGCCGATCGCTCGCAACCCGAGGAGACATCCTGTTGAATTTCCATCGCTTTTCCGTCGGAACCGTGCGGCCGAGACGCCGGTCTGGCCACGCCGGACTCTTCGCGTTTCTTCTCGCCTGCGCACCGGTGTCGGCCCAGACCCAGATCCCCGGCTGGAGACTGGCCTGGAACCTGAAGGGAGGCGGCGGCGTCTCTTATCATCTTCACGAAAGGAACTCCGACGAGAGGATTCTGCTCTTCGCGCCGGAGCTCACCCGACGCCTGGGAGAGCACTGGGAATACACGGTCGAAGGGCATCTCTCGCGCCTGACGGATCCCGCCGGATACCTCGCCGGGCTTTTACCGATCGGCGCGCGCTATTTTCCCTGGACGACGAACACTCGTCCGTTTGTGTCGCTCGGCGCCGGTTTTGGCTGGACGGACGTGACGACCATTCCGGAGCTCTCGCGCCGCTTCAATTTCATCGTAAACGGCGACCTGGGGGTTCGCTGGGATGACACCTGGCAGATCTCGGGCAGGTTTCTCCACGTCTCCAATGGCGGAACCGCTCGTCCCAACCTCGGCTTGAATGTTCTCGTCCTGCTCGTAGGATGGCGGTCGAGGTAGAACCGCAGGGAAGGAGACTCAGGCCTTTTCGGCAAGACCCTGCGGGGCGAGCGGAAGGCTTCGTAAGCGAATCCCGGTCGCCGCAAAGAGGGCGTTGCCGACGGCCGGAGCCAGCCCAACGATCGGCGTCTCGCCGGCGCCGGCGGAGGGCAGATCCCGTCGATCGACCAGGACGACCTCGATCTCCGGCAGATCCGAGAAGCGGGGCACGCGGTACTGAGAGAAGTGCGGATTGGTGATCTTTCCTTTTTCGAATCGAATCTGCTCGAACAGCGCGCCGCCGATTCCCTGGACGATCGCCCCCTCGATCTGATTGCGCAGCCCGTCGGGATTGACGACGGCGCCGCACTCGAACGCTTCGACGACACGCCGAATCGAAACGCGGCGGCTCGCGGGATCGACTTCGACCTCCGCGCACGTCGCGACGTAACCGCCCTTCTCGACTCCGCAGGCGATCCCGAAACCGCGTCCGGGGGCGGCCTTCCCGCCGGCCCAGCCGAACTTCTCGGCCGCGGCCTGGAGGACCGCCTTCAGCCTCTCGTCGGTCAGGTTCTTTCGCCGGAACTCGAGCGGATCCATGCCGGACGCGTGCGCCAGCTCGTCCATGTGGCTCTCCCGAGCGAAGTGGTTGGCTGTCGCCGCGAGCCCGCGGTAGGAGCCCTGACGCAGGGGCGAGTCGGCCGGGTGGAACTGGATTCTTCGATTCGCGACCGAGTAGGGAGTGCCGATGGCGGCCGGCCCGGAGTTGTAGTTGTGAAAATCCCAGGCCGTCACCGTGCCGTCGCGCGTCGCGCCGCTCTGAATTCGGATGACCCCCGCGGGACGGAAGTACGCCCAGTGGAACTCTTCCTCGCGGGTCCAAACGACCTTGACCGGGGCTCCGGCGGCCTTCGCCAGCCGCGCGGCTTCGATCGCGGCGTCACCGGTGTGTTTGCCGCCGTAGGCGGAGCCGGTGTCGGGAACGAGGACTCTCACTTTGTCGGCGCCGATTCGAAACGTCTCGGCCAGATCGTCACGCACCGCGAAGGGCCGTTGCGTGCCGGTCCAGACGGTCAGCTTTCCGGCCTCCCAGTCTGCGACGGCCGCGCGCGGCTCGAGCGGCGCGTGCGCGATGTACGCGACCCGATACGCCGCGTCCAGCTTGACGTCGGCGGACGCGAGAGCGTGCTCGACGGAGCCGGCCGTCTCGGCTGGCCGCGGGCGCTCCCCCTCTCTCCCACTTCCGTCGACTGCGGGCTCGCGTGTCAACAAGCCCCAGAGCTCCTGGTCGGAGGGCTGCGGCGGAACTTTCCACTCCATCTTCAGGGCTTCCACCGCGCGCGAGGCCGTTTCGGGGTCCGGAGCCACGACCCCGGCGAAGTCGCCATCCCGGACGACGCGCACACCGCGAATTTTTTCCGCGGCGACGGCATCCAGTGACACCAGGCTCGCGCGGAATCCGGCGGGCCGGAGAACCTTGCCGTGCAGCATGCCCGGGCGTGAGAGATCGGACGTGTACTCGTGGCGGCCGGTCACGAAGTCGCGTCCGCCGACCTTGCGCTGTGGCCGGCCAGCGACCTTCCACTGCGCGGCGGGCGTCAGGCTCGTGTCCGCGGAGATGATTGCGACGAGCTTCTGGTCCTTCGCGAGCTCGCCGTAAGAGACCGCTCGCCCGCTGGAAGCCGCGACGACCCGGCCGCCTTCGGCTCGAAGCTGCCCGCCGTCGACCTTCCAGCGCTGCGCGGCCGTCTCGATGAGCGCCTCCCGCGCTTGGGCCGCGGCCCTTCGGAGCTGCGGGCCCATCGTGGGAGTCGTTCGGCTGCCGAACGTGCCCATGTCGTACGGCACGCGATCCGTGTCTCCCATCACAAGCTCGACCGAATCCACGGGAACTCGCAGCTCCTCGGCGACCTGCTGTGCGAGGGAGGTGCGGATGTTCTGACCCATCTCGACCTTGCCCGTGAAGACGGTCACGCGCCCGTTGCCGCCGACATGGATCCAGGCATCCACCGTCTGCGGCAGATCTCCGGCGCCTCGCGCCCGTCCGGATTCCTGGGCCCGCGACGCGGCCGCGGGCGAGGCTGCACAAACCAGGATGCCGCCTCCCAGGATCTGGAGGAAGCGGCGCCGGTCGACGTCGAACCAGTGCAGACGGCCTTCGATCTCGTGCTGAGCGAGCTCGAGCGCGAGGCCGGGATCGACTTCGAGCCTCATCGCGGGCCTGCGCTGTTCTTGCCAGCCGCGCGCGCGACCGCCGCCAGAATGCGCGGATAAGTCCCGCAGCGGCAGATATTGCCCGCGAGAGCGCTGACCGCGTCCTCCCGACTCGGATGGGGGTTCGATTCCAGAAGCGCGACCGTTGCCACGATCATGCCGGGCGTGCAATAGCCGCACTGAAAGGCTTCCTCCTCGAGAAACGCGGTCTGCACCGGATGCAGCCCGGTCTTGCGCGCGAGCCCTTCGATCGTCGTGATTTTCTTGCCGACGGCCTCGGAAACATCCGTGCGGCACGACCGGGCAGCCCGCCCGTCGAGGAGCACTGTGCAGGCGCCGCACTGCCCCTCGCCGCAGCCGTACTTCGTGCCGGTCAGGCCGAGCCGGTTGCGCAGGACCGAGAGAAGGCTCTCCTGCGGCGGCGCCTCGACCGCGCGCTTCGAACCGTTGACGGTGAGCTCCACTCTAGCCATCGGCAACACCGGCATCATACGATGCGTTCCCCGCGATGGGATCGCCGGGACATGTCCGGAAGGAGGCACGATGAAAATAGTCGTCGTCGGCGCCAACGGCACCATCGGTCGGGCCGTCGTCCAGGCGCTCCAAAGCCGCCACGAGATCGTCGCTGTGGGCCGGTCCCACGGCCAGTACAATGTTGATATTGTTTCGCGTGAATCGATCGAGCGGCTCTACGCCGCCGTGAAGCCTTTCGACGCCCTCGTCTGTGTCGCCGGCGAGGCGCGGTTCGGCCCTTTGGAGCGCCTGGCCGACGAGGACTTCCTGGTCTCCCTCTCGAGCAAGCTGATGGGTCAGGTCAACCTGGTCCGTTTGGGCCTCCACCACGCCGCCGACGGAGGCTCCTTCACTCTCACCAGCGGAGTGCTCTCGATCGAGCCCGTGCCCGGGAGCGCCGCGATCAGTCTCGTCAATGCCGGCGTCGAGGCGTTCGGTCGGGCCGCCGCGCTCGAGATGCCCCGCGGCCTGCGGATCAACGTCGTGAGTCCACCCTGGGTCTCTGAGACGCTCACCGCCATGGGACGCGACTCTTCCGGCGGGTTGCCGGTGGCGAAGGTTGCCAGGGCCTACGTCGAGAGCGTGGAGGGGAAAGCCAATGGTGAGATCCTCGACGCGCGCCGGATGGCCTAGACCACAGGCCGATTCGTCCTACCGACGTTTCACGGTCCACTGGCCGGTGGCCTCGGGCCCCCCGGCGACAGGCTTGGACGTGAAGGACCCTTCGATGCGGTCGCCGCGGAGCACGCCGTTGAAGGAGGTCTGGACCTCGCAGGAACAGTTCGGGTCGATGTACGGGTCGAGCACGCCGGCCAGGGCCCCCTCCGAGGTCTCGATGAACCGGATACTCAGGACCTGCATGTTGCGCAGCGTCTCATCGATCGCCGCGCTGTCGGGTTTCGTCTGTGCGTCGCGGGCGGCGGATTCGGTGTGCGCGGGGCGCAAGGGCTCGTTCGCGCCTTTGGGCATCATGAGCACATCGCCGCGGCCGACGTCGCCCTTGAACTCGAAGACGATCGATCCGCTCCGTCCTGTTTCGGCGCTGTGATACTCCCCCTCCCATTTCCCGACGAGCCTCGCTTTCGCGGAGCCGCTGCCGAGCACGGGAACCGCTGGGGACGGAGAGGGAGTCGACCGACAGCCAGCCAGGGCCGCGCCGCAGAAGAGCAGGACGGCAACGCGTTTCATGGACCCTCCGTTTCGCTGGACCGTGTGGGTG
>Ga0070698_100005626_pt1 | contig 13708 bp, 16 predicted proteins | sample KBSK1502metaG_FD_65477 | JGI IMG/M metagenome (GOLD analysis project Ga0070698, IMG submission 65477) | Corn, switchgrass and miscanthus rhizosphere microbial communities from Kellogg Biological Station, Michigan, USA - KBS K1-50-2 metaG | ecosystem: Host-associated > Plants > Roots >... | reverse complement strand
GTCCACCACGGTCTGGTGCGGACATGGCGCGTGGTGATGCGACCAGGACGCGTATGCCGTGCGTCGATCTTTCTCTTGTCGCGACGGGGCGCGGCGGCCCTGGCCGAGTGGCTTGACTGCGCGCCGGCGCCGTTTGTCCGGCGCGCTGAGCACGCGCTCGAGCGACGGTTCCATCTGGTCCACCAGCTGGAAGCGAACCAATTCTTCGTCGACGTCGCCGCAGCGACGCGTGCCCTCTCGGATTCCGGCCTCTACCACTGGGTCGGCGAACATGGGGTCGAGAACGCCTACGCCGAAGGCGATGAGCGAGCCCCGATCCCCGACGGATGGGGCCGACTGCTCACGCTGGATCGCGAGGTGCTCATTCACCTGGAGTGGGACCGCGGCACTGAGCAGGCACGTCGCCTTCGAGCCAAGATCGCTGCGTACGCCGGCTACTTCAACGATCGGCCCGGTGCCGACGCGAACCAGGTGCTGTTCGTAGCGCCGACCGAAGAGCGCGAGCGGCAGATCCTCGGCCTTCTTCGCGATTGCGTCGATCGCGACCGGGAGAGCTGCCGTTTCTGGACGACGACTACCGCCTTCCTAGCCGCGACGGGGCAGCTTGGTTCCGTGTGGGCTGACGGCGGATCACGCCGGGTCGCCTTGAAGGAGATGGGAGGAATGCCTCGGTCGGAGCGTGACGTCGAAGCGTGTGTCGGCAAGCCCGGGTGGTGGTTGCGACGGCCAGGCGGAGGTGCGGGTTCGTGAGTTTGCAAGGGGTCAAAGTCAGACCCCCGAATTTCAAAGGAGTAATCGGAGCATGAGCAGTCCAGCCGCCGTCAGAAATAGTCACGCGGGGTTAGTGGTGGTCCTGTCGCCCGATGCAGTCCGTATCGCCTGCGCGGAGCGGGGATGGAGCCTGTCCGAGCTCGCGCGCCGAGCTCGCATTTCGCGTCCCACGTTGGCGGCCGCCTTGCGAGGCCAGCCGGTGCGGGCACGGACGGCGTGGAAGGTCGCGCACGCGCTCGAGCAAATGCCTTCCGCGCAGCTGTCCCAGCTACTGGGAGCGGCCTAGTTGATCCGGGACCTCGACGAGTGCATCCGAGACCTCATTGCAGGCATTTTCAGACTCGCACTCTGCGACTACGTCGGAATGGCGTACAGCCACGACGAGCCCGGTTCGGTCAAGTACATCGAAATCAATCGAGAGCTCCAATTAGGCGCTGAGCGATTCCTTACGAGCGCATGGGCGGCGCACCTCGGAGACCAGGCCGGCTTGACAGCGAAGGAAGTCTGGAGGCGAGCGCAGCTCGAACTTATTCGCCGTCCCGCAATGCCGGCGAAGCCTAAGAAGACTCGGCCGAGGCCGCAAATCGCCACGTCTGAGGTCGTGGCATGTCGCCCTCAAGAGGATGAGGCTGCGGCGTGAGGGCCAGAGTCCGGCCCCCCGCTGCCGGGGTCAAGCGCTTGACTCCTCTTTTTGAAAGCCAGGTGCAGTGGCAGTCTTGGTATTGGGTGGCTGACTGACGAGTGCCAAGGAGTTGACCGTGGATACTGAAGCGCTCCCACCAGTAGTCAGCCGTGGAGGCCTCGTCATCGCCCTCAAGCGTGACCAGCTCCTCCTTGCGTGCGCGGTTCGCGGCATGAGCCTTGAGGACCTACGCCTAGCTGCGGGCCTGTCGCGGCCGACGTTCCAGGCGGCCGTCCGCGGCAAGCGAGTGCGACCGTTGACGCTTCTCAAGCTTGCCCAGGCGCTGAAGCGCCGTCCCATTCTCGATGAGGCGAGCCTGCTCCTTACCGGAGCCTTGCCACCTGTGAGCCGGCAAGAAGCTGACGATCGGCACCGGGCCTAGCCGCTGCTATGTAAGGATTAACCTTTCATATGTTAGGATTTCCCTTACATGTCGCTATTCGGGCGATCTCGGGTCCGGGACCGAATCCTCCTCGAGTTCTTTACCAAGCCCGGGACATCCGCTCACGTCCGCGAGATGGCTCGCCGTGTGAAGGCGTCTGCCCCGACCGTCGGTGCCGAATTGGCAGAACTGGCGCGCTTCGGGGTCCTGCAGACCCAGACGGTCGGACGCTCGCTCGTCTACTCCATCAACGAGCGGTCTCCCCTGCTCGGGGAGCTTCGAGCCCTGGTGCAGAAGACGATCGGCATCGAGGGACTGGTCGCGAAGGCGTTTGAGGGATTACTCGGGGTAGAGGCCGCTTACATCTTTGGGTCGCATGCGGCTGGTACCGATACGGCCGGCAGCGATGTTGATGTTCTCGTAATTGGCCGACCCAACCGTGCGGCGCTGTCCGAAAAGCTTGCGCCGGTCGAGCGAGCCATCGGCCGCGACGTGAACGTCGTGACGAAGACTGAAGCTCAGGTTCGAGAGCGCCGGAGAGGTGGCGATCCATTCTGGCGACAAGTCCTTGGCAAGCCGATGATTCACGTGGCCGGGCGCGAGATCGCCTACTGAGTGGGTTCGGCCGAAGAGTCACCAATGCCCTGGTCGACTGCGACCAAGTGCTCAAAGCTGGTCACGAGCGCCGGTCGGCGGGCTAGGAGCCGCTGAGAGCCTCGTGGCGGCGCAGCCGTAGACGACAGCATCGGTGCAGGACGGGTGCAGTGAACTGAAACTGTCCGTTCTCCGCCCACAAGCGCCGAAACCGAGGCCCTAGGAAGCACGTAGAGCCTCGATAGCGCCTAACCGAGACCCGTGAGACGTGGCCTGGCCGAAGGCGTCTGTGCCTCGCGCCAGCCATTGATTTTGCTGCACGACAGTTACATTCTTTTGCCGTGACCTCGGCCAAGATCACGGTTCGCGAGCGCATCGCACCCGAAATAACCGCCTCCCTGTTCGCCAACTACCGCAGCTCGGCGGATGCCGTGATGGAGCTGGTCGACAACGCCGTCGATTCTCGCGTTCCAAAGTCCTCTCTGGCGGTGGAGATCACTGTCCATCCGCAATCCCTGGTTGTGTCGGCATCCGGTGGCGAAGGCATGGGCATTCGAGAAATCGAACGCAACTATCTCCGTTGGGGCGGTTCGTCCAAACGTGGCCGGCAGTTGCTGGGCCAATACGGTCAAGGCGGCAAGGCAGCGATCGGGCATCTCGGAAAGCGATTCACCGTTGAGGCCAGCCGCCCAGGCGACGAGATGGCGTGGCGGTTTACAGACGACGATTACCGAGATCGATCGCGACTGAAGACCTATGAGCTCCTCGAAACCCCGAAGCGAACGCCGGTCGAGGTTGGTTATGTGCGCATCCGCGTTGACGAGATCGACAAGCGGATCGACGTTCGTCGCCTCGCTCAACGCTTGGCCGAGACGTACCGTCCGTTGCTCGAGCGTCAGGAGCTGAAGCTGACCCTGGACCGATCGGAGATCAGCCCCTCTCCCCTTTCGCTTTCGGAAAGGCGCGCCTTCGCGATCAACACAGGTGGCGCTCGCCTTCGCGGTTGGGTCGGTCTATCCGATCCGGAACATCCCTCTGGTGGTTGGGTTCCTGGGATCCGGTGCTATAGGCTGGGGCGCCTCATCACCGACGGTGAGTTCTTTGGACACCCTGGGCCGGCGACCCTGCCGGCGATTGTTCGACTGACGGGCGAGGTCGATGTTCCGAACGTCGCGCTGACGATGAACAAGACGGACTTCGATCGCGACAGTCAGGCATGGGTTGCGGTCGAAGCGCGAATGCACAAACTGCTTGCATCTTGGGTGCGGCGGCTCGCACGCGATGTAGAAGTGCCGCCGCCGAGCAGTGCGATCAAAGTTGCGGAACAGGTGCGCAGACTTCTGAGTCAGGCTCTTCGGCTGAGCGACAGGCAAGACCTCTTCGCTGGTTTTGCTCCAGCCCGACCGTCCGCAAAATCGCGCCAAGCGCCGGAGCTGCCCTTTGAACCGCGCGAGGCTGAAACAGCCGATCACGAACCTCGGACGCCACCGCCTTCACCGCCTGACACGCCGCTCGAGGCACGAAAGCGTGGTTTCGGGATCATCGCCATCCGGCAGCTGGACCCGAGGGTGCGAAGCATGACCGTGCTCGAGGATGGCGTTCGAACCGTCGTGATCAACTCGCGGTACCCGCTCTTCCTCGAGCGCCGCGGGGACGTCTGGTACCAGCTGGAGACCGCGGCTCGGGAGATCTGCAAGTCCGCCGAGGCGAACAGCGTGGCCGAGTACGAGAAGAGGGTGAACGACATTGTCCTCGCGGCGCTACAGCTGCGCGCCAGCCGACGTCGCCGACCCGCGGGTCGTCAACTGCGTCTGATGCAGGGCTGACACGAAGGCGGTCGTAGGCTATCTCGCCGCGTTCAGTGCCCAATCTCGCGCCTCGTCGGACAATCGGTCAAACAGCGCTTGGTCGCGGTGCGCCTGGAAGTCCTGCAACAGGCGCGACTCATCGGCGCTGCAGTTCCTCAGGAACGCGAATCTCTCGCGGACGACTCTGCAAATGACCCGCGGATCGTTTTCACGTCCGCCAGGTATAAGCGGCAGCAGATCGTCCCACAGGTAGTTCTCAGGCACCACCCGATCCAGGAATGCGTCGGGATCAAATCGAGTGGCGCGATCAGTCCAGCATTTGAGCACCGCCATTCGTCGAACCAGATCGTCGGAGACTGGACGAGCAGACCACAGAAATAGGTCGTACGGATCCTTGCCCGAACCGCCTATGCGACGGTTGCAGGCCATGATCTTCTCTCCGATCATCTCGTAAGGATCGAGGCCGTGCAGGCCAGGAATCGCGACCTCGAGCCGCCTGAAGTAGCTCTGGGGGATTAGACCCAGATCTCGTGACGGCAGGACGCCAACAGCGCGGTAGCTGATTTGAAGTTCGAAGTGGTCGCCTCCTTGGTCATGTGTGTAGGCGATCGTCGCGCTGAAGTTGTCGTCACTCGAGTACCGGAAGTCTGCGATCGAGAAGCGAATGCCGAAGAATGGCTGGCGCGACTGAAGAGCGCGTTCAAGCTCGGATTCGAACCCGTTTCGGTTCGCGGCGTCGAAGTCCAGGTCACGGGAGAACCGACCAGTCGATCCGAAGACGCATTTGCGCAGCGCAGTGCCGCCCTTGAAGAGAAGCGGACCCACTGCACCGTCCTTAAGCGATCCGGTGAGTCCCTCCTCATTGAGGAGGGCAAGCGCGTAGACCAGCACGATCTCGAGATCGGCTACGTCTACGCCCACACGCTGGCCGGCAGCAAATTGCCGGACGAAGGCAATCGGGACCACTAACGACTCAGTTCGCCTCTGACACGCGGTCCAACATTGTCGACGACATTCCAAGGCTTGAGGACGCGCCCTGCCGCACCGTACGTTGCAGTCTCACCGAGATAGAGCCGGGAGCTGGGTTGGCCGACCGCGCCCTCGAGGTCCTCCGGATGCGACAGCTCGAGCAAGTCTGTGAGCGCCCCTAAGCGCCGAAGTCCGATTCCGCCACGGCGGAGTTTGCTTGCACACTCCAACACGGCCGCCCAGTCAAGATTGCGGTGAGCACGCGAGACGACACGTGCAAGGTCAGCTATTCCGCCCAGGCGCTTCGGTTGGATTGCACCGTCCAAGACTGTTCGTTCGGGGCTGGACGCCCGGACCTGCCATCCAGCCACCACGACAATCTGGATTCCGTCCTCCGAGTAATCGCGTTGGTGGAGCAGCGTGATGGGGGTCTCCCCCCATGATCGGGGGCGCTGTACGCCAAACGGGACGGCTACTTGAACCCGGCCCGGACGATCTGGGGTCAGGCCATGCTGATACGCGGCCGACCTGAAGCCGACATAATGCTTGGCGGACCAGGTGGCAAGCGCTGGCCATGGATCGTCGAGCTTGAAACCTCCTCCCTCTGCCGCCAAGAACTCATAGATGCCTCGGCCCACACGTCTCAGCCATTGCTTCGTGGCGAGATCCGACAGGACATTCGAAGCCATCGGCTCGGGCCAGTGGAATTGGTTGACCACGTCCCTGGACGTGACTGAACGGCGGCCTTCCGCCTCAAGCCAGCTGACAATCTCGGCCTGTCGGCTACTGAGTGATCTTGCCTGCATTCGTCGTCTGTGCTATCAATGATAGGCGATTCTAGCCAAATCAGCTAGAATTTACTATCGTTCATAGCAGTTTGATGCCACGAGATCGGATAAAATGAACAGATGTTCTATTGCCCCGCGTGCGGCCAATGGATCGTGGAGACGGCTCTAAGCAGAATTCTCGGAGCAGAGGTCGGCAAGCTCGAACACGACATCGAGAAACACCACCCTGAGTGGGCTGGGCTACTGGCAGTAGCCGCGCCCGTCGTTACGTTCCTAGTCGTTGCCTGGGCCGGTCCAAGGCTATACCGCTGGCTGAAATAAAGACGGCCCCAGGTCCATCGGGCTTGGCGCCCAAGAACGCAAAGAAGCAGCACGAAAGGATGGTCCTAAATCATCTCCTGACGTTTGCAGAACTTGGGACTCCTCTCGTGCACGAAGGAGAGGCTCCCGATTTTGTTGTGGATTTCGGCGATCACCGTGTTGGAGTGGAAGTTACCCAATTCGTCCGGGGCCGATCCAGCTCCGGCTCCGCCCAGCGCGAGCAGCATGCATTCATTCAGCGCGTTTTGGATGAGGCCAGTGCCCAACTTCGTCAGCAAATAGTCGATCCCATCTACGTCACTGTTGACGCTCTTGATGGCCGAGCGGTCGCGAACGCAAGAGAGGTTGCACGGGAACTGGCAGAGTCGGTGCGGCGATGCCTCGATGGAGAGTCTCTTCCGCCGCGACCTTTCCCATTCGGGCTCAACCTCGCTGATAGCCCCCAGTTCTACGAGTGCGCCGTCCCGGACCTGGTGGCGCCGATCGCAGACCGCATCACGGTAGTACGACTACCGAAGGGGAGCTACACGCACTGGCACATCCGACAATCCGGAAACACGAAGGCGTCTGTTGAGGAACTTGAAGCTCTGATCGCTTCGAAGGACAGCGATGCCGCGAGGTATGCGGGCGGCCTTGATGAAATCTGGCTAGCGATCGATGCGTTCGGTGGGGACATACTTCAAGCGATTACACCAACAAGGGACCTCGTCGAACGGCTCTATCGAACGTGGTTCGATCGAGTGTTTCTAATCGACACCACTGAAACGACAGTGCATCAGCTCTGGACGGCCAAACCTTAGCCTGCCTGTTAAGCCACCAAACAAATCAGCGCGTTGACATGCATCCTCGGTCGTAGCAGCGCGCCCGCGATTTGCTTCGCGACCGACCAGACCCACACGGCATCGTGCCGTATGGGTGCACGGTCACCTGGTGGGACGCAAGCCTCCTTCAGGAAACCAGTCGTAAGTTCCGAGGGTTCCTAGGAAGATCCACGGCCGGCCGTCTACCGGCGGTGCGAAAAACGCCTTGCACTGGTTGATGTAGACGCGACCCTCGCGGCCGCCCAGGACCTCAAGCAGTCGCGCAGCGAGTTTAGCGGCGGACCTCGGACCGCGGTGGTAGGCCAGAGAATCGAAAGACTGCGAGCCGTCTTGGCGCTCGCACCATCTGCATATATCGCCGCGTATCAGCCGGTACGGTATGCCGACTCGGGGGCCGGCCCAAGTCTGTCCCGGCATGAGCCCTGGCGATGGGCACGGGCACAAAGGCACACGGTTTGGGCCAAGCGGAAAACACAGAGCCCTTCCGTACTTCTTGTCAAGAACAGCCCAGATTCCGCCGACGCTTGGGACCAGAACGCGCCAGTATTCGTCGACATAGAACCGTCCGCCTTCTCGCTCGTCGCTCTGACGGAGTCGAGTTAGCTCTCGCTTGGCCGAGTTGACGAGCTCGACAAGCGTGGTATGCGGTTCAGTGCAAAAGTAATCGGCACGCGTTCCCTCCTCCGTGTAGTGGATGAGCCTGACGCGCCACCTGCCGCCATCGGAAACGACCGAGTAGTGCGCCTCGTTCTTTGCAATTCCGGGGAGGCAGCCCTCGTACCAGATCACGCCTGACAGTCTGTGGGGCTAAACCACGGCGAGGACCTTAGATCGCCCAGATATCGATAGGTCCAGATTTGAGCCCCCTCATCTACCGGCGCAAATAAGTGGCGAGCCTCGTTTACGTAAATCCTGCCCCCGTGCATTCCCTTGACATCGACTAAGCCCCGGATCAGGCGCGAGACGCTAGTCGACGTCACTTGTGGCTGGCTGCTCAACGTGACCTTGCGTCGGTGAGGAATGCCTGCGTCGCTTGTCCAATAGTCCCAGTAGTAGATGTCATCACCGCCAGCGCTCACCACGTACGGGATCCCGACGTGCGGTCCGAGCCATTGGTCGCCAGCGCGCAGTCTGGCAGGCGGCGTCGGACGTATCAGTACCCCGTCTTCGTACTCGAACTCGAGTTCCTCGTGATACTCGCCGGCACAGACATACCCTTCAGCGAGGGGAACTAGGACCTGACCAAACTCGTTGATGTAAAAGACGCCTTGAGGGCGTGGTCCACGAATCTGTTTGATCAAGTCGATCAGCCGCGGGTGGTTGCGGTTAACCAGCAGAGCCTCCTCGCCCTTCTGTGTGCGATAAATCAAGCGCACAATCGGCGGGTTCCCGATGACCGAGTACTTCGCGTCCCTTGAGACGGCTCTCGGGCAGTTGCCGCGATACAGTTTGCTTGTCGGGCTCATGACATCTCGTCGGTCGGCCACTCGAATCCTCCTGGCACTGAGCCTAGAAATCTCGCTTTCCCACCTACGTAGCACCACGCGTGCCAACAGCGATTAACGTGAAATTCGATTCCCTGATCGATTGCATGCTTCCATGCGTTAAGGACGTTTCTCGCGTTCGCAGCTCCGGTGCTTGTCCCCTCAACGAGGGCATAGAGAGTCGATCTACCGACGCGCTTTGCAATAACACCGCTCCTGGCGCTCGCAACCTTGAAGGTTCCGTTGGCCCGATCGAGTGGCCCGTAATAAGGCGCACCTAGTCGCAGGGTGTCGGAATCAGGGCACTCGCCGATGTCACGTTCGTCTGAGAATCGCGGTGACTGTCTCAACTGGCCAACTACAAAAGGCGTCCGTTGATGGAACGCGAGCACCAGTCGATGACTGGGCGTGACCAAGAATCGGCCGGCCGAGCGATCAAGCAGAGCCAGCATGTCTGCCACCTCCCCCCAGTTCGTGATCACGGCCCCAGAGACGCTGGTTACATTGCCGGCGGTGTCGATGCTGTACTCATGCTCGGGGATCTCGCCATGCCACTCCACCGGGACATCGGGGGGCCGCTCTCCCAGCCGCATCCACTCTTCCTCCTCAGTCTTTGGCGGAACGAGGGGTGGTCCAGGCTCGCGCACCGGCTCGGACTCACCGAGCGGCCAACTAAGGTAGATGTTGGTCTCGACCCCGGTGAGGTCCGTCCAATTGGCCTTGGCATAGATCGCTTCATCAACCGTTTCGCGTACGTAAATGAGGTGCATCCGAGCCCGCTTCGATGCCGCCTCCGGCAGCCGCCGCAGAACTCGGCCCAACGACTGAATACGTTGCCGAACGCTCGATGAAGAGGCGACGGAGACTCCAACGTCGGCCTCGGGGACATCGATTCCCTCTATTAGGGACTTGACCGAAACAAGGACACGAATGGAACCGTCCCTGAAGCCTTTGAGAGCTCGCTTCCGCTCGCTAGCGGGTAGTTTCGAATGCTCGAGCGCAACCTTCGACCCCCATTGCTTACGCAGACGCTGGTAGAGTGCCTCCGCTTCAGACACCCGTTCGTGAAAGAGGATGGCCCGTGAACCAGTGGCGCTGAGCTCTCGCGAAAGGACCTGTTCCGCAATGCGTCTCCGCTCTGAAGCCCTGTACAACAAGTCCTTGCGCCGCCCTGCCTCGACCGTGTAGCGCGTTGCTGCACGTCCGAGATCGTCAGATCTCCGCATCAGGCCAGCTGCGTGAAGGGGGTCACCTCCAAGCCCCTCAAGCTCGTTTGCGAGGTCTTCAACTTGACGGGAGATGCGCTCGTAGCGAAGTGCCTCGCTCGATGTGAGTTGTACCGCGTTATGACTGATCTCAAATTCCGGCAACCATCCGGCTTCGCGAGCCTCCTTAAGCCCAAACCGAAAGACAACGGGTCCAAGGGCTTGTCCGACCAGCTGCTCATCGAAGTCAAGTGGCTCGCCGTTCTCATCCAATTCGTCTCGAGCTGGTGTTGCGGAGAGACCAAGCGAAAACCGAGCTTTGGCCGTAAGCACTCGGGAAAACTCGGGCGCCCCAGCTCGATGGCATTCGTCGACAACTAAAAGCATTCCCTCAGTTGACGCTGCCATGTCCGGCAAACGCTGCGCTGCGCTTGCCAGCACGCATATCAGCAAGCGATGATCCGACAGCCTGTCGTGTGAGCCTCCGCCAAGTAGGCCAACTTCGTTGGCGAGAAGGCTGGTGTGCTCCATGACCATTTGACGCCACTGATGAGCCAGCGCGATGGTTGGGACAACAATCGCAGCTTGCGGCGCGCCACCATTTCTGAAAGCGCGTTCCAGACAGGTCAGCGCGATTAGAGTCTTACCGCCGCCAGTGAAGATCTCGAGAGTGCCGCGATAAGCTCGACCATCGTCGCCGCGACACCACGCCTCCACCGCTCTCAGCTGCCAGGGGTGAAGAGTGAAACCGAGTGTTCTAAACGATGGTTCGTGCAGTCGTTCCACGTCCACTTCACTCATGGTGACCTTGGTTGCCTGAGTGAAGGTCGTTTGTGGTGAGTCCAGGTCGAAGGATCGGCGGGAACAACCTGCTGGCTTTGCCCGCCTGAAACAGCTGCGGTGGGCGCCCACCAGATCGGCCGGCTGAGGTTCTTTCAGCTACGGGCTGAACGAACCCCGCAGAGGCCAGCACCTTGCGCCTGAAGTTCGACGGATCCAGCGGCGAACCCCAGACAGCCTCATAGACACCGCGAAGCTCTGACAGAGTGAATGGCTCATCGAGGAACATCAACGCGATCGGCGCGGCTTCTAGCCTCTCGCGAACCCCACGCACTCCATCCGCAATGATCCGACTGTGGTCGAAGGCTAGATTGGCTGAGCCCGACTCCAGCACGGCGTACACCGGCCAGTACATGCCGTGACGTGGCTCAGGCAGATTGCGCACCAGAGCGACATACGCGACCGATACGACTCGCGTCGCGGGATCGCGCCCTGGATCACCGTAGGCGCCAATTTGCGCGAGATGTATCCGGCTTGGCAGTGATTCCAATCCCGTCTCGTCGATTAGTTCACGCTGGGCAGCTTCCTCCAAACCTTCATCCAGACCCACGATTTTGCCGGGAAGCGACCAACGACCCTCGTACGGTGCTTGAGTCCTCTTTACAAGTCCGATAGCCAGGGTGCCGCCGCGGATCGTCAGCATTGCCACGTCGACTCTCAGCGCTACGAGCGGCACGTTGCCGCGACCGGGCCGAGGCACGGCCTCGTCCTCGGACGTTAGGCGCGCTCTCTCCGCTCTCCGCATCCCGCGCAAGCCTTTCGTGTGGTTCATCTGGCCGCAGACCTGGACAGAGTGACCGATCGCGCGATCACCGCTAGCCTGTGCCTTACGGCCTGGCGAGTGGTCTTACGCCGAGGCAGTCGCATCAGTCGGCCGGGGATTTCATCCTGCGCCACTGGCGGCTGCCAGCTTCGACAGCATGCCTTCGACATCACGGTGACGATCACACCCGCTCGTGCAATCAAAGCCACCCCGGGCATGCCCCGCGGATAGAGGTAGATGGTTCCCGGTGGCGCAGGTCTAGCGCGCCGCAGCCAGCGCCTGGGCTGGGAAGCCCGAGCGCTCACCGCAAGGCCTGCCAGCTCTGCGCGGGCTTCGTACCAGCTTGCTGCCGGGCGAACGCGCTCGACGAAGCGTTGCACGGCATGACGCGTAAGAACGTAGCGAGGAACCGAGCCAGTTACGGTCGTACCCACCATAACCAGAGTCTAAACCGTTGTTTAGGTCATGTCAACCCGAACTACGCCGGCAACGCTAAACGTCAGAACGGAGACCGCTGGTCGAAGTCGCGTCCCAGATCGTTCTTGTCTAGGTGCACATAGCGCATGACCATGGAGTAGGTCGTGTGGCCGAGGATCCGGCGCAGGCGTTCCATCTCCCCTCCGCGCCTCAGGTACTCGGTTGCGAAGGTGTGGCGGAACTTGTGGGCGTGGAGCGGGAAGCCAAGCCGTCGTCGCAGGCGCTGCAGCAGGTCACAGGCCGCCAGGATGGAGACAGGCCGGCCTGAGGCGAGCAGTAGCAGGTTGGGTGCCTCGCTGTCCGGCCGGTTCTTGTTGATGTAGCGGATGATCTCCCGGCGCAGGCGCTGGGAGACCGGGACACGCCGGAACTTAGAGCCCTTCCCTCTCTTGATCTTCAGGAACATCGTGTCCTCGTCGTCCTCGACGTCCTCGAGCAGCAGATTGCATAGCTCGCCGACGCGAATCCCCGTGCCGAGCAGGATCTTGACCGCAAGCTGGGGCCAGCCGAGCTTGGCCGTATCGAAGATCGCAGCCACTTGTTCTGCCGTGTAGGTCGACATCTCCTTCAGCGCCACCTTGGGCGGCCGCATCCGGAGCACGCTCGGGTCGACCGGGTACTCCTCGCGGGCGCACCAGTTGGCGAAGCTCTTGATCACCTGGAAGAAGCCGTGGATGGTGTTGTCGGAGAGGCCGCGTTCCTGCTGCTCCGCCAGGAAACGCTTGAGCTCGAAGGCGTTGAGCTCCTCCAGGTTCTCCACCCCGCCGGAGCGGCGATACCAGTCCATCTTCTGCTGGTACCAGTCGATCGTCCGCTGGCTGCGCCCCATCACCTTCAGCTCCAGCAGCCACTCCCGGAGCAGCGCGCGGACCGGGTGCAGGCCGCGCAGGGGTTGGACTCGGACCCCTGCCGCGACCGGCGCAGCAAGAGCAGCAGCACCAGGGGCGCGGACAGGCGCGACCTTGGGCGGCCGGCCGGGGCTGCGCCGAAACCCGCCCAGAGGACTATTTACGGTTTGCGTTTTCCATAACGGTTTCTGGAGGTTTTCCACAGACTTCGCTCCCTCTCGTCGCCTAACTCACCGGGGCCCATAGACGACGAAAACCGGCCCTCAGGGCCGGCTCTCTGAATTCAATCTACGAGAAGGGTCCCCTCTCAGAAAGACTGGCGGAGAGGGAGAGATTCGAACTCTCGATGGGCCAGTGACCCATAACGGTTTTCGAGACCGCCGCCTTCAACCACTCGGCCACCTCTCCGTCCCAATCATCCCCGTGGCTGGGAGGTGCTCATGGCGGTCCCGACCGGATTCGAACCGGCGTTCTCGGCCTTGACAGGGCCGCGTGTTTGGCCAGGCTACACCACGGGACCGACGGCGGCTAAGTCTACCAGCGGCCCGATCCTGGATCGGCCGGGCCGGAGGCGGGAGGAGGTTCGGAACCCCAACTCTATAATTCCGGTGTCTTGAGCGACGCACAGCAATGGAGCGGGGGTTCGCCCGACGAGCTGAGGAAGCGTTTCCAGATCCTGGAGCGGGTCGCGATCTTCTTCACGCTCCCGGATAACATCCTCCACGCTCTGGCCCGCCGCCTGGCGCCCGCGTCGGCGACCAAAGGCTCGGTCATCGTCCACCAGGGCGACCCCGGCGACACGATGTTCGTGGTCGAGTCCGGACGCTGCGAGGTATACGTCGAGGAGTCGCCCGGACACACCATCACGATCGCGCTCATGGGCCCGGACGACTTCTTCGGCGAGATGGCGCTCATCTCCGAGGAGACGCGAACCGCCAGCGTGCGGGCGCTCGAG
>Ga0070698_100005625_pt1 | contig 13709 bp, 9 predicted proteins | sample KBSK1502metaG_FD_65477 | JGI IMG/M metagenome (GOLD analysis project Ga0070698, IMG submission 65477) | Corn, switchgrass and miscanthus rhizosphere microbial communities from Kellogg Biological Station, Michigan, USA - KBS K1-50-2 metaG | ecosystem: Host-associated > Plants > Roots >... | reverse complement strand
TCCGGCGCCGGAGCGGAGAGGGTAGCGCCCATGCGCCGGACGAGCAGCAGGATCACCACGGCAGCGAGCACCATGGCAACGTAAGCCACGGCGGCCCGTGTCGTCCTCAGGGGCGGCGTCCCTCGGGGAGGACGAGATCGTTGGCCTTGTCCGGCACGAGGTCGGCCGGCGTCCCGGCGTCCCAGCGTGGCACCGGCGTTTTCCCCGGCGGATAGAGCGACTCCAGTGGCCCCCACACCTGATCGACGCGATCGGTGAAGAGATCCCCGATGAGGAGATCGGTCAGCGTGCCCTGCAGGTGCGGGTACTTGCGAACCATGCCGCCAAAGCTGAAGCCGTCGTAGTACTCACAGACGAGGCGCCGCATGCGATCGACACCCTCGTTGAAGTTCGCGCCCCACTTTCCGAGCTGCGCGCCCGATGTATCTCCAGTCCTGAGCCCTTCGACGATCGCGTCGGCGGCCATGTCTCCCGACCTGAGCGCCAGGAGCACGCCGGACGAGTACAGCGGGTCGAGGAAGCCAAACGCATCGCCGACGAGCACCCAACCGTCACCGGCCACCTGCTTCGAGCGATACGAGTAGTCCTTCGTCGCAAAATACCCGGTGACGCGCTTCGCGTTCGCCACGCGTTCCTTGACGCCCGGGCATCTTTCGACTTCCTCGTGGTAGGTCTGCGCGTAGTCGGTGCGCCCCTTGAACAGATAGTCGAACGGCGCCACGACGCCAACGCTGAGGATGTCGTTGTGGAGCGGGATGTACCAGAACCAGCCGTTCTTGTTGCCGGTCTGGATGACCAGCGTCGCGCCTTCATCGCGTCCGGTGTCGCGATACGCGCCCTCCCAGTACGTCCAGATCGCGCCCTTGTTCAGCGTCGGGTCCCAGACGCGCAGCCGCAGGCGGTTCATGATGAGCCCGTTCTGCCCGCTGGCGTCGACCACGACCTGCGCGCGCACCTCGCGGAACGAGCCGTCCTCGTCCTTGATCTTCACGCCGACGGCGCGGTCGTCCTCAAACAGGACGTCGTGCACGCGCACGCCTTCATGCACAGCCACGCCGTGCTCGCGCGCGTTGCTCAGCATCATCTGGTCGAACTCGCTGCGGACGACCTGCCAGGTCTGAGAACACTCGTGCGGTTTGTTATCCCAGAAGTAGAAGGGGGCGGAGTTCCGTCCGATCGCGTTCACGAACTGCACGCTGTACTTCTTGACGAAATGACTCTGCTGCATCTTCGGCAGCATGTTGAGCCGCTTCAGTACCCAGTACGTCTCGGGGATCAGCGATTCGCCTATATGAAAACGCGGGAAGCGCTCGCGCTCGAAGAGCTCCACACGAACGCCCTTCTGGGCCAGGAGCGTAGAGACCGTCGAGCCGGCGGGGCCGCCTCCGATCACCACGACATCGGGATTCGTTCGACCGTCCACGGACACGTCCTTACCCCTCCACCACGAACCGCTCCACGATCTCGGCGGGAATCGAGACCGCCTTCATCGGCTCGCCCGGCCGCGTGCTGACGCAGACGATCGTCAGAGTGCCGGTGGCAATCTTCACCTCGTCGCGCGTGAGCTCGCACGTGTAGCGGATCGTCTTGTCACTCATCGCGACTATGCGAATCGATACGTCGAACTCGTCTTCGAACCGGAGCGGAAGATAGTAGTCGAACGCCGCGGAGACGCGCGGGAAACCGACTGTCTTGTGGACCGGGGCGATCGTCAGCCCGGCCTCCCGCCACAGGGCGTGCTCCGCTTCCTCCATGTACCGGAAGTACCAACTGAAATGCACCATGCCGGCCGAATCGACCTCGTAGAACTGCACGCGACGTCTGATCCGGTACCCGGAGCGGGCGGTCATCGGCGATCAGGTGTAGCGGATTCCCGCGTGCTCGGGCTTGAAGAAGCGCACGAGCAGCGTGTCGACCCGCAACAGGGCGTCGCGAGTGAATCGGACCATTTCCGCGTCGGCAACGTCCAGATGGCCGTCGGCCGCAAGCGACGCGAGCGCCGGCTGGAATCGTTCGAGAATGTTCACGCCGTACTTCTCGGTGAAGTAGGCCGGTCGGACCCACCCTCGCTTGAGCTGCAATACCAGCTCGCGAATCATCCGCTCTTCATCGGTCGGCTTGTACGCGCGACTGAGCGGCAACTCGTCGCGGCGAATGGCGGCGCTATAGGTTTCCCATGTGTCGAGATTCTGCATGTGGACCCCGTTCACGTGGCCGAACGACGCGACGCCGAGCCCCGCGAGGTCGGCCCCCTGCCAGACCCGATCCGTGTAGAGAAACCGCGTGCGTTCCGGGTTCTTGACCGCCGTGTAGGCACTGGCGACGTGATAGCCGTCCGCCTCCAGGGCCGCAAACGCCTCGTGTACCCAGCGGCGCTTGGTAGGCCAGGTCGCGACCGTCTGCGCGAACTGGCCGGTCCCTTTCAGCAGGTCGCGGCTGATCGTCGTGTTGAACGGCAGCTCCATCTGGTAGAGGGTCACGCTGTCCGGCTGCAAGGCCAGCGTCTTCTCAACGCAGTCGCGCCAGTTCTCCTCGGTCTCGCCGAGCATGCCGGCAATCAGGTCGATGTTGATCTGAGGAAAGTCGATCGACCGGGCGTACTCGTAGGAGCGGTAGACCTCGGGCGAGCGGTGGGCGCGGCCGTTCAGCGTCAGGATCTCGTCGTTGAAGTTCTCGACGCCGAGGCTCAAACGCGTCACGCCCATGTTCCGGATCGCGGCGAGCTTGGTCTCGGTCAGTGTCCCGGGCTCGCATTCGAACGTGATCTCCTGGGCATCGTCCCAGGGCGTGACCGCCGTGAGCCGCTTGACCAGACCATCGAGCTGCTTGGTCGAGAGAAACGAGGGCGTCCCGCCGCCGAAGTAGACGAAGTCGATCGGCCGGCCGGCCAGCGCCGGCATCCGCGCAACGAGCTCCCACTCGCGGCCCAGCACGTCGAGATAGTCGCCGACTTCCTCCGCGTTCTTGTCGGTGTAGACACGGAAATAACAGAAGTGGCAGCGTTTTCGGCAGAATGGAATGTGGAGGTACATCCCGAGCGGAACCCCCGTTGCGGGGGCAACGCGGAGCGCCGGCAACGCCTCACGCTCCACGGCCTCGGTGTTCCACACCGAGAACGGGGGATAGTTGGCGACGAAATAGCTGCCTACCTCCGTTTGCTCGACGACCGCCAGCGATCTGCCTTCCGGCACAATCCGTCAACTATACCGCAGCGAACCTGATTGACACGTCGCGGCCGCGCCTGACATATTCCCGGCGCGCTGTCGTATATTGAGTGTCCGGGGCGCGGCGCCTTCATTACACAATCATGACGCTACACGCGAGGCCAAGACGTATGGGATGGATGCTCTTCGTCGCGGGTGCCGTGCTCTCGTGGGGCGCCTATGGCGTCCTCCTGTACTTGGGGCAGATACAGCTCGGTAATCCGTTGAAGGCGCTGCTCTGCGTCGGCGTCGCCTACTTCCTGATCGGCGTGATCCTTCCCGTCGCCAGTCTGGGCGCCCAAGGGGGCCTGTCGAATTTCAACTCGACGGGGCTCATCACCGCGACGATCGCCGGCGCTCTCGGCGCCGCGGGCGCCGCCTGCATCATCTACGCATTCCGCTTCGGTGGGCAGCCTATCTACGTGATGCCGCTCGTCTTCGGCGGTGCACCGATTGTGAACGTGCTGGTGTCGATGGTGATCCATCCGCCCAAGAGCGCGATCAGCCCCATGCTGTTCGTCGGGTTCGTGCTGGCGTCGGTCGGCGCAGGAATGGTGCTGTACTACCGGCCGGCGGCGTAACCTCCAATTCCCAACATCCAACTCCCAACTCCCAAGGCGTCTTGGAAGTTGGTTTCTTGGAAGTTGGGTCGTTCTCCTTCAAGCAGCACTCCTAACCAGACAAACGCCACCCACACCGAAACGCCCACCAGAATCAACCACCATGACGGTGGTTGCTCTGCGACGAACTGGCGGCGGCAGCCATCGATCGCACCGTTTTGGTCCATTCGAGATCGACTCGGACCGTCGTCGCCTCTTGAAGACGCGATTCACTGCGATTCACTGCGGTTGACACATACGCGCCTTTCACCCTAGTGTGGCGTCGCCGATGGGGCGACCACGAGCGGTGTTCCGCTCGCGAGCCGCTGGGTTCTCGTACCGATGGAGGACTTATGCGTGTAGCGTTCCGGATCCTCTTCGTGCTCGGCTCGATCATCATCATTCCCTCCGCCGCTTACGCCCAGGGGTCAATTGCGGGCATCGTCAAGGACGCGTCCGGCGCTGTTCTGCCTGGCGTGACGGTTGAAGCGTCCAGTGCCGCTCTGATCGAGAAGACGCGGTCGGTCGTCACGGATGGGACCGGACTGTACAAGATCGTCGACCTGCGGCCCGGCACCTACACGGTGACATTCGCGCTGCCTGGTTTCAGCACGGTCAAGCGCGAAGGCATTGGTTTGAGCGGGTCGTTCACCGCGACCGTCAACGCCGATCTGAGGGTCGGCGCGGTCGAAGAAACGATCACGGTAAGCGGCGAAACGCCGATCGTCGACATCCAAAGCACCACGCGTCAGCAGGTGCTGGATCACGCGGTCATAGACGCCATTCCATCGGGGCGGCTCATCCAGAACCTGGGTGTCCTGCTCCCGGGCGTCAGCGTCTCAGGCGGTCTCACCCTCAACGGCGTAGGCACGCAGGATGTCGGGGGAAGCAGCGGCAATGCCGTCTCCCAGTTGGCATCGCACGGCGGCCGGGGACTCGACCAGCGAACCACGATGAACGGCCTCTCACTGATGCTGTCGGCTGGCGTGAACAACACGCCCTACGTTCCGAATATGGGCAGCACCCAGGAAGTGACGATTGACAGCTCCGGTGTCTCGGCCGAGGCGGCGGAGGGGGGCGTGCGGGTCAACCTGATTCCCAAGGAGGGCGGCAACACCTTCAGGGGCCTCGTGTTCGCGTCGTTCGCGAACGAGTCGATGCAGAGCAGCAACTTCAACGACGACTTGAAGAGCCGGGGCTTCACGACCCCGAACGCCATCAAGAAAGTCGCGGATCTCAATCCGGCATTCGGCGGTCCGATCATCAAGGACAAGCTGTGGTTCTACGTATCGCATCGCATGCAGATCGCGCAAAACTGGGTAGGCGGAATGTTCTTCGACACCACCTACAACGATCCGAACGTGTGGACGCTGAACCAGGACGCAAACCATCGGATCTCCAACGACGGGATGTGGAATGAAGGCAACGTCCGCTTGACCTGGCAGGCCACCCAGAAGAACAAATTCGGGTTCTCCTTCGCGAAAGAGCACATGTGCACGTGCCCGTCGGCCATCCGCGCGACCACGTCGCCTGGCTTCGACAACCACTGGGGATGGCCGCACCACATGATGACAACCGAATGGACGTCGCCGTTGACCCAACGACTGCTGCTCGAAGCGGGCGCGTTCCACCAATACCATCGGTGGGGCTGGTTCCCCTACGACGGGACAGATCCGGACGTCATCGGCGTCCTCGAACAATCAAGTCAGATCAACTACAAGCTGCGCCCGGCCGGGTTTGCCGATCGCTGGCAGCACGATTGGCGGTATCGGGTGGCGGCGTCGTATATCACCGGCGCTCACGCGCTCAAGGTCGGGTTCAATAACGGGCAGGGCGACATCGACGCCCTGTTGTTCCTGAACGGGCGGCAGAACCGGTACTACCGGTTCAACAATGGCGTCCCTAATCTGATCACGCTGTACGCGACCCCATACCACGATGGCTGGAACCTGGATCACGACCTCGGCATCTACGCCCAGGACAGATGGACGGTCGACCGCCTCACGGTCACGGGCGGCGTGAGATTCGACGCGTTCAAGAGTAGTTTTCCGGAAGAGACGTACGGGCCCATACAGTTCGCGCCCACTCGCAGCTTCACGCTTCCCAAGACGCCGAACTCGAACTGGAAGGACATCACGCCGAGGATGGGCGTCGCGTACGACGTGTTCGGGACCGGCAAGACCGCCGTCAAGGTCAGCCTGAACAAATATCTCATCGGCTCGGATGGACCTGCCTTCACGTACGGAACGCAGGCGCCCTATAACAGAGTGGTCCACAGCACCACGCGGACCTGGGGCGACGGCAACCGAAACTTCATCCCCGACTGCGATCTCACGAGCGCAGTGGCCAACGGCGAATGCGGCGCCTTGAACGACCCGAACTTCGGTAAGGCCAGCCCCAGCACGACCTACGACCCCAATGCGGTCACCGGATGGGGGAACCGCCCCTTCGACTGGGAGTTCGCCACGAGCGTGCAGCACGAGGTGCTGCCCCGCGTGTCGGTGGACGTCGGGTATTTCCGCCGGTGGTACGGCAACTTCGGGCTGACGGACAACCTGGCGCTGACGCAGGCCGACTTCGACACGTACTGCATCACCGCGCCCGCCGATAGCCGGCTGCCCAGCGGTGGGGCGAATCAGATCTGCGGGCTCTATAACGTGATTCCGACGAAGTTCAGCGTGCCGGCGCAAAACTTCGTGACCCTGGCGTCCAACTACGGGAAGCAAATCGAGCACTGGAACGGAATCGACCTGAGTGCCAACGCCCGGCTCGTGCGCGGACTCACGGTCCAGGGCGGCGTCAGCACGGGGCGCACGACCACCGACAATTGCGAGATCGTGTCGAAGCTTCCGGAGCTTATCAGCACCGCCACCACCGCCCTGCCGTTCGGGTATTGCCACATGAACTCACCGTTCCTGACACAGGTGAAGGGCCTGGGTTCCTACACGATTCCAAAGGTGGACATCCAGGTCGGCGGGTCCTTCCAGAGCAATCCTGGGCCGCTGGTCCAGGCCACGTTCAACGCGCCTTCAGCGTTAGCCGCCCAATCACTCGGACGGCCCTTATCGGGGAACTCCGCGAATGCGCAGGTGAATTTGTTGCGATCGAATGCGCTGGCTGCGACACCGGCCGCCGCCTCTGCGGGCGCCCTTTACGGAGACCGCGTCAATCAGGTTGACCTGCGCATCGGCAAAATCTTGAGATTCGGTGAGCGCCGCACGGCGGTGAATTTCGACGTCTACAACGTGCTGAATTCGAGCGCGGTTCTCACGGAAAGTACGGCCTACGGGACGTTTCGCGTGCCGCAGATCGTGATGGTGGGCCGTTTCGTCAAAGTCAGTGCGCAGTTGGATTTCTAAACCGAACAGGAGACTCGAGCCAGCCAATCAACTCCCAACTCCCAACTCCCAGGACGCATCGGGGACGTGACTTCTTGGAAGTTGGGAATTGGAAGTTGGGAGTTGGGAGTTATCTAAGCCCGATCGCGATCAGATTCCGGGCGGTTCGCATGTACCAGCGGCCGTCCACGAGCGCCGGGGAGGCGAGCGTCGATTCGCCGATCGCGTTCACATGAAGCAGCTCGAACTTCGGTCCGGCGCGCAGCACGAACGTCTCCCCTTCGTCGTTGGTAAAGAAGACTTTGCCGTCCACGGCCACCGGCGACGCTGAAAACCCCTCGTAACGCGCCATGCCGAGCCGCCCTTGCCAGAGCACGCGGCCGGTCATGGCATCGAGGCTCGTGATAATGCTCGCCATATCGTTGATGGTGTAGAGCTGCGCGCCAAACAGGATCGGAGAGGGCACGAACGGCGACCCGCGCGGGCTCTCCCACGCCAGGTGTGTGCGCGTCACGTCTCCCTTGCCGCCTGGGCGGATCGCCAGTGTCGGGCCGGCGCGGCCCGAGGAGCAGAACACCATCCCATAGCCGACCACCGGCGTCGGAATCACTTCGTACGTGTTCCCGTTGCAGCGCCAGAGCTCGCGGCCGGTGTCGGGGTCGTACGCGAGCACACGCTGCTGACCGTTGACGATGATCTCGTCGTGATCGGCCACGTGGACGGCGATCGGCGTGCCCCATCCGACCGACGCGTCGCGCGCCGTCCGCCACACCTGCTGCCCGGTGCGCGTGTCGAAGGCGGCAATGAACGAGCCTGACGACTGGTCCTGGTAGAGGATGATGCGGTTCTTGTAGAGGAGCGGTGAGCCGGCCGCTCCGTGGTACGCGTCCATCGCGCCAAGGTCGCGCCGCCAGACAGCCTTCCCGTCCATGTCGAACGCAAACAAGCCGCGCGTGCCGAAGGAAACGTAGACGCGCTCGCCGTCGGTGGCGGGCGTGGCTGAGGCGTAGCCGTTCTTGTAGTGGGCGCCGAAGTCGGTGCGTCCGTCCGGGGCAGCGGTTTCCCAGAGCCGCACGCCGTCCGCGCGACGGTACGCGAGCAGCGCCAGCCGCTTCCCATTCTCCGTGGCCGTCGTGAGGAAGATGCGATCGCGCCAGACGATCGGCGAGGAGTTCCCGTTGCCGGGCACGGGGGTCTTCCACAACACGTTCTGCGTGGCCGACCAGGTGTCCGGGTACCCGCTGCCACCCACGAGCCCCTGCCCGGACGGTCCGCGCCACCGCGGCCAGTACTTCGCCGCTTCCCCTTCGTCCGCCACCATGCTGACCGCCGGCTCCTGGCCGGTCAGGCTCGCCGAGGGCCACGGCATCAGGGCAAGCGCGGCGGCGATCGCACACGCGCGCATTCTCGTCATCATGGCCTTCCCATTATTCAGACCTCAGCGACTCGAGGAGCGGCGCGCGTGTCGCGGCTCTCGTCGCCGCCACCGACACGACGAGCCCGGTCACGAACACCGCGAACAGCAGCAGCGCGGCGCCGAGGGTCACCGGGAGGCGTCCGCCCCGTTCGGCAACGCCGGGCGCGATCGCGATCGCGGCACACACCGCGCCGGCCGTCAGTCCGCCCGCCAGCAGCACCGCGTTTTCCGCAAGCACCATGATAAGGAAATGCCGGCGCGCGTAACCGACCGCGCGGAGCAGCGCAAGCTCGCGCCGCCGCTCGAGAAGGTTGCGAAGCAGGACGGTGGCCAGGCCGACCGTGCCCAGCAGAAGGCCGAGCCCGCCGAGCGCCTGGAACGTGGACAGATAGGTGTTCTCGACCTTGTGGAAGCCGGCAAGCCGCTCCCCCGTCGGGGTCGCGTCGGCGCCGAGATCGGTCAGCGCGCGTTCGAACACTTCCGCCGCCGCCGTGACCCGTTCCGGCGCTGTTTCGACGAGGAGCACGCGATATCCCTCCTCTTCAGGAAACAGCTTCAGGAAGTTGCCCTGCGACATCAGCAGCTCTCCCTGGAAAATACTGTCCCGCAGCGCCGCGACCAGGCGCAGGCGGACCTGGCGGGCCCCACGGCTGATGACGATGTCTTCGCCGAGCCGACGGTGCAGCACGTAGGTCATGGAGTTCGCGTCGGCGATGACCGGCACAGCGCCGTCCGTTTCGGCGCGATGCAGCAGCTGCCAGGGGTTCTCCCGCTCGGCGTCGGTCGCTGCCAGCGACGACTGAAACGTGAACCGGCCGGCAGCAAGAAAGCTGTCGCGCGGCGCGAGAATGCGCGGGCTCGTCGGCTCGTACAGATTCAAACAGCTTGCGTCGTCGCCAGGCAGCAGCCGGAACGGCTCGATCGATGCTCCATCGAGATCGAAAAGGTTGAGCGCCCGGCGACCTGCTTCGGTGTTCGGGTCGTGGGCGATCGGCAGTAGTGTTTCGACGATGAGCGAGTACCCGCCCACGCCAGAGCGGGGGCTGGCATCGGTGACGTCGCCGCGCCGGAATGCATCGACGGAGACGAGCATGAACGTGGCGCTGGCGAGCACCGCCATCGACAGCACGCTCCGTCCGGGCCGATAGGTCGAGCTCCGGAGACCAAGACGCGACAGGGCCGGCCACCCGCGTCCATGAAGCGCGCGGCGGGGCCGGCGCCGTAGCAGGGCGCTGGCGAAGCAGAGCGACGCGGCCAGCAGGAGCGAGCCGGCCGCGAAGAAAGCGCCCGTCTCGTCAACAGCGTCTGCCAATGCGGCGCCGATCAGACCCAGACCGGCGGCGGTGAGTACCGTCGAAACCAGGATGCGTCGCGTCCAGAGGGCAGGACGAAGCTGCGTCGTGCCGCGGAGACCGCCGGGCGTAAAACCTTGCCCTACGTTCGTGCCCAACGTGTCCGAGGCAAGCTCACCGGCCAGGAGGCTCCGCTCCGAAATGTCCGCCAGGCTCCGGAGAGTCCACCAGATGCAGACCACGGCCGCGACGATTCCGCCGATCGCCCCCGCGACCAGCGAGCTGGTCGAGACGTGGAGCGTGAGAGCTGTCGTTCCAACCGCATCCACCCACCAGGTGCGCAGGGCCAGCATCAGGAGCGCGGCATAGCTAATCGCGCCGAGCACGCCGAGCGCACTGCCGCCAATCGCGAGCAGCAGTCCTTCGGCTGTGAACAGTCGCCGCACGGCGGCCGGGCCGTAACCAACCGCTCGCAGGAGCCCGACCTCACGCACGCGTTGCTCGATGCCCAGTTTGAAGAAGAGTGAGGCGAGAAGCAGCGCCGATACGACGAGGAAGAAACTGAAGTAGACGAAATAGGCGCCAAAATCGGTGGCGCCGCGAGAGGCCGCGAGCCCCTGGGCGCGCACGTCGCGAACGGCGATGCCCATGGTCAGCGGATCGATGCTCGCGCGCAGCCGCTCTTCGAGGTGTCTGCGCGTCTCGAGCAGAGACACGCCCGGCGGCGGCGCAACGCGCACTGAGGTGACCGCCCCGTAGCGAGAGCGCCAGAGTCGCTGGCCCACCTCCAGCGGAATGAATGCCTTCGGCGTCGTCCGATACTTCTCCCAGTACGCTTCGTCGACCGGGCGGATGCGGCGGAGATCGAGCGGAAACGGCGGGTCCCAGTCGCGAAGCGACAGCGAATCACTGATACCAGGATAGACGGGAGCCAGATCGCGATCGGCGGCATCAACCGGAACGATGCCGGCCACACGGAACTCCGCGCTGCGCGTGACGAGTTGCCCCGGATCCTCCCAGACGTAGTACTCCATCGCCACCGGATCGCCGACATTCGCGCCCAGCTCCGTCGCGGCCCACCGGTTCAGCACGATGGGTGGCACCTTGTCAGGCGACGCGACGGCCGCCGGCGCAATCGCGTGGAGATCCATCGCGGTGACCAGCGAATACGGGACGTCGCGATCGCCAATTCGCAGGCCGTTCGCCAGATAGGTGAACACCTCCCGCGCCTGTGCGCCTGATGAAGAGATCGCTTGCCGCACCGCCGCCACGCGCCCGTCGTCAAGGAGCCCCATGCCGGACCCGATCTCGACGACGCCGCGGGCGTCGAGTGTGCGTACCTTCAGTCCGATGTCCTCGAGGCTGGCTGCGCGCCTGACCATCCGCTCGAGCGCCGGAATTGCTTCCGCGCCAGGCACGGCGGAGATCAGGGCGGCATTGACGAGCCCGTCTATCTCGAGGTCCCGCTGCATCCGTGACAACGGCACGAACACCGCGCGCACCTCGCCTTGCCGCGGGTCGACGGAGAACTCACCCATCTGCGCCGCCGGCACGATCTGACGCACGGTCAGACGGAGCGTTCGTCCGAGATCGTCCTTCCGGCCATGGAGGGACTCCAGCGGCATGTCGGACGGCCGTTGTACGCGCACGAGGATCGTGCGGCCGATACCGGGTCCGGAACCGCCAAAGAGCTCCGCGGCAAGCGCCGGGCTCATGAAGGCGTCGCGATCGTCCGGCCCTGCGACAGTGCTCACGCCGTGGAAGGTCCAGAAACGGCTGTCGACACCGTACACCTGCACCTTCCCCGCGCGCCGGCCGCTGTCCTGCTCGGTGACGACACCTTCAGTCACCACGAGCGGCACGATACCGTGGACGCTCGTCGCGAACGCAGGGTCGGCAATCAGGTCGCCGGCGAGCTGCTCACGAAAGAACCCCGAGGAGAGGACGAGTTGATCCGCGCGCCCAAGGCGCTGCACGACGAGATCGCGCAGGCTGCCTCTCACCGAGTCACCCACGAGCAGCGCGCCGGCCAGCACCGCCACCGCTGTGGCCACGCCAAGAACCACCGCGATGTTAGTGCGCCAGTAATGCGTCAGGCCGCGGTAGACAAGCCGTGATGCGTGCATACGACTACCGGGCCGTCGCGGGACGAAGTGGGCCGAGGGCCTGTGCGCGGGCGGGGATCGGCACCGCGGCCGCAGCCACGGCAAGGACCGTGACGATGGCGGCCGTGACATAGAACGCGGCCGCGTACGAGCCCGTCGCGTCGACGCAGAGCGCCAGGAACAAGGGACCGACGGCCGACGCCACGACCGTCATCGCCTGTGCACCGCCCTGGATTCGACCGAGCTGTGAGCGCCCATACGCTCGTCCCCAAAAACTGAAGAAGACCACCATCACGAACCCGCCGCCGATCCCCATCGCCACTGCCTGCACCATGACGTGGGCGACGGTGGAAACGTGCGCGAGGCCAACGAGCCCGCCGGCGAGAATCAGGAGCGCCGCCACGAGCACGGTGCGAAGCGACCCGCGATCGGCAAATGCGCCGGCGGCAAAGTTGCCTGCCAGCCCGGTGATCGCCGTCACGGCCAGCGCGGTGTAATACACGCCAGGTGCGAACCCGCGCTCGGCCAGGATTGACTCGTTGAAGAGGGCGATACCCGACGCGACGAGGCCGTACATCGCGCTGGCCACGGCGAATACCCAGAACGCTGGAGACCGGAGCGCCTCGCCGAGCGTGGCGTCGTCATCGCGCGTCTCCGGCTTCGCTCCCACATGCCCGCCATCGACCTCGAGGCCCGCCGCTTCGGGAGAGGATCGATCCAGCACCCAGGCCAGCGGCGCGAGGCCGGCCACGAGGAACAGACCGACCGCCGCCCATGCGGTGCGCCAGCCGCGTGCGGCGACGATCGCTCCGACCAGTGGGAAGGCGATCATGAAACCGACGCTCATCACCACGGCGTACACCGCCATCGCCCGCGTGAGGCGGGCGCGAAACCATTTCCCCACCATGGCGAGGCTGACGATCGACAGCGAGCTCTGCCCGAGGCCCCGCGTGAGCGTGATGCCGGCAGCCGTCGCCGCAACGCCGGTTGCGGCGCTCATGACGAGCACGACGACTCCCAGGGCCAGCGCCACGCCGGTCAACACGATCCGACTGCCGCGACGGTCGATCAGGCGGCCGACGCCGAAGCAGAACAGCGCGCCGATCAGCGTGGCGGCCAGGTTGATCTGGGCATAGGCGACACGGCTGATCCCGAGATCGCGGAGGAGCGGTTCGGTGATGAGACCGAGCCCCTGCGTGCGTCCCGGCAGCGTGCCCACCATGGCGAGCGCGGCCACGGCGAGTACAACCCATCCGTAGTAGAACCGTGCGCCCGTGCGAGGCACCGGCCAGCTGCGTACTCCAGCTTCCGTCATCCGCGGCCCACGATATCACCCGGCGTCCGACGAGCGATACCGTGCTACAGCGCGCGAGGGTTGGGCTAGGGGTTCATCAGAGACACGACCCACGGTTTTAACCACAAAGGACACAAAGGTCACAAAGACGATCTTCGACCGGGCCGCCGAAGGCGGCACGCGGTCGGGCGAAGCCGCGACCACAAGCCGCGGGGATCGAAGAGCGGCTTGTGGTCGCGGTTTCGCCGACCGCGCTATCGGCCTGCACAGCAGGCCGGCCGGTCGAACGCACTCTTCGTGGTCTTCGTGACCTTCGTGGTTGAAATCGTGATTCGCCTTGGGAGTTGGGCGTTGGAGGTTGGGAATTGTCGCGCGCTCGTGGTTCAGGACGTGCGAGTAAGGCGAGTCGCCGCGATCTCGAATCGAACGGGAAACCGCGCCGCCAGCCGCGGGCTATGCGT
>Ga0070698_100005624_pt1 | contig 13711 bp, 18 predicted proteins | sample KBSK1502metaG_FD_65477 | JGI IMG/M metagenome (GOLD analysis project Ga0070698, IMG submission 65477) | Corn, switchgrass and miscanthus rhizosphere microbial communities from Kellogg Biological Station, Michigan, USA - KBS K1-50-2 metaG | ecosystem: Host-associated > Plants > Roots >... | reverse complement strand
CGACAACACCGGGGTGGCGCGATGACCGCCCGCACCATCACGATCACGGACGCCGACGCGCGCGAACTCGAATGGCTGCGCGGCGGCGTCAACGGGCTGATCTTCTCGCTCCGGATGCTGAATCTGACGCTGCAAGGGTCGGCGCTCGAAAAGGCGACCGGCCTCACTGATCTGGCGCCCTTGCTGCAACTCGCGGACGCGATCGACGCCTGCGAGGTCATCGATCGAATCCTCGAAGATACACGGGGGGCGCGATGATTCCCCCGCGCGAGGCCACGATCGAGGGGCGCGTGTTCCTGCTGACGATAGTGGTGATCATCGTCGGCGTCTTCGCTCTGCGTGCCAACCTGGAGATCGATTGGCTGAATCAGCGGTTAACCGCTGTAGAAGCGGCCGTCGACCACATCAACCAGCTTCACGAGAATCCGTAGGTCACTGGCAGCTTGGGCGAGTCGGGCTATGATGCCGATTCGCCCAACCTCAACCATAGGAGACTTCATGTCGAAAGTCACTCTCGCGTGTCTCGGCGTGCTGGTGGTCGTGTCGGCGGCGTCGGCGCAGCCCGTGGCGCCGTTTCCTGGGGGCGTGCAGATCGATGGGGCGTGGATACCCTGCGACCATCCGATCGCCCTAGCAGCGGGCCGTGGCTGCGGCGCTACGCCCGTGCCAACGCCAACGGCCAACGCGTGCGACCCGTGGCCGAGTCCCTACGCGGAGCGCGAGCGCTTCTTGGCGTGTCTGGCTACGCGACCGGAGGCGGCGCCCGAGGACGATGCTGCGCCCGTCAGCAACTACCAGGCAGGCCAGCGGTACTGGGACGGCTACCCAAGTCGCAAGATGATCGTGCTGGCCGTGGCGCTCGGCGTGGACGGTACACCGCACGTGCTGGCGCAATGGCTCACGACGAACGGCAATGGTCAGGCCGGGGACACCTTCACGTTCTCGGCGAACGAGCATCAGCCTTGGATGCGCTATCGCGGTGGGAGCAGCCGGAACACCCTGACACCCTATCTGACACCCAACGCTGGCGGACACTAGCGGACGCACCCGGACTAATCCCCAGTAAATCCGGCCTAGGATCGTCCGCACGAATCCGCCAGAGTCCGCCACCGTTAACACGGAAGTAACGGGCGATCGGACGCCTACCCGCAAAAACCTTAGTAATTCCGTAAAAAAAGGCCGTCTCTCGACGGCCGTGACACCCAATTTGACACCCTGACGGCATCAAACCGGCGGGCTATGGGGGGCTTCCCTATGCCTTTTTCAGGAGGTCGTCCATGCGGGCGGCGGCCCCCGCCGCGATGGCCGGCACGAGGTGGCCGTAGATGTTGGCCGTTGTGGTGATGTCCGAGTGGCCGAGCACCTTGGAGACGTTGAACAGGGCGGCGCCGTCGACCAACAACATCGTGGCGTTGGCGTGGCGTAATCCGTGGAACCGTAGCGGCGGGAGCCCGGCCGCCTTGAGGATGTCGGCCAGGGCGCGACGGATCATCGTCGGATTGATCGGCCGTCCCGTGGCCGTCGTGAACAGCAGATCATGCTCGTTGTTCCAATCCGAGCCAGCTCGCATACGCGCCTGCAGTTGGACGACACGATGCGCCTTGACGGCCGCGACGGCCAAGCTGGGGAGTGTCAGCGTCCGGTTGCTGTTCTCCGTCTTCACGGGCGCGATGACGATCGTCTGGCCGTTCGTCCACTTCCGCCCGATGGCTTGTGTCTGTTGACGCACATGGACCTCCGCGCGCTCGAGATCGAGGTTCGGCCACGACAACCCCCCAACCTCGCCCATGCGAAGGCCGAGGGTGATGGCGATGATGGCGGCGGCGCCGAGAGGATGCGCGAGAGCAGCGTCGATCAATTTCTGCGCTTGCTCCGGGCTGTACGGCGTGATCTTTTTCCGCGTGGGATGCGGCACTCGGACGAGGGATGCTACGTTGCGCGATAGGAGGTCTTGTGCTTGCGCGTACTTGAGTCCGGCGCCCAGCACGAACATGGCCGTCACGATCTTCGCTCGCGCGCCATTCTTCGATCCCTCGTTTACCCACTTCTGAATCGTTACGGCTTTCAATTTCTCTAGCCGCACGGGGCCGAACGCGGGGACGAGCCACCGATCGATCGCGCAGAGATACACGCGGCGTGTGCCAGGGCGCCAGTCGTCTAGATGCGTGGCGTACCAGTGCTTAAGCCATGACTTGACTGTCGGCGTCGAGGTCGCGAGCAATTCACCGGAGGCAGCCTTCCCCAAGTGCGCATTGAGCTTCGTTGCGCAATCTGAACGAGTGACGCCGTACAGGGTTTTGCGACGTCGCCTGCCATCCTCTCCCCTGCCGATGTCCACTCGGGCCATCCATCGACCGTCAGACCGCAGGGTGATCGAACCTTCGTTTTTGCCACGTCTGCTGGTGCTCACGATGCTCTCTCCTTGCGTTGCTCCGCTCGGCGACGTCTAATCCGCAGCCGGTTCATGCAGGCGCTCTTCTGCTGCCCCTTACGTGGCGGGCAGAATCGTTGCCGATCATCGGTTTGGATAAAAACCGCGCCACAATCCTCGGCTTGGCACAACGCCAGTCTTCCGCCGATTGCGCCATCCACAACCAAGGTGTAGATACTCTCAAGCAGTGACGAACCGCCCCACATGGTGCGCAACGCGCCAGCGCGATACGCGACTCTGCGACGCACACCGCGAAGATTCACCCAAAGGATGTCTTCCAGCACGCCGCCGACGAAGTCCCGCACGGAGACCGTATCGCGCGTCGCTTGGCGAATTGGTGACACGCTTCCGATAGTTCCCCGGATACCGTACGGCTCGGGCAAGGTTGCCGCCAACTTCTCGCAGCCTTGTTCGTCCATCTTCAAGGCACGACCAGCGCGAAGACACCAGTCGACCGTGACGGCGTGGATGCGTATCCAGTCGATCGGCTCCGCGTACACAGGGCCGCCGTTGCTGAGTGACTTGTGATACTCGCGTCGGCGCTGTTTGAGCCATCCCGAGCTGGCTGGCTCGTCCCCAATCAGCTCGTACCAGCCAAGACGGCCGTACGTGCTTAAGAACGCGCGCAACGCGCGCACGTCGCGAGCGACATCCGCAAATTGATGTGCCAATTCTGGGTGTTCGAGGGGCGCATAGATTCGTGCTTGATCGAAGTCGAAGGACACCCACTCTTCGCCGATCTCGTGATCCTGTACGCCCCAACGATCCCAAATTCCGCGATCGCGACTTCGGCTTAGTTCCTCGCGTTCCCATGTCGCCATTTTGTGTATGCCCTATCGTTTCAGTTGATAGTAATGCAAGACGCATGGGAAAGTCTATCCCAGGACATCCGCTATCGTCCGGAGCGGGTTTAAGGGGAAGCCAAATGGAAATGACGATCGACCACGTTCACAAGCTGGCCTACAAGCCTGCCAAGGCCGCCGATCTGCTCGAAGTCTCGCGCACGACGATGTACGACTGGATTGCTCAGGGGAAGGTGCGTGCCGTGGAGATCAACGGACAGCGGCGTGTCCCGCACGCGGAGCTTGTGCGCCTCGTCTCTGATGCGCCGGAGGCGGCCTAAAAACGAAGCGCCCTACGAGCGGGGGAAGCTCGGAAGGCGCGGCGTTGACTGGTGCAGAGAGCCAATCAACATGCTGAGAGTAGCACAAACCACGGGGGCCGCAAGATCGTGAGTGTCGTCAACATCGATCGACGCTTGCGTGAGATACCGCCACCGGTTCCGCACGACGTTGAACTTGAGCGACAGGTCGTCGCGCTACTGCTCGGCCCGTTCTCGACCGTCGACACGGCGGCGCTCGTTGTCGGGTCCGGATTCCGTGACGATGACCTATTCCGTGTTGCCTACGGCCCGATCGCTCGCGAGTGTCTGGCGCTGATCAGCGAAGGCGTCAAACCGTCTCCGCTACTTGTCTCTCGACGCCTATCGCCGTCAGAACTTGACGAGTGTCGCGGTTTCGCTGGGCTCACGGCGCTTGCTGACGGTCTCCCCCTCTACACACCAGACCAGATCGCGGCGATGGTGAAAGACCTCGCCGACATGGCGTGGAAGCGTCGGCAGATCGTAAACGTCGAGGGCTATCGCGAGCGCCTTTACGACAAGGATGCAGACGTTGAGGCGTTGCAGGTCGAACCGTCAACCTGGCAGGACTGCGCGCCGCGAGCGAAGGCCGCCGCGCTGTTGAACGACGTGACGATACTTCAGACCTCGGACGCTGAGCACATCATCAGGAACGTGTTCCAGGCCAATACGCTGGCCATGATTGCCGGTGCCACTGGTAGCGGAAAGACGCACCTAGCGACGTCGGCCAGCGTGGCGACGGCGCTCAAGGCGACATGGTTCGGTCGGTTCGACATCGATACACCCGGCCATTCTCTTTTTGTCGTTGGAGAGGGCGCGAGTGGATTGAAATCACGTTTCGCAGCCGCGAAGGAAGCGTTCGATTGTCCGCTCGATTTCCCGCTGGGCATCTACCTGCATCTCGACGGCTTCAGCCTACAAAGCGACCTCGACGTCTCGACGCTCATCCGTCGCATTCCCGGTGATGCCGATCTACGTCTCGTCTGGCTGGATACGTGGGCGCGTCTCCTGTTGCCGGGCGACGAGAACAGCCAGCGCGACGCCGGAATAGGGATTGCGGCGATGGACAAGATTCGCCGCGCAACCGGTGCGACCGTGATCGCCATCCATCACCTGAACGCCACCGGCGAGCGCGAGCGCGGCAGCACGGCACTGAAAGCCGCCGTCGATACCGCTATTCGCATCGTGCCGCAGAACGCCGGTATCCGTCGTGTCGTGTGTGACAAACAGCGCGACATTGCGCCGTTCGATCCGTTCCACTTCAGCCTCATGCCTATTGGCCCGAGCGTTGTGCCGATGTGGATCGACGCGTACGGCGAGGACGCCGGAACCGTCGACGGCGATGTGCTGGAGCAGGCCCGGGAACTCGTCATCGGCAATCCTGGCGTGTCAGCAAACCAGCTTGTGAAGCGAATGAAGTGCGGGCGCTCCAGGGCGCTGGCGGCCATCAAGGCCGCACAGGCTGAGCAGAGAGGGGAATCATGCGCCGCATGACTTCGCGTGGTTCTGTACCGGTTCCAAGTGGTTCCGGAACTGGTTCCGGTGAGGTGGTTCCCGGTGTGGTTCTTAGGAACCACCGGAACCACCCTCACGACACGTTGAAACCGACGACGCTAACCGATCGCGTCGTGGAGCTCTTCAAGCGCAACCCGAACGTGTGGCTGCGTGAGCGTCGAATCATGCAGGCCGGTGGCTGGTGCGGATTCCGGTCGCGCATCACGGACGCTCGCAAGCGGGGACTCGACATCATCAACAAGACATGGCGCGAGACCGGCCCGGATGGCGTGACCTACACCTGCTCGGCCTACATGTATCGGCCCGCTGACCTGCTAGAGATCGCCGAAGGCGCGGCGGACTCCACGACGGAGGCGGCATGCTGACGCGCGAGACCATCGAAACCAGATTCGGCCGGGCAGTGACACGCGCGGGCAAGGCTGCGCAACTGCTCGCGCGTCGGAAAGCGACATCGGCCAGTGACCGGGCATGGGCGATCGCGTTCGTCGCCACGCTCGCGGACAGCCGAGGCAAGGCCCCTGAAGAACTATCCGGAATCACCGGGCCAGAACCGACGTGGGAGGCCGCGCGCGCGCAGGCAGCGAATGAATTTCAGGACCAGAGTGATTCGACGGGGGCTAGCCCATGCCGATGAAACCGCTCTCCCCGTGCCTTGCGCCGCGATGCCCGAACCTTGCCAGTTACCGGGGGCGGTGCGCTGAGCATGCGCGCAGCCATGAGAAAGCCCGATTCACGAACGAGCCGGGCCGCGAGTGGTATCGCACGGCGCGATGGCTGAGGCTGCGCATGCTGACGCTCAGGGCTTGGCCACTCTGTGTCTGGTGCCAGCGTCAGGGTATCTGCAAGGCCAGTCAGGTCGCTGACCACGTCAGGCAGCACAACGGGGACCATGACCGGTTCTACGACCCGGCCGGATTGATTGGCATTTGCGCGTCGTGCCACACGTTGAAGTCCGGATGGGAGCGGTTCCCCGGTCATGAGGCGCAGCTCGCCGAGTATTGGCGCTACTGCGACGGCCTGAGAGCCACGCAGGGAGGCGGGCGCGCATGAACGCTCAGACCATCGTCGCGAGTGTCGAACGCCGCAGGGCGGGCAGCGTGGCGCGGCGGCCGGGCATCGCGAGACCAGGGCCATCCGGAACTCTGCAACCCTCGGGTCGCCAAAACCGACTTGGCCTCTGTTTAAAGAATCTACGGGTTAGGGACTTTGAGAACTGGGGATGGCCGGGCAAAAGTTCCCAGCCCTTAGCCCTAATACCGGCTCGGCCAGTCGGAGCGATCCCCGCGAATTCAAAAGTTCTAGGTTTGAATCTCAGGTGAATGGAATCAAAACATGGGGGCTTGGCATGGGTGATCACGAGTGTCTTGGCAAGGCAGCGGAACGGACGATCGATCGGCTCGACGAACTGCTCGACCTCTTCAAGCTGGACGACGTCCGCGAGTTGGTGATGGATGCGATGGAGCGCTCGACCGATCCGGTCGCGACGACGGGCATGTTCGACGCCGTGATCGCGGCGATCGAGCAGGAGTCAACCCCGGCACTGATGCGGATCGCGGCGCGGCTGATTCTGATGTCCGGCGAGACGGCCTATGTCCAGCAGCACTGAGGCGATCGATGGGGTACGGGTTCGCATGGTGGCAGAGGTGCGGTTACAGGATGCCGGGCGCGTCCGTGATCTGCTGACGGGGACGGTCGTCAATGTGTCGCCCGTCGTGGCGGCAAGTCTGATCGCGAAGGGCTTCGCGGTCGCGGATGTGGAGGGTTAGAGGCAAATGCAGACGCACTGGGCGCTCAAAGCCATTTGGGTCGATCCGGAGGATGGCTCAGAAACGCAGGAATGGGACGATGTCCCGATTGATCATCGAGCCGTGAAGGCGTACGGCCGGAACATCGACGGGACGATCGTGCCGATCGGTGATGCGCCACAAACGACGCCACCCTCGCGGAAATTCTTCGACGGCGCCGGCGTGGAGTTGCGCGCGGACGGGCCGCGGACGATCGTCGGCCGTGCGTCCTTCTACGGAGCGACGAACACACACGGCAACGTGATCGCGCGTGGTGCGTTCGCGGCCACGCTCCGCGCGACGAAGGGTACGGACAAATGGCCATTGATGCTACTCGCGCACGATGCCACGCGCCCGATCGGCGTGTGGACGGAAATTCTCGAGGACGATCGCGGGCTGGTGGTCAAGGGCGTGGTGTCGAAGACGCCTGATGGCGATGCCGTGCTGCAACTGCTGAGGGATCGCGCGTTCTCCGGTCTGTCGGTGGGATACGTCAGCACGTCTGAGGATTCGTATCCGACCACGGGCGGACGCATCATCAAGCAAGCGGACCTCTGGGAAGTCTCGCTCGTATCGTTTCCCGGCGACGGCGGCGCGCGGGTGTTGGGCGTGGCTGATGATGACGCGCTGTCAGCGGTCGAACGCTTGACCAAGTGCGTCGAGGATGTGGTCTATGTCGCGGCCGTGCGACAGGCCGAAGCGGCAATCACGGACCTCAAGACAATGCGCGCATCGGGTGTCACGCGTGGCTTGTCGAAGGGTCAGCACTACCACCTAGTCGCGCAGCAACACGCCGCGATGCAGGGCCACGGCTGGTAACAGCCAGCCAGGACGAAGCGACTTTCAGCGAACGAGGGAGACAGAGACAAATGGCGAAACTCATGGATCGGATGATGGGGCGGCCGGCGACCGGATCGAACGCGCTGGGCGACTGGTGGACGGGGACGGAGTACGCATCGACGGTGGCGAAGATTGCCGAACTTCGCGCCCAGCTTCCGGCGCTCATCGAGGCGCACGGACACAGCAACCGTGGCGAACCGGCCGCAGTGGCGACACTCCGCACGACGCGCGGCAAGCACTTGATCGGTGAAAAGTCTGCCGATGATCTGAGGCTCGCCGAAAGAGAGTTGAAGGCCGTTCAGGATCGCGCGCTCGCGGCCGAGGCGTCGATCGCGGCGAACCAGTCCGCGACGGCGGAACTTGAGGCCCGGCTACCCGACCTTGAATACCAGGCACGCGCGGCCCATGTGGAGACGGTGATCCGGCCGTGGTACGAAGCGAAGCTCGCGACGTTGGAAACACAGCTCGCGGCGGTCGTTGCCACGAACGATGAAATGCTCTCGGGCTTCGCGGCGATCGAAGAGCACTTCAGCAACGCATGGGAAGCACCGACGATCTACCGTCCGGTCAACAACTACATCACGAGCTTGCCGATCTGGAATATGGGATGGCGCGAGCTGACCACGCGCGCGGGTTCGGTGTATGACCAGTGGCGCCAGCGTTTGGCCACGCGCACGACGCGCGCGGCGTAAGGTCGACATGGACGGCAAACCCGACCGCGTGACCAGTAGGGACGGCACCGAAGACGAGACCTTGTTGATCGGCCACGTCGATGGGATCGGCGATGTGAAGATCAGCAAGTCCGTCTATATGTCCGTGATTCGACGAGCCATCGAGACAGGCAAGCCGCAAGGAACGATCGTGAACCTCGGCCCGATCGGCAAGAGGAAGCCCTGATGCCCGCAAGCTACCGGACAAGCGGCGCGATGGTCTCGGGATCAAGTGCCACGCCCAGCTTTGCGAAGCCTGCCGGCACGGCCACAGGCGACATCATGATTGCCGTCTTTGCGAGTTCGACGTCGAGCGGAAACCTGACACCCGATCAATCAGGCTGGACCGTGGTGTCCGGCGCTCCTGGCGCGCTGGGCAGCAAAGATGGCACGTATCTCGTTCGCACCGTCGCGGCTGATGACCCGAGCACCTACACGTTCACGCTGGACGTGAGCGGTTCGTGGGATGCGAGGCCGATCGTCTATCAGGACTCAAGCGGCGTGAACGCCACACAGTTTTCGACCGTTACGGGGACATCCACACCAGCAGCAACAGGTGTGACGACATCCGTCGATGGATGCACGATCTTCGCTGGGTATTTCGCGCTCGGCGGCTCCGGCACAGCAACCGCCGCGAGTGGCTTCACCATGCGAATCACGGACGGGGACGAGGCGTACATGGACATGGTGCAGACGTCTGCCGGCGCAACCGGCACCGTCACGCCGTCGTTCACTGATCCTGATGATTTTTGGATGGCGACGATCGCATTGGCTCCAGCAGGCACACCCGGCGCGGTCTTTTGGTACCTCCATTCCACCTTGTTGTACGGCAGTTGAAAGTTCAAATAATGAACACCGAAGCCGAACGCGTCGACCAGAGCATGCTTCGCAACTGCGAAGACTGTCAGGAACAGTTCATGCTCAATGCTGCCGAGCGGCAATGGTTCGCCGATAGAGATTTGCATTTGCCGAAGCGCTGCCGCCGATGCCGTGGTTTGCGCCGTATGGAGAGAGACACTGGTCGGCGGCTAACGCAGGTTAGCTGTCGACCGTAGATCACACCACGTTCGTTCGCGAATTCTGAGGCCCGCTGATCGATTGCCGCCCTCAACAACTCGCGGAGATATCTCCGCGTTTGTCGAGAGCAGGCTATGCCAGCGATTTCCGCAAAGTTCACCGCCGACGTCAGCGACTTCCAAGCGAAGCTCGCCAAGGCGACGACTGACGTCACGGGCTTTCAGCGTACGACCTCGCAGGTCAACAGCGAACTCAAGAAGTTCGGCAACGAATTCAGCGGGGCGAACGTCATGCGCGCCGCGGAGTCGATGGCGAAGGCGGTCAGTGATCTGGGTGGCGTGACGAAGCTAACCGAAGCGGAGCAGCGTCGACTCAATTCCGCCGTCTCGGAAGCTATCGCGAAATATGACGCGCTCGGCCAGCAGGCCCCTGGCCATCTCCGCGCGTTGAAGGACGAGACCGAGAAGGCCACACAAGCCGCGAAGGGGATCGGCGGCGGCGTCAAGGAATCCGAAGGGGCGCTGTTATCACTTAAGGGCGTGGCGTCCACGATCGGCGGCGTCATGGCTGGCGCGTTCACCGTCAGCGCGATCGCGAGTTTCGCAGGTGAGGTCATCGACCTCGCGGGCGACATCAACGATACGTCGGAACGCCTGAAAATTTCGACAGCCGCGGTTCAGGAGTTCAAGTACGGTCTCGACCAGACAGGATCATCGATTGACGCACTGACTGGGGCGATGGAGAAGATGAGCAAGGGCCTGACCGACGGGAGCTCCGGCACCGTCGCGGCCGTCCGCTCGCTCAATCTCTCGCTCGACGACCTCAGAGGGATGGCGCCAGAGGACGCGTTTACCGCGATCGCCGATGCGATCAAAGACGTGCCTGAGCCGATGCGTCAGACGCAACTGGCGATGGAGTTGTTTGGCAGGTCTGGCGCGGAGATGCTTCCGGCTATCAGGGCTGGCATTGGAGACCTCCGACAGGAAGCACGCGACCTCGGGCAGGTCATGAGCGAGGACGCGGTCAAGGGACTCGATACCCTAGGCAGCACGTGGGACATCTTCATTGGACGCGCGAAGGCTGGCACCGGGGAACTCATTTCGGAAATTCAGAAGGCGGCGAACTTCTTAGCCGGCCTTGGTCCGAAGACAACACCAGGACAGCGCAGCCAAGGTGACATCTACGGTGGCCCTGGGGCGCTCGGCCAACAGAATCGTGATCTCGCGCGTCAGTTGGAGGAGCGCGAGCGCGAGATCGAGAAGAAGCTGAATAGCGTTGGTGCGCCGAGCATGTTCCGGGCGGCCGGTGGGTTCACGCCTGACACGCCGAGCGAGAAGGACCAAGAGCGCGCCAACGCAGCGCAGCGCGAAGCCGTCGAAGCGGCACTCGCGCATGCGCGTGCGGTCAAAGCGTTGGCCGACACGTGGGCCGCGGCGGACTTTGCCAAGCAATTGCAACTGCAGGCGGAGGCGTTTGGCTCGCTGACTGGCGCGCAGCGGAACAACACCGATATCGCCAACAAGATCGTTACGGAGTACGGGAAGCTTCGCACGCATGTAGGGCCGGGCGCGTTGCCGCGCGATCTCGAGGCGTTCTATCAAGCCCATCTCCCTGTCATCAAAGGCACGCGGGAACTGAAGGACGTCACCGATCGCTACGTGACGACGTCGCTTCCCGACTTGTCGAAGCGTGCGCAAGAAGCGCGAAACATGTTGGCTGGTCTGACGGCCGAGGGCGTCATTCCAACCACGCGCTCGTTCGGCGATCTCTACAACAAGATGGAGACGCCGGTTCCGCAGACGCTGAAGGATATCGGCAGTGTCATCACGGACAACAAGCGCGTCACGAATGAATGGAAGCAGGACTTCGATCGCACGATCTCCGGCATCGGACAAGATTTCAGTGGGCATCTCGCGAGCATGCTCACGAAGCAGGAGGGCTGGAAGGACGGCGCCCTCGGCATCTTCCGATCGTTCAAGGATGGCGTGACGGACATCCTGGCCAACACGCTGAACTATTTCATCAACTCATTTGTCAAAGGCATTACGAACGCACTGACCGGCGCGCAAGGCGGCTGGGGTCAGGCGTTCGCAGGGGCGTTTGGTGGCGGCGGTGGCGGCGGTGGCGTCACTGGGAGCGCCACGAACAACCTGACGAACCGTGCTGTCAACTGGGGACTCGGCGCGCTGGGCGTGGGTGGCGCGACGGCCACGGCAGTACCGGGCATCACCGCCACGACTGGCGCATTCTCGGCCGGTGTGCCATCTCTTGGTATCGGTGCGGCGGCGGCTGGAGGCACTGGCGCCGCAGGGACCGGGGCTGGCGCGGGTGCTGCGACCGGTGGCACCTTCGGCGGACTCACGACGGCGGGCGTACTGGGTGGCGCGGCGGCTGGTGGAGCGGGCCTGGGTCTCGGTTTGTTGGGAACGAAGATTTTCGGGGGCTCGGGGTGGAAGGCGGCGGGCTTCGGCGCTGGCACTGGTGCGGCCACGGGCGCGTTGATCGGATCCGTTGTCCCTGGTATCGGCACTGGTATTGGTGCGCTGGTCGGCGGCGCGGCTGGTTTGATCGGCGGGTGGATCGGCAAGAGCCGTGGGGAAAAACTCAACGACGCCAGAGATGAATTCCTTCTGCAGAAAGATGACCAAGGGCGAGCGGTCTTTGGTGGCTCAGGCACTGGCGAGGGTTCGGCATTCCTCAACCTGTCGACCGATCTGGCCAAGGTCCAGGGCGGTGACAAGCTCTTTACGAATCTGCTCAAGGCTAAGGATTTCGACGACCTGAACGCGGCCGTCAAGCGGATCGTCGACACCCTCGGTGGTGCTGAGTACAACACGGTCAAGGTACGTGAGGGATTCGATTCACTTACCAAACAGCGCGAGGCGTTGCTGGCGCTCGGCGCTGACGAGACCAAAGTTCTCGAATCGCAGGCGGGTTCGTATTCGCTCCTGTTCGACACGATCAAGAAGACCGGCGCTGACGTGCCAGACGCCATGCTGCCCATCTTGCAGCAAATGATCGATCTCGGGTTCTTGGTCGACGCGAACGGGGAGAAAGTTACCAGTCTTGCGGATGTCGCGTTCGGCGAATTGGAGCGATCCGTTGGCGCGGTCGGCACGGTCGGCGGGGCGGCCCTTGATGACCTCAACAAGAAGCTGGATGAGTTCGTCGCCAAAGGCTATATCAGCGCAGAACAGGCCGACGACATGCGGCGGAAGTTCACCGGCATCCAAGACGGCGCGGATGCGGTCGAGGACACGAAGGATGAAGTAGAGGACCTGACCAGCAAGGTCGCGATCAGCAAGTCGAAGGCCGAAGAACTCAAGAACGAACTTCTGAATCAGCAGAACGCGCACACCACGATTGAAGGGACCGAAGGCCATATCAACGATCTGCATAGGGCCATTCAGGAGACGGAGCAGGAGACCGAACGGCTCGAGCAGGCGCTTCGCCGGCTGCATGACGCGAGTGCGGGGCTCGGCGGGCCGATGGTCGCGAGCGCTGGCGGCGCTGCGCCACCGGCTCCACAGGGCGCGGCGCATGGCATCTATGCATGGGGACCGACTTCTGCCATCTTCGGCGAAGGCGGCGAACCGGAGCTGGGCGGGTCCGTGGGCTTTATGTCGAAGGCGCTCAAGGGCGCGCTGCAACAGCGAGGCGACCTAAGCGGCGTTGACCTCACCCCGCTCGCGCGATCGAAATACAGCACGAACAGCCAGCCGACCACGATACAGGTGTTTCTTGACGGCCGCGAGATCACGCGCAGTGTGGTCAGACACACGCCAGGCGTCCTGAGATTGGCTGGGGTAACTCGATGAACCAACAAATGATTAGCATGCCGTCCGCAACCTTACGCGAACTGCTTGAGGTACTCGAATTCTGGCTCAAGGGGCAGCGCTCCGCATTGTTCGCGGCACAATCGCTGCTCGACAACCGCGACAAGCCGATGACCCCTCACGAGATCGACCAGTGGACGCGCGCGCTGGCAGGCGAGAGGCAAGCCCTCGATGAGTACGAACGCGGCACGCGTGAACTCCGAGACCACTGGGCGCGGCAGGTCGGCGGGCTGCGCACAATCGTGACGACTGCGCCGGATGGGGTGATGTGATGCGAGCGACACGGGTGATTGCGGCGGTGGTGTTGGTGTGTTCGTGCGCGAGTTCTACATGGGCGCAGTCATCGATCGCGGGCGGCACGCACGCACGCATCACCCAAAAGATCGTGGTCGGTGGTTCGACGTTCGGCGAAGTGATGCGGATCATTGGTTCGCCCA
>Ga0070698_100005623_pt1 | contig 13713 bp, 8 predicted proteins | sample KBSK1502metaG_FD_65477 | JGI IMG/M metagenome (GOLD analysis project Ga0070698, IMG submission 65477) | Corn, switchgrass and miscanthus rhizosphere microbial communities from Kellogg Biological Station, Michigan, USA - KBS K1-50-2 metaG | ecosystem: Host-associated > Plants > Roots >... | reverse complement strand
TCAAAAGTCCAAACCAATTGTTCTATCAATCTGAAATGTACATGCTTAAAACGTTTTCTCGTTTGTTCATTGAATTTAAAATCCGATGATTCGAAACCAATGCACGAAAATTCAGTCGCATCATCTCGTGATTGCAAGCAATTATAGTAGGCGCCCCCTCCGACATTTTTGTCACCGAGGAAAGCAGCTGTCGCATCTCCTTCTCTTATACCACAATCAATAAAGAATTTTCGCATGGTTCAGCAAATTAGCAAATGGCCATCTCTTTTTAATGGAACATGGAACTGATCTAAAAACAAAAAGTATTCAAAGATCTCCACTATGGGCCATGGAGATTTATCTTTGGATTCTTCATAAAAACGTTTTCTTTCTGCCGCATCGTCTTTTCTGAAGTGATCGATGCCTATCTGGTGCCATAGCTTATACCAGCCTGCTCCATGCCAACCCATGATCCGTGCATCTTTGGGTTCATACCAAACATGTAAATCGCCCGGTTCACGCATAAGAAGGCAGCGGTTCTCCCGGGCCAATTCACTATTCATCCAGGTCTGGTTCCAAAGGACTTTATCAAGAGTATATTTTTCCAATTTCCATTTATCTAATACGGCATTCAGCGCACCCTGATCTCCATACCAAAGATCGAAAGGTTGCCTTCGTGTCATCAGGTTTCGCCATTCGTGCACAATGTGGCCGTATACGTTCATATCAAGACTAAGAAAACCTGCATTGATGTTCATATAATTCCCAGGCTGTACCCCAATAGCCATTTCATGTTCAATACCCCAACTGTTCATACCATCTTCGGTAGAAACAATATGCCCGTTTTCAATCAATGGGCGCAGCTCTTTTTCCAAATTGCATAACGGGAGATAGTCCGCGTCGATGAACGTCCATTTGCTGAATAAGTCATAATGAACAATCCCAAATGCTTTATATGCCCATCCTTTCATTACGGGACTTTCGTCAGATTCCACATCGGTAAAACGAATATTTTGTTTTACCGGTTCTATATCCAGTACTGTTACATTTTCAAAACCATTAAGATATTGTACCATCCATGGCTCAAACCCTATATCAATGATAGCGATCGGACCATTGTAACCATAATAGCGAAGCGCATTGATCGATGCTGCAACACCGGCAAAAAAATTATCATCTCCAACTGTATAAATGCCGTACGAATTGTTGCTGTCATCTGTCATTTTCATTGCCGTGTTTTTTCTGCACGGATAGTCCCGCTCCCGGCAATACTTGTTGGTTGGAAAACCTGGTAATTGATTTCAAGAATTTTTCCATGGATAACTCCGCTTGCTTCCAGCTCGATGATCCATTCCAGTTTTCCATCACCCCCTTTAGGTATCACTTTTACAGATTGCCTGGGAAATTGAAGTTGCTTGCTTGACAATACGCCATGTATACCGGCCCCCTGGTTGGTGAATCCGCTTAAGATAAATTCTTTTTTATTTGCTGGAGTTTTATGGTAAAGATGAAACAGCTGCCTGCCCCACATGTCTGGTTGATCAGTTTCAATGATCTGATACCACCCTGCAATGGATGGTGCATCACCAGCGGCCACTCTATCATCCATATCAGGAAAAAATGTTTTCATCAGTATGAAAAAAAATAACAACCATTGCATATTTCAAAAAATGAATAGAAACTTGCCAGGTGAAAAGATTATAACTTATTTTACTACTTTGAAGGTACCTAATTATTACCAACTGTTGGTATGAATGATCATAAAATGATCCTCGCATTTATCAATGAAAGCTTTGTTTTAAGGACATAAATCAGTTGCAATATTTAGGTTTTCGTGCTCCAATATTTTTTGTAGCATATAAAATTTCAGAAATGATAATAATGGATAGTCATTGTAAATAAATAAAGGAACTGCATTGAGAAAGATAATCCTCGAGAATTTTCAATCGCCCGGCGATATAGTTATGATGACGGCCGCTGTCAGAGACCTCCATGTACTTTATCCCGGCCAATTCCTAACCGACGTAAGGACCAACTGCCCGATGTTATGGGAGGAAAATCCTTTTCTTACTGAGCTTGATGACAATGATCCTGACGTGATGCATATACAAATGAATTACCCGCTTATTCACCAGAGCAATACATTGCCCTATCATTTTATTCATGGCTTCATCCAATATTTAAATTTTCAATTAGGGACAGCCATTTATCCAACTTCATTCAAAGGAGACATTCATTTGTCGGCGGAAGAATTGAATTGGATATCGCAGGTACAAGAAATTACAGGTAATGACAGGCCATTCTGGATCATCGTTTCCGGCGGTAAATATGATTTTACCTGCAAGTGGTGGGATGCAACCCGTTTTCAACAAGTGGTAGATCATTTCCTTGGAAATATACAATTCGTACAGATCGGCGAAACAGGGCATAATCACCCACCCTTAAAAAATGTAATTGACCTGCGGGGGAAAACAGATTTGCGTCAGCTAGTGCGGCTCGTCTATCATAGCGATGGTGTATTAACGCCTGTTTCACTCCTCATGCATTTAGCAGCAGCTGTTCCATTGAACCAACATCTTTCCCGTTCACGACCCTGCGTTGTTATTGCAGGAGGAAGAGAGCCTGTGCAGTGGGAAGCATATCCCAATCACCAGTTCCTTCATACTATTGGTGCTCTCCCATGTTGCGCTACCGGTGGTTGCTGGCGTTCACGTGTGCTTCCTTTAGGTGATGGAGATGAGAAAGATAACCCCGATCAGCTTTGCCTTTATCCAGTGGGTTTTTTGCCAAAATGTATGGATATGATATCAGCTGAAGAAGTCATTATAAAAATAAACCTTTATCTCGATACAGCTTTCTGATCTTTACAATTCTTAAAGGAATTAATCATCTCTTCAAAGTTTTAAAGTTAACTTTTAGTGACTACCCAGCTATAGCTATCCAGATGAATAATGGTGCAGGAAACAGAGGTTGTTTAAATATAAGAATAAATTATAGTGTTCGAAGTTGTTTTAAATGTGCAACAGAAAACTTCTATGCAATTCCTAAAACGCTATTAAGGACCGTAATTCCGAAAAGAATATTTTAATTGGATATAACGGGCAACCAATTTTACTTTTATTAAGTTCGGCTATACATGTTCAAATATTTTTTTTACAGGTAACTAATAATTATTTATATTTAAAAAGCAAAGTTTGAGGAACCTTTGAGGAACCAAGTTGTTGAAATAAGAAAAGTGATAAGTACTTCAAGCGAAAGTCTCTGGTTGTAGCAACAAATCTGTGAGATTTCGTTATGAATTTCCATAGGGAAAAAATATTACAGGAACAGGAACGTCTGATCAAGCTTCATCCAATGGTTGAAATGCAATTGAAAACAATTGCAGGAGTCGATCATGTAGGGGTAGGTGCAAAAGAAATAAAGGGAGAACTTTCATCAGACCTCTGCTTCAGAGTGTATGTAAAAGAGAAAAAACCGAAAGAAGAATTACTCCCGTCTGAAATAATTCCATCTTCTATACTCGGCGTAAAAACGGATGTCTTGTCCAAGTCGGAAATTCTTAGAATATCTGACAGGAGTCGTCATAGGCCTTTGACAGGTGGCATACAGGTAAGAACAGAAAGAGTAGATGGCGATAGATCACGGCTTGCCGGGACCCTCGGAGTATTGGCAACATCTATTAGTTCCAGCTCGGGTAAACTCATGGCTCTTACTTGCCAGCATGTTGTTGCCGAAGGAGTACATGTACCAGCAAATCCAAATGCATCTGTAGGCATGAAAGTAGGACAACCTACATATAGCACATGCTGTTGCTGTGTTTGCGGAGATATTGGTTCTGTTTTCAAAGTTCAGAAGGATGCAAATGTTGACTGTGCACTTATTGATCTAAAAGCAAACCTCGTAGAAGATATTTCCAGCAGTTCCATGCAAAACCATATTGAAGGTATCGGAGCTATTACCGGGGTTGCACAGGCAGTTTGTTTCGAGCATGTAAGAAAACGAGGAGCCGGAACCGAAATAACAGAAGGACATGTGGTAGAAGTTATATTCGATGGCAGCCAGATACTTGTCAGGCCAATTGATGGAACAACGGTCTTCGCTGATTTTGGCGACTCGGGTGCTGTGCTGGTAAATGATGCCAATAAGATAATCGGTTTACTATGGGCAGCCAACAGGAATGTTACTCATTTTCCAAACAGTTCTTCATCAGGAACATTTTTCAGGAAGGAAGGAGTGGCTAATCATATTGGTCCTGTAATGGGTGCACTTGGTATTACCATCGGCGGGCAAAATTCGAGTGGTCTTTCTATTCCAACTTTGCCTTGCGGTCCTGTTCATTTGCCACCAGGAAGTCTATCCTCTTCTTCTTCACCAAGAAGCTCGTCTTCATCTTCTGGTTCTTCAAGAAGCAGCAGTTCTTCATCTTCAGGCTCTTCAAGAAGTAGCAGTTCTTCATCTTCCCGCTCTTCCGTAAGCAGCTCATGCGGACCTTCTCCAAATAACAGGGATTATGTAGGAGCAAATAAAGCTGTTGCAAATGCAATTGGTTTTAAGGCGAGAATTACTACACGAAGGGTGGCATTGCCATGCGAACCGACGGCTACATTTCCTGCATTCAGCACTACCTGGGTAGGTTTGGTTAATCCAATGGGATCTGCCACGCCGGGAGATTGGGTTTGGGCGCAAATGGGGTTTTCAACAGATCGGGCGGCCGGGGCTGCGGCTGTTACGTATCAGAATTATTATGAAGTAAATGGTGGCCCTCCTTTCCCTACACATTATCATATAAAATGGGAGCCCGCAAGTGCAGATGGAGCACATGTGTTCAGCGGGGAAGTGACGCAGCCTGCCGCACGTTCAAGTTCCTCCTCATCTTCTTCCTCTTCGTCAAGCCTTCCCGCTCTAGGAGATTGGACTTTCAAGATAGACGGTGTGCCACTTCTGCCTTATTCAGACCACGCATGGGCGACGGCGGTTGGAACTATCCTTGGCTTTAATACCGAATTACAGGACCATCATTCACCGGTGCCGGGAACTAATGCATCACGATGTGTATTTGACCAATGCCAATTTAAGACACGGGGTGCTGCAGCTTATACAAATGCAGGACTGGTGGCGGGAGATATGGTAAATGCTGATCCCACCCGCCATTCTACCCATTATATAAGCGGTACTTCATTTGAGACTTGGGAATTATAAAAAACAATTATGAACATTACAAATAAATTTTCTGCACTACGGCCGCTCAATGAAATTCTTGAGCCGAAAAAGAATGCGGTGCCGGATAAACTTGTTTCTTCAAAACTTGCTTCACCGAGGCAAGTGCTTATGGAAGAGGAGTTCGTTCCTTTTTTAAATGTTTCCAAAACAGATCAGAGGAATTGGCGCAATGATCAGCCGGCATGGAAATTTACTTTGCCCGATCTTAAAGAGTCAATGAAAAGAGGGATCAGTTTTCCGTATATTAAAAGCATGGATATTACGATCAACCCGCACACTGATAAAGTATTGAAGGTGCATTCAGCATGGCCGGCCGGAGTTCCTCCGATAAAACCCATGCCTTCACCAATGGAAGAAGAAAAACAAATGTTCCAGGTGAAAGAAAAATTCACAGGTTTACCTGATATGCCTTTACCGGTTGACTTTGAAACTGCATTAAAAGTGGTTCTGGCTTCAGGACCTGCAATGCCAAATTCAGCAAAGCAGATCATTGCCTACCACGTGTTGCATTCCACAATAAGATATACTGATCGTCCCGTGTGGGTCATCCATACCCGTGGCATTATTCCGTTTGAACCCAAACTGCCCGTTGCATTTAATAAACCGGCCGGCAGCTTATCCGAAGATGGTCGCAACCATGTGCGGCATGTGATAGATGCTGAAACCGGCAAATGGTTGTTTTCTGATACAACACCTCAACCAGTAATATAATTTATTTAATGTTATACGACATCGAAATATTGGATATAGAATTACGAAAGACCGAAGCAGGAACACGGCTTCTGCAAGTATTCAATGCACATGTCGACGAAGTTTTTTTCCTGGTGGGTCATCACAGACAGGTGACCGTTGCGTGGCAGCGAAATCACGGGCCGGCATTTATATCAAGTTTTCTTGAAACCAACATCACACCTGATACCTTATTGAAGAAAGAGATCAATGGCGTTACTGTTTATGCACTTATCCGGAGAATGGCCGCAGCATTGCAGGAAGCAGGAAGCCCGGCTTTGAGAAAAGCGATCGGTGACCATATCGCCACTGTACTTGAGTGGACAGAAGCATGTAATAGTATGAATGATGTATTGCAAAGGTTGAAAGATATGTCGGCTTTACCTTATGAAACATCACTTAGTTAAATTTTAACTATGGAACGTTCAAGACAAGAAATGCAGGAAATGGTGGACCGGATGATAGCTATGTTACCAGATGTGACCAGGGAACTCCAGCGGAATTATCCTAATGTTCGAAATGTAGAAATCGGATTGAAGCGTAGGGGTCGTGATTTAACCGATATACTCGCATTTCGGGTTATTGTAGAAGAAAAGGTTAATGACAATGATCTGTTGCCGGAACAGTTGATCCCAAAAGAAATAAAGGGAATTCCTACGGACGTGCTCGTGAAGTATTCGGGTTTTGCAACCGATGATACTTCGGGTTATGATTTGCTGACAGGAGGAATTCAGATCACTATAGGGGAAGGAATGGGAACTTTGGGATGTTTTGTGACGCGGGATGCAGAACCGGCGGGCAATAAAAAAATCTACTTGCTTTCCAACCACCACGTAATCGTGGCCGCCAGTGGAGTAGTTGGAACAAGAGTGGGACAACCATCCGCTCCCAGCGGGTCCAGGTGTTGCCTTTGTTATGATATAGCAGACGTATTTTGCGGGGAAAGAGGAACTCCGGGCGGTACCGCTTCTACACTAGGGACCGTATTGACACCCGCAGGTTCGTCAAATACCATTGACGCCGCCATTGCAAAATTATTAGGGCAAGATGCCACAGATCCTAAAACTGTTTATTTCTCAAATTCTATTGAAGACATAGGGCCGGTGTTCGGCTCTGCGCCGGCAATTCTGCCGGGTGACCGTGTAAGAAAACGAGGCAGAACAACAGGATTGACTTTTGGAAAGATTGAATCTATAGCTGGAATTAATTTTGCCGAACACGATAAGAAGGATCCTTCCATTGTCATAAACTATAATGGCTCTCCGATTCTTGTGGACCCGCTTTCGGAAAATCAATTAATGTCAAATGAAGGAGATTCCGGTTCTGTAATCCTAAACAGCAGGAACCAGGTTGTCGCACTTTTGTTTGCAGGTGTGGGCACTGTTAGCAACGGTGTAGTTAATGGAAATGGGCAGGCTGTAGCTTTTCCGATTAATTTAGTGACCACCAGGCTTGGCATTTCTATTCTCAGCAGTGGCACTGCCTCTTCAATTCCACTCAGTGGTATTAGCGAAGCTCAAATAAAACCGATCCGCGCCGGCAACTATATACGTGAGTTTGAAAAACAAATGAGATCTATACCCGAAGGAGAGGCTTTCATGCAAATTCTATTGGACCACCGCAATGAAGTAATGGACCTTATCAATGATAATCGTGAGGTAAAAGTAGCATGGCACCGCTTCAATGGCCCTGAATACATCGGCCACGTATTGAAAAACACTACCGATCCTAAACATCCTATCCCTACAGATATCAATGGTTATTCATTTCAAAACCTCCTGATCAAAATGGGAGATGTGCTTGAACGTAACGGAAGCAGGAAACTTGCCAAGGCGGTGGAAGATTATAGTCCGTTCGCTTTCCGGTTTGCAAATGAATACAACGGAATAGACTCTTTGAGAACTGCTTTGAAGAAATTTCCGCTTTGCCCTCAATGCGGTAAACCTATTCACAAAAACGTCCATGCCTAATCAAACACCTGGCACACTTGAAGCCATTTCAATGGAGCTGATCAAAATATTTGATCCGCTGAAGCAAAGAATTGAGCAGGGCCAAATATTATTGTTACTGGCTGAACTGGGTGTTGATTTCCCTGATACACTGGAGAACAATACGAATTTCAATAATGCTATCACAGATGTTTCCGGCAAACTTTACGAACTTCCGCAACTCATATCCAACTTAATTACCGCCATCAATGCTGAAGATTGGAATACTGTTGGAAATATTGCAGTCCAACTAACTGAAAAGATTGCAAATATTGTCAACGATTGCGTTACCATCAAGGGTGCTCTCGATGAATTTTCTGCATCATGGGCAGGTGTGGATCAGGCTGCATTAGCGGAATTCCTTGAAAATTTCGTAAGCAACCTGTTGCAGTATCTCCTGGTGTCGTATATGGAAAGAGCCAGTCCTATTGCAGCTGCAGGCTTTGAATTTTTTGGAATCGTTGAAAGAGAAGATGCAACTACAATTAATAGCCTTGGATCCGGAACGCCTTTCATTCGCAAAAGACTTCACCTAAATAATATTGCGGAATTTTTTAAGGACCCTGGTGCATTGGCCGAAACTCTTTATGGTTGGGGAGCACCTACTTTCGATGGCGTTTCACTATTAAGAAAACTTCAGAAGATTGCATTGAGCTTGGGTCTGCCTGCTGTATTGACTGAAGCTCCTTTGGAACTGGATATTTTCGTTTTCAAGATCGTTCCGGATACTACATTAAACCCAAGAGGGATAAAATTTCTTATCTCGGAATCGTTCCGTCTCAATGGCGGCTATGCACTCAACACTCCGAATTTCACACTTGCATTTACTGCCGGTGCCGTACTACCACTTGAGTTTGGAGTTAGTTTACAACCGGGATTACAACTTGGTTTCATTCCGTTAAGCAACCCTGCGCCGATCAACGGGGATCTCGGGATTGCTTTTTCAATTCCCGGAACTGCAGCCGGTGGTCAGCCTTTTATTGCATTGGGCAGCGCCGGCGGAAGTCGATTTGAATTCACCAGATTTACTGCAAGAGGAACAGTAGGACTTACGTGGAATGCTGGTACCGCGACCGGGAGATTCGGAATTGAAGGACAATTGGAAGGAGGGAAAATTGTAATCAAGGCTTCAAACCCCGATGGCTTCCTTGCAAAAGTATTGCCACCTGATGGATTCGTCATCGATCTTGATTTGCTGATGGGATATGACAGCAACCGTGGATTTTATTTTGATGGCTCCGGTGGACTGGAAATTCAAATACCCCTTCATCTTCAACTTGGCCCTATATTAATAGATAGCCTCCTACTTACTATAAGAGCAGGAAGTGGTGGCATTCCGATAAGTCTTGGTGCCAATATAGGTCTCACACTCGGACCTTTCCAGGCAGTTGTAGAAGACCTGGGTATGATAGCAGACTTTACTTTTCCCCCGGACAATTCAGGGAATCTTAGTTTCATGAATGTCGGGATAGGCTTCAAACCACCAACAGGCATTGGCCTTTCACTCGATGCAGGTGTTGTTAAAGGCGGTGGCTTCCTCCGATTTGAATTCGACAAAGGAAAATACATTGGCATTGCGCAGCTTTCAATAAAGAATGTGGTAAATGTGGTAGCGGTTGCAATTATTACCACCAAAAATCCTGATGGAACGCCAGGCTTCTCAATGCTCTTATTGATCACCGCAGAGTTTACCCCGATCCAATTGAGTTTTGGATTTACATTAAATGGAGTAGGCGGAATAATTGGTGTAAACCGCACAATGGTATTGCAGGCATTGCGTGATGGTGTAAGGAACAATTCCATTGACGCGATTATGTTCCCCAGCAACCCGATCGCCAATGCAACACAGATCATCTCCGCATTAGAAACTATCTTCCCTCAGCAGCAGGGAAGATTTGCATTTGGCCCAATGGGTATGCTCGGGTGGGGAACACCCACACTTATTTCACTTGAGATCGGTTTAATGCTCGAAGTGCCGAACCCGATACGACTCGCCATTCTTGGTGTAATAAAAATGGTGCTGCCGACAGAAGAAGCTGCAATCCTGAGTTTGAAAGTAGCCTTTGCGGGAACGATAGATTTTGAAGCAAAGTATATCACCTTCGATGCAAGCATCTTCGATTCGAAATTGCTGACATTTACTTTGGAAGGTGACATGGCGCTGCGCATTAAATGGGGTGATAACAGTAATTTCCTGTTTACATTGGGAGGCTTCCATCCAGACTTTACACCTCCGCCTCTTGATCTTCCACAATTAAGAAGATTATCCATTACATTATTTGCTGGTAATCCCAGATTGATCATTAGCACCTATTTTGCCGTTACATCCAATACTGTCCAATTCGGTGCAGGTGTGGATTTCCATTTCGAAGTAGGCCCTTGCGAAATAACTGGTTGGTTTAATTTTGATGCATTATTCCAATTTAATCCTTTCTATTTCAGAATCACACTCTCAGCAGGACTTACTGTATATGCATGGGGAGGAGAGCTAATGTCGATTTCCTTTAATGGTTCTTTGGAAGGTCCTACACCATGGCATATTACAGGAAGAGTTAAGATCAAGATCATCTTTATAATCAATATAAGTGCAAGTGTGGAAACAACATGGGGTGATAATGCTGATACATCTATTCCTGATATTGCAGTATTGCCAAAGTTGAAGGAAGCACTTAATAATAAAGGAAACTGGATCACACCAGTTGAGCAGGGTGCTCTTACAAATGACAGCATGGTAACTTTAAGAAAGATCACCGATGCTCCTGATTCAATAATTGCTCATCCCGATAAGAGTCTTTCCGTTTCACAAAAAATAGTACCGCTTGATGTTGAAATTAATTTGTTTGGTACGGCGAAACCGGCCGACTATACGAAATTCTCCATTGAGCTTGAAGATATGAGCGAAAGTAATTTGAAAGAAGAATTTGCACCGGCTCAGTTCTTCAGTATTACCGAAACTGAAAAATTAAGCAGGCCATCTTTTGAAAAATATAATAGCGGTGTCAGTGCAACAGGTTCAAATATGCTTTTCTCTGATTTCTTCCGTGAAAGAGATGTGATGTTTGAAGAAATTATTATTGATGACATTGATAATCCAGGCACCATACTGCCAAAAAGTATTTTTGATCAACTGCGTTTTAATTCTTTCATCCGGAATGGATCTGCGTCAAGAAGTAAATTTGGAACTAAGGCGAAAATGGAATCGCCCCTTTCGCCGCCGAAAGTTGCTGTTGGAGAAAAGAAATACAATGTGGTTCATGCCGATGACCTTTCAGTATTTGATGGTCTGTCTGCAAGTTCAGTTACAGAAGCTGGTATCCTGATGCAACAAACCGTTTTGCAAAACCCTTCATTGGAAGGGAGATTAGAAATTATTCCATCAAATTAATTGCATAGTTATGAGTGAACCTCTTTCGAGATATGCGTTTCTTCCGTGGGCCCGGCGTGGTCTTGCTGCCAAAATAGAGGAGTTGGAAAATTTTGCCAACTTCAGTGTTGCCCCGGCAGGCGGCTGGACACTTCAGCGAGCCAGTGCCCAAGTAAAAGTAAATATCACAGCAAATAAAGGCTCTACCACATTTCCTGACAGCGTTACACAAGACATTGTACTTGTAGGTCCCGGTGACATTACTTCAATGAATCGTGATGTGATCATTAAAACAGAGCCACACAATTGGATCACTAATTTTCAGCCTAACTTTTTTCCTTATATAGAGTTTTATGAAGAAGACTTTGCATGGAAATATACACCCGCTAAAGCAAATAATCATAAGCTAAGACCATGGCTTGTATTGCTGGCATTAAAGGAATCCGAATTCACAAACGATACAGCACCGATGGGTTTTCTTCCTTCCATACAAATATTACCATTGCCTGCTGATCCTGCCGGAACAACCGGTGCACAAAGTGGTGCCCTTCCACCTGCCGCAGAAGTCTGGGCATGGGCACATGTTCATTTGAATGGTGATCTTGACCCAACAGATACATTAAATCCTAACACTCCAGCTGACGTACAAACAGCATTAAACAGATTCAGGGAATTATTAGGGCAAAATCCTGATAGGGCATATTCACGCATTATCTGTCCACGAAAGTTGGAACCTAATACTACTTATCATTGTTTTCTTGTTCCTAATTATGAAACAGGAAGATTAGCCGGGTTAGGAGCTCCGGAATCAATTATTAAAATACACAAAGCACAAGAGCCTTCTTTTGGAATTGCCCACATGAATGATGCAGATCATTTGCCTTATGTAGATCATTTCCCGGTTTATTATCACTGGCAATTTATGACCGGGGTAGAAGGGGATTTTGAAACCCTGGTGCGCAAACTTGTACCAAAAGAAGTGGATGAGAAAGTAGGAAAACGGGAAATGGATGTACAGAATCCGGGAATGAATGTAAACTTTAATGGAGGACCTGTTTATAATAATGGAGTGCTGATGCTTGAAGGAGCCGTTTTACCACCAAATGGGTCCACATCCCCTCCCAGGGTTCAATATCCATGGAGCGTTGCAGCCCCTTCTACTTATTATCGCAAACAATTGGCAGGGCTTGTAAATCTTGGAGAAGATATAATGGAAGCTACCTTCCCGACATCATTAGTTCAACCATATACCACCAATCCATATGGATATACCGATGCAATTCCGCATATCAAAGACGATCCAATAATAACACCTGACTTATATGGAAGATGGCATGCGCTTAAAAGAAAATTAGATGCGACAGATACCGCACTTAACAATAATACCTCGTGGATTTATGAGCTCAACCTTGACCCAAGAAGCAGGGCCGTTGCTGGTATGGGAGTAAAATGCGTGAAGAAAAACCAGGAAGAGTTTATGGATAAAGCCTGGGAACAATTGGGCGAAGTAATAGAAGCAAACCGAAAACTAAGATGGGGACAAAATGCACAACAAATTTCTAACGCCGGTTATGTTAAACATCTCAAAAATCAACCGGCTGAACAAAAAGGAGCTATTGCGGGCAAGATGTTCCGGAAAGTAAAATCGGGCAACGTTACGGCGTTTAAAAAATTAGAACAGAGTGCTCTTCCTGATGCAATGTATTCTTATGCCTACCGCAAAATGGAAAGACCAAATGGACCTATAATAAAGAGATTGGACCCATCCCGGTCTATCTTTAAACAAAATACACTTAGGGCTGATCTGGCAAATAAAGTATTCACGGCCGTTGCACCAAAAGTAGTTTCAACGCTTCAATCAACATTTCCATTGAACAATCTTAACAATGATGTGACTATTATAAGCAATTACAATGTAGGACTTCCCATCTTTTCTCCAACCGAACCCGGTAATACACAATTTGGGCATGATCTATCCAGTGAGATTCGTTTTCAAGCTGCCGTGATGAGATACGATGATTATTTTGAGGGTAGTAACTGGCAGGGTATTCCAGAGCCTGTTATTCTTAATATGAATGCACTTTCCGTAGAAGTCGTAAACGCATTAAATCCCATTAACACTATTCCAAAAAAAGTTTATGGCGAATTGAAATTCAAACCCGGTCATGTAATGCCACCGGCTGATAAAATAGTTCCTGTAATGGCCTACCCTGTATTTAGTATGCCAACTTACCAATCGATCGTTGATCTTGGCATTGATTTCTTCTGCCCAAATCTCAATCTAATTGAAAATAACACGATCACGCTGATGGAAAGTAACCAGCGTTTTATTGAAGCATTCATGGTAGGGCTCAATCATGAAATGGGACGTGAATTACTTTGGCGTGAATACCCGACAGATCAACGCGGAAGTTATTTCCGGCAATTCTGGGA
>Ga0070698_100005621_pt1 | contig 13714 bp, 13 predicted proteins | sample KBSK1502metaG_FD_65477 | JGI IMG/M metagenome (GOLD analysis project Ga0070698, IMG submission 65477) | Corn, switchgrass and miscanthus rhizosphere microbial communities from Kellogg Biological Station, Michigan, USA - KBS K1-50-2 metaG | ecosystem: Host-associated > Plants > Roots >... | reverse complement strand
GAGACGAAGCTGATCGCGATCGAGGTCTCGTCGTTCGAGGCGACCCCGGAGCGAAAGGAAGTGCTGCTGCGAATCGACGCGCTGCGGGCCAAGGCAGGTCTGATCCGCGAGCTGGCCGCCCTCGTGAAGGAGTACCCGGGCGAGGCACCTGTCGTGGTGGCGCTCGAAACCTCGGCCGGGCCGAAGACGCTGCAGCTCGGGAACGAGTACCGCGTGCAGCCGGTGCCTGACTTCTTCGCCGAGGCCAAAGCTCTGCTCGGCGAGGCCGCGGTCGTCTAGCCAAGACGAAGCGCGTAGGTGCGACGGTCCCTGCAAAACGGCTGCGGCCGGGCTAACGCAGGTCAGGAACCCGGTGCTTTTAGGGACTGGCACCTGCGGGTGCCAGTCCCTGCAAAACGGTTGCGATCGCGCTAGCGCGGGGTCAGGAAGCCGGTGGCGATGACGGTGAAACCGCCGGTCCCGTTGACCAGCTCAGAATCTGTCCAGCGTCGGCATCGCTGCGTCCTCAGAGATGCAGCTCCAGAGGTAGAGGGCAGTGCCAACATCGCCGGTCCACAGCGAGTAACGGCCGCGTCCATACCTGCTACGCGTCCGCTCGACCTGGGCCTCGGCGTGCATGGCGAAGGCGCGGGCTCGGTCGAGCCAGACCTCGTCGCCGCTTCGCTCGAAGAGCTTCAGGAACGCGTAGCCATTGCCGGCGGTGCCGTGGCAGAGGCCCGGGCCTTTGACCAGCGGGCCTGCGCGCCAGATGAGCTCGCCTCCTGCGAGCAGCAGCTCGGTGAATTGCTCGTCGTGCGGCGTGATCGGGGCGAGCGAGGCGACGATTCCGGGTGCTCCGTGGCACCACTGAGTCTTGATCGCTCTCGACCCGCGGGGCTCGAGCGCAGGGGGCCACTGCGCTAGACCTTCGTCCCGCTGCGCGTAGTCGGTCGCCACCGCGACGGCACGTCGTTCGAGCTCGCTTCGCCTCTGCTCGTCGAGCAGCTCCCCGCGCGCGAGCACGTGGACGTTGCCGACGAAGCCGTGGATCGGACCGAGGATCTGGCCCGGTTTGCCGTAGAGGTCCTGCAGCCATAGCTCGTCGCGCCACTCTTGCCACAGCCGGTCTGCCGACTCTCGCCACGCCGCGGCCCAGCGTTCGTCGCCGGTGCGCTCGTACATGACCTGCGCCGCGAGCATCGTGCCGGGCGATCCCCACATCAGCTCCCAGAACGGGTTCGCGACGTTGGCCCGGATGCAAGCCATTAACCGCTCTTCCTGCCAAGCCTCTGGCGCGAGCCGGTGGGCGACGAGCAGGATCCCGGATTCACCCCCGAAAAGGGACGGCGCCGGGTCGCCAAGGTTCTCACCGACGTAGCGCCCGTGCAGGGCGGCGGCTGTTTGCGTCCAGCTGCGTCGGAGCTCGGCCGCGCCGCGGCGCTCGAGCTCGTCCAGAGCCCAGATGACGCCGCTCACTCCCAGGTATAGCGTCAGCGTCTCGGCGGAAGTGACCTCGTCGTCGAGTGGATGCGCGGGCCACAGCGCCTCCTCGTCGAAAGCGTTCTCGGCGTCGACGACGATGGCTGCGATCGCCGCGCGCGCTCGCGATTCGCTCCAGGGCGTCTTGACAGGCGGCTCGTGGCTCGGTGGATCGAAGAGCACTAGCCGCCGGGGCCGCTCAAGCCCTTCTCGCGAAGCTCCGCGAGGGCCCGATCCGACTTGTCCAGATCGTCAAGGCCCATGCCGCGAAGGACGTCTGGCGCCTTCGTGAACTGGACCTCGCGGTAGTCGACGACCTGGACGTGGTTGCCCCAGGGGTCGAGAAAGTCGAGCCCGCGGCCGGGTTCGAGCTCGACGCCGGCGTCTATGAGCGCCTGGCGGGTCGCCTCCTTGTCATCGACGACGAGGCCGAAATGGCGGGCGCGGTCCGGCTGCTGTGTTCGGCCTTCCGAGAGCGCGATGAACTGGTCGCCGATGTCGATGAAGGCCATGCGCCCCGCGCGGCCGCGAAGCTCGAGGTCGAAGATCCGGCCGTAGAACTCGAGGGCGTCCTCGACGCTCTCGACCTCGAGCGCGACATGGTTGATGCCGACGAGCCGCGGCACGGGAACGAGCCTAGCCAGCGAGGTCGGGTCTGTGGCGACGCTGCCGCGTGCCTCCGCTCAGACTGAGCCGGAGGCGAGGTACCGGTGCAGGAACTCGAACGTCCAGCGCTCTCCGGCGATCCGCTGCGGTCCTTTCCAGCTGTGAGTCCCATGCGGATAGACGTGGAGCACTGCGGGCACGTGTGCGCTTCGGAGCGCGTGGTAGAGGGCGCGGGCATCGGCAACCGGTACCGCGTCGCCGCTCCCCCCGGAGAGCACAAGCGTCGGCGGCAGGGCATTGACCCGGCCGCTCGCGTCGAAGGCGGAGAGAACGACCAGAGCGTGAAACGGACTGCGCCGTAGAGGCGTCGTACCCGCGCCGTACTCACCGGTCACCAGCGCGAGCCCGCCGCCGAGCGACCAGCCGACTGCACCGACGCGCTCTGCGTCGATTCCCGCCGTCCGCTTGAGCGCGCTTGTCGCGTCCAAGACGATGCGCTGCCAGGTTCGGAACGACGACTCGATTCCACGGTGCGCGCCGCAGAAGCCGCGTTTGCTCGGCTCGGGCGTGAGCCCGAAGTAGTCGACGTAGTAGGTCGCAACTCCGTGGTCGGGAAGATCGCGGGCGAGCACCTCGTCGATTCCCCCAAAGCCGCCGCAGCCGTGCAGCACCACGACGGCAGGCATCGGGGCGGAGCCGGCCGGACGGCAGAGTGCCGCGCGGACGCTGTGGCCTTGACTCAGGAAGTCGGCGCGGTGGCAAAGCGGCGAGATTCTTGGGAACGGCGGCAGCGATTGATTCGAAGTGCCCCCGCCCGCGACGCTGACGACCCCGGCGAGACATGCCAAGACCGCAACGGCGATCGTCGACGCTCGTCTGGACGCCATGGCTTCGACAGAGTGCCTGCCTCAGCCCGGCGGCGGGTCTGCCAACGAGAACGGCCCCGCGGGTGCGGGGCCGTTTCGCTGTACGAGTTGCGCCGAGACGCTACGGCGTCGCGATCTTCCAGAGACCGCGACCGTGCGTGGCGGCGATGATGTAGGAGCCGTCGGGGCTTAGCTGCAGGTCGTTCACGGACACGTTCGGCAGCGTGCCGAGACGCGACCAGGAAGTCGCCGAGCCCTGGCCGGCCGACGCAATGAAGACGCCGATGTCGCTGGCCTCGACGAGCTTGCCGCTCGCCGTCAGGACGATGTCGTCACCGGGAACGTCGGGCAGGTTGCCGCTGATGTCGGTCCAGGTTGCGCCGCCGTTCGTCGTCTCGAAGACGTGGCCCTCGCCCGCGGAGAACGTATTCGTCCACCGACGGGAGAAGCCGTTGAAGACGACGTACACGTGAGCCGAGTTCGCCGGATCGACCGTGACCGCCTGGATGAAGCGGTTCGGGAACGAGGCCGGCAGGCTCAGCGCGTGCCAGGTGCCGCCGTAGTTGGTGGCGATGCCGCGGGCGAAGCCGGCGCTGTTGCACGGCCCGCACCACGCGACATACGTGGAGCTGTTGACGCCGATCGCCGTGATCGAGTGGCCTGCTCCCGTGTCGTAGGCGATCTTCCAATCGCACGACGTCGCTCCACACGTCGTATCCCAACCCTTTCCCTGGTTGTCCCAAACGAACTCGCCGCCAGCGACCCAGTGGGCCGGATTGGCAGCGTCCGGCTCGAACGGCGCGATAAAGCGCGCGTTCGGGTCGCATGGGCTCGGGGTGTAGGTGAAGGCGAAGCACGACGGACTGATCTCGCGGTAGGAGGGAACAGTGCCGTCCGACCTTCCGCCGTTCGTCGTCAACGCCATGTCGAGGTCGACGTACTCGTTGACCGCGTGGTCGCCGTTCGTGTGGTCGACGATGTTGTCGCCGCCGTCGCCGCCGAAGGGCGAGACCATCACGCTCGCACCCGGGCTGAGCACCGAGGTGCCGTTGTCCTGCATGCCGCCCCAGATCGCGTCGCCGCCCGCGACCGGGCCGGCGTCGGCGTAGTAGTACTGGAGCGTGTTCAGGCCGACGTTCAACGAGGCGAAGCTCGACGAGCCCGCGTTGAGGTCGCGGCTGTAGACGCCGCCGTCGTTGCCGACGTAGACCTTTCCGTTCCCGAACGCGACTGCGTGCTGGTCGGGATGGGTCGTCGGCGGGCAGCTGTCGAGACCGTTGGCCGAGCAAGGCAGCCCGAAGTTCCAGTACGGCCCGGCTGCCTTCCAGGTCGCGCCGCCGTTGAAGCTCTCGAACACTTCCTCGAGGCCGAGGAAGACGTGGTTGGCGTTCGCCGGATCGACGGCGAGGAATTGGTTGTACCAGGCTTGAACGCCGGGGTGATACCCGTGAGAGGTGTTCCCGAGGGCCGAGCCGGTGTTGTTCTGTAGGTTGCGCCACTCGGCCACCTTCGTCCAGGGACCGCCGATGCCGGTATCCGACCTGTAGATGCCCTGCAGGATCGTTCCGCCCTGATCGGTCCGGGCGTGGTTGAACATCCCGGCGGACTGCACGAGCGCGTAGAGCCTGGAGCCGGTCGCCGAATAGGCGATCGTCGTCCGGCCCATGTCGCCCTCGTTCAGGGCGCCCGTCACCGTGATCGGCGAGAAGGTCAGGCCACCATCCGTCGACTCGTACATGCCGTTGCAGTTCGAGCCTGCGCGCCAGCCGACGACTGCGTCGACGACGCCCGTGTTCGGCTTGACCGCGACGTCCGAGACGAACGCATGGTTCGCGACGCCGCCCGATTGCGTGCAGACGGCCGGCAGCGGGGCAACGCCCTCCTTCAGCACCGGAGTCCACGGGTCGGAGAAGGTCGTCGGCGTGGCCGAGTGCCGGTAGAGGCCCTGGCTCGTCGCCGCCAGAATCGCTCCGTTCACATAGACGAGGCGGCCGATCGTGTGGTTGTCCAGCTCGTTGCCCCCGACGCGCGAGAAGTTTGCGCCGCCGTCACCGGAGTAGAGAACGCCGACACCGGCGTACGAATCGCTGCTCGTGTTCGCTTCACCGGTGCCGACCCAGAGGCCGTGGCTCGGATCGACCGCCAGCGCTCCGATGGACAGCGTCGGTGCGTCGTCGGTCAGGGGCGTCCACGTGCCACCGGAACGCTTCCAGACGCCGCCGTCAGCGGCGCCCGCGTAGACCGTGCTTCCGTCGACGGCAAGTGCCGTCATCCGTCCGGCGACGTTGCCGGCGCCGCCGCCCGAGTTCGACCAGACCGGGTCGCGATAGCCCTGTGCGTCGCTGTTGTAGGGCTTGTTCGTGATCTCGCTCCAGGTGCCCGGGAACAGCGGCAAGTTCTTCGCGTCCAGGTAGGCGCCGCTGAACGCACCGGCATCGACGGTGTCGGCCGGCGCAGTTCGGGCCTCGCCGTACTGGTTGGCCTGCTCGAGGACATCGAAGGTGCCCTCGCCGGCGTCCTTCAGGACTCGTTCGGACGATTTGCCGTTCGAGGTCGTCGAGCCCGCGAGCACCGGAGTGACCGCGAACACGAGACCGAGCGCCGCCAGCAGAAAGAGCAGACCCGCCCGCGAGCGCCATTGAGGATTCTTCACGTCTTCCTCCCCCTTTGTTAGACGCAATACCTCGGCGCCGCAGCGACGCCGCGAGGGCCGACGGTAGCACGAAGTCGCCTGATATATGGGAAGTCCTACTCGTAAGGCACGCAGCCAGACGGAGGTGGAGAGATGTACGCGCGAATTGCCTTCTTCGAGGACCACGACACGGCCCAGATCGACGAGCTGATCCGGCGGCTGGACGAGCGGTCTCGCCGGCACGAGGAAGTGCTGCCAGAGTCGAGGGCCTTCCTGACGCTGGTCGATCGGGAAGCTGGCAAGAGCATCGGGATCACCTTCTTCGAGACGCTCGAGGGGTTGGAGGCCTCGGAATCGGCGCTGGCCAGCTTTCCGCAGACCTACCCGGACTCGCTGAAAGGCAGGCGGGTCGGGCTCGAGGTCTACGAGGTCGGCGTCGTCGACCGCCCTGATGCGATCGTGGCGTCGTGACCCGAGCCCCCCGGATGTGGCTTGGAAGGGCCGCGAGGGAGGAGTAGGCTCGCCGCGACACGAAACCGAGAAGGAGCGGCCGATGGCGACCATGAGCAAGGCGGCTAGTCGATCAGAACCTCCACGCGGGCGAGTAGGCCGCGCGCTTGACCTTCATGTCGCCGAGATACGCCGCTTGGGCGTCTAGTTCGCCCAACGAAATGGCCGACTGGACACTTTCCGGGACGTACCTGGAGTTCTGCAGCTGCGACCCCGGTTGCGGCTGCAACTTCAGAGGCTCCCCGAACTCCGCCGAGGGAAACTGCCAGGCGCTCATCGCCCACCGGGTCGAGGACGGCGGCTTCGACGGGCTCGACCTGACCGGCTCACAGATCGCCTGGGCGCTCTGGTGGCCGGGCGCGATTCACGAGGGCGGCGGCCGCGGCCACGCCTACGTGGGGTGCGAGTCGGACGAGCAGTACGAAGCGCTCAGCCGGATCTGGCGCGGGGAGGAGGGCTACGCGCTCTTCGAGATCTTCAACTCGACCTTCGACGCGCCGTCCGCGGTCGACCGGGTGCCGGTCGAGCTCACCGTCGACGGCAAGAGCTCGCGCGTCTTGATCGACGGCGTCGCCGATGCGGTCATGGCACCGCTACGAAGTCCCGTCAGCGGCGAGGAGAACAACGTCAAGATCGTGAAGGACGGCGGTTTCATCTGGGCCGAGGGCGAGATCGCGACCAACGAGCGGATGAAGGTCGAGGCACCCGAGATGAGCTTCGATCTCGCCGGGCGGCACTCGGTCTTCGCACCCTTTGACTACGCGGTGAAATAGCGGTTTACCTGCGCCGGCTAGCAGTCGCCGATGCCGAGGCGCTCGTGGAAGTCCTCGTGCGCGATCGTGCCTTCCTCGATCCGTGGGAACCGGTCCGGCCCGACAGCTTCTTCACGCTGGACGCGCAGCGGCACGGCCTTGCGAGGCTGCGCGAGGCCGAGGACCTCGTCGACTTCGGGATCTTCGAGGAGGACGGAGACGAGCTCGTGGGGCGGATCCAGCTGTCCGGGATCTCGCCGCCTCCGTTCGCGAACGCGCACCTCGGCTACTTCGTCTCGGGACGGCACAACGGGCGTGGCTACGCGACGGCTGCTGTGCGGCAAGCGGTCGACGCCGCCTTCGGCGACCTCGCGCTGCACCGTGTGCAAGCCGCCGTGATCCCGCACAACACCGCTTCGATCCGAGTGCTCGAGAAAACGGGGTTCCGCGAGGAAGGACTCGCGCGGCGCTACCTGCAGATCGCCGGTATCTGGCAGGACCACAAGCTTTATGCGGTCACGGCCGAGGAGTGGCCGCCGAGCCCAGACGCCGGCTCGCCCTAAACACTGAACTTCAGTCTCGTGCGAACCCCCCGGAAAGGGGACAACCGAAGAGGGCCGACGGCCGAATCTTTAGATATGACTGCGGCAGAAACTCGGCTTGCACCGGACACCGAGCTCGACCGGATCGTCGAATGGAGATGCGAGGAGTTGGAGCGCGCCGGATACCCCGTGCGCGACGCGGCCAGGTTGGCCGAGCGGCACGACGTCGATCTTCACCAGGCGATTGATCTGGTCTCGCAAGGCTGCCCGATTCCGGTGGCCGTCGAAATCCTGCTGTAGGCAGGCTTTCGCCCGTACCGGCAGAATGTCCCGCCGGTGACCTTACTGCTCGCCTCGATTCCGTCGCCCCACAGCGGCGTCTTCCACATCTTCGGACGGCCGATTCACTTGTACGGCCTGATGCTGCTGCTCGCGATCGTCGCGGCGATCTGGCTGACCTGGGTCCGCTGGAAGCGGCTCGGCGGCGATCCGGATCTCGTGCTGCGCGTCGCCGTGTGGGGCGTCGCCGCGGGGATCGTCGGCGCCCGTGCCTACCACGACATCACCAGCTGGAGCGAAGTTCCCAACCACTGGTGGGGGCCGTTCGCCGTCTGGCAGGGCGGGCTCGGCGTCTGGGGCGGGATCTTCCTCGGCTGCGTGGTCGGGGCATGGATCGTCCACCGCGCCGGCGCCAGTGTGTCCTTGTTTGCGGACGCGGTCGCTCCGGGTTTGCTGCTTGCGCAGGGGATCGGTCGCTGGGGCAACTACTTCAACCAGGAGCTCTACGGGAAGCCGACCAGCCTGCCGTGGGGGCTAAAGATCGACTTCGAGCACCGGGTTCCCAAGTACCTCGGCAACACCACTTTCCACCCGACCTTTCTGTACGAGTTCATCTACGACCTGATCGGGGTGGGGATTCTGCTCTGGGTCGGCTCGCGGTTCAGGATCCGGCCCCCGGGGCTGTTCGCGCTCTACGTCTCCTACTACACCTTTGGGCGCTTCTTCGAGGAACTGCTCAGAGTCGACCCTTCCGGCCACTTCCTCGGCCTGCGGACGAACGCGTGGGTCTCGATCGTCCTCTTCGTGCTCTCGACCGGCTTCTTCATCTGGTGGCAGTTCATCCGGGACGAAGGCGCCAAGGGAAGCGTCGGGCGCCGGCGCGAGGCGCCTCCGAAGGGCCCGGCGATGGCCGTGCCCAAGGGCCGCGTCCGGTAGCGGGACTACGCTGCAGCGCGTGATCGTGCGCGAGCTCGAGCTGGACCTCGACGCGTTCGAGGGGCCGTTCGACCTGCTGCTGACGCTCGTACTCCGCGAGGAGCTCGAGCTCGCGGAGGTCGACGTAGCCGAGATCGTCTTGGCCTTTTGCGATCGGCTGGAAGAGCGAGGGCGGCTCGACCTCGATGCGTGCGGCGAGTTCCTGGTTTTGGTCGCGGCACTGCTCGAGCTGAAGGCGCGCGGTCTCTTCCCCGAGGAGGAGCTCGAGCTCTCGGAGCTGGAGCCCGAGGAGGCGGCCGAGGAGCTGGCGCGGCGGCTGGCCGACTACCGGCGGATGAAGGAGGCGGCGGGCTGGCTCTCCGAGCGGCTCGAGGGCGAAGCGGAGCGGTTCTTCCGGACGGGGCCGGCGCCCCTGGCTCCGCGGGTGGAGCGGCAGCTGGCGCCGCAGGAGCCGGAACGGCTGGGCGCGGCGCTGCGGCTGCTGGCGACCGAGCCACCCTCGCTGTCGCTCGGGCACATGGCGCTTCGGTTTCCGCCGGTGTCGCAGTTTCTCGACCGCTTCCGTGCCGTATTGCGGCGGCGGAGGCGGTTCGACTTCGAGTCCGAGGTCGTGGGGTTGTCCCGCGTCGAGGCGGCCGTGGCATTCCTGGCGATGCTGGAGTTGCGCAAGGCCGGCGAGGTCTCCCTGGAGCAGGCGGGTTCGTTTGCCCCGATCAGGGTTGCGCGCGCCGGCGTCGAACGAAAGGAACAGGAATGGATCGCCCGCTCCGCCTGATCACCGCCAACCCTGTCGACCGGCTCGCGCGAACGGTCGAGGCATTGCTCGTCGTCGCCTCGCAGCCGCTACCGGTCGATGAGCTCGCCGTGGCCGCGAACGAAGACGCGGAGCGGATCGAGACCGCGCTGAGGCTGCTGGGTGAGCGCTACGGCGAGGGGCGCAGCGGCATCGTGCTCGAGCAAGTCGCCGGCGGCTGGGCGTTTCGAGCCTCGCGCGAGGCAGCCGAGGCGTGCTCGCGGCTGTTCGATCGACCGGTCGAGCGCGGGCTCTCGGGCGCAGCGATGGAGACGCTGGCGATCGTCGCGTACTTCGGGCCGTGCACGCGGCCGGACATCGCGCGGATCCGCGGCATCGCCGCCGATTCCGTCGTCGCCGGTCTGGTCGAGCGTGGCCTGATCGCCGAGGCCGGCCGGGACGTCGAGGCGGCCGGCGCGATTCGCTACAAGACGACGCCGCTCTTCGAGCGCGTGTTCGGGCTGGAGTCGCTGGCGGCGCTGCCGCGCCTCGACGACCTCGGCGGGGAGGCGGACGAGATCCGCGCCCGGCTCGAGGCGGTCGCCGAGAAACGACCGGCCTGACCGGTTTCAGAGCTTGCGGATGATCTCTTCGGCCTCGTCGCGGGTGAACGCGCGAAGCGTTTCCGTGTGCTCGGCACCGTGGCGTTGGAGCTTCAGGATGATCTCCGCGGCGGTCTCGTCGTCGGGTGCTTCGAAGATCTCGACCACGTCGTAGCGCCCGAGCGTCACGTAGACGCCGACCAGGCTGCCGCCAGCCTCGCCGATGATTCGCTCCCCGTCCTCGACGCGCTCACGCCAGGCCGGAAGCCCGGCGACACCCTGGGACGTCCAGCGCATGAGGGTCACGTAGTGCGGCACAAGCCGATGATGACGCGCGGACCGCGGATCTCCTAACGGCTTCTCCTTGTCTTCCGACGCCTTCGTTCTGTTGACGCGTCAACCAAGGCGCCCCGGCCTCCTCCCCGAGGCGACCGTAGCCGCGAAGGTTCGACGCGTGGGAAACGCGGGTGTGACGGATCCGACAATCCGAGAAGCGACACCGGGTGGGACGCCGGAGGCGAGAATTCAGCCGTGCGGCTGAACGCCTACCTAGCGAGAGCCGGAGTGGCTTCGCGGCGGAAGGCCGACGAGCTGATCAAGGCCGGCCGCGTCACGGTCAACGGCGCGCCGGGCGAGCTGAACACCTTCGTGGCCAAGCGTGACCGGGTCGAGCTCGACGGCCGGCGGCTGACGCGACAACCACTCGGGTACGTGCTGCTCCACAAGCCGGCGGGGGTCGTCACGACCGCGAGCGATCCGCAAGGCCGTCCGACCGTCGTCGAGCTGGTCTCCGACTACAAGGCGCGCGTGGTCCCGGTCGGGCGGCTCGACTCCGACACAACGGGTGCGCTGCTGCTCACGAACGATGGCGAGCTCGCCCATCGGCTCGCGCACCCTCGCTACCAGGTCGAGAAGGTCTACGAGGCGGAGGTCGAGGGCGAGCCGACCGACGAAACGCTCCACCAGCTCCAGCGCGGCGTCGACCTGGACGACGGGCCGACCGCCCCGGCGCGTGCAAGGCGCCTAGCCCCGTCACGCATCGAGCTCGCGATCCACGAGGGCCGCAAGCACCAGGTCAAGCGAATGCTGGGTGCCGTCGGCCATCCGGTCGTCCGGCTTCACCGCAGCCGCTATGCGGGCCTGACCCTGAAAGGGCTCGGCCCCGGCGAGTCTCGCGAGCTCACTGGGGCCGAGGTCGAACGGTTACGAGCGGGCTACGGCGAGTAACCCACCCCGAGCTGATTCGCGTGCGTCAACAGGGTGTTCCCCTGATTCGCGAGGTCGTAGATCTGACTCGTAGAAGGTACGGGGCCGCCGAAGGCAGCGTTGTTGAGCACGGTGCGCATCTGCGCCGCCAACGCGTTTCGATCGTTCGTCAGCGACGTGATCCGATCGGAGATGGTGGTGTACGTGTTGTCGTTCAGTGAGCTTCCGCTCGAGAGCGCCTTCGTCGATGCGCTGAGGACGTCGAACGAGAGCGGGCCGAACGGGGCATTGATCTCCTTGTAGACGATCCCGAGCTGCGTCAGTGCGGCCGCGTGAGCTCGGATCCCGTTTGGTAGCGCTCCGTTCTTCAGGACCTGGGTGATCACCCGACCGTCCGGCGTGTAGTCGTCGCTCAGGCCCGCGAGGGAGAGCATCGTCGGCTGGATGTCGGTGTGGTCGGTCCAGATGCTGCTCGTCTGGCCGAGTGGCCTGATTCCCGGCCCCACCATTCCCAGCCAGGTCCGCCCGATGTCGTCCGTTGCGTCTCCGTGGCTCCATGCGAAGTGGTAGTCGACGCAGACGAATGCCTGGTGGGCGGCGTCCGGGCAGTTGAACTTCGTCGGTGCGGTAAACCCGGATGCAACGGTGGTCCCGGCAGTGAGGAAGTAGTCCGGGTTCGCGAACAGGGTGAACGATGGCGTCCGCTGATCGTCGGCGGTCTGCATGTGCAGCGCCTTCTCGCCGACCTTGTCGGCCAGGTAGAGAGCGATCGGCGTCTTCTGGTCGCTGACGTACGGGTCGAGGGCCTGGGCAGCCGCCGTGTCACGCTCGAGCTGCCGCAGCTTCGAGTCGGTTCGAACCGGATTGCCGTTCACGTACACGGTCGGAGCCGAGTCGCTGTGCACCGAGAACAACGGTTGCGTGGCCGGCGACGGGAGCAGCGAGCGCAGGTTCGCGTTGACCTCGCCGATCTGGTTCGCCGGGCAGGACGTCGACGTATCGAGGTTGCAGAACTGATGCGCCCAGACGCCGTTGTTCGAGACGCCGCCGGCGAAGTGGTCGTTCTCGTCGGCGGTGACGACGAACAGCGTGTTGGACTTGTTGATCCCGTCTTTCTTCAACCGGTCGAAAAAGGCACCGAAGGCGTTGTCGTACGACTTCAGCGCCGAGACGTAATCGGACTCGCCCGGGCCGGACGCGCGCGGAAAGACGCCGTTCGGGTCGGACGGGGCCGGGAAGGCGTTCGTGTGGTTGTCGTGAGCGTCCGAGATGTACCCGAACGTGACCGGCACGCCGGCCTCCTGCATCTGGGCGATGTAGCCGAGAGTCACGTTGGCCGGCATCCCGTCGAAGCCGGGGAAGCCGGGGTGGCCGAACGGGTCGGTGATCGGGTTGCCGGCGGTGTCGTTGACGACCGCGCTACCGCCGGTGATCGCCGGGTTGACGTACAGGGCGCCGAAGAGGCCCTTGAAACCGTTGTAGCCGAGTGGCTCTTGGGGTATGAGGTCGTCCTTAGCGTCGGGGCTGTTGTTGCAGATCCCTCCGCCGGCTCCGCAGTGAATCGCGATCCCGACGAAGTCGGTCAGGGCTTTCGCTGCCGCCGCTGTTCCGCCGGGCGCGACCTGTGCGTTCCGGCCCTCGATCCACTCAGGCGAGCCCTCACCGAAGACCTTGGTCATGTCTCCGGTCGGATCGGTCGCGTACACCGTGAACGCTGCGCCGCTTCCGTGGGCGTTCGTCAACGGGGTAGTGAGATCGACGCCGGTGCCTCCGGAACCAGCGGTGCCGACCGCGGCGATCGTGTCGAACTCGGCGCTGATGGTGCCTCGCTCGACGACGACGTTCTGGCCCGGGGAGAGGCCGGTGACGCTGGTGACCTTGACGTTCGTCGCGCCCGCTACCGACGGGGCGGCTAGCGAGGTCGCGCCCGGGTTCCGGAGGACGATCGCATTGTTGTTCTCGAGCACGGCGTTCGCCGTCGAGACGTTGCCGACGTCGCAGCCCGCTCGTGCCCAAGGCACCCATGGGGCAGGGGTGTTCTTCGGGCCGGAGTCACCGTTGATCATGTTGAAGTTGGGGTCGGTAGAGGCCGTCGGCGGATTGTTCGCGGGGTTGCCGCCGTCGGTCGTGTCGGTCCAGTACTTGAACGATGACGAGAATCCGACCGACCCGTCAGGCCTGAAGTAGCCGTACGAGTTCGAGACAGCCTGGCCGTGGCGGTCGGGGTAGAGGCCGGTCAGCGAGCTGAGGATCCCCCCTGCGGTGTGGGAGATCAGGATCGTGTGCTCGTTGTCGCTGAGGGTCCCGTTGTCCCTCAGAAAGTTCATGAGGTTCGGCATCTGCTCGAGATCCGAGGCGAAATTCGAGCGATCTCGGAACAGATGCGTGTTGTCGAACTGCAGGTAGATGACGTGCTTGAGGTTCGTGCCGTGGCCGTTGAGCTTGCAGCCGCTTTCTCCGTTGGCGGCCAGGCTGGCGCCGGAGCCGGCGTGTGCAACGCTGCCGGCTGTCACGGCGGCGAGTGCGAGCGCAATCGTCAGTGCGCCCACGATCTTCAGGCGTCTACTCATTCTCTCCTCCTCCTCGCTGACC
>Ga0070698_100005620_pt1 | contig 13714 bp, 13 predicted proteins | sample KBSK1502metaG_FD_65477 | JGI IMG/M metagenome (GOLD analysis project Ga0070698, IMG submission 65477) | Corn, switchgrass and miscanthus rhizosphere microbial communities from Kellogg Biological Station, Michigan, USA - KBS K1-50-2 metaG | ecosystem: Host-associated > Plants > Roots >... | reverse complement strand
CTGTCACCAACTGCTCTTATTTGCTTAAATTTGCTCCCCAAATCAATTTTGATGCTTGATTATATAACAGATAAGGTGCAGGATGAAACAAGGCAGGGAGAAGCATTTGCTCCATTCGCGAGTGATACCAACCAATATCAAAAACTCTTTTATATAGAAAGCTATGGATGCCAGATGAATTTTTCTGATAGTGAAATAGTGGCTTCTATTTTAAACAAAGAAGGATTTGGCGCTACCCGCAATTATGAAGATGCTGATCTTGTTTTATTAAATACTTGCTCTATCCGCGAAAAAGCAGAACAAACAGTACGAAAAAGACTAACGGAATTTAAAAAAATAAAAGATGCAAAGCCAGGTATGTTGATCGGCATGCTTGGTTGTATGGCGGAAAGATTGAAATCAAAATTATTGGAGGAAGAAAAGCTTGTTGATATTATTGTTGGCCCCGATGCTTATCGCAGCTTACCCGGATTAATTATCGAAGCAGAAAGCGGGCAGAAAGCAGTGAATGTGCTATTGAGCCGCGATGAAACTTATGCTGATATTTCGCCTGTACGACTTGATAGTAATGGCGTAACTGCGTTTGTAAGCATAATGCGTGGTTGTAATAACATGTGCAGCTTTTGTGTAGTACCATTTACAAGAGGAAGAGAAAGAAGCCGTGATGCATCATCGATCATAAAAGAATGCAGGGATCTGTTTGAAAAAGGATTCAAAGAAGTGACATTGCTTGGCCAGAATGTAGATAGTTATTATTATGTAGCCTCCCCAAACCCCTCCTTCGGAGGGGCTTTCAACACACAGGCCCAACTTGTAGAAAGTGTCATACAAAAAAGGAACTCTTCGATAAGCGAGGTAGGTGTGATGGTGGCCTTCCCCAAAGGTGAAGGTCGGGATGGGGCCGAGATTGTCACATTTGCCAGCCTACTTGAAAAAGTTGCGCTTATTTCGCCATTATTAAGGGTTCGTTTTTCTACTTCACATCCAAAAGATATTACGGATGAAGTGCTGCACACAATGGCGAAGTATGAAAACATTTGCAAATACATTCATTTACCGGTTCAAAGCGGAAGCACAAGGGTTTTGCAATTGATGAACCGTACATATACAAGAGAATGGTATAAGGCAAAAGTGGATCGCATCCGGGAAATAATGCCTGATTGTGGAATTTCTTCAGATATCATTGCAGGCTTTTGTACCGAAGAAGATGCAGATCATAAAGACACTTTAGATATTATGGAATATAGCCGTTATGATATGAGCTATATGTTCTTTTACAGTGAAAGACCCGGCACACTTGCAGAAAGAAGGTATAAAGATGATGTGCCACTGGATATCAAGAAAAAAAGGCTGCAGGAAATTGTTGACCTGCAAGGCAAATTGTCTCATGTAAGCAATAAAAGAGATATTGGAAAAACATTTGCTGTATTAATTGAAGGCGACAGCAAGCGCAGTGATAAAGATTGGAGGGGAAGAAGTTCGCAAAATAAAGTGATCGTATTCCCAAAAGAAAACTATGAATTGAAAAAAGGTGATTATGTAATGGTGCTGGTAAATGATTGTACACAAGCAACGTTACTTGGACAAATTATTAATTAACAAATCTAAGTTCTTCCGCCGCGGTGGAGACTGGGGGTATATGGACATACAAAGTATAAAAAACAGGTTTGGTATTATTGGAAATTCTCCTGCTCTTAATTATGCATTACAGGTAGCAGTGCAGGTTGCAACTACTGATCTTTCTGTACTCATCATGGGAGAAAGTGGCGTGGGGAAAGAAGTTTTCTCACAGATCATTCATGCACTTAGTGCAAGAAAACATAATCCTTTTATTGCCGTAAACTGCGGCGCCATTCCCGAAGGAACGATCGATTCAGAACTTTTCGGTCATGAAAAAGGGTCTTTCACCGGGGCTGTTGATTTTCGCAAAGGATATTTTGAAACAGTAAATGGCGGAACGATTTTTTTAGATGAGATAGGTGAATTGCCATTAGGTACACAGGCTCGTTTATTGAGAGTCCTGGAAACCGGTGAATTCATTCGTGTAGGCTCTTCCAAAGTGCTTAAAACTGATGTAAGAGTAATTGCAGCTACTAATAAAGACCTGTTGGAACAGGTGCATAGTGGAAAATTCAGAGAAGATCTTTATTATCGCTTAAGTACTGTTCCTATCCGGGTACCTGCATTGCATGACCGTAAAGAAGACATTACATTGCTTTTTAGAAAGTTTGCTGTTGACTTTGCAGAGAAATATAAAACAGCCCCTGTACAATTGGATGAGGACGCAAAAAACCTGTTAATTAACTATCCATGGCCGGGCAATGTGAGAGAATTGAAGAATATTGCAGACCAGGTTTCAGTTCTTTCACAGGATAAGCAAATTAGTTCAAAAGAATTAAGCAGATTTTTACAACCGTATTCAGCAAATCGTTTGCCTGTATTGGCGCATGTCAATGGTGGCGGAGGTGAAAGTTTTGCAAACGAAAGAGAAATTCTCTACAAGCTTTTCTTTGATATGAAGAAAGATGTTACGGAACTTAAAAAAATGTTTTTTGAAGTATTGCAGAATCCAAATGCGATACAAAACCCGGCGATCTTAAATGAAATAAAAGAATTAAAAAGACATGAAGTGATGCAACCTGTATTTGTTCAGCCAACAGTGCAACAAACACAACCGGTGATTATGAATGGAGATATACATGAACACACAGAAGTAGAAGAAAGCCTGAATATAATGGATAAAGAAAAAGAACTCATCATTAAAGCATTGAAAAAACATCGTGGCAAAAGAAAAGATGCGGCGCTGGATCTTGGGATAAGCGAAAGAACTCTTTACCGGAAATTAAAAGAATATAACATCGAAGAATAAAATGTTAGTAAGGCATAAAATGCAGTGCACAGATCTAAATAGCCTTCGCATTACAAGAATTTTCTTTCTTGTTTTGTTTCTTGTTTCATTACTTACAGGCTGCAATGTTTACAAGTTTAACCAGGTTTCAATTCCTGATTATATTAAAACGGTGAGGGTACAGAATATTCCCAACAAAGCCCGGTATACAGGAAACACACAATTAAGTGCGCAGTTAACAGATAAGCTTCGGCAGAAAATCGTAAGCCAGACCAAACTGACCCAAGTGAACAATGATAACGCTGATTATGATATTTCTGGTTTTATATCTCAGTATGATGTTACAACATCCGCAATTTCTGGCCAGCAGGTTGCTACAAACCGCCTTACTGTTGCCGTTAGCCTTACTTTAGTTGACCGAAAAACTCCCGGGGCAGAGCCAAGGAATATTTCCGCCAGCCGCAGTTTCGACTTTTCAGCTACATTAACTTTGCCGCAAGCCGAACAAAAATTGAATGAGGAAATTATCCGTAATCTTACGGATGAGATCTTCAACAAAATTTTTTCCGATTGGTAATTTTTTATCCCTGGCATTATGCATGAATTGATAAACAAACTGGCTTTTTCTTTATTTAAGAAAAATAGTTTAAAAGACTGCAGCATTGAAGAGATCGGGCATCTTGCAAAACAATATCCATATTTTTCTTCGGCCCAGCTTTTATTGGCAGTAAAGCAAAAAGAGACCGATCACCAGGATTTTGAAAAACAATTGATATCAACTTCGCTTCATGTAAATAACCCACTTTGGTTAGATCATCTTTTAAACAGCCAGCAGGCAGAAAAAATTGCTATTGAAGAAAAAATTATATCAACAGAAGTCGATGAAGAACCAAATAATGATGAATTGGTTTTGGAAAGATCACGTCATGAATTTGTTGTGGCCTCAAATACAGAAGAAAAAATAACCACGGCTTCTTCCCTGCCGGTTATTGAAAAAATAGAAACAAAAGAAGAAACACTTGTTTTTGAACCGTATTACACTGTCGATTACTTTGCGTCACAGGGCATAAAAAATGTTATCGAAGAAAAGCCAAAAGATCGGCTTGGTCAGCAATTAAAAAGTTTTACCGACTGGCTTAAAACGATTCGCCAGATGCCCCCTCAGCAAATTGCCGCCATGAATGACACTGGTTCCGAAGAAAAAGTAGTTCAGCTGGCTACCCATTCTCTTGCCGAAGAAAATGTAGATACAGAGGCCATGGCCGAAGTCTGGATCAAGCAGGGTCAGCCCGAAAAAGCAATGAAGATTTATGAGAAACTAAGTTTGCTCAATCCCTCTAAAAGCAGTTATTTTGCAGTCCTTATTGAAAATTTAAAGAGAATTTGATATGACAACATTTTTTGTAATTCTTGTGATACTTGCCAGTGTGATCCTTGGTTTAATTGTGCTTGTTCAAAATCCTAAAGGCGGTGGTCTTGCCGGTAATATTGCCGGTTTCAGCAACCAGTTTATGGGAGTAAAACAAACCACAGATGTACTCGAAAAAGGGACATGGATATTTGCTGGTGTAATTGGTCTTTTATGCCTTTTTTCTACGTTATTTATTTCGGGCAGCTCTTCCAATAGCAGCGGTACCTCAAACAAGATTAGTACTGCCCCTGTTCAATCGACACCGCCCGTTAATTCCAGTGGCTTGAATGCCAATCCGACCTCTACTACTCAGCAATCCAACAAATAATTTTAATAAAAGATATTACCGAACCCTGTCTTAAAGACGGGGTTTTTTATTTATTTTGTTAGTCGGCTTTTGGAATACTATTTGACATCGTTGCAAGTTTATCCTGAGCCTGTCGAAGGGCTCCATTCAAGTCCAGTAATTCTGTTCAGCTAATTAGAACACTATGAAAAAAACCTTTCGATTTATTTTGATCCTTGTCCTCATCCTGATCCTTTTTTCGGCCTGGAAAGTTTTTGGACCATCAGTTACTCCACCACAAGAAAAATTCCTGTACATAAAAACCGGTGAAACATTTGCTGAAGTGAAAGATGATCTTATTTCCCAAAAGATCATTTCATCAACCCGCTGGTTTAATTGGGTGGCTGGCGCCATGAAGTTTAATTCTGTAAAAGCCGGTAAATATGAGATCAAAGAAAGCATGAGCTTGTTTGAATTGGTACGAGCTCTTAAAAACGGCAGACAAACTCCTGTAAAACTTGTCATTACCAAATTAAGATTGAAAGAAGATTTTGCCCGCAAACTCGGCCAGCAGTTTGAATTCGATTCGTTGGCAGCGATTCGGTTTCTTAACAATAATGATTCATTAAAAACTTTCGGGCTCGACAGCAATACCGTTATGGCTGCAGTAATGCCGGATACTTATTCTTTCTTTTGGAACAGCACTCCTCAAAAAGTATATCAAAAGTTATTCGAACATTGGCTGCAATATTGGAATGAAGAAAGAAAAAAGGAAGCAGAAGCCATTCAGCTTACACCGGTACAAGTTTCCATCCTCGCATCTATTGTAGATGAAGAAGTCAATATCAAAAGTGAAAAACAAAAAATAGCAAGTGTATACATTAATCGTTTGCACAAAAAAATGAATATGCAATCCTGTCCTACTATCAAATTTGCATTAAAAGATTTTGGACTTAAGAGAATTTATGAGAAGCATTTGACAGTGCAATCTCCATACAATACTTATATAAATGAAGGTCTGCCACCAGGTCCTGTATGCACTCCTCAGCCTGAAACGATCGATATCGTTTTAAATGCACCGCAAACAGATTATCTTTATTTCGTTGCGAACAGTGATTTTTCAGGAACACATATTTATTCAACTAACTATGCGGATCATTTAAAGTTTGCAAAAAAATTCGCGGAGGCGCAGGACAGGCAGGATTCGATCAGAAAAGCAAACCACTAAAAGCAAATGCATTTGCTTACCCAGATAAGGCGGAGATTCATTACATCTTTTCCGGTAAAATTTGTTATCCGAAAAAGTAAAAACATTTTTCTTCCGGGCTTTCATGGTATTCCACTTTTTGATGTTGTCAGATTCTTTTTTATTCAAATACAAAAGACCAGCCTTAATGAAAGAGCAGCGTCCATTGCATTCAATTTATTAGTAGCAATACCGCCGGCCTGTATTTTTCTTTTTACACTTATACCTTACTTGCCAATAAAAGATCAATTAGAGCAACTATATGAGCTCATCCGTGAAGTAATACCAGGCAAACAAAATAATGAACCTATCATAAGTTTTTTAAAAGATTTTGCTTCGAATGAACAAGGCGGGCTGCTTTCTTTTGGTTTTTTATTAGCACTATATTTTTCTTCAAATGCTATGATCGGGATTATGAGATCATTTAATAAAATGAATTATATAGGTTTCTCTCAAAGGCATGTAGTACATGAACGCTGGGTAGCCATAAAACTTACACTTATTTTATACCTGATCATATTAATGTCTATTGTCGCCTTAGTATCCCGGGGCACTGTACTTACCTGGCTCGGAATTGAAGACCCTGTTATCAGAACTATAATTTTTAATATACGATGGATAGTTATTATCCTTTTGTTTTTTCTAACGATCTCTTTTATTTACAAGCATGCTCCGGCAGTGCATAAAAAATGGAGATTAATAAATCCCGGCTCTATTCTTGCAACATTCATGATGCTGACCTTTACAATGGGGTTTTCTTATTATGTCGCGAATTTTGGTAACTATAATCAGTTATATGGTTCTATTGGTACCATCCTGATTCTCATGTTGCTGATCTTTTTTAATTCTTTGGTGCTATTGATAGGATTCGAATTAAACGTAAGTATTTCTTCGTTGCGAAAACTGGCTGACCAAAGGAAAAATCCTGTGTCGGGCGGCTAATAGAATTTCAAAAAAAGTTCGAACTTTATACCGTTAAGCATTAAACCATGAAAAAGATACTTTTTGCCTTTGTTTCAGTTGCCACACTTTCATTTGCATTTACCACTCTTAATAATGTATTGCCGATCGGGGCCAGTATCCCAAAAGCTGATCTGAAGCTGAAGGATATTTCCGGCAAAGAAGTTTCCCTGAAAGATGCCAAAAAGAAAAACGGCCTGTTGGTAATGTTTAGTTGCAATACTTGTCCATGGGTGATAAAAAACCAGTCAAGAACAAACGAAATAGCCAATTATGCTCTTTCAAAAGAAATTGGAGTCATTCTTCTTAATTCCAATGAGGGTCAGCGAGATGACGCAGATTCCTATTCAGAAATGAAAGAGTATGCAGCGGCCCAGGGATATAAATGGTATTATGCAGTAGATGCGAATAATGTATTGGCAGATGAGTTTGGCGCTAACCGCACTCCTGAGTGTTTTTTATTCAATGCAGATGGCAAACATGTTTATCATGGCGCCATTGATGATAATCCAGGCGATGCTTCAAGTGTGACCCGCAAACATTTGAAAACGGCTATTGATGAAATGACGGTTGGCAAGGATGTATCAGTAAAAGAATCCCGGTCAATGGGCTGCCAGATCAAAAGAAAGGAATAAGCGATATAGAACTTATTAAAATCCCCCGGCTATAAGCTGGGTTTTTTTTTGGCTATTATATGGATTTTTATGAAACCTGAATCTAAGCTGAAAATTCGTTCCCTCTACACACACTGATTCGTTAACCTTCCCGACTAGGTCGGGATCAAAACCTCGCTTATGAACTCCAGGACTATTATCAACAAAACTCTTATTCTTTCCGTTTTTGTAATTGCAGGTTACCTGCTGGCACGCAGTTTTTATTATGGCAGCTTTATAGGTATTGTATTAGCACTTGTGGCTATTGCAGCATGGACAATGTTTTTATACAAGCTTAATAAGATGCAATCAGAAAATGATACTGAAGAAGTTCCCGAAAGCTATTGATCGTTAAGTATCTTTTTAATTTCAGCTTCAAATTTTTCTTTTGACATTTCTTCTTCGAAAAAGCTGCGATGGCTCTTTTTATTATTTATGAATAAAGTTGCGGGCATCACTCCCGACCATTTACTATCCACTTTTGGGCAAAAGTAATCGGCATTTGTTTCATCAAGCCATACTATCGGTGAAGTGAATTTTCTTTTATTGGCAAAGCCGCTGATCTTGTCAGGAAATGATTCTTTAAAATCAAGACTGACCAATAAAAGTTTAACCCCTTTGTTTTCATATTGCTTAACCACTTCCTGGAAATAGGGTATCTCTTTGATACAAGGCCCGCAATAGGTGGCCCAAAAATTTACAACAACAGGAGTATCACTTTTTGAAATGTATTTTTCCAGGTCTTCGATCTTCCATTTAGGAATAGATTGAGAGCTTACTTGCCTGCAGGAAAAGAACATAACAAGAATAATCAGCGACATTCTTAATTGAACATTGATCCCGATGGTTATCGGGATTGAATATTGATTATTGAATATTTTCTTCTTTCTCATAACCCCATTTTTCCATCAAATCTTTTAAAACTTTTCCATTCAACTTAGCGTTCTCATAATGCCCGGCTAAAGTCTTCTGCCGATACGCTTCGTATAAAGTTACGGCACAAGCTACACTTATATTCAGCGATCTAATAATTCCCGCCTGGGGGATGATAAAATTGCCATCAGCTAAAAGCCTTATTTCTTCTGAAACACCGCTATGTTCATTGCCAAAAACAAGAGCTATGGGTTGTGTGAGATCTATTTCATACAAGTTTACTGCATCACTGCTTAAATGTGTAGTTAAAATTTTTGAATACTTTTTTCTAAGGGCAGAAAAACATTCTTCCGCATTCTCAAATTGATAAATGGTCAACCATTTTGCGGCGCTTGAAGAACTTCGGATTCCCCATTTCTTATGTCGCGGGATTTTGGTATTCAAAACATATACTTCCTGCACACCTACTGCATCACAGGTTCGCATCACAGCGGAAATATTATGCGGATCAAAAACATTTTCCAAAACAATAGTTATATCGTTTTGTCTTTTGTTTAAAACTGCTTGTAATTTTTCCTTTCTTTCCGGCGTCATTATATACCACTACGTTTTAAACTTCGTAGTACACGTAAAAATAAAGAATCAGGCTTAAGCGTCGTTACTTAACTTTGAAATTTTAAAGCAATCGAATAAAATATGCACCCGAACACAAAGGCCATAAGGACACAGGCAGACAGAACAAATGAAATGGAACATTCTGTTCCGCTTTTTCTTACCAGCAGTTTTTGTTTTGACACATCGGAAGAAATGCGTGCAGCATTTGCTGATGAAACCGATGATAATATTTACAGTCGTTTCAGCAATCCGAATGTGCAGGAGTTTACAGATAAAATGGCTTTATTGGAAGGCGCCGAAGCTGGTTATGCAACCGCTTCAGGCATGAGTGCTGTATTTGGTTCTTTCATGGCTTTACTGAAAGGCGGTGATCATTTACTTTCCTGCCGTGCATTATTTGGCAGCACACATAATATCATTACAAAATATTTTTCACGGTTTGGTATTGAATATAGTTATGTTGATGCATCAGCAACCATCGATGAGTGGAAAAAAAATATCAAGCCGAATACCAGAATGATCTATGTGGAAAGTCCGACCAATCCCGGATTAGAAATTCTTGATATAAAAGCACTGTCCGAGCTTGCACATAAGCATGATATTATTTTAAATGTCGACAATTGTTTTGCAACACCGTTTGGACAACTGCCCATTTCTCTCGGTGCTGATCTTGTTGTACACAGCGCTACAAAATGGCTTGATGGCCAGGGAAGAGTATTAGGTGGAGTAATAGTTGGAAAAAAAGATTTGATAAAAGAGATCTATTTGTTTTGTCGCAATACCGGCCCTGCCCTATCTCCTTTCAATGCATGGATCTTAAGTAAAAGTTTAGAAACATTAGATGTAAGAATGGAACGACATGCTTCTAACGCTATGTGGATCGCTGAACAATTACAAAATCATGCAAAAATTAAATCGCTTAAATATCCTTTCCTGGCAACGCATCCTCAATTTGAAATTGCGAAAAAACAAATGTTGAATGGTGGTGGGATTTTTTGTTTTGAATTAAAAGGGGGTCTTGAAGCCGGAAAAAAATTTCTTGATAGTTTGAAGATGCTTTCAATGACTGCCAATCTCGGTGATACAAGAAGCATTGCTTCTCATCCTGCAAGTACAACACATGCAAAACTTACTGAAGAAGAGAGACAGGCTGTTGCAATCACACCGGGTTTAATAAGAATTTCAGTTGGACTGGAGCACAGAGAAGACATCCTCAAAGATATTTTGCAGGCTCTTGATATCGTTTAAGGGTTTAAAGGTTTAATTCGTTTAAGGGTTGACTGCGGCAGCTAAAATGGATTGAGTAATTAGACCTTTAAACCCTTAAACGATTTAAACGCAAAACAAGTACGAATCCTAAATTCCATGAACCTCCATCCACTCAAACAAATGCCGTGAAATAGTTTCTGTCTCTACCAGGAATCCATCATGACCATAATCAGAAGAAATAACATGCAATGTGGAATTTGGAATATTTTCTGCCAAAAATTTTTGTTCAGGAACTGGGCAAAGGATATCACTATCAATTCCGATCACTAACATTGGTTGATGAATTTGTTTCAATGCTTCTTCGAGTGTATCAAATCTTTCACGAGCTATGTTGTGACTGTCCATTGATTTTGTAAGCAGCCAATAGCTCTGGGCATTAAATCTATCCGATAATTTATTTCCCTGGTGAAGGATGTATGATGAAGCTTTGTAATTATCAGTTTTTGAAAAATCCGGATCTGTTTGTTTCTGATGAAAGATCTTATAATTACGATAGGTAAGCATTCCAATTCCTCTTGCAGCCTTTATTCCATTTTTACCGGCGTCAATTGATTTATCCTGCCATGTTTGATCTGCTTCTATTGCTAATCGTTGCGCTGTATGTATAGCAATTCCCCATGCACTTTCCGCTGCCGATGTGGTAATAACAAAACTGTTTTGTACCACGGCAGGTTCCATCAGGCACCATTCCAATACCTGGTAACCACCCATGCTCCCACCCATCAGCAATTTTATTTTTTCAATGCCGAGTTTTTTACGAACAGTAATAAACGAGTTGATCATATCCCTGATGGTAACAGCAGGGAAAGAAGAATAATAAGGTTGATCTTTTTCAGCATTAATTGTTAATGGTCCGCTGCTGCCATAACAACTGCCAATAATATTTACACAAACAATAAAATGATCTTTTGGATTGATAACACAGTTTTCACCAACAATACCCGGCCACCAATCAAATACATCACTGTTTGCTGTAAGAGCATGGCAAACCCAAACCACATTATCTTTTGTTTCATTTAATTTGCCATAACTATGGTAAGCAATGGTTAGTCCTTGTAAAACTTTGCCATTCTCCAATTGAAAAGGTTCTTGTATTTGTATAATATTCATGATTGCTTGCTAATCGGCAAAATTCATTGCATACGATTACTTTTCAAAAAATAAAATCATCAAATTAATGATAAACATCGATTACTTAAGATATTCTTATTCTCTCCCGAGCTTTTTTAGCATTTTAGCATGCTCCAAAAGTGCCCGCGAGAAAGTTGGCTGAACATGGTAAGGAAGTTCAAAAGCAATCATGGTAGATCTAACGATGGGAGAAATTTTTTTATAATGCACATGGCAAATGTTGGTAAACAGGTGATGTTCTATCTGGTAATTAAGCCCACCGATAAACCAGGACAATATACGGCTATCAGGAGAGAAATTCGTTGTATTAATAACCTGATGAACTGCCCAGCTGTTTTCCATTCGCCTTTTGCCGTCTGAATTTATGGGCAATAAAAATGGTGAGGTTTCCATTATATGAGCAGGTTGGAAGATGCAGGAAAGAAAAAGGCCGGCAGTAAAATGCATCAATAGAAAACCAGCTACAACAAAATACCAGGGCATACCAGAAAACAGGATTGGCAATACGATTATGTATGAATAATAAAAAAGTTTATATAAAGTAATACGAAGTATAGCTTGCTTCAGTGAAACGTTTTGTTTAATAAGCAGATCATGTTTTTTGTACCGGATCACCCCCGTATAATCTTTTGCAGTCATCCAATACAGGGTCATTATCATATAGAATAACCATGCATAGATGTGTTGATATTTGTGATACCATTTTTTTGGTTGACGGGGTGAAAGACGAAGTAACCCCATTGTATCAATATCTTCATCAAGACCCTGTACATTGGTATAAGTATGGTGCAAAACATTATGCTGAATTTTCCAGTTGACAGTATAACCACCTATTATTTCAAGGATATAACTTATAAACCTATTCACTTTTTTATTTGGGGAATAAGTTCCATGATTGGCATCGTGCATTACGGCTGTGCCTATTCCACTCATGCCCCATCCCATTAAAAACCAAAACCCAAAGAACAACCAAAGATTGCCGGCCCCAAAACCTGTAACCATTAAAATGTAGGGAACGAAATATAAAAGAAGCATCACTGCTGTTTTTACCCACATTTCACGATTCGCATACGGTGAAATATGATTGTCCTCAAAATAAGAATTTACCTTATCGGTTATTGCTTCATAAAAACTGTCATTGCCTTTGGGCGCAAAGCGGACAATATTCAATTTTTCTGCTTTCATAAAAATGAATTTTTATAGAGTTGATGGGGTATCCGATCAACTACTGCAAAAATCTTGCACAAAAAATAAATAAGGGATTGAAAAATTGGGAGAAGTATGTACTCGTAATATGGTTTATTTTTTTAGTCCCGCGTAAATAGCGGTAATGAACCTCCTGGGAACAACTCGTAACAGCATGGAAATAAGTTTGGCTAAGGTGCCGGGTACGATTATCATTTTTTTTTGTAAGGTTTTTCGTACGGCTATTTCTCCCGCTCTTTTTGGTGTTATAGCTATTTTATCAGCCCACCAGCCTAATTGTTTTTTGGTTTCTTTGACGATCTCAGGGGTCGTATAAACCGGGCCAGGTGCAAGGCAACTAACACTTATATTTTTATCCTTTAACTGATATCGCAGGGAGTAGCTAAAAAAAATTACAGCTGATTGTGTGGCAGCATACAAATTCTTTATGGGAATCGGTGCAAAACCAGCCATACTCGCAACATTCATAATATACGATGGAGTATTCTTTTCCAATAAAGGAAGGAGTCGAAATGTCAACACCATACCGGACTCGACATTTAACCTGACCATATAACGCATTCTATCAAGTGAAGCCGATAAATAATCTTCAGCTCCACCAATACCTGCATTATTACAAAGCAGTTTTAGTGATATATTCCTGCTGATACACCATTGCGTGATCTCATCAGCCGACTCCTCGTGGCTCAAATCATTTACCAATATCTCTACATGAATATTGTAAGTTGATTCCAGGTTATTTTTAGCTGCCAAAAGCATATCTTGATGCCGTGCTACTAAAATTAAATTATATCCGCGTTTGGCCAAAGCTTCAGCAATTCCATAACCAATCCCCTTACTTCCGCCGGTAATTAAAGCATATGGTGGTGAGAAGCCTGAAAATTTTTGGGATTTCATAAGGTAATGTTTAAAATACTGTATCGCTTTTTCATGTCTTTTGGTTGCTGCTAATATCACCGTTAGGTTGGTATAAATAAAAAGGCTCCGGCTATTAACCAGGGCCAGCAAATTATTGGTATGATCTACTTCGGTATGATCTACTTCAAAATTACATTTGATAACTAATGAAAAACTCACTCGGAATTGCCACACTTTCCAAATAAAAAACTGAAACTTGCTACTACAACCAATTTCATTGTGTACTCAGTCGGGCAGACTGGATTCGAACCAGCGACCCCTACGTCCCGAACGTAGTGCGCTACCGGGCTGCGCTACT
>Ga0070698_100005619_pt1 | contig 13714 bp, 13 predicted proteins | sample KBSK1502metaG_FD_65477 | JGI IMG/M metagenome (GOLD analysis project Ga0070698, IMG submission 65477) | Corn, switchgrass and miscanthus rhizosphere microbial communities from Kellogg Biological Station, Michigan, USA - KBS K1-50-2 metaG | ecosystem: Host-associated > Plants > Roots >... | reverse complement strand
CCGAGGTCGGTGATGATCTTGCGGGGTCCGGCCCCGGTGAGGCCCAGCCGCTCGCGGTCCCCCCGCCCGGTGCCGTACCCGACCGACGTCACGAAGTCCACCCGCTCCACGAAGGACCGGCGGCTCTGCCGGACGATGATGATGACCTCACGGCAAAAGGCGGCTATCTCCGGGGCTCCCCCCGCGCCCGGCAGCCGGACCTTCGGGTTCGCGTAGGTGCTGCCGATGACCGTGGTGTTGATATTGCCGAACCTGTCCAGCTGCGCCGCGCCGAGAAAGCCCACGTCGATCCGGCCCGGCTGCAGCCAGTAGTTGAAGATCTCCGGCACGCTGACCACCGCGTCCGCCGTCTCGGCGAGCACACCGTCGCCGATGGACAGCGGCAGCCAGCCTGGCTTGGCGCCGATAGTGCCGGACTCGTAGATCAGCACCAGGTCCGGCGCGTGCGTGGCCCTGGCCAGGTTGGCCGCCGCGCTCGGCAGGCCGATCCCGACGAAGCAGGTCATCCCGTCCCGCAGGGCGCGGGCGGCGCACGCCGTCATCATCTCGTCGGCGGTGAACTCGCCCGCCTGCGCAGCCGCGCGGCTCATGCGCCTTATCCTTCCTCGCCCGCCGCGGCGCTGGCCAGCCCGGCCGGGTCCGGTGCACCGAAGACGTCGGTCTTCAGCCAGTTCAGGAACCTCTCCCGGTCCCTGCTGATGGCATCCCAGGCCACGTAGTAGTCGTTGTCACGCTGCGAGTAGCACAGCGCGTAGGACGGGTGCGCGCCGCCGGGCGCGTGGGCCACGTAGTCGACCGTCCAGGACGGCAGCACGATCGCCTGTGCCCTGGGCGCCAGCTCATCCACGATCTCCTCGACCGTCACGACCGAGCGGCGGGCCCCGAGCACCGCCTCCTTCTGCACCCCGGTAATTCCCCAGAGCTGGACGTTTCCCGCCCGGTCGGCCTGCTGGGCGTGGATGACCGCCACGTCCGGCGTGAGCGCCGCGACCGCGGTCAGCCGCTCCCCCGTGAACGGGCAGGTGATCGCGCGGACCGTGGGCTGCCCGTCCAGGCCGGGCAGGCCCTCGAGGCCGGTCCCTCCGTATCCGCGCAGCACCGCGAACGGCAGCCCCGAGGCGCCTGCCACATAGCGGTTCGCCATGCCCGCGTGGCTGTGTTCCTCCAGTTGCAGCGGGCCGGGCCAGGCGTTCTCCACCGCGTCACGGAACCGGTGCAGCGAGCCCACGCCGGGGTTGCCGCCCCACGAGAAGATCAGCCTGCTCGCGCAACCGGCCCCGATGAGCTGGTCGTAGATCACGTCCGGGGTCATCCGGATCAGCGTGAGGTCGCGGCGCTGCTGCCGGATCAGTTCATGCCCCGCCGCGAACGGTATGAGGTGCGTGAACCCCTCCATGGCCACGGAGTCGCCGTCATGAATGGTCGCGGCGATGGCCTCGGCGAGTGACACGATCCGCGCCATGCCTTAGTGCCTCCTGACCCGGTGAGGGCAGCCGTCACAGCCCGCACCGTCTTTGGCCGCAATCTGCACAAGCGTGCGAGATACGGACACTCTAGCCTCCAGCGCCGACCCTCCGGTAGAGGCCCCCGGCCAGCCGGGCACTCACCGGGGCGGTGCCCTAACCCGCCTGCCCTTCCTCGGCGAGCACGCGTGCGGCCACGGCGAACGCCCGGTTGGCCGCGGGCACGCCCGCGTACACCGCGGTGTGCAACAGCACCTCCGAGATCTGCCCCGGGCTGAGCCCATTACGCAGTGCGGCCCGCAAATGCATCGCGAGTTCTTCCTCCTGCCGCAGCACCACGAGCGCAGTAAGCGTGATCATGCTCCGCTCCGCCCGCGACAACCCGCCCCGCGACCAGATCTCCCCCCAGGCATACCGAGTGATGAAGTCCTGAAAGGCAGCAGTCACGGGCGTGGTGTTGGCCACCGCCCGGTCCACATGCGCATCCCCCAGCACCTCCCGCCGCACAGCCATCCCCTGCGCGGCCCGCGCCGAATCGTCCATCCCGCCTCCCCTGGCTCGTCCGCCGAACCCTACCGGCCAGCGGTCCACCATCAGGAGTTCAGGTAAGCCAGGACGGCGAGCACGCGGCGGTTGTCGTCCTGGTCGGCCGCCAGCCCGAGCTTGGTGAAGATGCTCGTCGTGTGCTTGCTGACCGCCTTCTCCGTGATGAACAGCCGCTGCGCGATCGCGGTGTTCGAGCGCCCCTCGGCCATCAACTCCAGCACCTCGCGCTCCCGTCCGGACAGCCGGCTGATCGGTTCGTCCCGGGAGCGGCGGCCGAGCAGCTTGGTGACCACCTCGGGATCCATGACCGTGCCGCCGCCGGCCACGGTGCGGATCGCGTCCACGAACTGGTCGTCGCTGAACACCCGGTCCTTGAGCAGGTACCCGACCGCCCCCGCCTGGTCGGCGAGCAGCTCACGGGCATACAGCTGCTCGACGTACTGCGACAACAGCAGCACGGGAAGTCCCGGCACCTCACGCCGGGCCGCGAGCGCGGCCTGCAGGCCGTCGTCGGCGAACGCGGGCGGCAGCCGGACGTCCACCACCGCGATGTCCGGCCGGTGCTCCAGCAGCGCGCACAGCAGGCCCGGCGCGGAATCCACCGCCGCGGCGATCTCGAAGTCGTGCGCGGAGAGCAGCCTGGCGAGCCCGTCCCTCAGCAGGAACAGGTCTTCGGCGACAACAACGCGCACGGCACCTCCATGACGACCATGGTGGGACCTCCCGGCGGGCTGCTCACGGCCATGATGCCATCGAAGGTGCCGAGCCGCCGCTCCACGCCCTGCAGCCCGGTCCCCTGCTGCGGGTCCGCGCCGCCGACCCCGTCGTCGGCCACCTCGATCCGCAGCAGGCCGGACGCGTGCTGGATGCGGATTCCGGCGTGGCGCGCACCGGAGTGCTTCACCGCGTTGGCCAGCGCCTCGGCGATCGCGAAATAGCAGGCCGACTCGACCGGCGCGGTGAGCCGGCCGGGCAGGTCGATCTCGAGCGCGGTCGGCAGCGGCGTGTCCAGCACCAGCGCCTGCACCGCGTGGCCGAGGCCGCGGTCGGCGAGCACGGGCGGGCAGATGCCGCGGATCAGGTCGCGCAACTCGTTCAGCGCCCGCACCGAGGTCTCCCTCGCCTCGGCGACCAGCGCCAGCGCGGCCTGCGGGCTACTGGGGAGCACGCGTTCCACCGCCCGCAGGTTCATGCCGAGCGCGACCAGGCGGGCCTGGGCTCCGTCGTGGAGGTCCCGCTCGATCCGGCGCAGCTCCGCGGCGGCGGCGTCCACGGCGTGGCCGCGGCTCTCGGTGAGCCGCGCCACCCGGCCCGCCAGATCGGCGTCGGGCGTCGAGCGCCACCGCGCACCGATGGTCCGGGGCACCAGCCAGGCGCCAAGGGCCAGGAACGCGCTCGCCTCGGCCCCGGCGGCGATGGCCGACTTCGGCCCGTCGACCCAGACCGGGCCGTACAACATGGGGTGCTGGTAGAACCCCGGCGACGCCGACTGCCAGCGCGCCGCGATCAGGTACCCGATGACGGCGAGCGCGGCCAGCGCGAACGGCACCATATCGGCGGTGATCACCGGCCACCGGATCACGATGATGACCAGCGCCGCGACGACCGCGGCGATCGTCCACGGCTGCGCGCCGAAGGCGGCCATACCGACTCCGACCACCGGCGGCAGCAGCAATGCCCAGCGGTTCGCGGCCAGCCACCGCCGCAGTTCCGGCATCCGCGACGCGGCCAGCGGGCGCACGCCGCGCAGCATGCGCGGCGCGAGCCAGAGGCCGATGGTGAGCAGCAACAGCGCCACCGGCACCAGCAGGTGCCCCTGCCACCCGCCGACCGAACGGCCGACGCCGGCGACCGACCACGCCTGCGCCCCAGGTTCCGGGCCCTTATCTATCGCGTAACTGACCGCCAGGGGCTTGCTGCCCGCGACTGGGCGAACCGCCCAGTCCCTGACCCATGGCACCTGCGCCAGTACCTGGTGCCGGGCGGCCGTGCCCTTCGTCCACACCACCGTCGCTTTGGGGAGCACATAGGTGACCGGACCGCCCTTCGCCGGTATGTAACCGGCAACCGCCTGGGGCAGCACCTCCCAAGCGACCTGTGGCTTGGCCATGACGGCGCGGACAAAGTAGTTCATCGAACCGCCGGGGGTCATCGCGGCCACCACCAGCCCGGCCAGGCCCGCGGAAATCATGCTGAGCGGCAGCAGGGCCGCGGCCAGCAGTGGCTTGCGGAGCACCACGGCCAGTGCGATCAGCACCAGGGCCACGGTCCAGAAGTGCACCCCGGCCAGGGCCATCCCCATCGCGGCCACCGGGACGAGCAGGCCGCCCCAGCCCACCCGGCGCAGCACCTTGCCCACGATCCGCCACATCAGCACGAGGAAAATCCACATACTGCCATCGTGGCCCCGGCCTGGCCCCGTCCGCCATGGGCGAGCACCCAGTCCTTGGTAGGCCTGAACCTACCTTTGCACCGGCTCCGGCGCTGGATGCGCCGGAGCCGGCCTTTGCGCGAGTTGCTAGTACCAGCCGTAGGCGTGCTGCTGCCGCCAGGCCCAGTACGGTGTCCGGTACCTGGCCTGGATGTACCGCATGCCCCAGCGGATCTGGGTGCGTGCGTTCCATTGCCAGCCCGGTCCGGCGCTGGACATCTTGCTGCCCGGAACGGCCTGCGGGATGCCGTAAGCGCCCGAGTACGGGTTGGACGCGTAACGGTTCCATCCGCTTTCGATGGCCCATAGCCGGTTCAGGTATTTGAATTGCCAGGCCTTCCAGCCGAACCGGTGGACCAGCATCGCTTTGGCGATCCGCCGCGGCGTGCGCAGTGGCGGCCGGGCCTGGGGTGCGGACGGCGCGACGGCCGCCCGTGGTGCCGCGAACGCCGCCAGGGCGACGGCCGCGACCGGGGCCCGGTCCGGCCGGCCGGCGCCGGTGACCCGGGCCGCGTTGCCGGTGGTGGTGCTGGCCAGGGCGGTCGTGAACATCACCGCCCCGGCGAGAGCGAAAGTGATCGGGATAGGAATGCGCTGATATGTCCGCTTGCGGGACAACGGGCACCTTTGGTCGGGCGCACCATAGTGCGCTCGGCTTCCGCCCATGACGCATGCCGGTCAGCGGAAAAGGCGGCTGCGGGCATGGGCCCACGGATGTGACGCGGGGTCAGGGCGTCAGCGTCGCGTTCCGCGACTCACCGGCAGGCTGGGCGCTGCCTTGCAGTTCCATTTCGCGGGGGCATTGCCGCCTTATCCGTGGCTTGTCACCTGGCGACTCCCCCACTAATAACTCTCCGTTCACAAACACTACTATGAGTAGCCATTCACGGTGACCTTAAACGCCGATCAGCCCATCGGCAAGGACCGCCGCGCGTGCGCGGCCAGCGCGGCGTCGGTGAACGCACCGGCCGAGCCGAGGTAGCCCGCCGGGTCCAGGGCCGCGTCGATCTGGGCGCTGGTGATGCCCGCGCCGTCCACCCAGCCGGCCAGTTCCGGCACGCCGAGCAGGGATTCGCGAAGTGTGCCGCCGACCGCGACGGCGTGCGCGCTCGCCCGGGCGACCAGGTCGTGGGCGGCGGCCCGGCCCAGGGCCGGGGCCAGCAGTCCGGCCACACGCTCGGCCAGCGGCAGCCCGTGGGTGGCGTCGAGATTCGCCCGCATCCGGGCCGGGTCCACCACCAGGCCGCCGGTCAGCTCCACCGCCCAGGACGCCGCGGACCCGGTGACCCGGAGCAGGTCGGCGAAGGGCTCCCACTCGGCGTGCCAGGCTCCGGCGGCGCGCTGGTGCTCCTGTTCGGCCGCGGTGGCCAGCGTGGCGACCAGGCCGGGCACCCTGCGGGTACAGCCGAGGATGGCGATGGCGGCCACCGGGTTCTGCTTGTGCGGCATCGCCGACGAGCCGCCCCGGCGTTCCCCGCCCGAGCCCCCGCCGCCTTCTCGCGCCTCAGCCACCTCGGACTGGGCCAAAAGCGTCACATCCCGGGCGATCTTGGCTAGTGCCGCGGCCGCGACGGCGCAGGCGGCGGCCACCTCGACGATGCGCGCCCTGTCGGTGTGCCAGGGCAGCACCGGCAGGGCCAGATCCAGTTCCTCGGCGAGCAGCCGGGCCACGGCGAGCCCTTCGGGCCCCAGCGATGCCAGCGTCCCCGCCGCGCCGCCGAACTGCACAGCCAGGCGCCGCGCCCGCACCCGCGCCACGGTTTCGCGCGCTTCGTCCAGGCCGGTCAGCCAGCCCGCCGCGACCAGGCCGAAGGTGACGGGGACGGCCTGCTGCAGCAGCGTGCGGCCGATCATCAGGGTGTTCCTGTGCGCCGTGGCCAGCCCGGCGCAACTGTCGGCGGCGATGGCCAGGTCCGCCGCCATCGCGTCCATGGCGCCCCTGGCCAGCAGCATGGCCGCGGTGTCGATGATGTCCTGGCTCGTCGCGCCGCGGTGGACGGTGTCGGCCGCGTCCGGCGGCACGGCCTTGCGCAGCGCGGCGGCCAGCGCGGGAACCGGGTTGCCCGACAGCGCCGCCTGCCTGCCGAGCGCGCCGGCGTCGAAGGTTCCCGCCGCCGCCGCGGTCACCGCCGCACCCGCGCCGGCCGGCGCAAGCCCGGCCCGCTCCAGCGCCCTGGCCAGCGCCGCTTCGGTGTCAAGCATGGCCCGCAGCCACGCCTGGCTGTCCGTCGCCGCGGCGCCCCGCGAGAACACCCCGTCGAAGAGCCCAGTCACGGGGGAACCCTAGCCTGCCGGCCGGTGAATGTGAGTCTGGTGCCCTAGAAGGGCCTCGTTGTCGCGTTCACGCCCCTCGCGTTCAGGTGCTGACGGCCGGCTGGGAACTGGACGCGCGCACTATCAGGCCGACCAGCAGGCCCGCGAGGAAGCCGAACACGTGCGCCACGTAGGCCACGCCGCCGCCACCGGCACCGGGACCGAACGAATACGCCCACTGGAGCAGGAACCAGAGGCCGAGCACGATCCACGCGGGGATGCGCAACGGGATGAAGAACAGGAACGGCACCAGGCTCCACACCCGCGCCCTCGGGTAGAGGGCCAGGTAGGCGCCGAGCACCCCGGCGATGGCGCCGGACGCGCCGACCAGTGGCTCCACCGAGCCGGGGTGGACGAACGCGAACCCGTACGCGGCGACATAGCCGCAGGCCACGTAGAAGATCAGGTACGGGATCTTCCGGAACCTGTCCTCGACGTTGTTCCCGAAGATCAGCAGGAACAGCATGTTGCCGAGCAGGTGCAGCCAGCCCGCGTGCACGAACATCGCGGTGAGCACGGAAAGCAGCGGGTTCTTGTGATAGCCGGGCCGCGCGACCACGCAGGCCGGGCCGCGCGCCGTTGCCACCACCTGGCCGGTCACCACCACGCGCAGCGGGTGGTTCTTGACCAGTTCCCGTGGGATCGCGCCATAGTGGTAGTCGAAGGCCTCCTGCTGGCACACGCTGGCCGCCTGTGACAGGCTGCCCGGCAGCATTCCCGGGGTGAGCAGCAGCACCACCACGTTGGCGGCGATCAGGGCATAGGTGACCCAGGGGGTACGGCGCAGCGGGTTTTCGTCGTGAACCGGGATCACCATGGCCAAAGCCTGCCAGGCAAATACGTTCCGGGCGACCCCCAGGACCCGTGCAGCGTTGCGAAGCCACGCTGTACTCCTATGTGATGTGACTCAGATCGCGCCTACTGTTGGCGGTGCGGGAGACGCGGTGAACGCCAGAGAGCGTGAGCAGTTCGAGGAGTTCATGACCAGCCGCTGGGCCGGTCTTGTGCGCCTTGCGTTCGGCCTGACCGGGGACAGGTGGCTGGCCGAGGATCTGGCCCAGACCGCCCTGGCGAGCGCCTACGCGTCCTGGTGGCGGGTGCGCCGCGCCGACGACCCGGACGCCTACGTGCGCCGGATCCTGATCAACGCCAGCAAGAGCCGGTGGCGCCGCGGCCGGGTGGCCGAGCAGGCCGCGGGACCGCCGGCCGAGGTCCCGGATCAGGCGGAGGACCCGGCCGTCGCGATCGGGGAACGGTCCGCGCTGCTGAAGGCGCTGGGCGCGCTGCCGCCGCGACAGCGCGCGGTGGTCGTGCTCCGGTACTGGGAGGACCTGAGCGACGCCCAGGCGGCGGCCCTGCTCGGCTGCTCGGCCAGCACCGTGCGCAGCCAGGCGGCCAGGGCGCTGGCCAAGCTGCGCGCCAGCGGGGCGCTGGCGGACCCGGGCGCCGATGACGCCGCGCCGCGCCGCCAGGCGGGAGGTAACCGGTGAACCTGACCGACGATCAGCGCATGCGCCAGCGGCTGCACGAGGAGTTCGGCGAGCTGGAGATCTCCCCTGCCCCGGTGCTGCGGGTGACCGGCCGCGGCCGGGGGGTCCGCGCCCGCCGCCGTGCCCTGGCCGGCTTCACCGTGATCCTGGCCGCGCTCGCGGTCGTGGCGGCCGCGCACCTCAGCACGAAGACAGCCACCGCGTCCGGGGTCACGCTCAACGCGCCCAACCCGGCCGCGCCGGGCGGAGTATTCGCCTCCGGCACCGCCGACGGGAAACCCTGGGCACTTGCGGTACGCAACATTGCCGACGCGGGCAGCCACCGGTGCCTCCCCGCCGTCATGTTCAACGGCCGGGACGGCGACGTGCTGTTCGAGGTGGCCAAAGGCACCCCGTCCTTCGGCAACCCCGCCTTGGTGTCGGGCATCTCCGGCTTCCCCGGCATCGGTGCCGTGTTCACACAGGTGGCCCCCGGTACCACCCGCCTGGCGGTCAGCTTCCCCGGCGGCAGGCAGGTCTCCGCCCGGCCGGTGCGGGTGCGGGCCTGCGGCACCTCGTTCAACCTGGCCGGTCTCGCGTTCGCCGACGCGCGGCGCACCCCCACCGAGATCGCCACGTACAGCAGTTTCGGGCTCAGCGACGGCCTGATCCTCGACAGCAATGCCGCCGTCTGGACCGTGTTCGGCCCCACCTCCCCCGGAATCTGGATCAACCTGGACAAGTCCCGGGCCGACATCGCCGCCTCGCAGGCCGCTACCCCGATCGGGGCAGGCACGGTTACCGGGCAGGCCTGGCACGTCCGGGTCTCGCTGGGCCTGTATGGCCAGTGCTACACCGCCGCCCTCCGCCGCCCGGGCCAGGGCCGCGGCCGGGGAACCAGATGTGTGCCGGTGGCCGCACCGCCGCGCGTCGCGGCCCTGACCTTCCTGCGGGTGCCCGGTGCGCTGACACAATTGCCCGGCTACGCGGGGCTGGTCACGCCGCGCGCCGCCAAGGTGGTCGTCAGCGTCGACAACGGCACGAGCCTCACCATCCGGCCGGTCAGCGTGGCGGGCCGGGCGTATATCGCGTTCGCCGTCCCGGCCGGTTGCCACCCTTACCTGCTGAGCCTGTACGACGCCGCCGGGCACCGGATCGCGACCAGTACCGCGCTGCCGCCGGCCACGCGAGGCGACCCGGCCCAACTCCCGGCCGGCTACCCGTGACCATGTGATCACATGCGGCGTAGGCGCAGGTCATCGCGGGAAAGTCGGTCGGCACAGAAAGGAACCTGTGCCCTATTGTCGATATATGACTATGCGACTTGGGCGGGGCGGCGGGGTCGAGGCAAGCGCAGCGCCAGCCGGCGGACCTGGGCTCCCGCAGGAGCGCCGCCTCGTCACCGAGATCCCCGGGCCCATCTCCCGCGACCTGCTCGCCCGGCGCCAGGCCGCCGTGGCCCGCGGGGTCAGCCACGTGCTGCCGGTGTTCATCACCGCCGCCGGAGGCGGCGTGCTGGTGGACGCGGACGGCAACTCCCTGATCGACTTCGCCTCCGGCATCGCCGTGACCTCGGTGGGGAACAGCGCGACGCGCCTGGTCGAGCAGGTGCGGCACCAGGCCGGGCAGTTCACCCACACCTGCTTCATGGTCACGCCGTACGAGGGGTACGTGGCCGTCTGCGAGAAACTGGCCGAGCACACGCCCGGCAGCCACGACAAGCGCTCCGCGCTGTTCAACTCCGGCGCGGAAGCGGTGGAGAACGCGGTCAAGATCGCCCGGCACGCCACGGGGAGGCAGGCGGTCGTGGCCTTCGACCACGCCTACCACGGCCGGACCAACCTCACCATGGCGCTGACCGCCAAGAACATGCCCTACAAGGACAAGTTCGGCCCGTTCGCGGGCGAGATCTACCGGGTGCCGATGGCCTACCCGCTGCGCTGGCCCGGCGGCCCGGATCAGTGCGCCAAGGACGCCCTCGACGTGATCACGAGCCTGATCCACACCCAGGTGGGTGAGGACAACGTGGCCGCGGTGATCATCGAGCCGATCCAGGGCGAGGGTGGCTTCATCGTCCCGCCGCCGGGGTTCCTGCCGGGGCTCGCGGAGTTCTGCGCCAGGCACGGCATCCTGCTCATCGCCGACGAGATCCAGAGCGGCTTCTGCCGGACCGGTGACTGGTTCGGCTGCGACCACGAAGGCGTCGTGCCCGACCTGGTCACCACGGCCAAGGGCATTGCCGGCGGGCTGCCGCTGGCCGCGGTGACCGGCCGGGCCGAGATCATGGACTCGGTGCACGTCGGCGGGCTGGGCGGGACCTACGGCGGCAACCCCCTCGCCTGTGCCGCCGCCCTCGGCGCGATCGAGACGATGGAGGCCGAGGACCTGGCCGGGCGGGCCCGCCGGATCGGCGAGATCATGGTGCCCCGGCTGCGCAAGCTGGCCGGCAGGTACCCGGTCATCGCCGACGTCCGCGGGCGCGGCGCGATGATCGCCATCGAGCTTGCCGAGCCGGGCACCCTCACCCCGGACCCTGGCCTCACCGGGCAGCTGGCCAAGGCCTGCCACGCGGCCGGGCTCGTCGTACTCACCTGCGGCACGTTCGGCAACGTGCTCAGGTTCCTGCCGCCGCTGGTCATCGGCGAGAACCTGCTCGAGGAGGGCGCCTCGATCCTGGAGGACGCGTTCGGGCAGGTCAGTTCGTAACCGACACGTTGCCGGACCCGTCGGTGACCGTGATGGTGTGGCCAGTCCCGCCCTGGGGCACGTTCACGGTGCGGTTGCCTGAGTCCGTAGTGGCGTTGACCAGGTAGCGCGTCGGGCCCGGAGGGAGCACCACGCTCACGTCGCCGGATGAGTTGCTCACCTTGACCCTGGTGGGGACCTGGCTGAAGGTCAGGGCGATGTTCCCGGATCCGTCGTTGACCACCACATCCAGGCTGGCCAGGCCTTCGATGGAGATGTCGCCGGAACCGGCCTTGAGCGTGACCTTCGGCCCGGACAGTGCGCTGCCGGTGATGTTCCCGGATCCGGTCTCGAGGCCGACGGTACCGGTCAGCACGTTCGCCTGCACGTCGCCGGATCCGGACACGCCGCTGACCGGCCCGGTCAGGCCGCGCAGCGTCAGGTTGCCGGAACCGTCGGACAGGACGGCGCGCTTGCCCGCGGGCAGGACGGCGTGGAAGCTGAACGCGCAGATGCCGACGAAGAAGTGGCACCGCGGCGACACGATCACCCCGGACGGGGTCGTCTGCCAGGTCACGTTGGAGCGGAACAGCGAGTAGCGCGCCTTCCCCGTTAGCCGGAGCGTGCTGCCCGCCGCCTGGGTGACCTGCACGTCCGCGGAGCCGGCCGAGAAGCTGACCGTGCTGCCGTGCACCGGCACCGCCAGCCGCACCGGGTAGCTGCCCAGCCCGGCGTAGGCGACCTCGGTGAGCCCGGTCCACGCGATGAGGGCAAAGGCGACCGGGACACCCAGCAGCAGCGTCAGGAGCCTGCCCCTCGTCATCGGCAACGGCGTGCTCATGCTCCATCAGCTCCCAGGTAGCGCAACACGGCGAGGACCCGCCGGTGGTCGCGGTCGGCGGGCGCCAGGCCGAGCTTGGCGAAGATGTTGTTGATGTGCTTCTCCACCGCGCCGTCGCTGACCACGAGTTCCGCCGCGATGGCCGCGTTGGACAGGCCCTCGGCCATCAGGCCGAGCACGGCCAGCTCGCGCGGGGTGAGCGCCGCCAGCGGATGACGGCTGCGGGCGAGCAACTGCGCGACGACCTCGGGGTCGAGCGCGCTGCCCTGTGCCGCCACCCGGTCCAGCGCATCAAGGAACTCGTCCAGGTCCGCGACCCGGTCCTTGAGCAGGTACCCGACGCCCTGTGGCCGGTCGGAAAGCAGTTCGGTGGCGTACCGCTCCTCCACGTACTGGGACAGCACGAGCACCCCGATCGCGGGCCACGTCTTGCGCACCACCAGCGCGGCGCGCAGGCCCTCGTCGGTGAACGTCGGCGGCATCCGCACGTCGACCACGACCACGTCGGGCTGGTGCTCGCCGACCTGGCGGAGGAACTCCTCCGCCTCGCTGGCCGCGGCCACGACCTGGTGGCCCGCCTCGGCGAGCAGCCGGGTCAGGCCCTCGCGCAGCAGCACCGAGTCTTCGGCGATCACGACCCGCACGGCAGCGTCACCTCCAGCGTGGTCGGGCCGCCCGTGGGACTGGTTACCCGGAACTGGCCGTCCACGCCCGCGACGCGGGCGGCGAGGCCGGACAGGCCCTGTCCCGCCGGGTCCGCCCCGCCGACCCCGTCATCGGTGACCTCCACCGACAACTGGTCGTCGACGCGAACCACGAGGATCCGGGCATGGTGCGCGTGGGCGTGCTTGGCGATGTTGGTGAGCGCCTCGGCAACGACGAAGTAGGCGATGGCCTCGATCGCGGCGGGCGGCCGGGACGGCAGTTCCACCGACACGGTCACCGGTACCGGGGACAGCGCCGCCAGCCCGGACAGGGCGGCGTCCAGGCCACGGTCGGACAGCACCGGCGGGTGCACGCCGCGGACCAGGTTCCGCAGTTCCGCCAGCGCCTCCTTGGCCTGGTCGTGGGCCTGGCTGACGATCTCGGCGGCCGCCTCGGGATCGGTGCCGAACTTCGCCTTGGCCCGGCCGAGCTCCATCGCCAGCGACACCAGCCGCTGCTGTGCGCCGTCGTGCAGGTCCCGCTCGATGCGCATCCGCTCCAGCTCGGCCGCATCCATGACCTTGGCCCGGCTGGTCTCCAGCTCGCCGATCCTGGCGGTCAGTTCCTCCCGGCCGGAGCCGAGGAGCCCTCTGGCTACCGCCGCGTCTCCCGCGGCCATCCAGCGGGTCAGGGCAGGTGCAGCCAGCAGCAGCACCAGCCCCGCGAGCACGCCAGTGATAAGTGCCCCGGGATAGCGGATCAGGTGCCCGGCGATGTGGGCTCCGCCACCGGGCAGCGCCCAGACGTAGGCCGGCGCGGTGATCAGCACCAGGGCCAGCGACCACACCACGGTGACAAGCACGAACTGCAGCGTGCTGAGCGGGAACCTGATCAGCCCGTACAGGACGCTGCGCCAGGCCGCCCCTGAGCTCAGCGCGGCCCACAGCCGGCGCAGCCAGCTCCCGCTGCCCGGCAGCGGCGGAGCCGGGATGTCCGTGCCGAGCATGACGGCGAACCTGGACCGCTCGGGATACGCCATCCAGAGGGACACCCAGAGCGTGCCCGCCAGCATCGGGATGCCGGCCAGGAAGACCGGCATCAGGGAGACCGAGGTCACCAGGAAGGTCAACAGCACCGTGAAGGTCACCAGGCCGACGCCGAATCCCGCGATCAGGTGAACGAAGGCGAGCCAGGTCCTGGCCGAGACGAGCGCGTGCAGCACGGCCACCGGGCCGGGCCGCCGGCCGGTGGTCACGGGCGCTCCTGCGCCGACGGTGTTGGTTCCGGCCCCGCCACCCCGCGCTCTGCTGGCTCCGGCCCC
>Ga0070698_100005618_pt1 | contig 13715 bp, 8 predicted proteins | sample KBSK1502metaG_FD_65477 | JGI IMG/M metagenome (GOLD analysis project Ga0070698, IMG submission 65477) | Corn, switchgrass and miscanthus rhizosphere microbial communities from Kellogg Biological Station, Michigan, USA - KBS K1-50-2 metaG | ecosystem: Host-associated > Plants > Roots >... | reverse complement strand
CGGCATAGGCGTGATAGAACCCGGCCTCTCCTTCCAATGTTGTCTCGCCGCCCAGTGTGCCGTGCTTTGCCAAGGCGACGGCGAGCAATGCGTTCCGCACGGCGCCGCCCTCGCGCAAGGAGCGGCCGCCACTGCGGGCGCCTTCGAGATTGCCCGCCGCCAGGTTGACGCATTGCGCAATGGCGCTGTGGATCTGGTCTGCGTCGAGCCGCTGCAACTTGGCGGCGGCAACCGCCGCGCCAAAGATTGCGAATACCGGCCCCGCGTGAAAGCCGCGCGACATGACGGTCGGGATGAACTCGGCGGCCATGCGCTCCATGACCTCATAACCGGCGGCGACCGCGGTGAGGAACGCCTTGCCGGATGCGCCGGTGATCTCCGCTGCTGCGACAGCGGCCGGCAAGATCGCGATACCAGGGTGGGTCAGCATGCGGAAAGTGTCCCACTTGCCGCCCGCGAAAATCATCTCCGCGTTGACAAAGGCGGCCCCGGCTTTCGTCAGCTTGCTGCCGCTGCACAGCACGGTCGCAGCCCCGCCGCCGCCCGCCTCTTCCTCCTGCATCAGGGCAAGCGCCTGCCGGCTTGCTGGCATGTCGCGTCCGACCAATGCCGAGCTCAGCGCTTGTAGGGTAACCCCCTTGGCCCGGTCCACCACCGCTGGTGGCAGGTCTTCGAATTTGAGGTTGGCAACAAAGATTGCGAACTGACGGCTCAGCGACATCCTGGGTCCTTTCGCACGGGAGGGAGGGCTACCTACTTTAACCCATCGAACAAACACGTTGACATAGCCTTCCATGAACCACTCCCAAACCCTGCCGCATAGCTCCCATTGGGGCGCCTTCTCGGTGCTGCTTCGCGACGGGCGCGTCCAGGTCGTGCCTCATCCGCGTGACCCTGATCCCTCACCGCTGCTCGGCAATATTCCCGCCTCGGTGTCGCACCGAGCGCGGATCGCCGAACCGATGATCCGGCGCGGCTGGCTCGAGCGTGGGCCGGGTGCTGATAGACAACGGGGACGCGACAGGTTTGTACCCGTCTCCTGGTCGCGCGCGCTCGATCTCGTCGCCGATGAATTGCGCCGCGTCTACGCGGGATATGGCCCGCGCGCCATCTTTGGCGGGTCCTATGGCTGGGCGAGCGCCGGGCGCTTCCACGACGCGCCACGCCAGCTTCATCGCTTCTTGAACATGGCCGGCGGCTATGTCCGCTCGGTCAACAGCTACAGTTCGGGCGCCGCGACGGTGATCCTGCCGCATGTCATCGGCCAGCAGGACGCCGTGGCCGGCAATAATGTCAGCTGGGACGAGCTGGTCGCGCACAGCGCTCTCGTATTCGCTTTCGGCGGCATGGCGCTGAAGAACAACGATGTCGGCGGCGGCGGGACCGGTGAGCACATCGCGCTCGCCCGGCTGCGCGCCGCTCGGCGGCAAGGCGCGGAATTCCACCTGATCGGCCCGCTGCGCGACGATCTGCCGGCCGAAATCGAGGCGGTCTGGCACCCGATCCGTCCGGGCACCGATGTCGCGCTAATGCTTGGGATCGCACACACCCTGGTGGCCGAGGAGCGGCACGACCGCCCCTTTCTCGACCGGTTCTGCTCCGGCTACGAGATTTTCGAAGCCTATCTCCTCGGCCACAGCGACGGCCAGCCAAAGGATGCCGGCTGGGCGTCGGCGATCTGCGGCTTGCCCGCCGACGAGATCGCCGGGCTCGCGCGCCGCGCCGCGGGCCGGCGCACTCTGGTTACCTGCTCCCAGTCATTGCAGCGCGCCGAGCATGGCGAACAACCCGTCTGGATGGGCGTCGTGCTGGCCGCACTGCTCGGCCAAGTCGGCCTCCCGGGCGGCGGCTTTGCCTATGCGCTGGGATCGACCTCGAATACCGGAAAGCCGCCGCTGGCTGTGCCGCTGCCGACATTGCCACTGGGCCAGAACAGTATCTCCGATTTCATCCCGGTCGCGCGCATTGCCGACATGCTGCTGCATCCCGGGGAGCCATACGACTATAACGGCCGGCGGCTTGATTACCCCGACGTAAGGCTCGTGTATTGGGCCGGCGGCAATCCGTTTCACCACCACCAGGATTTGAACCGGCTGCGTGAAGCCTTTGCACGTCCGGACACCGTCATCCTGCATGATTCGGCATGGACCGCGAGCGCTCGTCACGCCGATATAGTGCTGCCTGCAACTATTACATTGGAGCGCGAGGATATTGGAGGCTCCGCTGGCGATCCGCTGCTGGTGGCGATGCATCGAGCGGTGCCGGCCTATGGACAGGCTCGCGACGACTACGACATCTTTTCGCAACTGGCCCAGCGCCTTGGCATTAGCGAGCGCTTTACCGAAGGCCGCTCGGCAAGGCAGTGGCTGAGCCATCTCTATGAGCCGACCCGCGATGCCCTATTGGCGCGCGGCGCCGACGCGCCCGATTTCGACCGGTTCTGGGAAGAAGGCGAGCTGGTTTTGCCGACGTTGCCCTGGGATGGCGGGATCCTCCGCGCCTTTCGCCGCGACCCCAAAGGCGCGCCTTTGCCGACACCGAGCGGCAAGCTGGAGATTGCATCTCCGACGATTGCAGAGTTCGGCTACCCCGACTGTCCGGGACACCCCGCCTGGCTGCCTCTCAGCGAGGGCGCCGGCTCACCGTTGGCAACACGCTTCCCACTCCAGCTCATCGCGAACCAGCCAGCGACTCGGTTGCACAGCCAGTTGGATTTCGGCGCCACCAGCTTGGCCTCAAAGATCAAAGGCCGCGAGCCGATTCGTATCCATCCCCGGGACGCAGCAGTGCGAGGTATCGGCGACGGTGACGTCGTGCGGCTCTTCAACGATCGCGGAGCGTGCCTCGCAGCAGCGGTGCTGAGCGAGACGTTGCGCCCGGGTGTTGTCCAGCTCTCGACCGGCGCCTGGTACGATCCCGAATACCCGGACGGCGACAAACCGATGTGCGTGCATGGCAACCCCAATGTGCTGACCTGCGACGCCGGTACATCGAACCTTGCTCAGGGTTGTACCGGTCAGCTCACCCTGGTGGAGATCGAGCGTTTCGATGCCGCCCTGCCGCCGGTGAAGGCGTTCGATCCGCCTCCTTTAGCGACTCAATGATGCGCGCGGCGGAATGCCGCGATCTGGGTGGTGGGCGATCGATTTGCGCGCCCGGGCCGCTCGCCCAAACGCTCTCCGTAGCTGGGAATCCAATCACTTAAGCGACGGATCGGACGCCTCGAGCGTACCAAATTTGTCCCTTGATGTTGCCCTTTTTGGTCGGAACCGTGGCGGATGCGGGCCGTTGGCTCTGGTCGGCGGTGCCGACCTGCCGATTTGGGAGATGCCGTTGTGTAGCGTACAGGACCCGACTTCCCCACCATGCATCGTGTGTGGCTCGCCAAATATCGTCCCGATATTTGAAATACCGGCCCTCCCTGCCGACACAATTCGGCTGTGGTCCTCGCGGGCCGCCGCGTGCTCGGCTCCCAAAGCGCCGATGGGCCTAACTTATTGCGAGAATTGCGGGCATCTCTTCAATCGCTGTTACGATGACAATCTCGTCGATTACGAGGCAGATTACGAGAACTCTCAGATGTTTTCTCCTCGATTTCGCCGATATGCCGAAGAATTGTCTGATCGACTGATCGCGACTTATAACCTACGGCAAAAGGACATTGTGGAAATCGGCGGGGGAAGAGGCGACTTCCTGCGCATCATATGCGATCGTGGATACAATAACGGGGTCAGTTTCGGTCCGAGTTATCGCCCCGCAGCCGGCGACGATGTCCCAGGAAATGTTCGCTTTGTCACGGATTACTACACCGCGAAATACGCGGCTGTGCCGGCAAATCTGATTGTCTGCCGCCACGTGCTCGAGCACTTTTGGGAGCCCCGCCCCCTTATCGACACGGTTCGCCAGGCGGTCGGAGATCGAAAGGATCTGGTCGTCTATTTTGAAGTGCCAAACGGAGAATTCATTTTACGTAAACAAATATTTTGGGAATTGATTTACCAGCATCCCTCCTACTTCACACAAAGCTCCCTCGCCAAGCTGTTCACTATGTGCGGGTTTGAGGTGCGTGACATTCAGGAGAGTTTTGGCAGCCAATTCCTCGCGATAGAGGCGTTCGCACCAGCACACGGCGCCATCCTCGACCGAGATTCGTTCTGTGAAAACAAGTCGAACACAGCTGCCCTGGGCCGGGCGTTGAGCGCTGCGTTCAGCGAAAAAGTGGCGAGCTGGCGAGATCGCCTCGAACGACTGCACAACAAAGGACAGCGCATTGTAGCATGGGGCGCGGGTGCGAAAGCGGTCACCTTTTTGAACGTCGTCGATCCGGTCGGCTCCCTCATCTCTCATGTCGTCGACATCAACCCTCGTAAGACAGGTCGCTTTGTACCTGGTTCTGGCCAGGAAATCGTTGAACCGAACAGCTTGAAGGAATTGCATCCTGACGTGATTATTCTGATGAATGAGATATACCGGGATGAGATTGCTTCACATATTGCGGGGCTTGGCCTCAATCCCGAATTTTTGGTTGCTTAAGCGGACGCGGTGCCGAGGAGCGAGTTTTTCAGGCTACCGAAGATCCGGTAGCCGTCAGGCTGTGTGGTAGTTCCGCACGACACCTTCGGCTGGTATAAGGGCGGCTCCCAAAGAAGCGAGACCTGCACATGCTGCTGCTCCCCGGTAACCGCGACAGGCCTGCAGCATGACCAGCGACCGGAGCGATTTCAAATCGCTGCTGGCGCACGTCGCGCAAGGCCACAGCCTAAGCGAAAGCGAGGCGGAAGCCGCGTTTGACATCATCATGAGCGGCAACGCCACGCCTTCACAGATGGGTGCCTTCTTGATGGCCCTGAGAGTGCGCGGCGAGACCGTCGACGAGATCACCGGCGCGGCTCGGATCATGCGGGCAAAGGCGGTCCAGGTCGAGGCGCCGCCGGGTACGATCGACACTTGCGGCACCGGCGGGGATTCCTCGGGCAGCTTCAACATCTCGACCGCCAGCGCGCTGGTGGTGGCCGGGTGCGGGGTTCCGGTCGCCAAGCACGGCAATCGTGCGCTCTCCTCGAAATCGGGCTCGGCCGATGTATTGGCGGCGCTCGGGGTTAATATCGACGCTGATTTCGCGATCGTGCGGCAATGCCTATGGGAGATCGGCATCGGCTTTCTGATGGCGCCAAGGCATCACAGCGCCACCCGCCATGTCGCACCGACTCGGGTCGAACTCGGCACACGGACGATCTTCAATCTGCTGGGACCCTTGTCGAGCCCGGCAAAGGCGCCCCGGCAGCTCGTTGGCGTGTTCGCCCCGGAATGGGTCCGGCCGATGGCCGAGGTGCTCGGACGTCTTGGCGCGGAACGCGCCTGGGTCGTGCATGGAGCGGGCCTCGATGAGCTGACGATTACCGGCATCACGACGGTGGCCGCGCTCAGCAATGGCAAGGTCGAGACCTTCGAGGTCGCTCCCGAGGATTTCGGGCTGCCGCGGGCGCAGCTGGAAGACATCAGAGGTGGGGAGCCGCAGCACAATGCCCGGCTGATGAGGGATCTGCTCGCCGGCGCCGGCGGACCGTTGCGCGACGTGGTGTTGTTGAACAGTGGCGCCGCCTTGCTCGTCGCCGGCCGGGCGACGACGATGGAAGCCGGAATCGAGCTGGCCGCCAAATCGCTCGATTCCGGCGTAGCACTCGGTGTGCTGGAGGAGCTCGTTGCACGGACCAATGCGCCGGCCCGCGTGGAGGCAGTCGCCGAATGAGGGGCGTACTTGCCGAGATCTGTGCCGAGAAGCGCGTCCATGTGGCGCGAAGGAAGGCGGCGGTCTCCGAGGCCGGGCTGCTCGCCGGGCTCCAAGAGGCGCCGCCACTGCGGCCGTGTGCGGCCGCGCTGGAGAGGCATCTCACCGAGGGACGCTATGGGCTAATCGCCGAGATCAAGAAGGCCTCGCCGAGCGCCGGCCTGATCCGCGCTGATTTCGACCCTTACACCCTCGCCCGTGCCTATGAGGAGGGCGGGGCAAGTTGCATCTCGGTGCTGACCGACACGCCCTATTTTCAGGGCAGCGACGACGACTTGGCTTTAGCCCGCCGGGCGGTACAGCTGCCGGTCCTACGCAAGGATTTCATCCTCGACCCTTACCAGGTCATCGAAAGCCGATGCATCGGCGCCGATTGCATCTTGCTGATCATGGCGGCGCTGTCGGACGCAGCAGCGAGCGAGCTCGCCGCAACCGCCGCGGAGCTCGGTCTCGATGTCCTCGCCGAAGTCCACGACGGCGCTGAGCTGGACCGCGCTCTTCGGCTCGAAGTGCGGATGATCGGCATCAACAACCGTAACCTGAAGAGCCTTGAGACTGATCTCCGTATTGCTGAAACCTTGGCTCCGCAGGTTCCCCGGGACCGCCTCGTCGTTGCCGAAAGCGGCATACGGAGCCCTGCGGATCTCGAACGCCTAGCCGTTGCCGGCGCCCGCTGCTTCCTGGTCGGCGAAAGCTTGATGCGCGAGCCGGACGTGACAGCGGCGACCCGCCATCTGTTGCGTCTTCCTCCAGCCTCCGGCTTCACGCACCTCGACTCGGAGGGGCACGCGCGGATGGTCGACATCTCGGACAAAGAGGAGACCGACCGTGTGGCGATCGCCGGCGCCCGTGTCGTGATGCGACCGCAGACGCTGGAACGGATCCGCGCCGGAGACGTCGCCAAGGGCGATGTGCTCGCGGTCGCCCGGCTCGCCGGTATCATGGCGGCAAAGCGCACTGCAGAATTGATCCCGCTATGCCACCCGCTTGCGCTCACTTCGGTCAATGTCGATCTCGCTTGCGCCGAAGAGAGTTCGTCTGTCGAAGTTACGGCGACCTGCAAATTACGCGGCCGCACCGGGGTCGAGATGGAAGCGCTGACGGCGGCGAGCGTTGCCGCGCTGACGGTTTACGACATGTGCAAAGCTGTCGACCGTGGAATGGTCGTCACCGATTTGCGTCTGTTACGCAAATCGGGCGGCAAGTCCGGAGATTGGGAGGCAGAACCGTGATTTCCGTCGAAGAGGCACTGGCGCGTCTGCTGGCGCCACTCCAAAAACTGCCACACGAGCAGATCTCGATCGTCGACGGGCTCGGGCGCGTTCTCGCCGAGGACATGGCCGCCCGCCGCACGCAGCCACCGTTTGCAGTCTCGGCTATGGACGGGTATGCCGTCCGCGCGGAGGATCTGGTGACGGTGCCGGTCGCGCTGCACATCGTCGCCGAGGTGCCGGCGGGAGCTGGGTTTGGTGGTCGCGTTGGTCCCCGCGAAGCCGCTCGCATCTTTACCGGCGCGCCGTTGCCGGCGGGCACTGACACAATCGTCATTCAGGAGGACACTGAGCGCCAAGGAAACGAGGTCCGTGTGCTCGAAAGCGCATCACGAGGCCGTTATGTCCGCCGCGAAGGCCTCGATTTCGGTGAAGGCGAGGTGTTGCTGCGGGCGGGACAGCGGCTCACCGCACGCGACATCGGCCTACTTGCAGCGATGAACCGGCCATGGCTGTTGGTGCACCGCCGACCGCGAATTGGTATCCTATCCACCGGGGACGAGATCGTTATGCCCGGCGATCCGATCGGGCCGCATCAGATCGTCAGCTCGAATAGCCTCGCGCTTACTGCCTTTGTCGCAGCTTGTGGCGGAGTATCGGTATCGGTCGGCAATGTGCAGGACGATCCGGAGGCGTTGCGCCGGATCGCCGCTGCAACGCAAGGCGTCGATCTCTTAGTGACGACTGGCGGGGCTTCGGTCGGTGAACACGATTTGGTGCGTGACGCCCTTGCCGCGGATGGGTTGGAACTCGATTTCTGGCAGATCGCAATGCGGCCGGGAAAGCCATTGATCGTCGGCCGCTATCGGGGAACGCCGATGGTGGGGCTGCCGGGTAATCCGGTTTCGACCCTGGTCTGCGCGCTCCTCTTCCTCGGGCCCGCGCTCACTCGATTGAGCGGCGTCACTCCTTCGGAGGAACCACCGCCCACAGCACGGCTCGGAGCGGCGGTTCCCAAGAACGACCGGAGACAGGATTATCTGCGCTCGCGGCTGGCGCGTGCGGCCGATGGCGCGCTCGAGGTGTTTCCCTTCGAAGTCCAGGACAGCTCGATGATGCGCCTCTTGGCGGCGGCGGACTGCCTGGTTGTCCGGCCGCCAGAAGCACCTGCGCTCGCGGCCGGCGCGACAGTGCCGATCGTTCCCTTTCCGGCAGGGATGTTGCCGATCTGAACGGAAGTTCCTCCGACCTCGTCGACAGTCAATACCATTGCCCCGTTTTTGAGCACCCGTACCAACAACTCTGGGCGCGATAGCGGACCGTCTGCTTGGGTACACGTGTTCAAAATCGCAGTCTCATCGGGACTGCGAACTGAGTCGGGACCGTAACCGCCGCACTCCATTTTTGTGCGCTTGACGGAACGCGTGAACCAAAGTAGAACACCACGCTGATGTTTAGGATTCGTTCCTCAGCGCGGAAGGGGGTCCCATGCTGACGAGGAAGCAGCGCGAGCTATTGCTGTTTATAAACCAGCGGCTCACCGCGACCGGAGTCTCACCGTCCTTCGACGAGATGAAGGACGCCCTCGATCTGAAATCAAAATCCGGAATTCATCGCCTCGTGAGCGGGCTCGAAGAGCGGGGCTTCATCAGGCGGCTGCCGCACCGGGCACGTGCATTGGAAGTCGTCAAACTGCCCGAAGAGAGCGCCGCCCCACCGGCCGAGCGCAGCCGTTTTTCGCCCACGGTGATTCGGGGTGATTTCCGGGGCTCGCTGCCGGGCACGCCGGTTGCCCAAGATGTCGAGGCGGTCGATCTCCCGCTTTATGGCCGGATCGCCGCCGGCACACCGATCGAGGCCTTGCGTGACCAGAGCACGACGGTCGGCGTGCCGGCGAGCCTGCTCGGCCGTAGCGGCGAGCATTACGCGCTCGAAGTGGCCGGTGACAGCATGATCGAAGCCGGGATCCTCGATGGCGACACGGTGATTATCCAGCGTTGCGACACCGCGGATAACGGTAGCGTTGTTGTCGCTTTGGTGGATAACGAGGAGGTCACATTGAAGCGGCTACGCCGCCGCGGCGCCTCGATCGCACTCGAGCCGGCGAACAAGGCATATGAAACTCGCATCTTCGGCCCGGACCGCGTCAAAGTGCAGGGCCGTCTCGTGGGATTGCTGCGCCGCTTCTAATTTGGTCGCCGAGCAACAGGCGGCGAAGCGGGATTTGCCGATACCCTTGTAACCCAGCCGCGCTCCGGCTCTAATTCTGCCGAGGCACGGGAGGAAGCAATGCAGGGGTTGATGTCGGGGCGGCAGCTCCTCGTCTCTGCGATCATCAGGCATGCGGCCACCTATCATCGCGACACTGAGATCGTCTCGCGAACGGTTGAAGGCCCGATCCATCGCTACACTTACGGTGAGGCCGAACGCCGCTCCCGGCGGCTCGCCCAAGGATTATTGAGGCTGGGGATCAAACCAGGTGACCGCGTCGGCACGCTTGCGTGGAATACCTTCCGCCACTTCGAGCTCTATTACGGCATCTCGGGCATTGGCGCGGTTTGTCATACGATCAATCCCAGGCTGTTCGATGATCAGATCATTTACATCGTAAATCATGCCGCGGACCGGCTTCTGTTTGTCGATGCGAGCTTTGTCCCGCTGATCGAGCGGCTGGCACCACATTTGCCGGCGCAGTGTCGAATCGTGCTGCTGACCGAGGAAGATGTCGAGCCCTCTGGCAAGCTCCCGAAACTAAACTGTTATGAGCGGCTGATCGCAGACGAGGATGAGGATTTCGAGTGGCCCGAGTTCGACGAGAGGACCGCCGCCGCGCTATGCTACACCTCGGGAACTACCGGCAAGCCAAAGGGCGCGCTGTACAGCCATCGCTCAACGGTGCTGCATGCCCTCGGGGTCTCCCTGCCCGATGCGATCGCGTTTTCCGCCCGCGACACAGTGTGCCCGGTTGTGCCGCTGTTTCATGCCAACGGTTGGGGTACCGCTTATGCGGCGCCGATGAACGGGGCAAAGCTGGTCCTGCCCGGAGCGCGGCTCGACGGCCCGAGCCTCTGCGCGCTATTCGAGGCGGAGGGGGTGACCATGAGCCTCGGGGTGCCCACGGTCTGGCTTGGCTTTGAGGCTCACCTCTCTGCTACGGGGGCGGGTTGCCCTACTTTACGTCGCTTGATTTGTGGTGGATCGGCGGTGCCGCCGTCGCTGATCGAAGCCCTCGAACGCCGCGGGATTGTGATGTTGCACGCCTGGGGAATGACCGAGATGAGCCCGCTCGGCACGACCGCCGCGCTAAAAGGCAAGCATCTGGGCCTAGACGATGCCGAGCGGATGGCCGTCAAATCGAAGCAAGGCCGACCGGTGTTCGGCGTCGAGATGAAAGTCGTCGACGATATGGGGCGGGCCCAGCCGCATGACGGTAAATCGATGGGTGAGTTGCTGGTCCGGGGCCCGTGGATCATCAGCGGCTATTTCGAGGATGCCGAGGCAAGCGCCGCGGCGATCGAGAGGGACGGCTGGTTTCACACCGGCGACGTGGCGACGATCGACCCCGACGGTTACATGCAGATCATGGATCGGCGAAAGGACGTCATCAAATCGGGCGGGGAATGGATCAGCTCGATCGACCTCGAAAACGCTGCGATCGCGCATCCCGACGTCGCCCAAGCTGCGGTGGTCGCGGTCCCTCACTCGCGCTGGGCCGAGCGGCCATTGCTGGTTGTGACGCCGCGGCCGCAGTGCCTTCCGAAACGCGATGATCTCATCGCATTTCTTGCGGAGCGCTTCCCGCGCTGGATGCTGCCCGATGACGTGGTCGTGCTTGATGAGCTGCCCCACACCGCGACCGGCAAGGTGATGAAGACCCGTCTGCGCGAGATGTTTCAAGACCACAAGCTGCCCAAGCGTTGATATCGCCAGCAACTCTCCCCATCCTCGGGGAATGAAGAATTGCTGGAGCGGCACCGTGCGTTCTTCGAGACGGTCGTTGCGCGGCCTCCTCAGAATGAGAGGTTTCCTCTTTGCCATCGACAAAGTCCCTCATGCTGAGGAGCGCCGTAGGGCGTGTCTTGAAGCACGCCCGACGCTGATCCAAAAATGAGCATCGTTGTCCGTTTTGCCCCCTCACCGACCGGGTTTCTGCACATCGGCGGCGCCCGCACGGCGCTGTTCAATTGGCTGTTCGCGCGGCATCACGGCGGCAAGTTCCTCTTGCGAATCGAGGACACCGATCGCATGCGGTCGACACCGGAAGCAGTCGCCGCAATCATCGACGGCCTCGAGTGGCTCGGCCTCTCGTGGGATGCAGAGATCGTCCATCAATCCGCGCGCGCCGCCCGCCACGCCGAAGTCGCACGGCGGCTGCTCGCAGCAGGCCGCGCATACTATTGCTACTGCACGCCGGCCGAGCTCGAGGCAATGCGGGAGAAGGCGCGGGCCGAAAAGCGCTCGGTCCGCTATGACGGGACCTGGCGCGACCGCGACACGTCCGAGGCTCCGCCCGGCGTGCCGCCGGCGATCCGGCTGAAGGCGCCGCAGCAGGGTTCCACGACGATCCGCGACCACGTTCAAGGCGAGGTTACCGTCGCCAATAGCGAGCTCGACGATCTGATCATCCTGCGGGCGGACGGCACCCCGACATACAACTTCTCAGTCGTCGTCGACGACCACGACATGGGCATTACTCATGTGATCCGGGGGGACGAACACCTCAACAATGCCTTTCGGCAAAAGCAGATCTATGACGCATTGGGTTGGCCGCTTCCCGAATTCGCACATGTACCCCTGATTCACGGTCCCGATGGGGCAAAGCTATCAAAACGGCACGGCGCGCTCGGCGCGGATGCGTATCGCGATCTCGGCTACCTCCCGGAGGCATTGCGTAATTACCTGCTGCGGCTCGGCTGGAGCCACGGTGACGACGAGATCATTTCGAGCGAGCAGGCGATCGAGTGGTTCGATATCGACACCGTCGGCCGTGCTCCGGCGCGCTTTGATTTTGCGAAACTCGATAATCTTAACGGCCATTATATCCGTGCCGCCGACGATGGTCGTCTGGTCGCGCTTATCGGGGAAGCCCTCGAAAAGGTGCTGCGTCGGCCATTGTCCGAGACCGAGCGCGACCGTCTCCTCAAGGCCATGCCAGAGCTGAAGCTGCGTCCGAAGACGTTGGTCGAGCTCGCTGGAAACGCCCGTTTCCTGGTGGCGCCGCGGCCAATCCAGCCCGACGACAAGGCCGCAAAGCTACTCACCCCTGACGCACGCCGACTGCTGGCCGAATTGCTGACGCGACTCGAACGCGCCGAATGGCGGCCGGAGCGGCTCGAAGAAGAAATCCGTTCTTTTGCCGATGAGCGAGGAATAAAGCTCGGGTCGGTGGCGCAGCCTCTGCGGGCCGCGCTGACCGGGTCGATCGCTTCTCCCGGTATCTTCCTCGTAATGGAGATCGTGGGACGACAGGAGGCATTGGGGCGGATTGCCGACGCCGCCGGCGGCGCGACGACCACCGTCAGCCCTTGACGCTCGCGTTTGCTAATCGCACACAACGGGCCTATTTTTCTGCCGAATCCGGCAACCGCCAGCAGGCTCAGCGACAGAGGTGGATCGATGGACGGCAATAACATGACGACCGGGACAATGACGCTCACCGACAACGAGACCGGGAAATCGGTAGAACTTCCGGTGCTCGGGGGAACGATCGGTCCGCGGGTCATCGATATCCGCAAACTGTACGCCCAGACCGGGCATTTCACCTACGACCCGGGGTTTATGGCGACGGCGGCGTGCCGCTCCAGCATCACCTATATCGACGGTGACGAAGGGGTGCTGATGTATCGCGGCTATCCCATCCAGGAGCTGGCCGACAAAAGTGACTTTATGGAAGTCTCTTACCTCTTGCTCTACGGGGAATTACCGACCGCAAAAGAGAAAGCGAAGTTTATCTACGACATCACCCATCACACGATGGTGCATGAGCAACTTACGACCTTCTTTCGCGGCTTCCGCCGTGACGCGCACCCGATGGCGGTGTTGTGCGGTGTCGTTGGCGCTCTCTCGGCCTTTTATCACGATTCGACCGACATTCATGACCCGTATCAGCGGATGGTCGCATCCTACCGCCTTATCGCCAAGATGCCGACGATTGCTGCGATGGCGTTCAAATATTCGCTCGGTCAGCCTTTTATCTATCCGAACAACTCGCTGAGCTACGCCGAGAACTTCCTCCACATGGCCTGGGCAGTACCGTGCGAGGAATACAAGGTAAACCCGATTCTCGCCAAGGCAATGGATCGTATCTTTATCTTGCACGCCGACCACGAGCAGAATGCCTCGACGGCAACGGTACGCAACGCCGGATCGAGCGGTGCCAACCCCTTTGCCTGTATCGCAGCTGGGATTGCCTCGCTTTGGGGTCCAGCGCATGGCGGGGCGAACGAAGCCGTCCTCAAAATGCTGGCGAGAATCGGCGACAAATCGAAAATCAAGGAGTTTCTCGACCACGTCAAAGACAAGAACGACCACGAATTACTGTTTGGTTTTGGTCATCGCGTCTACAAAAACTATGATCCCCGCGCTCACGTTTTGCGCGAAAGCTGCCACGAAGTGCTCGATGTGCTTGGTATCAAGGATGAGCCGTTGCTCGATCTGGCGATGGAGCTGGAGAACATCGCCCTCAACGATGAATACTTCATAAAGCGCAAGCTTTA
>Ga0070698_100005617_pt1 | contig 13715 bp, 13 predicted proteins | sample KBSK1502metaG_FD_65477 | JGI IMG/M metagenome (GOLD analysis project Ga0070698, IMG submission 65477) | Corn, switchgrass and miscanthus rhizosphere microbial communities from Kellogg Biological Station, Michigan, USA - KBS K1-50-2 metaG | ecosystem: Host-associated > Plants > Roots >... | reverse complement strand
CGCTGCGCGTCGCGCCCGCGGGAAACCAGGCCGGCGCGTTCCAGGACTTTCAGGTGCTTGGAGATCGCGGGTTGACTCATGGCGAACGGCCGCGCCAGCTCGGTCACCGACGCCTCCCCCACCGCCAGCCGGGCGAGGATCGCCCGCCGGGTGGGGTCCGCGAGGGCCGCGAACGTCGCGTCGAGACGATCGGGGGCCAGCAGCCCGGGAGCGACAGCTTGCATAACTTGGTGGTTATATAACGAAGGGCAGATCGGCCGTCAAGCGCCGCCATGCGGAGGGATGCATGCGAGCGGTGCGGTTGCTCGCGACCAGCCACGACCAGATTCACCGCGCGTGCACGTTCGCCAACACTGGAAACCGATGCTCTATTGAACCCGTACGCCCGGGCTGGCAATTTGAAGTCTCACGAGGTGAGGGACGAGAGGCGGTTTAGGGCATGGCAGAGAAGGGCAAGGGACGGTCGCTGAAAGACCGGTTGGTGGACCTGGGCGTGCTGGTGGAAAAGGACGAATCCCAGGGTGACGCTCCAGGATCCGTCGCAGCGCCGGGGCTCGGCGCGGCGCCTAACATGGGCTCGGCGGCGGGAGGCGTCGATCGGGATCTACTGAAACAGCTTCTCACCGCGGCCACGCGGGAGACGAACGATTATACCGAGTTCATGCTCTCCGCCGATGCGATGTCGGGAGTCATTCCCGACGAAGCCACCCGCCTGCGGGCGGCCTTCGTGGCGTCGAAACCGCACGGTCTCACGCTCGATAGGATCCTGGCGGGCCTCGCCCGCAGCAAACAGGTCCTGGACGCCAAGCGAGCCGACTTCGAGCGGGTGCTGTCGCAGAAGGTCGACGCGCTCGTCACGTCGAAGCAGAAGCAAGCCGACGAAAACCGAAAGACTGTCGATTCGAAGCGGCAACAGCTGTCGCAGCTTCAGGCGGACATCACGGCGCTCGAGCAGACGGCGGCCCAGCTGAAGGCGGACATCGGTTCCGGCCAGAGTCAGATCGAGGCCGCCAAGGCGAACTTCCTCGCGGCCTACAATGCCGCGATCACGGTACTCTCTTCGAACGAAGACAAGCTCAAGACCCAACTCAAGGGGGCGTAAGACGAACATGACAGACGTGACCCCTCTTCCGTCGCAGGTAAAGACCTTCTGGCAGCGTCCCGAAGGCACGTTCGCCAAGGTTGCCAGCGTGGTCGTCGGAGGCTTCCTGGTGTTCAAGTACGGCCTCTCCGTTCTCACGTTCTTCAATAACCTCATCTGGACGACGGTGAATATCGTCATCGGTGGCGCAATTCTCGCCGCCGTCGTTTATGTGATTTGGGACGGCCGTCTCCTCCGAGCCGCGAGCTACATTTACAAGAGCTTCATGCGATGGATCTTCAATTGGATCACGTCGAACGATCCCATCGGTGTGATGAAGACGGCACTCGAGAAGATGGGGAAGATCCTTTCCCAGACTGAGGGTCAGATGGGTACCGTGCGGGGCGTGATGGTGCAGCTTCGTACTGCCATTGCCAATTCAGAACGCAACCGCACGACCGCGTTGAAGCTCGCGGATCAGGCCGGCAAGGAGAATAATCCGCTGCAGGTCCGCGTGAAGAGCAAGACCGCGAGTATCTACGGCAGGTCGACGATGACGTACCAAGAGTTGCTCACCAAGCTCGAAGTGATGTACCGCGTGCTGAACAAGTACCATGACATTGCGAAATCCAACATCGAAGTAATGACGGTCGAGCTGCAAGAGAGCACCATGCGCCACAGCGCGGCACGGGCCGTGGGCGGCGCCATGAGGGGCTTCTGGTCCATCATGTCGACCGGCCAGGACAAGGAAATGTACGACCTCGCGAAGGAACACATTGCCGAGGAATGGGACAACACGGTCGGCGAGATGGAGAACTTCGTTGCCATTTCAAAGGACGTCGTCAGTTCCTTCGACCTGGACCAAGGCGTCCTCGAGGAGGATGGCTTGAAGCAGCTCTCAGAGTGGGAGCAGAAAGCCGATTCGCTGGTCTTGGGGGCGGAGAAGCCGGCGCTCATTGCCGCTGCCAACGACCCGGCGAACGTGCTTCACCTCCCCGGCAGCGAGGATTACGAACAGCTCTTCAAGGATCGGTAGTCGTGGGCACCGGGTCTTGAACTACAACCGAGACGGAGGATAACCGCATGGCCGTTCAGCTCTCTTCCCGCTTCAAGCGGCTGGTCCTCCTGCTGGTAGTGGTGGGAGGTGGTTACTACGCCCTCCGCTACGCTTCGAGCCACGGCATGATCCCCCAGGGGAAGCAGAGCGGCGGTGTCCGCACGACTTCGGCTCGCTCGGGGAAGGTCTCGAACGCTTCCAGCGAGCCCATTACGGTCTGCGTGGTCACGTGGCCTGGCTATGCCGGCGGCGAGTACTTCAACGGCGGCTTCGTGGCCTCAACCGACTCGCGTTACTACCGGGACTACGGCATCAAGGTCGCGTTCAAGGTGATCGAGCAGTTCGTCCCGTCCCGTGAGGCGTGGAAGGCCGACAAATGCCAGGTCATCTGGCAGACGGCCGATGCGTTCCCTACGGAGGTCGTGGGCTTGAAGGAGTACCAGCCGAAGATCGTGTTCCAGGCGGACTGGTCCCGCGGGGGCGACGTGGTCATTGCCAGTCACGGCATCACCTCCGTGAACGACTTGCGTGGTAAGACCGTGTCGGCGGCACTCGGGACTCCTTCCCATACCCTGCTGCTTCGCATGCTCGAGGCGGCGGGGATGACCATTCACGACATCCGATACAAGCCCACCGAGGATGCTCCCGGTTCGGCGCAGATGTTCAAGGCCGGTTCGGTCGATGCCGCAGTCGTGTGGTCGCCGGACGATCAAGACGTTCTGAAGAGCGTCCCCGGGTCTCACGTCCTCACCAGCTCGAAGACCATGTCGAACATGATCGCCGATGTCTTCTTCGTGAAACAGAGCTATCTCGACACACATCGAGACGAGCTTCGCGCCCTCGTCGAGGGCTGGCTCCGGGGCGCGGCCGAGATCAACACGGATCCGGCGGCTAAGGAGCAGGCCGTGCAGATTCTCGCCAATGGGTTGAATCAGCCACTGGACTTCATCCGTGCGGTGATCGACAATGCCCGCCTCGTCACGTACGGGGACAACGTGAATTTCTTCAACCTCAACGGTGATTACAGCGGGGTTACGGGCCAAGAGCTGTATGAGTCGACCGGCCGGCTATACCATCGGTCGGACGCGTCGCTCGCCCCCGCGGTCTTGCCCCCGTGGAGCAGTGTCGCCGATCTGGGCGTCATCCGGTCGATCCATCTGTCCGGGTCGGAGCAGGCGGCCGAGCCTGTGGCGACCTTCGCGAAGGCGACCGCCAGCGACGTGAGCGCTGCACCGCTCTCGATGAAGCACGTCACGATCACGTTTCCGACCGGCTCTGCCACGTTGGATGAGAATGTGAAGTACATCATCGATACCGAGTTCGCTCCCACGGCGAAGACGGCGGGCAACGCGCGGATCCGCATCGAAGGCAACACCGACAACGTCGGCTCGCCCGACATGAATCAGGCGCTGTCCGAGCGCCGAGCCCAGGCAGTGGTCGACTACCTGGTGTCCAGGTACGGCTTCGACAGCCACCGGTTCATCGTGGTGGGCAACGGTCCTCGCAAGCCGGTCGCCTCGAACGACACGGAAAGCGGGCGGGCACGGAATCGACGTACCGATTTCGAACTCTTGAACAACTAGCGGACGGCTCCGGGTATTTGGAGCGCACTCACCATGCCCGATCGGGGAGCATGGTCCCGTCGAGCTGCGCGCTCCGACGACCCACGTATCCTTGATTCCACTCTCGAGTTTCACGCTCGTACGTAGAAAGGACAACGGGTATGACGGGCCTCTTCAGGCTGCGAGGCACGCTCGATGAAAAAACGAAAGTGGGCATCGAGATAGCGGGCGTAGTCGCCACGCTCGTTGTCTGGACGGCGCTCGTCGCCTGGAAGCTCGTTCCCGCCACGATTCTGCCGATGCCGTGGAAAGTCCTGACGTCGCTGAAGGAACTTCACTACCAAGATGCGCTCATCGTGAACGCGCTGTATTCGATCAAGATCAACGTTTTGGGATATCTGGAGGCGGTCGGCCTCGCGCTGCCTCTGGGCATGGCGATAGGCCTCTTACCCGTCTTCCGGGCGCTGTCGGAGCGGCTCATCAGCGCGGCGCGCTATCTGCCACTGACGGCGACGATCGGCATTTTCATTGCGCTGTTCGGCATTGAGACAAAAATGAAAGTCGAGTTCTTGGCCTTCGGTATCTTCGTCTACTTGCTTCCGGTCGTGGTGGAACGGGTAGACGAGGTTCAGGAGGTATACGTCCAGACCGCCCGAACCTTGGGCGCCAGTTCGTGGCAGACGGTGAAGAGCGTGTTCATTCCGGACGTCGTCTCGAGAGTGTTCGACGACATCCGGGTGTTGATCGCGCTTTCGTGGACGTACATCGTTTTCACGGAAGTCATCAACGCCTCCGACGGTGGGATCGGCGCGCTCGCCTACATCGCGGCCCGTCAGAGTCGGCCTGACAAGGTCTATGCGGTCCTGCTCACCATCATTCTGATCGGCTTCCTGCAAGACAAAGTGTTCCTGTACTTGGGCAAGTTGTTGTTCCCGTTCAAGTACGTGGAAGGAGGGAGCAATGCCCGCAGCGCCGCCTAAGGCCCTTCTTCCACAGGTCATCGAGCTTCGCGGCATCAGGCAGACATATGACGGGGGGAAGACGTTCCTGTTCAACAACCTGAATCTGCTTCTGGAAGACAAACCCGGTCAGGGACAGTTTGTCGTGATTCTTGGCGTTTCTGGATGCGGGAAGTCAACCTTGCTCCGCTACATTTCCGGGCTCCAGACGCCGACGTCGGGCGAGGTGCTCATCGACGGCAAGCCGAAAACGGACAGCATGGTGATCAGCATGGTATTCCAGCAGTACTCGTCGTTCCCGTGGCTGTCCGTTCTGGACAACGTCCTGCTGCCGCTGAGGTTCAGAGGCGTGCCCAGGAGCGAAGGCAAGGAACAGGCGATGGCGATGATCAAGGCGGTCGGGTTGGACGGTCACGAGCATAAGTATGCGCAGTCTCCGATTCTCTCGGGCGGCCAGCTCCAGCGAGTGGCGATTGCGAGAAGTCTCATCTCCAATCCGCAAATCATCCTGATGGACGAGCCCTTCGGGGCGCTCGATACGCTGACCCGTTTTCGGATGCAAACGATGCTGTACGGCCTTTGGGAGAAGCTCGAATCCACGATCGTGTTCGTGACTCACGACATTCAGGAAGCGGTGTTCTTGGGCGACGACATCTACATCATGAAGTCGGGCAGAGGTGCTCCCTCGGAGATAGCGAAGAGCATCCACGTCGACTTGCCGCTGCACCGCGACAGGTCTACCAAGCGCGAAGCGCATTTCATCCAACTGGTGGGCGAGGTCGAGGACGCAATCACCAGCCTCAACGTCTAGGTACCGTCGCCGGTCAGTCGGGCCGCTGCGGATGGCGGCGCAGGCCCGCCGTTGCCGCGTCGATGCGGCCGATGTACGCCCCCACCGCCTCACCCGGGGCGCGCCGGGGCACGACGAAGTGACGATCGTCGGGGCGCGAGCTCTTGAGATCGTCGACCATGAGGTCGCCCCCATGGGCCTCTACCGCCGCTTCGAACCGCTCCACCGCCGACAGCAGGTCCGCGAGGGCTTCGGGCTTGTCGACACCCGTCACGACGATGCCGCGGCTCCGCAGCCGGGCGGCGACGTCCGCGGCGGCCGTACGCTCCTCACGCTCTTCCTCCCTGTCCATGCCGATTCTCCTCCCCGCCTCAGTATTCCGCGAACATGTCGTCGGGATAGCAATACAGCCACCGCTCCCCCGGTTCCTCCGAGGTGACCACCGGATGCCGCGTGGCGCGTGCGTGTTTGGAGGCGTGCTGGTTGGGTGAGCTGTCGCAGCACAGCGTCGCGCCGCACTGCTGGCACGTGCGCAGATGGACCCACTGCGCGCCGATCTTCACGCACTCGGCGCACTCCCGGCGCTTCCCGTGTCGCACGGTGGTGATCGCCGTGAGGTGAGCGCAGCTATCCTTGGGCATCGAGACCTCGCTTACTCGTGCAGTACCTGGTCGGCGCGGGTGCCGGGCGTCAGTGTGAAGCTGGGCGTAGCCGCCGTCATCGCGGTAAGGTGCATTGGGCGTCAAGGCCTCGCCAGGGCCGCGGGCCGGGTATCTTGTTGCCAAGGTGAGCGTTCCACGCATGTCCGCTGCGGCGTCCCTGAAACGTCCTAACGGTTGAAAGCCCGGCTGCAAGACCCGAACCGAAAAGGGGCGAGCCCCGAGAGGAGTCACCATGAGCCAGTTCGTTTACCTGTACCGTAGCACCAACGAGGCCAGTCGCGCCGCCATGGGATCGCCGGAGCAATTGCAAAAGAGCATGCAGGCCTGGATGGCCTGGATGAAGCGGCTGGCCGACCAGGGCCACATCAAGGACCAGGGTCACCCGCTCGAGCGGACGGGGAAGCTGGTCAAGGGCACTCAGCGGACCATCACCGACGGCCCATATGCCGAGTCCAAGGACGTTATCGGGGGATATACGCTGATCGAGGCGAAGGATCTCGCCGAGGCCGCCGAGCTCTCGAAGGGCTGCCCGATCTTGGAAGGCGGCGGCGTGGTGGAAGTCCGACCCGTGCTGCAGACGGGCATGTGACGGAGCTGCACGAGCATCTGTTCCGGCGCGAAGCGGGGCGGTTGGTCGCCACGCTGACACGCATCTTCGGTGTCGAAAACCTGGCGTTGGCAGAAGACGTCGTACAGGACGCCTTCTGCCGCGCCTTGGAGGTGTGGCCGTTCCGCGGCGTGCCGGACAATCCGTCCGCATGGCTCATGGCCACGGCGAAGCACCGCGCGCTCGACGTGCTGCGGCGCGAGCGCACCGCGCGCACGCTCGCACCGGAGCTGGCCCGAGCGCTCGAGCCCGCCGAGCCGCTGTTTACCGAGGACGCCATCAAGGACGATCAGCTGCGCATGATGTTGTCCTGCTGCCATCCGGGCCTGTCCGAAGCGGCGCAGGTGGCGCTCATGCTCCACATCCTGTGCGGGTTCAGCGTCGACGAGGTTGCCGGCGCCTTCGTCAGCACGCACGCGGGCGTCGAGAAGCGTCTTTCCCGCGCCAAGCACGTGCTCGCCCAGTCGCAGCGGCTGTTCGAGATCGCCGACCCGGCCGACTTCGCCGCGCGGCTCCCGGCCGTGCAGCGCGCGCTCTACCTGCTCTTCAACGAAGGCTATCACGGCGCGTCGCCCGAGGCGGCGGTGCGCGCCGAGCTGTGTCGGGAGGCGCTGCGGCTCACCGGCCTGCTGCTCGAGCATCCCGTGGCGACGACGCCGGCCACGTACGCGCTCGCGGCGCTGATGTGTCTGCACGCGGCACGCTTGCCCGCACGCCTCGATGCGGCGGGCCATCTCAGCGTGCTCGCCGAGCAGGATCGCTCGCGCTGGGATCCCGACCTGATGGCCGAGGGCCAACGACTGCTCGAGCTCTCGGCCAGCGGGCCCGAGCTCAGCGCGTATCACCTCGAGGCCGCCATTGCGGCCGTGCACGCGTCCGCGCCGCGCCTCGAGGACACGAATTGGGCGCACATCGTGTGGCTGTACGATACGCTGCTGGCCATTCGGCCGTCCCCCGTCGTCGCGCTCAACCGCGCCATCGCCGTGGCGCAGCGCGACGGGCCTGAGCGCGGGCTCGAGGCGATCGCCGCGATCGCCGACCGCAAGCGCCTGGACGGCTATCCGTTCTACCATGCGGCCCTGGGCGAGCTGGAGCTGCGCCGCGGGCAGAACGACGCGGCCCGCAGACACTTCGGCGCCGCGCTCGCCCTGGCGCGCAACGCCATGGAGCGGCAATTTCTCGAGCAACGCATGGAGGCGTGCGATGCCGGAAAGGCCGATCTAGCGTGGCATCCTGGCCCGAGCTGCCGTTGAGCGATTGGGCGGACACCTTAACGACCCTGCAACGCTGGACGCAGATGGTCGGCAAGACGCGCCTCGCCCTGGCGCCGATGCAGAATCACTGGTGGCAGTGCGCCCTGTACGTCACCGCGCGTGGGCTCGGCACCTCTGCGATGCCCTATGCCAAGGGCAGCGTCGAGCTGGAGTTCGACTTCCTGGACCACCGGCTGGTGGCGCGGACGAGCGAGGGCGCGACCCAGAGCATCCCCCTCGCTCCGCGATCCGTCGCCGACTTCTACCGCGACTACCTCGGTTTGCTGGCGGCGCTCGGCGTCGCGGCGAAGATCTGGCCCGTGCCGCAGGAAATGGCGGACACGACGCGCTTCACCGCCGATCGGGGGCATGCGTCCTATGACCCGGACGCCGCGCAGCGCTGCTGGCGGATCCTGGCGCACGCGGACCGCGTGCTGCAGCGGTTTCGAGGGTCCTTCCTCGGCAAGTCGAGCCCCTCGCACTTCTGGTGGGGGGGCTTCGATCTGGCGTGCACGCGTTTCTCGGGACGCCCAGCGCCGCGGCACCCCGGCGGCATACCGAATCTCGCCGACTGGGTCACGCGCGAGGCGTACTCCCACGAATGCATCAGCGCCGGATGGTGGCCGGGAAGCGTCGGCGGGCCGGTGGCAGAGCCCGCGTTTTACGCATACGCCTATCCGGAGCCGGCGGGCTGCCCGGACGCCCTGGTGCGCCCGGCCGCGACGCGCTACCTCGTGGCGATGCGGGAATGGATCCTGCCGTACGAAGCCGTGCGGGCGGCGCCCGATCCTGAGGGAGCGTTGCTCGAATTCCTCCAGAGCACCTACGAGGCCGCCGCTGACCGGGCCGGGTGGGATCGCGCCCGACTGGAACGCGCCTAGTCGCGAGGCGATGGGGTCGTAGTTGCCGCCCTCGCCCGCTTGCTCCGCGCCTCTTCTCACCAGGTTGGCGCGCCGCGCCGTCCCCTCGCTGACGGTTGCGCTCCATGCCGCCACGGTAGCCGCGCAGATGGACCTGTGCGCGCCGCCCGTCACCGGCGCACTGGGTCCCAGCCGCGATCTCTACTGCATCGACCTCAGTGCCACGGACCGAGGCGGCGCCGCTTCGGGGACCGTGGCGCTGGAGTACGTCCCGGGCCCGTTCACCGTCCCCGTAACGGTTGACGGCTCCTATCGATACGCACTGGTCATCACGCTGCGAGGCCTGCCCCCGACGCCACCGGGCACCGGATATGTGGCCTGGGCGGCGACGCCGGCGATGAGCGCGATCCAGCGCCTCGGCGTGGTTCAGAACGGCGTCAATCACACCGCCGAGGTCGCGCTGGATCGCTTCGTGGTGCTGATCTCCGCCGAGCCCGACACCGCGTCATCGGAACGGCGAGGCCCCGTGTTGCTGCGCGGCGAGTCTCCCAGCAACCGGATGCGGCCACCCGATCTCTACCAGCTCTCCCTCGGCGCGGTGATGCCTGCGCCCGAGTCCGCGGGATGGCACGGCGTCCCGATGACGCCGCACATCCCGATGCTGCCATCGGAAATGGCGCTCACGCCGGCGGCTGCGCCGTGGTTGCCGCGCCCGCCCGGCACCGTCGCGGACGCGCGGGCGTCCCGGCCCCGCACCGTCCACGACGGCGATACTGTGGACCTCGTGGCGGGCCTCGTGCACCGGCGCATCGCGGGGCACGACGTCGTCCTGTACGCCTTCAACGGCGAGCAACCGGGGCCGCTCATCGTCGCGACGCAGGGCGCGCGGGTGACCGTGCGCCTCACCAATCAGCTCGATCAACCGACCTCCATTCACTGGCACGGCGTGCGCCTCGACAACCGCTCCGACGGCGTGCCGGGACTCACGCAGCAAGCCGTACCGCCCGGCGGCCGTTTCGTCTATACGGTGCGCTTTCCCGATGCCGGCGTGTACTGGTATCACCCGCACCTGCGCGAGGACATACAGCAGGATCTCGGCCTCTACGGCAACATCCTAGTGCGTCCCGTCGCCGGAGCGCTCTACGGCCCAGCCAATCGCGAAGAGACGCTGATCCTCGACGATCTGCTCATAGGCGACGACGGCCCGGTGGCCTACGGCTCGGACACGCCGACCCATGCGCTGATGGGTCGGTTCGGCAACGTCCTGCTCGTCAACGGAGCGCCGCGCTGGTCGGCGCGGGCGCATCGCGGCGAAGTCGTCCGATTCTTTTTCACCAATGCCGCGAACACGCGGACCTGGAACGTCTCCTTCGACGGCGCCCCCGCCAAGCTCGTCGGCACCGACCTGGGCCCGTTCGAGCACGAGGTGTGGACGCCCAACGTGGTGATCGGGCCCGCGGAGCGCTACGTCGTCCACGTGCGGTTCGACCACGCCGGCCGGGTCGCCCTGATCAACCACGTGCGCGTGGTCGATCGCCTGTTCGGACGGTTCGTCGCGGAAACCGACACGCTCGGCACCATCGAGGTCGATGGCACGGCCGCGCGACCCGACCTGGTCTCGAGCTTCGATTCCCTAGCATCCAATCGGGTGGTGCAGGACGAGATGGCGCGCTATCGCCGCGACGTCGAGCGGCCGCCCGATCGCGAGCTGGTCCTCACGATGGACACGCACGGGTTGCCCTTCGTGAGCGCGCGGCTCCTGGGGATCGACTCGGCGTGGTTCGCGCCGGTGGAGTGGGGGGCCGCCATGCCGGCCATGAACTGGGCGACGACCGCCCGACAGGTGCGCTGGGTGCTGCGCGATCCGGCGACTGGGCGCGAGAACATGGACATCGGGTGGCGCTTCCACCGGGGCGAGGTCGTCAAACTGCGGGTCGACAACGCGCGCGCGGTGCTGCACGGGATGCAGCACCCGATTCACCTCCATGGCCAACGATTCCTGGTCCTGGCGGTGAACGGCACGCCGAACGATAATCTGGCCTGGAAGGACACCGTGCTGGTGCCGTCCGGCGCGACGGTGGACCTGCTGCTCGACCTGTCGAACCCTGGCCGCTGGATGCTGCATTGCCACATCGCCGAGCATCTCGAGGCCGGCATGATGACGACGATCACCGTCGATTGACGTCGAACCCGGAGGAGCCATGCGCCCGTTGACCGCATTCCTGGCCGTCCTGATTCCCGCCACCGTGACCGCGCAGGCGTCCCGGGACTCGCTGCGTCCCTTCATCAGCGTGGACAGCCCCGTCGTCGCGATCACCAACGTGACGGTGATCGACGGCACCGGCGCGCCGGCCCAGGTCGACAACACGGTCGTCATTCGCAATGGCCGCATCGCCGCGGTCGGCGCGCGGGTCGCCGTGCCCTCCGGCGCCCAGGTCATCGACGGTCACGGCAAGACGCTCATTCCTGGGCTGGTCGGCATGCACGACCATCTCTTCTATACCGCGGCCGGCGGCCGGGACGTGAGCGCGGCGTTCACCGGGCCGCGACTCTACCTCGCCTCCGGCGTCACGACGATCCGGACAACCGGCGCGACCTCGGCCTACACCGATATCAACACCAAGCGCGAGATCGACGCCGGCCGCAGCGTCGGGCCGCACATCGTCGTGACGGCGCCCTACGTCACGGGCGCCGGCCCGACCGGAACCGCCGCCATGGCGGTCCTGACCACCCCGGAGGCGGCGCGGCGCTTCGTCGACTACTGGGCCGCCGAGGGGGCGACCTGGATCAAGGCGTATACGGACATCAGCCGGGACAATCTCCGAGCCACGATCCTGGAAGCGCACAAGCGTGGTCTCAAGGTGACGGGCCATCTCTGTTCCGTCACCTACCAGGAGGCCGTGAGTCTCGGCATCGACAATCTCGAGCATGGATTGATCACGGCGAGCGATCTATACCCGTCCAAGCGGCCCGACATTTGTCCGCTCGACTCGTACCAGGTGATCGCGCGCAGTGGGGACCCTGCCGGATCGGCCGCCCAGGCGACGATCCAGAGTCTGGTCCAGCATCACGTCGCGATGACCTCGACGCTACCGGTCATCGAAGCGCTCACCTCCCACCGGCCGGTGCGCGATCAGCGCTCCCTCGACATGATGGCGCCCGAGGTACGCACCGCCTACCTCCAGAGTCGCGACTTCATCGACAGCTCCAGCACCTGGCCGTTCACCGCCGAGGCGCTGCACCGTGCGATGGCGTTCGAGCGGGCGTTCGTCGCGGCGGGCGGCGTGCTGGGAGCGGGAGTCGATCCCACGGGGAACGGGGGGGCTCTTCCCGGCTACGGCGACCAGCGCGGCTACGAGCTGCTGCGGGAGGCCGGGTTCAGCGCCGAGCAGGCGGTGCAGATCATGTCCTTGAATGGTGCGCGCATTCTCGGTACGCAGGACCGCATCGGCTCGATCGAGCAGGGCAAGAACGCCGACGTCGTGCTGCTCGACGGCGATCTCGGCGCCGATGCTTCGGTGATCCGCAACGTCGTCACGGTCTTCAAGGACGGCGTCGGGTTCGATCCGGCGCGCGTGGTCGCGGCGGCGCGCGGGCGCGTGGGCATCAACTAGCGGTGTCGATTTCCCCCCATCCCGTTCGTCGCCATGAGAACCCTCAGAGGAGACGTGGCAATGCGTGGGATTTCGGGGATGGCTGCTCTGTTCCAGATCATGACGGCCGTGTCATTGCGGGCGCAGGCACCCGCAAAGCGTGATGCGCAGGGCGCGTGGGGCGGCAAGACAAAGGGCGTGGGCCACTACGCCGATGTGAACGGGATCAAGCTGTATTACGAGATCGCCGGAACGGGCCGACCGCTCATCCTGCTGCACGGCGGCCTCGGCGCGCTCGAGATGTTCGGACCCAACCTCGCGGCGCTCGCCCAGGGGCGGCAGGTGATCGCGGTGGACCTGCAGGGGCACGGGCGCACGGCCGACAGCGATCGCCCCTTGAGCGTCGCATTGATGGCGGACGATATCGCCGCCCTGATCAAGCAGCTGGGCCTCGCGAGCGCCGACATCATGGGCTATTCGCTCGGCGGGGGCGTGGCGCTGCAGACCGCCATTCGGCACCCGGAGGTGGTGCGCAAGCTCGTGGTGGTCTCGACGCCGTTCCGGCGCGACGGCTTCTATCCCGAGATCCTGGCGCAGCAGGCGCAGGTGGGTCCCGCCACGCCCGAGGCAATGAAGCAGACGCCGATGTATCAGCTGTATGCCAGCCTCGCGCCCCGGCCGGAAGACTGGCCGCGCCTGTTGGGAAAGATCGGCGACGCGATGAAGCAGGATTTCGATTTCTCGAAGGACATCGCCGGCATCACGGCGACGACCCTCGTGGTCGCGGGCGATGCCGACATCTTCCCGCCCGCGCATGCCGTGGAGCTGTTCGGGCTGCTGGGTGGGGGCAAGCGCGACGGTGGCTGGGACGGCTCGGGGCGTCCCAAGTCGCGGCTCGCGATCTGACCGGGCTTGACGCACTGCACGATTTTCAACGCTGGGGCGCTGGCGGCGCCGGTCATCCCGTTTCTCGACGAACCGACGCACTGAATTCCTTCTAGCCCGTTGGTCCTCACCCCCTGTCCCCCTCTCCGTTCCGGAGAGGGGGGACGTCGGGCGTTCCCCCTCTCCCGGAGGGAGAGGGGGACAGGGGGTGAGGACCGAGCGCCGCCACGATGCGATCGACGTCGTACACGCAGCCGGCCCATGTGCCGCCGCTCGCCCGCTGCAGGGCGGCCCACAAGCGGGTGTCCGCCGGCAGGGCGGGGTGGGCCGCGAGCCCGGGGTGGGGCTCGCGTTGCGCGAGCAGCGCCGCGCCCGCCGCTCGGTCGAGCGGCTCGCCGCCCGCTCC
>Ga0070698_100005616_pt1 | contig 13716 bp, 15 predicted proteins | sample KBSK1502metaG_FD_65477 | JGI IMG/M metagenome (GOLD analysis project Ga0070698, IMG submission 65477) | Corn, switchgrass and miscanthus rhizosphere microbial communities from Kellogg Biological Station, Michigan, USA - KBS K1-50-2 metaG | ecosystem: Host-associated > Plants > Roots >... | reverse complement strand
AACAAGCAGGTGGGCGGAGAACTGGGCATCAGCGAGATCACGGTCAAGGCGCACCGAGGTCAGGTGATGCGGAAGATGAAGGCAGACTCTCTTCCCCAGTTGGTGACCATGGCCGCGAGACTCGGCCTGCGGCCTGCGGGAACGGTCTGATGTCGTCCCTGGGCTTCGTGCTGTTGGGTGCGCTCGCCGTGATGGTCGGCGCGCTCATTCCTGTTCAGGCCGCCACGAACGCCGCGATGAGCCGGGTGATCGGCAGCGTGGCGATCACGTCGCTCGCCCTCTTCGCAATCGGCTTCGTCGTCGTGGCCGCATGGGCGATCGTCATACGCGTCCCTCTCCCGTCGCTGGAAACATTGCGGCGCGTGCCGGCCTATGGCTGGCTTGGTGGATTCATTGTTGCCAGCTACGTGTTAGCCATCACGTTTCTCGCGCCGCGGCTCGGCGTCGGCAATGCGATCCGTCTCGTCGTGACCGGGCAGATCGTCGCGGCCGTCATCATCGACCACGTCGGCGCATTCGGCGCGATCGTCCAACGACTCACGATGGGTCGTGCGATTGGCGCCGTGCTGATGATCATCGGAGTCATTCTCGCCAGACGCTAGCCCGCGTTAGTGACGGCCCCTACTGATGAAGCACCTGATGGACATAGGCGACGGCAATCGATCATGGCCCGCGCGTTGATGCGACCGCCATCCTCCACAGCTGCACGGCATAGGGAGGTTTGACGCACGCGAGCTTGGCTGCGCCCGTCGTGCATCACCTGCGCCCCAAACTTCTGGGCCTGCGCGTACGCACGTCCCGTGAGCTCCAAACCGGAAATGCCGGCGGGAAACCCCAGATAGTTCTCTATTCGGGAGCTCGAACCGGCCTGCCCTCCCGGCAGGTTCGATTCGAGGACGAGTACATCGAGCCCTTCCGATGCGCCGTACACGGCCGCCGCGAGTCCTGCGGGGCCGGCGCCAACGATCACCAAGTCGCGGACGGACGTTCGATCAATCGCGTCGTTGAACCCAAGACAGTCGGCGATCTGCTGGTTGCCCGGATTCCGCAGCACCGTGTTACGGAAGTGCGCGCAGAGTGCGCAGCTCCTCGATCTTTTTGGGGAGGATAGTTGGCGCAATGTTTATGCGGGTGAACTCGAAGTGCGCCCACCAGGTGCGCCCACCACCGGGTAACGAGCGGCTTGAGGGTCTGTGCCTGATCCACTCATTCGGTCGGCTCAGTTTTCGGGCACTTCGGTCTGAGGTTTTCGAAGGACTAGGAAAGAATAGCGCCCTCTCCCCAGGTCAACAGAACGCCCGTTCTCGGCCCCTCTCAGCCCTCCCCCTCACGACAGGTTCCCGAGTACAGCTAGACTGCTTGGTCAGTTTCTCAAGCTTCTAAAATGCAAGGAGCTGAAATGACCTCGCACTCCAAATCACCCAATACCCCCCAAGAAGGACTGAGCCGCCGTCATCTGATGCAAGTGGCAGCCGCCGGCGCTGCGGGCGTCGCAACCGCGGGCCTCGCTGCGCCCTCGTTGGCGCAAACCACAGCCGTTCTGGCCGAAGCGTCCGCCGCCGATTATGCGCGTGATCCCACGCGCTGGGGCGGCGCGCAAACTGCGGCCCTGTTCCCCGGCTTCAAGCATCTCGATATGCGCACCAAGGGCGCCGTCATTCGCCTGCGCCATGGCGGTTCGGGGCCGCCGTTGCTGCTGCTTCATGGCTATCCGAACAATCACGTGCTTTGGCACGCGGTCGCGGCAAAGCTTGCACAGCGCTATCACGTGGTGTGTCCCGATCTCAGGGGCTATGGCGATTCCTCGCTGCCCGAACCAGGCGACAAGCTCATCAATTACAGCCATCGCGTGATGGCGGAAGACATGATCGAAGTGATGGAACAGCTCGGCCATCAGCGTTTTTTCCTGATCGGCCATGATCGCGGCGCGCGCGTGTCCCATCGCATGTGCCTCGACCATCCGGAGCGCGTGATGAAGCTCTGCCTCCTGGACATGCTGCCGACCTATTATGTCTGGACCAACACGACCAGAGAGTGGGCGCTTGGCACCTGGCATTGGGCGTTCTTGGCCCAACCGGAGCCGTTCCCCCAGACGATGATCAATGCCGTGGGTCCCGAATGGTTTCTCACCAGCCGCGAGGGCAATCCGCGGCAGCGACCCAAGATCGTGATGGACGAGTTCATACGCTGCTTCACGCCGAAGACCGTGAGCGGCGCCTGTCGCGACTATCGCGCGGGTGCGACCATCAATTTCGAAATGGACGCAGCCGACAAGGACAAGCAGATCACGACTCCGCTCCTCGTGCTCTGGGGCACAAGAGGCGCGCCGCCGACGGACGAATATCCGACGGTGTGGCGCAAATTTGCGCGCAATCTCGTGACCATAGAGCCGCTCGCCACCGGCCATTACATACAAGAGGAAATGCCCGAGCAGTGTCTGGAGCGTTTCTTTAGATTCTTTGTCGCCTGACGCCCACGCACTGGCTCCTGGCATTGTTCAAGTTGACGCCCTGGCTGGCAGAGTAGGCCGAGGCGAGGTCTTCGAGACGCTCGAAGGTTACCTGCTACAAATGCACTGCCAAGATCGTTCTGACCGGCATCATGCTCGGCGAGGTTGAGTTCCTCGCGGGCGCTCAGGCGAAGGTGGATCAGATGGTCGCCAAGGCCAAGGAGCGGGCGCAGATGGCGAGGGCCGGCTCAAAGCATTAGGCGCCTGAGGGAGCGGCGCGACCAACCACGCTATTCTGATCCAGATGGACGCGAAGGTCTATTTCGGCAAAGTCCACATTATCGAGTGGCTGGAGCCCGGCGAACCGAAGACCGGTCTGGATCTGTTCGGCGAGGTTCAGCCGATGGGCCTTATGTCGAAGCCGGTGGTGGAAAGCGCGTATCAACCCGTTACGAACCGGGACGAGTTCCTCGCGTATTTGCGCAGCATCGCGGCGGAGTTCCGCATTACCAAGCAGCTCCCGCTGCTCCAGATCGAAACGCATGGAATCTACTTACACGATGACAAGGTGCCTGACGGGATCGGAGCTTCGCTCGACAACGCGATTCTCTGGCCCGATCTTACGCAAACGCTGATCCCGCTCAATCAACTAACGGGCCTGCGGCTGCTGTTGATGATGGCGTCATGCGCCGGACTGTGGGGTATCAAGATGGCGCAGCCCGTCGACCGCGCACCATTCCTCGCCATAATTGGGCCGAATCGCGCGGTGAGCGTCAGGGAAGTGTTGGCGGCGAGTATCGCCTTCTACCGCACGATATTCAACGGGGCGAGCGGCGACGTCGCCATCAAGGCTATGAACGCTGCGGTTGCGCCACACCCGTTAACATTCGGCGCATACAATGCGGAACGATTGTTTCGTGACGTCGTCGAAGCTTTCTTCGCGACCGCCTGCGTCGAACCGGCTCTGTCGCAGCGCATTACCTCGTTGTTTACGAAGCTGGTGGCGAAGCGATTCAACGACACTGGCCAAGTGCCAACACGCGAGGAACTGGAGCAGCTGCGCGCCTTCACTCGGCAGCACATTGAAGCGCACGAGGACTGGTTCGATAACCTCCGTGAGCATTTTTTCTTCCTCGATCTCGTCCCTGAGAACGCTAGGCGGTTCCCGATCACCATCGAAGACTGCCGACGCTTCGTCTGACTGTTTACAGTCCCCCTGCGGCGAGTAGACCTGCGTCGAAGATAATTTCGGCCACACCAGTGGCGACTTCGAGCTGTCGGTGTATCGGCGTGATGCGGTAACGCGGTCCATGGATAACCTTCTCACGCTCGGCATTGTGCATATCGTGGAGTGGCTCCGGACCAGCGACGTGATCCGGACCGGATGGGAATTGTTCAACGAGCTGGAGCCGCTCGGGATCATTTCGAAGCCACCTGTTGTCGTAGACTTTCATCGCGTCGAGACGCGTGCTGATTTCGTAACCCTGCTTCAGCGATTCGAGGGCGACTACCGCCAGACGGGACGGCCGCCCGTGTTGCAGATCGAGACCCACGGCGGCAGGGACGGGATCGGCGGCGACGACGGCATCGAATGGCCCGAGTTGATGGAGGCCTTGATCCCGCTGAACCGGCGGACGCGGCTCAACCTGGTCGTCATTCTGGCGGCCTGCGAAGGGTTCTACGGCGTCCAGATGCTACAGCCGGACCGCCGTGCGGCGGCCTTCCGTGGATTGATTGGCCCTCACGTCGAAGTCTCGACAGGCAACATGCAGAGGGCGTGTCTCGCGTTCTATCGCACCGTCTTCGGCCAGCGCGATGGGGACTCAGCTCTCGCGGCCATGAACGCCGCGATCGTGCCGCCCGCCGACGCGTTCTGGCTCATCTCCGCCGAGCATGCCTTCAAGACTATGAACCGAAGCCACTTCCTGGAGCATTGCACGCCAGAGGCGCTTGCCCAGCGGCGCGACCGGCTGATGTCGCGGGTGGCGAGGCAGTACCGCGCCCAACACGGTCTCGACCCTTCGCAGCAGCTCGCCGAGCAGTGGTTCGCTCAGGCCACGTCACATCTCATCGACCAGCGTGGTCTGTTCGAACGTCTCCGTCGCGAATACTTCTTCATCAACGCCTATCCCGAGAACGACGCTCGATTCGATGTGACCTTCGAGGACTGCTGGCCCGCCGGGATGAAGTTGCGCATCGACTAGGCTTCGGCTCATCGATGCATCGTCCTGTTCTGACGTCCCCTCGCTCCTACCGAGCAGAAACATCGCTTCCTCATCTGAGTAGGACCCCGAGGCAGGCCGACCCGAGAATTACGAACACGGGCGGCACCCGCCTTATGGCGAGTAATGCAAGGGAGCCGGCTCCTACAAAAGCGAACGGAACGCGAGGAGGTTGTCCTCGAGGCTGCCAAGTTCAATCGCGCCAACACGTCCCGAGTCTCCGGAGATGCAGGTCGACGATCAACTTGACACTGTTCTAGCATCACGCTCTCTGTTACCGTGGCCGCCTTGCGGAGCGCGCGATGCAACAGGAAATAGATGCGCTGATCGAAAAATACTGGCGACTTCGTTGCCGCTTTCCTTCATCTCCCTCCGGTCGACAGGCGGCGATTATTCTCCTGCTGGACGACATCGAGAAGGCACTACTCGAACGGCTCGGTACTGACCGGCTCGACCAGCTACGCCGGACCGTCAATAGTCTGCTCGAACTTAATAGCTGGCCGCGCAAGACCGCCAACGGCTAGTTAACGCGCGCCATGTGGATAGTCTCCGGCGTCGTAGACGGGCAGCCGCGGGAGCTGGTGACACGCGTCGTCGAACGCGACGATCCCCCTGCGCTGGAACATCTTCGCGAAGCAGCCCTCTCTCTCCCGAGAGCCGAGCGGCTGGTGCGATACATCGATGACGAGCTCGCGATCGCTCGTGAGGACAACGCAGTCGTCAGGAGCGTCGACGCCGTCCAGCGTTGGTCCGATCGGGCAGCCGCTGCAGCGAGGAGCCCCGGCTCGCGTTCAATCGCACCGTCGTGCTCCGATACCGGATTCACCTCGAGCAACGGGGGTATACTCCGGCGACGATCAACCTCCGGTTGGCCGCCGTCCGGCGCATCGCGTACGAGGCAGCCGACGCCGGGCTCCTGAGTTCCGAACTGGCGGCTGGTATCCGTCGGGTGAAGGGGGTGCGACGGATCGGCGTGCGCCGGGAACTGGCTAACGCCTGAGCAGGGTCGGCGTCTTCTTGAATCCGCCACGCCGTCGACCATGCGCGAGTTGCGCGATCACGCGATGGTCGCGATGTTGATTGGATGCGGCCTGCGCCGAGCCGAGCTGTTGGCCCTACGCCTCGAGTCGATCCAGCAGCGGGAGGAGCACTGGGTCATTGCCGATCTCGTGGGCAAGGCTGGCCATGTGCGCACCGTCCCGATTCCGACTTGGGTGAAGGCTGCCATGGACACGTGGACGGCTGCAGCCGCGATCACGGACGGCCCGGTGTTCCGTGCCATTAACAAGGCCGGTCGCGTTTGGGGAGACGGCATGTCGCCGAAAGTGCTCTGGGATGTCGTCCGCGCCGCAGCGGGTCGCGCCCGGATCGACAAGCTAGCCCCGCATGACCTGCGGCGTACGTGTGCCCGTTTTTGTCACCTCGCCGGCGGCGAACTCGACCAGATCCAGTTCTTGCTCGGCCATGTGTCAATCCAGACGACGGAGCGCTACCTCGGATGCAAACAGAAGCTCCGTGTTGCCGTGAACGACCGGCTGGGAATCGAACCTGATGCCGCTTGACCGAACTCGTCGCCAAGGCGGACGCTCAATCCGCCCTGGGCGACTGATCGTTGCGATTCGCCCAACTGTCGCGGGTCGCTGAGGTCCGCATCGTTCAAGCCTAGGACGAATCTTATTACTTGCCCCTGCGGAGGGTCTCCACCTCGATTGCCGCGAGCAGCGCCATCGCGCCGCTTGGCAGGCCTGATCGCCGTCGGTGCTATCATCGCGCCAGCCTTGGGGTCTGGGCTCCAACGTGCCGCCGGAATGGCGGCGTTGAGCTGCGCATACACGCCGCGATCTACTCGAAGAGTTGTTAGACGGCGGGAGTCGGATCATGGGGCGTGCGAGGAGACGAAAACAAACGAGTCGGAACGCAGGAGGCGCCAGCGCCGAAGGCACACCGTCGCCGCCTATCTGGAAGCGTGGTACCAAAACGATTGGGTTCATCGTCGCCGCTATTGGGCTCATATCGGCTGTGATCTCCTTTCAGAGCAATGTGACGATCACTCCAGGAGAAGCCGTTCAGCAGGATGACGTGTCCACGATTCCGTTCGAGATCACAAACAACAGTCCGTACTCCATCTACTGGGTCAGGCACTCGTGCGAGATCTACTCGGCAATTTTTCCGGGCGACCGACGAATCGATGATGTGCGCTCTTTTCCCGCAGTTCAGCGTCAGGAGCGTCTCGACTCGGGCCAGGGACGTACCATCTTCTGTCCGATCCTCGGGAAGGATGATCCCAAAGCGATGGCCGCGGATCTGGGCATCCGCGTCATCTTCAGACCATTCTATCTACCTGTCGAAAGAACGGTCGAAGGACGATTTCAGATCGCAGCCGACCCGTCCGGTCGGCTCCGTGTTCTGCGGCGTAACGTGTCCGATGATTACACGTTGCAATAAGCCGCCGTCTAACTTCCGCTTGCAGCCGACGGCGCGGGGATAGGAGAAGCGCCGGGCGGCTGAAAGCCGGTACGTTAGGTTAGTCGCGATAAACGCCGCAGGATTTACCAACCGCATCACCAAAGGTTGCAACAGCTTGCTATGTTCGCGGCCTCGTCGGCAAGATTCCTCAGATCGACTTCCGCGCCGCGCGATCGCAAGTTGGAAGGGGCATAGATGGGTGCGCACCTCGCGCAAATCTTCGAACTTCTTGAACGTGCCGTTCTTCTGGCGTTTGCCCGGAGGGGGACTCATTTGAAGGACGGCTACCGAACTCGGAGTTCTTTGACCCAAGCTATTTCGCCGTTAGCTTTTGCACCCCTGACCCGAAGTCGGGCTCGACCCATTGCCCGTTGACGCGAATCACCAACGTGCCGACAGGCGTATCACCCTTGACCCCCTCGACCCGAAACCCGATGTCAGCACCGGACACGACAGTCGGAGTCACAGGCTGAGACCCGAATGTCTGCCCATATGCCCAGGCTCCAACCGCGAGCAGCGCAATTCCAAGGCAGCATGCAACAGTCCACTGTCGAATATTCATTCCCATCGCATCCTCCTGTTCTCACCGGCTTCTGACGGTCCACGCAGCTTTCCGGTCGTCACGTTCGAGGCACCCGCTCGCAGGAGGAGCCTGAACTGCCCAGCACCCACGGCCGCCAAGCGCCGGCCTCGCGCTTCTTCCAAGCAGCAGAGGACTGATTACTATCTCGGGAGGAACAACCTCTAATCCAGCACGGTCGTGACGGTCGTCTGATCGCGCACCGGCGAGGTCTTCAGGAACGCAATGATCTGGTCGAACTGAACCGGCTCCAAGCTGTACTCAAAACCGGGCATCGTCATCGATCCCTTCCTGGCTTTCTCGCGGATGAAGGAGTCACCCCGCCGCTCGACGGTCTGTTGACCGAGCAGTGGACCAGGCCGTTGGGCGGTGCCGCCATGACAGTTGGCGCAACGCTGGGCGAAGATCTTTCGACCCTTCGACTCCGTCTCGGTGAGCGGAAGCGGGGCAATGAACGTCCGCATGTCGTAGTCCGTGCGCACAACGGTCGGAACTGTCGCCCGGGCTTCCCCGTTCTGCTGGGCATGGACCCATGAGGCGACGATGAACGGCGACAACGTCACGAGCATCGCTACCCATCGCATCAGCATTCGGTTCATCTCTATCGTTCCTCTGATCTTTCGCACTGGGGTACCGGCTACTTCAGCGCCTGGACCTGCTCCGCCGTCCTGAACTGCAAGCGAATCACGCGACTCGTGTTGGCGCAGGGGACCCACACCTCCCCGCGGATGTCGTCAACCGAGATGTTGCGGGATTCGCAGCGACTGGGCAGCGTGTAGTACGTCCACTGTTCCGTGCGCGGATTGAATTTACCGACCTTCGCGTCGATGAACAGATTCGTCCACACGTTGGAATCCTTGTCGACCGTCACGAAATAGGGGTGTCCGTCAACGGGGTAGTACTTGGTTTCGAGCGTGTGGATGTTGATCTTCGCCAGGTTACTGGCCGCGTTGTTCGGCACCCAAACCGAATCGCCGCGCTTGTCGGCTCCGAGCCGGCGCGGCTGTTGCCCGTACGGAATCGTGTTGATGTTGCCCCAGGTCATCGCGCCCATTGATTTGAACCACTCACGATCGGCTACCGTCGTGACGTCTTCCTTGCCGAGCCAGGGCGGCCGCATCAGGACGTCGTATGTCTTGCCCGTCTTCGGATCGCCCTTGACGACTCGATCCGAGGTGTACTGGGTCCACCAGCCATTGCCCTCGGAGTCACCGGCCGTCCCATACACGAAGTTCCGGCTGAACGAAGGGCTCTCGAAATGCATCCATGTCTTCGTGACCGGGTCGAAGCGGTTGGCCCCGCCGTTGGTCGCGCCCCAGACCTTGCCTTGACCATCGACATCGACCGTGGTGAGCTGGCCGCCGCCCATGTTGAGCGGCGGCGTGAACATTTCAAACGTCTCTGTTTTGGGATCGAGCCGGCCGAGGCTGCCGTCGCCGCCGTCGAACCAGATGATGCCGTTGCGGTCCTTGGTGATCGAATGCGACCGTCGGATCGCCTGGCCATTCTTCACGCTGAATCCGGTGACCTGCCCGGTTGTCGTGTCGACTTTGAAGAGCGTCATGTCCGCCGGCCCGCGGTCCCGTGTTCCCCACGCATTCCCTTCGTTATCGGCGAAGACGTCATGGATCCACCGGGCGCCCATCGAGGCCGTCGGCCACCCCTGCGACCAGTCGCTGCCGTCGTTCCACGCCCGCTCCGTGCGCGCTCCGGCCAGAGGAATGTCGTACTCCGTCATCACCACACGGGCGGCGTCCCCCGTCGGCCGCGGCTGTAACTTGAACTTCAGCGGCGGAGATGACGGTCCCCGCACGGACGCCAGGTACCGGGCCAACTCGTCCTTGTAATGCACGACGGTCGTATGCCGGTTAATCCCATTGGTACCGGTGTTTTTTTCCATGAACATGATCACGGCGCGCCAGCCGTTCTCATCGAACCGGTTCTGCAGCGCATGGGTGGGGCCGTGGCAAGCCGTGCAGTTGGAACGGAAGATCTCTTTCATGCGACGCTGCTCTTTCGTCTCCTGCGGCAGCGCGGCCATCCACTCCGATCCTGAGAGCTGCGGTGTGACGTCCAGAATCGTGTTCAAGGTGAACGCCTGGTGCGCCTGCCGCGTCGCCTCGACGGTCACCTCGGCTCGTGCCGTTTCATATCCGAACGCCTGCGCCCATACCTCGTACCGGCCGCTTTCCAGGGGCGGAAACACGTACTCACCTTGTTGATCCGTGAACACCGATGTCGTAAAGCTCCTCTCCATCGCGCGTGCCGACACGGCGATGCCTTCCAACCGACTCCCATCCATCGATCGGGCGGCACCGGCCAGGCTTGACATTCCTCTTGCCGAGCTCTCTCGGGCGCTGGGCGACTGCTCGAGCACCCGCGATGCAACGCGGCTCGAAAGCGCGCTCAGACCGAGAACAGCCACAGCCAGCGCCAGCATTCCAAGCCTTGTTTTTGTCATAGTCGGCTCACATCGAGCTCTTGCCCGGCTTGCACCAACCCACGTATTTCCGGCTGGCGTTTGCGACAATCCCACGCCAGCCGAGCTCTATGGTCCCCTAATCTACGGATATCCCGCCGGGTGTCAAGGTATCAGGCGGCCTTGCGCCTCCGCGACGTACCGCGCGCCAACTGCTGCAGGAGGCACAGCGCGGCAGCCTCCTCCGATCGCAGTTTTGCGAGTCGCTTCGTCGGACGCAATCCAGTCATCGAGCCGTCCATGTAGGCATCAATGACCGCCGGATGGATGTACGACTTGCGGCATACAGCGGGAGTGTTTCCCAGGACACCGGCCACGGCGTCGATTGCCTTCACCACGTCCCTTTTCGCCTGGGCCATGGAGGCCGGCTTCTCGAACTCGCGCAAGGCGGTGGTCGCCAGAACAGTGCCCGACCACGTCCGAAAATCCTTTGCCGTGAATTCCTCGGCGGCGATCTCCTGCAGATATGCGTTGACGTCGGCTGAATTCACGTCCTGTCGCCGCCCGTTGTCATCGATGTACTGAAACAGCTCGTGCCCAGGAAGATCGCGGCATTGCTTCACGATGCGTGCGAGGCGGCGACTGTTGACACCGACCGAATGACGCTTGCCGCTCTTGCCGCGGAACTCGAAGCGCAGGGTTGATCCCCTGACATCGACGTGCTGATCGCGCATCGTCGTCAGGCCGAACGAGCCGTTCGTCTTCGCGTACTCTTCGTTGCCGACGCGAATCAGGCTCTTCTCCAGCAACTGGACGACGGTGGCGAGCACCTTTTCGCGTGGAAGACCCTCCTTGGCGAGGTCCGCGGAGGTGCGGGCGCGTATCTTCGGCAGCGCCGCCGCAAACGCCTGCATGCGGTCGAACTTGGTCTCATCGCGGTAGACGCGCCACTCCGGGTGGTAGCGGTACTGCTTGCGGCCGCGCGCATCACGGCCGGTCGCCTGCAGGTGTCCTTTCGGATCGCGACAGATCCAGACATCGATCCACGCAGGCGGGATCGCCAGCGCACGAATCCGTTTCAGGTCAGCGGCATTCCGCACGAGGCGGCCGTCCGTGCGCGTGTAGCGGAACCCCAGTGGTCCTTTCTCGCGACGAAAACCCGGGTTGCAATCGGAGACGTATCGCAGCCCGGCTGAGCGCGCCGATGCCACCGGATCGGGGGCTTCCTCGTGAGGGGAACGCGCCATCACTCTGGCTTGATCTGCAACCCGTTGGCGACGTCCTTCACGCCCGGCGCGGCCTTGGTCATTTCTCCCACACGGTTTTTCTCGTCGACCGTGCGCACCTCGCCATTGACGGTGACCATCCCGTTGGCCACCTCGAAGTTGATGTCGCGTTGATTCAACGCGGGGTCGTTGTCGATCATCTTGTCGAGTCCCCTGCGGATCTGGCCGTCGAGATCGTCGGCCGTTGTGTCGTTGAGCCCCTTAACCGTCAGCTCGTTCAGCACCCGCCCGCTCGTCCCGACAACCGCGTCTGCCACTTCCTGGGCGCGCGACCGTACGGCCATCGATCCCACGGTCCCCTTGAGGTGGACGATGCTCGACTCGCCATCAACCTTGACCGCGACTTCCTGCATGTTCGCCTGGTCGAGTGCCTTGCGAACGTTTCCCTCGACGTCCGGCCCGCGATGACATCCAGTGCCGGCGCACGCCGCCACCGCCAACGCTACCAGCCATCCATTCATCCTCATAACGCCCCCATTTCAATCGGCAAACAAGCCGGCCCCATCGTCTGGAAAGCAAACGCCGGTCCGCGCTGATGTGGTGTGCCGCGTCACCGGTCGGTGTGATCCTGGTATGTGATGAGCCGAACGCTGCGCTGCAGCGTGACATATGCGGCCGCCCATTCGACCATGACGACGATGCGATTGCGGAAACCGATCAGCTCGAAGATGTGGAGGAACAGCCAGGCGAGCCACGCGATCGGGCCGGAGAATCGCAGGCCCCGGATATCGGCAATGGCCGAGCCGCGCCCGATGATCGCCATGCTCCCCTTGTCGTTGTAGGTAAAGGCGCGCGACGGCTCGTCCTTGATGCGCCGCTGAATCATCCGCGCCGCGTGAACGCCGCCCTGCATCGCGACCTGCGCGACACCGGGCAGCGGTTGCCCCTTGGCATCGACGAACGCCGCTGCATCTCCGACGACGAACACCTCAGGGTGTCCCGGGATCGACAAATCGCGCTCGACGGTTACGCGCCCGGCGCGGTCGAGCGGCACCCCAAGCGTCGCGAGCAAGGGCGACGCCGCCACGCCGGCCGTCCACAACACGGTGCCCGCCTCCAGTCGCTCCTCTCCAAGCGCTACGCCTCCTGCGTCCACGCCGGTCACCCGCGTCTGTTCCCGAACCTCGACCCGCAGCCGGCGCAGCGACGCGCGTGCCGCGTCGCGCAGCTTCGGCGCAAACGCCGGAAGAATCGTGGGGCCCGCTTCAACGACAATGATGCGTGTGTTCCGTGTGTCGATATTCCGGAACTCACGACGGGTCTGATGGGCAATCTCGGCCAGCGTGCCGGCCAGTTCCACGCCGGTAGGACCGCCGCCGACCATCACGAAGGTCATCAGACGCTGCTGGCGGGCGGGATCGGTCTCGCGCTCGGCGCGCTCGAACGCAACCAGAATGCGGCGGCGAATGGCCAGCGCATCCTCGAGTGTCTTGAGGCCGGGCGCGTCCTTCGCCCATTCGTCGTGGCCGAAATGCGTGTGGCTCGCGCCGGTCGCAACGATCAGGAAGTCATAGTCGACCGTCGAGCCATCCTCCAGCCGGATGCGTCGCGTCCGCGTATCGACCGCGCGGACGTCTCCGAGCAGGACGCGCACGTTTCGCGCGTGGCGCAGGATCCACCGAATCGGCGATGCGATATCGCCGGGGGACAGCGTCGCGGTCGCGACCTGGTACAGCAGCGGCTGGAACAGATGGTGGTTGTGGCGATCGAGCAGCGTGACGCTCACCGGCGCTCTGGTGAGCGCTTTGGCGGCCATCAGCCCGCCGAACCCGCCACCAATGACGACGACATGTGGAAGTGACACTGGGTGAGAAACCGGGTTTTATTGTGGCCGCAGTTCGAGCGAGAATGAAGACTGCTTTCACAGAAATGAAAACGCCTCCTTCTTTTGCAATCGAACACGACGTGGGCACCGTGTGTCCGCTCGACTGCCCTGATTCGTGCAGCCTGGACGTGACTGTCCAGGATGGACGCGTGGCGGCGATCGACGGCTCGTCGCTCAACCCCGTGACCGGGGGGTACATCTGCGCGAAGGTGCGGCGATTCCCGGAACGCCTGTACGGCCCCGATCGATTGCTGTACCCCGCGGTTCGCAAGGGACCGAAGGGCCGTGCCAGCTTCGAGCGCGTATCGTGGGACGAAGCACTGTCGGTCATTGCCGAGCGAATGCTCGAGGCGCGCCGGCAATGGGGCGGCGAATCGATTCTGCCCTATTCGTACGGCGGCTCGAACGGCCTGCTGACACAGGACACGAGCGACGCCACGCTTTTCCGACGACTGGGCGCGTCGCGCCT
>Ga0070698_100005615_pt1 | contig 13717 bp, 11 predicted proteins | sample KBSK1502metaG_FD_65477 | JGI IMG/M metagenome (GOLD analysis project Ga0070698, IMG submission 65477) | Corn, switchgrass and miscanthus rhizosphere microbial communities from Kellogg Biological Station, Michigan, USA - KBS K1-50-2 metaG | ecosystem: Host-associated > Plants > Roots >... | reverse complement strand
GCGTCCAGCGGGCCGGGCGCGCCCTCGGGGTGGTACTGGACGGTCTCGATCGGGAGCTCGCGGTGGCGCAGGCCCTCGACAGACCGGTCGTTCAGGTTGATCTGGCTCACGCGGAAGCCGGACGTTTCCGGCACGGACTCGCCGACGACCTGGACCTCGTGGTTCTGGGCCGTGACCTGGACGAGCCCGAGATCCACGTCCTGGACCGGATGGTTCGCCCCGTGGTGCCCGAATCGGAGACGCGTCGTGTCGGCGCCGGCCGCGCGCGCGACGATCTGGTGACCCAGGCAGATCCCGAGCAGCGGCCGTCCATCCTCGATGATCGCCCGGGCCAGGGCGACCGGCCCGTCGAGTCGCGCCGGATCGCCCGGTCCAGGCGAGAGGATCAGCCCGTCGATGTCGGGCGCGAGCGCGACGACACTGGAGATCGTGTGAGGCAGGATCCGCACGCGGGCACCCCGGCGGCGCATGGCGCGGACGATGTTCGACTTCAGCCCAAAGTCGACGATCCCGATCAGCGGGCCGGCTTCATCGTGGCTGCCGATATCCATGATCGACGATGGCGAGACCTTGCCGACGAAGTCCTGATCCTCCCAGCGGGGGACGGCTCGCGCTCGATCCACGGCGTCATCACGATCCACGAAGCCGGGCTCCGTGACGATCGCCCGGAAGCTGCCGTGCGTCCGCAGGTGTCGAGCCAGTGCGCGCGTGTCGACCCCGGCGATCGCCGGGATGGCCGCGTCGCGAAGAAGCGCCGCGAGCTGGCGGGCGTCCTCCAGGACGGCCGCGGTCGCGTTGGCCACGACCAGGGCGCGCAGCCATGGATGGGCGGACTGGTCGTCGTCGATGAGTCGACCGTAGTTGCCGATGAGTGGATAGGTCATGACCACGACCTGCCCCGCGTACGAGGGGTCGGTGCACACCTCCTGGTAGCCGGTCTGGCTGGTGTTGACGACGAGATCGCCGCCGCCGGCCAGCGGGGCACCGAACGCGATCCCCGGGAAGACCGTCCCGTCCTCGAGCGCCAGCAACGCCGGACCGAGATCGCCGATGCGAGGGTCGACGATCGCGGAGGCTCGCGGCGGCGGGGGGACGATCACGCGACGGCGACCTCGGTCTTTTCGGGGACGACGGCGGCCCGCCCGGCAACAAAAGACCCACCCGCCGCAGTGGCGTGGTGGGCTGGGGCGTGCGCAGTCATCGAGCCTCCTCCGCCGGCCTCACGGGACCGGTACGCCAGCCTCACAGGACTGGCCATGAAAGGACGTCGTCAGGGTAGCACCCGGGGCCGCCGGGCGTGACCGCTCCCGGAGCCCGTCAGTCCGCCCCGATCCAGATCGATTCGCCTGTAGTCGGGTCGAGGAGCAGCGCGATCCACGATGCGCTCGCATCGGGCTGCCACCTGATGTGCCAGACGTTCCACGGCCCCGTGCCGGCTTCCGCGCCCAAACAGGACGGCCTCTCCGAGCATCTCGCGACCCCATACTCCAGGACGTCCGGTTGCCGAGAGATGTCGACGCCGAATTCGCGATCGACCCCGGCGACAGCGGCGCGAGCGATCGCGATCGCCGGCTCGGGTTCGACGCCAGCGGGTGCTGCCCGCGCCTGGAACTCGATTCCCTTGGCTACCGCCTTTGGGCCGACGAATGTGCTGGCCACGTCACATGCAGAAACTACCAGGGCGATCGCGACGATCCGAACGAGAGTCCGACGCGGTGCTAGGAGGGCAAGTGGACCCACAACCAGCCCACAGTCCAGATCGCCATCACGACGAACACCACGACGAGGATCGACCCGACGAAGACCTTGTAGCCCATCAGCGGTTCGTCACCGCGGAGCCCGCATCACCCGGGTCGGCAGCCAGACCGAGGCGACGGGCCACGGCCGCGGCTTCTACGCGGTTGACCACGCCGAGCTTGCCCAGGATGTTCGAGACATGGACGCTCGCGGTCTTTCGCGTGATGAACAGAGCGTCGGCGATCTGCTGGTTCGACTGACCGGCGGCGACCAGTTGCATCACCTCGCGCTCCCGCTCGGTCAGGCCGATCGCATCGGTTGGGGCGTCAGCAGCGGACGTGGCCGTGCCACTGCCCGTCGCCAGGTCGATGCGGGCGTGGCGCGCCAGGCGCTCGATCTCGCGGCGGAGCGGGTCGGCGCCCAGTCTCGTCGCGGCGGCGTTCGCGTCGCGCAGGGCCGTGGCCGCCTCGGCTCGATCGCCGTTCGTGCTGAGGGTCGCCTCGGCGGCTCGATAGCGGGCGTACGCAGCGGGCGCCGGCCGGCCCAGGCCGTCCCAGGCGACCGCGGTCGCCAGCAGCGCCGCCGGGTCGGGCTGCCCGCCGATCCGGTCGAGCTCACCGCGAACCAGGCCGGCGACCGCGGCGCGTCGGGGGTCGGTGGTCGCCACGCGATCGCCGACCTGCATCAGGCGCTGGGCGATCGGGCCGACGTGGGCCGCCGTGTCAGCCGGGGGCCCGCCATCCCGGCGGCCCTTGGCCGCCTCGGCCGCGTCCGCCTCGGCTCGGAGGGCGTGCCAGGCGAGCCACCCGAGGGCCGGGTCCAGCGGGGCGTCGGCCTCGAGCGCCGCCAACGCCTCCTCGACGGCGGCCCGCACCTCCGGCAGCCGACCCTGCCAGGCGGCGAGCTCGGCACCGGCCGCCAGCAGCCCAGCCCGGTAGGACTGATCGTGGCCGGAGTCCTTGTCGATCTCGCGGGCCTGTCGTAGATGCACCTCGGCGGCATCGAATCGACCCTGGTTGGTGTCGACGCGGGCTCGATTGAGGTGCAGCCAGACGGCCGACCGGCCGACCGGATCCAGCTCGAGACCTTCATCGGCGGCGGCCGCCGCCTCGTCCCAGCGACCGAGGTCGAACAGCGCCTTGGCCACGTGGCCAAGTAGGACGCCGCCATACGTGCGCGGCACGCCGAGCCGTTGCGCGATCGCGTACCCGGTGCGAGCAGCTTCCAGTGATTCCTCGGTCCGGCCGACGCGGTCCAACAATGCCGCGAGGTTGGCGTGTCCGAGGGCGATCCCCTCCACGCCACCTAGCCGCTCCGCGATGGCGACGCCTCGTCGGAACGTGGCGATGCCCTGGTCGACATCGCCGGTCACGGCCTCGGCCCAGCCGAGGACGCCGGTTGCCAGCGCCTCCTCCGACAACGCCCCTGCGGCCTGGGCCATGCGGATCGCCTCCCGCGCGGTCGTCGCTGCACCGGCCGGGTCCCCGCCGAGCAGGCGCAGGCCGGCGGACTGTGCCAGTACCCGGGTCCGGGCCGCAGTCGGTGGCTCAGCGGGGATCAATCGCAGGGCCTCATCGACTGCCGCGAGTGCCGCCGCCCGGTCGCCGGCTTCCCACAGATACCAACGGAGCCGGTCGTGCAGGGTGCCGAGGCGGCCCGGATCAGGGCCGCCGTCGCCGCGTCCTTTCTCGGCGGCGGCGATCGCGGCGCGGCCGAGCTCGACTGCCCGGGAATACGCACCGGTCAGCACCGCGCACTCGGCGGCGCGCTGCAGCACGGTCGCTCGGTCCATGTCGACGCCGCCGGCCGGTTCCGCCAGCCCTTCCCACATCTCGAGGGCACGCTCGTAGTGGCGCCGCGCCTCGGGGAAGGCGTAGACGAGCTCGGCGGCAGCACCGGCCGCGACCAGCGCCGGTACGGCGCGGGCTCGGTCTCGCGCCGCGACCCAATGGAACGCGAGCTCGGCCGGCGTCACGGGCACGCCCCCGATCTCCCGCCGGCGTTCCAGCTCCCCGCCGAACGCGGCATGCAACCGGTCACGCTCGCCGTGGAGCAAATCGTCGTTGGCGACCTCGGCCAGCAGGGCGTGCCGGAACACATAGCCGCCGCCCCCTTCGAGGCGGTCCGCGTCCACGAGGATGCCCTGGGTGATCGCCGGTCGCAGCGCGTCCGCGACGGCCTGCGCGGGCACCTCGAGAACGGCGGCGAGTAGCTCTTCGTCGACGCGTCGGCCTGCCGCGGCTGCCGCCCGCAGGAGCCGCTGCGTCTCGTTCGGGAGGCTGGCCAACCGGGCGAGGAGCACGTCGCGCAGCTGCGGCGGGAGTTCGCCGCCCGCACTACCCTCGCCGCCCTCGCCGCCCTCGTCGAGCGTCGCGGCCAGCTGCTCGATGAAGAAGGGGTTGCCGCCGCTGCGATCGATGACCTCGTCGACAAGGGAGGTCGATGGCGGCGACGCGGCAAGCGCGCGAAGCAGCGCGGCGACCTCCCGGCGGTCGAGGCCCTTGAGGTCCATCCGGGCGACCCACTCGTCACGCTCGAGCTCAGCGATGAACGCCAGGGCCGGGTCGCGTCGAGCCAGGTCGTCAGTGCGAAGGGTCACCAGGACCAGGACGGGCGCCTGTCGCAGGTTCCGCGACAGGAACCCCAGGAGCCCGCGCGTCCCGTCGTCCGCCCACTGGATGTCCTCGATGACGAGAACGACCGTTCCGCGACGCGCCTGCCGCTCGATGACGCCAAGGACCGCCTCGAACAGTCGGGTCTGTCCGGCGCGATCGAACTCGAGGCGGGTCGACGCGTCCTGGGTCCGCGGCGCGACCTCGGGGAGCAGCCGCGCGATCTCGTCGCGAGCCGGTCCCAGCAGGGCCGCCAGGAGAGCCGGCTCCACGGATCGCGTCAGACCGCGAAGCGCCTCGACGAACGGGGCATACGGGATCGCGCCACTACCGGCCGCCAGGCAGGCACCGCTCAGGACGGTGGCGCCCCGACTTCGGGCGGTGTCAGCGAGCCGACCGACCAAACGGCTCTTGCCGATGCCCGCTTCGCCGCCGACGATGACGGTCGAGCCTCGACCGTCGACGGCGGCATCAAGCGCGGATTCGAGACGCGCTTCCTCTGCGCCCCGCCCGATGAGTGTTTCCCGATCGGCATGATCGACCACTACCCCTCGGATGATAGCGAGGGGTGTGGCGCGGGCCGTCGCGCACGGTCAGACGCTCATCTCCGGTTGGCTCGCCAGCACCATCAGGCGGACCTTGGCCCGCGCCCGGTGCATGAGCGTGCGGGTGGCGACGTCGGAGCGGCCGATCGACCGTGCGATCTCGGTTCCACGAAACCCGTGGGCCGCAAGGATGAGTGCCTGGCGATCCACGTGACCGAGTCCATCCAGGACGGCGGTCACCGCGCGCTGCTCCTCGCCGGCGACCGTGAGGCTCTCCGGTGACGGCATCCAGTCCGAGACGACGAGCTCGGACTGCTTCCGATCGGCGACCGTGATCCTTCGGCCGCGGCTCATGGCGAGGTTGTGGCCGACGCGATGGAGCCACGCCCCGAGGTCGTCGGGGACGCGCCCAGCCTTGACTTCGGTCGTCAGACGCTCGAACGCGTCGTGGGTGAGGTCCTCTGCCGCTGCGGGGTCGCGCGTCAGGCCGGTCAAGTAGCGCTGCAACTGGCCGCGGTGCTGGACGTAGGCGGAGCCCACGATGTCTTCGATATCGAGTCGGGTGACGGCGTCCATGATCGCCCCTCGCTGGGAGCCGGCGTTGATGCCGGCCATGGGGCGACGTTCGGTCTAAGTCGATGGCTGAGACATCGGGCGCCAGCCCACATCGGCGGTGTGGGACGGCAAAGAGAAACGCCCGGAGGGCGGGGGCCGCTCCGGGCGTTTCTGGCTGACAGGGCGGGCGAATTCGTCGCGCTCGTCACGCCGGCCGGCCTACCAATGGGGGAAATGGCAGACCGGACGCGGAATGTAGTCGGTGGTGCGGTCTGGGGGAATTAGGTGGGATTACCTATGGCCCGGTGCAATGGCGACCGCAAGGTCCCTTCAGCACAATGGCGGCAAGGCCCCTTGGGTGGGGGACGTCGGTCGAGCGACGTTAGACCCGGGGGCCTTTTCCATGCGCTTGAGCCGGACCTCTACCCGAAGTCAGTCGACCGCGATCTGTCTGCGCGCGGCCGCTAGAACGATGAGGTTCAACGCGGCGGGGAACGCCTGGAAGGCTGCCAGCTCCCCTTGCACAGGGAGCGGAGTGATCGGTACGGTCACGAGCAACAACAGAAGCGTGCCGCTGATGGCTCGGTCCCACGCACGTCGTTGACCGCGGGCGAGTCCGCGGACCGCTGTCAGGCTGAGTACGCCGGCGAAGACCATCGTCATCCCGAGGAGCAGCAGCGCCGCGAACCGAAAGTCGTAGGCGTAGCCCCGTGCCAAGGCGACCGAGATCACGCCCTGGAAGTGGGCACCGCCGGAGATCGTGCTGGCCAGCCCGACGTACAGGGCCAGGCCGGCGGCGGCTGCGAGGAGACCGGCCCTGGTCACCTTGAGCACACCATCCTGGCCAACGGTGAAGCGCTCGTACCTCGTCCTGCCGGCCCATAGCGCGATCGCGCCCACGGTAAGGAAAGCCCCGAGCGAGGAGCCCTCGTCAGCGAAATCGCCGAAGGGAGGAAGCACGGCAGCCCGCCACGGCGTGAAGAGGAGCCCGAGGACGAGCAAGCGAAGCGCGTACGTCCAGCGTGGTCCCGGGAGGTACCGGTGATACGAGACGACGGCTTCGAAGCTGCCCCGCCCCCACCACTCTGTCACCCGCCCGCCGCGGGCGACGGCAGCAGCCACCTGTTGGTCGAGGATCGCCTTCCGCTCCTCGTCCGTCAGTCGCGTTGACGAGCCAAGCGTCTGCGTGGACTGCTCCCTGGCCGCTGAGCCTCGTTGAGTTTACGCCTGCAAGAAAGAGGTACCGCGTGGGGTACGTCCCGAATCACAACGGCCCTCAGGCACGCGCCTGAGGGCCGTTCTGTGTTCAAGATGAGGTGGTGAGCCCGGAAGGACTTGAACCTTCAACCCGCTGATTAAGAGTCAGCTGCTCTGCCATTGAGCTACGGGCCCACGGGTCCGGGATGATACCCCACCTCCAGGAGAGACGGCGATCTGGTCGTGACGCTTTCATCCGTCGGGGCCGAACGATCGGTTGCCACCCACTTGACGTCGACCTTCTATCCGAGATTTTGAAGTCGTCCGGCCCGACCGCACTCAATAGAGTTGGAAGGGCGTCCCCGATGGACGCTGCGGAGGCGGATCGATTGGATCGGGAGCTCGTCGAGCAGGCGCAGCGCGGTGACCGCGAAGCGTTCGCGACCCTGGCGCGGTCGCGCGGCGACCGATTGATGCAGATCGCGCAGCGGATCCTCCGCGACGTCAGCCGCGCCGAAGACGCCGTCCAGCAGACGCTGGTGTCCGCCTGGCGGGAACTCCCGTCGCTGCGCGATCCCGAGCGCTTCGACGCCTGGCTCCAGCGCCTCCTGATCAACGCTGCCTACGGCGAGGCGCGCCGCTCGAACGTTTGGAGCGCCAATGTGCGCGCTCTGCCCGTCGACGGACCTGCCGGGCCGGACGAATCGATGCCGGTCGATGATCGAGATCGTCTCGAACGTGGATTCCGCCGCCTACCGCCCGAGCAACGGGTGATCCTCGTCTTCACCTACTACCTGGGACTGACCCCGACGGAGATCGCCGACCGACTGGGGATCCCGGTCGGGACGGCCAACTCTCGACTCCATTACGCCCACCGAGCGATGCGCGCGGCCATCGATGCCGACGAGCGCCCCGTCGCGGTGGTCCAAGGACGGGTCCGATGACCGATCAGCACCAGCTTGACGCAGTTCTTGTCTCCTTCTTTGCCGACGGCACGGACGAACTTGCAGATCGGGTGATGGATGCCGCCCTCGACGAGGTCGACCGAACCGAACAGCGTCACGGGATCAGCCGTCTGAGGCCGCTGCCAAGGATCAGGGTCTCTCCCAAGGCGGCCGTGGCAGCGGTCGTCGCGGCATTGTTCGTCGGAGGTTTGTTGATCCTGCTACGGCCGGACCAGCCATCGGTCGGCACCCCGAGCCCCACCGAGGTTAGGGCACCGACTGGCGACCCCGCCGTCACCAGTAGCGGCCCCCCATCGAGCGCGTTTGCCGTCCGTCCCGCCTCCTGGTCGGCGGCCGGCACCCTTGTGTCACCGCGCGACCAGGAAACGGCAACGACCTTGCCCGATGGAACCATCCTGATCGTCGGCGGTATGGGGGGCACAGGCACGACGATCGGTCCTTCGCTGGCATCCGCCGAGATCTACGATCCGGCCACCGGGACGTCGACGCCGACCGGCGCCATGATGACGCCGCGTTCCGGACACACGGCGACCCTGCTGCCGGATGGTCGAGTGCTCGTTGTGGGCGGATTCAACGACTGGGCGGCGCTGGCTTCCGCGGAGTTGTTCGATCCGGTGAGCGGCGAGTGGACCCCGACGGACAGCCTTGCGGAGGGTCGAGGCTTCCACACGGCGACCCTCCTCTCCGACGGCCAGGTCCTGGTGGCCGGTGGAAGGAGCAATAACAGCAGCACGGGTCATGCCCTGTTGTCCGCAGAACTGTATGACCCCAGGCGCGGCAGTTGGACGACGACCGGCAACCTCGTTAAGGCCCACACGTCGCACAGCGCCACGCTGCTCCCCGACGGAACGGTCCTCATCATGGGTCCCAGCTACGACGGGTATCGGATGGCTACCGACGCGACGGCCCAGCGCTACGACCCAGGCAGCGGTTCATGGAGCACGGCCGGGAACCCGAACACGCCACGTGGCGGTGAGACAGCGACGCTCCTGTCTGACGGCACTGTGCTCGTTGCGGGCGGTGACCGATTCACCCCGGTCGGGTGCTGCGGCTCCACAGGTGGCCCCGAGGTCCAGGCCGAGCTCTTTGATCCTGCCAAATCGTCGTGGACCGTGACCGGCTCCTTGCCGGAGTCCCATTCATGGCACTCGGCTTCGCTCCTGCCGGACGGGACCGTCGTCGTCGCCGGCGGTGTGGGTGGCGACCCGGACATCGGTTCGGGGACGATCGCGTCCGAACGAGCCCGAAGCCTGGCCTCGACCGACAGGTACGACCCGCAGACCGGACTCTGGACCGCGTCTGCCGCCATGTCACAAGCTCGCGCATTGCACGCCGCGGTGACACTGCCCGATGGGCGAGTCCTCGTCTTCGGGGGAAGGAGCAAGGACCGGGCCCTCGATTCCATCGAACTCTTCGACCCGGGCTCAGGGTCATGAATTCGACTCCCGGCTGCTTCCGCCCCATTTTCTTGAGGCCGGGGCGAATGAAGGCCTTCGCGTGAGTCGGCGACCGTAGACTCCTTCATATGACCAGCGATCTCGATCCCGCGACCCTGGCCTCGCAACGGTGCGCGCCGGCCGACGCGTCCACCCCGGCACTCTCGCCAGTGGAGGTCATACGGCTATCTGCGGGGCTGGATCCCGCCTGGCATGTCGAGGGCGATCGGCTGGTCCGCGAGTTCGCGTTCCCGACCTTCTCCGCGGCGTTCGGGCTGGCGACCCGGATCGCCCTGCTGGCTGAAAGCCAGAATCATCATCCGGCCCTCGACGTCGCCTGGGGCCGGCTCACCGTCACCTGGACCACTGACGCGATCGGTTCCATCTCGGCCAACGACGTGATCATGGCCGCGAAGGTCGACCGGCTCGTGGCCCGCGGACTCGCGCTCAAGGACAGCTAAGCAGGCCGGAGGCGCCTCGCGTCCATACCCTAGGCGGCGCCGCCCGCTGGCGCCGGCGCGGGGTCCGATGTGCCTTCACGCTCCGGCTCGTCCGACTCGCCCTCGATCGTCACCCGTGGGATCCAGGACAGGATTCGCGGCATCCACCAGTTCCAGTCGCCGAGCAACCGCATCGAGGCCGGCAACAGCACGCTCCGGATGACCGTGGCGTCCAGGAAGACCGCGACAGCGAGGCCGAACCCGAGCTGCCTGATGATGTTCAGCTCGAGCGTCACGAAGACCGCGAACACGGCGACCATGATCGCGGCCGCGCTGGTCACGGTCCCGGCCGTGATCGAGATGCCGCGCTCCACGGCGGCGTCCGAGCCCAAGCCGCGGTCGCGTGCCTCCTTGATGCGCGTGAGGATGAACACGTGGTAGTCCATCGATAGCCCGAACAGGATCGTGAAGATGAAGACCGGCACGAACGACTCGATGACGCCGGGCTTCACGTTCAGGACGTTGGCTCCCCAGCCCTCCTGGAACACCAGCACGAGCATGCCGTAGGCCGCGCCGGTCGAGAGAAGGTTCAGCAGGATCGCCTTGATCGGGATCACGACCGAATGGAAGGCGACCAGCAGCAGCAGGAACGAGAAGCTCAACACGAACAGGAAGACCTTTGGCATCCCCGCCTCGTAGAAGCCGACGACGTCCGCGGTCCGAGCGACCGGACCGGTGACCAGCGCCTGGACGCCCGGCAGCCCGCCAAACGTCGCCGGGACGACGTCGGTCCTGACCTGGCGAACGATGGCTCGATTCGCCAGGTCGTTCTGGCCGCCGGACATGACATACGAGACGAGGTCGACCGTCCCGTCGACCGAGTGGCTCGTCTCGACCGGGCCGCTCAGGCCGGGGATGGCGAGCAAGGATTCCGACAGCCGCGCGATCGCGGCCTGCGTGTCGGGCTGGTCGGCCTTGGTCACCACGACCTGCAGGGAGAGCGTGCTTCCCGCGGGCCACTTCTCGTCCATGAGGTTGACCGCCTGGACGCCGTCGATGCTGTTCGGGAAGGATCCGAAGTCGCCCTGCCCGATGTGTAGTCGCAGGGCCGGCGAGGCGAGAGCCAGCAGCACACCCGCCGACACGACGAACGAGAGCACCGGCCGGCGCATCGTGGCGCGGACGATGCGTGCCCACGGTCCGCTCCCCTCTTCCCGGTCGCGACCGAGGAACGGAACTCGTAGCCGATTGACGCTGCGGTCCAGGATCGCCAGGACGGCCGGCAGGAACGTCAGCGACCCGACCACCGAGATGAACACGACCGAGATGGTCCCGATCGCCATCGACTGGAACAGCGGGTCGTCGAGCAGGAACAGACCGGCGATCGAGATCATCACCGCCAAGCCCGAGAAGAACACGGCCCGGCCGGCGGTGCTCGAGGCGACCTCGATGGCGGCCAACTTCTCGCGTCGGCGTCGCTCGGTCCGGAATCGCGTGAGCATGAACAGCGAGTAGTCGACGGCGACCGCGAGGCCGATCAGCACGACCAACTGGTTGGCGTACGGACTGACCGGCGAGATGAATTGGCTGTACAGCCCGAGCACGCCGAACGCCGCGAGCAACGAGGTGGCCGCGAGGACCAGCGGCACGAATGCCGCGACCGCGGCACCGAACGCCACGAGCAGGATGATGAATGTCAGCGGCATGGTGATCCGGAGCGCCGAATCGAGGTCCTCGGTCACGAGGTTCTGGATGTCGTCGTTGACCAGCGCCCCGTTGAGCGCGTGGATGCGCAGCTGCGGGTGTACGACCCGCAGGTCGGCCACAAGGCCCGGCACCGGGGCCAATCGATCGCGGGCGGGCGGGCCGTCGCTGGGGAAGTTCGCCACGATCCGGACCGCGGTCCGGTCAGGCGACACCAGGCCGGCGCCGGGTGGCGCCTTGAGCGGGTCGATCACGCGATCGAAGGTCGCGATGGCGGAGCCGTCGATCGTGGAGGTCAGGGCCGTGGCCCGGGCCACGATGTCGTCGACCGCCTTCGCGACGGTCGGGTCGTCGACGGTGCCGGCATCCGATGCCACGACGAGGTACAGGATCTCGCCCGTGTCCTGCGTGCCGGAGGCGTTGAAGAGCTCGTAGGCCTGCCCGGATTCGTACTTCGGGGCGCTGTCGTCCGAGACGGCATCCTCGGATGCGGTGCCGCCGGCGGCGATGCTGGCGGCGAAGAGGCCGATCGTCACCACGAACCACAGGCCGATGACCGGCCATCGATGCGCCGCGCTGAAAGCGGCGACGCGGACGGTCCAGGGCGGCAGATGGGTGACGGGAGGGGCCATCGCGCAAGCCTAGCGTGCCAGGGGCCGACGCCGCCCCCGGCGGCGCTCCGACCGAGTCGAGCGCCCTCAGACCGTGCCTCGAGTTCAGACCGTGCCGAGCGCCTCAGGCCGCGCCGAGTGCCTCGAGCAGTCGATCGATGAACGGGATCTGCGTGTCCTTGATCCGCCGTCGCGCCTCGTCCGGGGCGAACCACTCGACGCGGTCGATCTCAGGGATCGTGATCCAGCGGCCCGACCGGGGCGGCCACTGGAACGGGAAGGTGTTGCTGTGCGCCGTGGCCGGGTCCAGATCGCCCTCGAGCGCCCACGCCTCGACGAACTTGCCGCCCTTCTGGCGGATCTCCCCGAGCGCGATCGACTCGCCGTCCGGCGCCGGGTGACCGACCTCCTCCTCGAACTCGCGCCGCGCGACGTCCCACGCGGCCTCGCCCTCGTTGAACTCGCCTTTCGGCACGGTCCAGGCGCCTTCGTCCCGCTTCGCGAAGATCGGTCCGCCGGGGTGGGCGAGGAGGACCTCGACGCTCGCGTCCGGCGTGCGGCGGAACAGGAGCAGCCCGGCGCTGCGCCGCGTGGTCACCATGGGGCGATCTCGCATAGCGGCGCGAGCCGAGCGACATCGTCGGGGTCGAGCTCGCCCTGGCCGGGGATCAGCGCATTGGCGGTCGCGGCCGCAGCGCCATAGCGGAGCGCCGTCGGGAGGTCGTCGCCTCGGGCCAGCCCGGCCGCGAACCCGCCGACCAGGGCGTCGCCGCTCCCCACGCTGAAGCGTCCGACCTCGGGCGCTCGACCGACGCTCCAGGTGGCGGTCTGGGTCACGAGCACCGCGCCGTCGATGCCCATCGTGATGAGTGCCTGCTCGGCGCCGTCACGGATGAGCCCACGGCCGGCCGTCGCGACCTCGTGTCGATCGGTCGTCGGCAAGCCGGTCGTCGCCGCGGCCTCGGTGGCGTTGATCTTGACGAGCCAAGGCCGCGCTTCGAGCGCCGCCGCGAGCGGAGCGCCCCCCACATCGACGATGACCCTGGCACCCGCCATCGTGGCCACTGCCGCCAGCCGGCGATAGGCGTCCGCAGGGGCACCGGGCGGCAACGACCCGGCGAGCAGTGCGACGGTCACGTCCGGCCGGTCGGCCAGGGCGTCTCGTAGGGCACCCTCAACGGCACTCCACTGGTCCTCGGGCAGGTCCAGGCCCGGCTCATAGAACTCCGTGAGTTCACCCGTTTCCCGGTCCAGCACCGATAGGCACGTCCGCGTTTCGCCCTCCAGTTGAACGAACCAGCCGGGAATGCCCCGTGCCGCGAGTTGCTCAACGACCCATGCCCCAGCGTGACCGGCAACGACGGCGACGACATCGGCGGCGACCCCGAGGGTCCGAGCGACCCGGGCCGCGTTGAGGGCCTTGCCGCCGGGGACCGTGGCGAGAAGCTCGGGCCGGTGGATACGTCCCGGTTCCAGCCCCTCGACCACGGCGACCTTGTCGATGGCCGGGTTGAGCGACACGCCGACCAGGCGCTCGATGCGGTGCTGTTCACTCACGACGGCCACCCAAGAAGGGCGGCGTCCAGGGCGGATCGCGTGGGCTGGCCATCGACCCCGCCGAGAGCCATCGTCGACAGGGCGCCGGCGACCGCGCCGGCCCGCAGGGCCTCGATCGGTGCCGCGCCAGCGAGCCAGGCGGCCAGGAACGCGGCGTCGAATGAGTCGCCGGCGCCGGTGGTGTCGAGGGCCGTGACGGGATACGCGCCGACTCGGGCCACGACGCCATGGGCGGTGGCCGCGAACGCTCCGTTCTCGCCGCATTTGACGACGACCATCGACCCGGTCTCGGACCTGCCTCCACCGTTCCCCGGCCGCCCGAGCCGGGCCAGCTCGACCGCCGCGACCTCCGAGTCGT
>Ga0070698_100005613_pt1 | contig 13718 bp, 12 predicted proteins | sample KBSK1502metaG_FD_65477 | JGI IMG/M metagenome (GOLD analysis project Ga0070698, IMG submission 65477) | Corn, switchgrass and miscanthus rhizosphere microbial communities from Kellogg Biological Station, Michigan, USA - KBS K1-50-2 metaG | ecosystem: Host-associated > Plants > Roots >... | reverse complement strand
CACTCCCGACATCCAGGCTGCTTTGACTGTTCTTGGTCGCACCGCGACTGTGCTTCCCGATGGCCGGGGGCCCGATCTGAGCCATGTTGACCTGCACCGGTCATACCTTTCGGGTGCGAAGCGGAACGAGTAGCCCGGCGAACGGGAGAGGAGTGACCCACTAGACGGCCGTGGATGGCTCTCATCCTCCTCGTAATGCGTAGGTCATCGGTTCGATTCCGATAGGCGGCTCAGGTCAAGAGCTAATTTCGTTAATGTGTTCAATCATCGTGGTCCGGCTTACCGGGCCACGGACGGAACTTGTCGCATCTGGCTGAGCCGCAAGTTGATCACGCTGAGTAAGGCTGGCGAATGCGTTCCTTGACGTCCCCTCGGTGAATGCCCGGCGCGCAGGCTTGCCTGGCCGGCTCCCAGCTGTGTCCGGGCTGGGAGCCGGCGTTGGCGTGGCAGGCTCGGGCTGGTTCTTTCAGTGGCCTGCGGCGTGGCTGGTGGTGGTGATCTTCAGGATCTGGCCGGTGTCAGGGGGCCGCCGAAGCCGTTGACCGAGACGTACAGGTTGCCGTCGGGGCCGAATGTCATTGCGGTGGGGAAGTTCAGCCCGGTGGTGATCACGGTCCGGTGGCCGTTCTTGATCTTGATGATCTCGCCGGTCGCGGGTGCGGGGCCGCGGTTGTGGACCGACATCTCCAGGACGTACAGCGCGCCGTCGGGGCCGAACGCCAGGCCCAGCACGGTGGTCAGGTGTGCGGCGTAGACGGTGAAGTGGCCGGTGGCGGGGTTGACCTTGAAGACCTGGGCCGCCCCGACCGTGACCGGGAATGGTGTCAGCGTGCCGATGTACAGCGATCCTGCGTGGCTGGTCAGGGCGGTGGGGCCGCGCCAGTCGATGTTGCCGGGGAAGAACCTGGAGAAGTCGGTGACCCGGGTCACCTGCCCGCGGGCGCCGATCTTGTCCAGTTCCTGGTGGTTGGGCTCGACCGCGTAAAAGCCGTCCCCGGCCGGGGTGAAGCTGTACCAGGTGCCGTCCGGCCGCCTGCATGAACGCGGGCGACCGTGCGCGGCCGGTCCGCGCTATGAGTGCTGCACGCGCTTGGCGCGTCGGGTGGTGGCCTGGTGGCGGTCGAGCCCTGCTGACTGCGCCCGCTGCCCCATCTGCTTCCAGAATTGCTTGAGGTCTCCTGTCAGCGTCTCTTGCCACGGTGCTCGCTTCCGCCAGATCGAGCCGCCGCCGACGAGCGCCTGCTGCCTACGGCAGAACGCCTCGCTCAGCTCGACCCGGTAGCTCGCCTCGCCCTTCGGCGGGTAGGGGCAGAGCCCGAAGTTACAGCCATGTTTGCAGTTGGATCCCGGTTCCGAGGTCTCGGCCGTTCCGACGGTACGAGTGGGGTCGAGCGGAGAGCGCTCTCCGCCGAGACAAGGCGGCAGCTCATCCCGGTCGGTACGGTGTAGCCGTCGGTTGCGCTCGCTGGGCCGCGCTCCGCGTTCGGCAAGGTTGAGCAGTAGCAGCACATCGGCGACAAGCTGCTGGGCCCGCGGATGGAGCGCGGTCCACCCAGTGGACGGCGGAATCCAGAGGTTGTGCTTACGCGGTGCTCGCGGGTTCGCCGGACGGGATCCGATCCTGGCCGCCACGCCGCTCTCGTCGATCCAGATGAAGCGCTCAGGCTGCCCGGTTTCCAGCGCCTGAACAGCGAGCTTGCTCGCCTCCACCACCAGGGGGTGCTCGGGCCTGCTGCCCGGCAGGGCGACCCAGTGCTCGATCAGGGCTCGGTGATCGTCGTCACGCCGATCCCGCTGATCAGGCTGCCCGTCAGGCAGTGACCATAGGCATAGCGCATGCACCAGAGTCAGCCTGGTGAACCAGAACTGAGACTCCCGCAGCATCTCCCTGGCCCTCTCGGCAAGGTAGGCCCTGGCCTCCGGGCGGGCGTGAGGGTGGCGGCGGCGGCGGTTAGCGGCGTGCTTGAAGCCCTGAGCGAGCGCGACTTCGAGGGAGAGGCGCAGGTCCGACTCCACCCGGGTGTTCGGGCGATCGCCAAGGTACTGGAGCCACTGATCGAGGTTCTGGTTCGCGGCTGGTGAGTTTCGTTCTGTTACCGACCCGACGAGCAACGGCGCGAGCCAGGCGCGGATGACCCCCTCCTTCCAGGCATGATCCTCACCCTCCTGGTCTTCCTCCGGGCCGGGATTGCTCCTCGGCGGCGGGACGGTCTCCGCAGCGGCGGCCATTGCCTCGGCGCGAGCCGGGGCGTGCCTGCGGGACCCGTCAGCGGCGGGCGGCCCGAGGTGGCCGGCCAGAGCATCGAATGCCTCGTCGCTGCCCACGCCGATTTCTTGCACGCTTGCGAGTTTGACCGGATACGAAGGCTCGACACAGGCAATGCGGTACAGCTGCGCGTAGGCGGGCTCAGCTGGGTAGTTCTGGCGTCGGCGGCGCCGCTCGGAAATCGTTCTGGCCGCCTCACCGAACCGGCGCACCGCGTTGAGCTTTGCCTCCTCCAGCGTTCGCTGATCCCGGGCCCAGATGTCCGGCCAGTTCTTCTCGAGTGTGTCCGCGATATCGCCGTGCGTGGGCTGCTTGCCGACGCAGTCGATCTGGAGCGCGGCCGCGTAGAGGTCGAGGGCCTTGACGTCGGTCCGGCGCCGGGCTTCTTCACACAAGAGCCCCAGCACGGTCCGTTCGTCCGCGCCGGGTTGCGCCGCCACGAAGGAAACCCTGGCCGCGCCGTCGGGACGGGGTTCTTGGAGCCTGGCGCGGGAGTGCATGACCAGGGATATGAGGAATTCCCGCCCGGATTTGGCCAACGCCTGGTCGCGGAACTCCGAATCCGCCATGGCGACGTCAACGAGCCGGGACGCGAGGTAGGCCTGCATGATGCTGTGCGGGAAACGCACCCCGTCCCCCCGTGCCTCCACCAGCCCGAGCTGCGAGCCCCAGGTCGCTGCCAGCCGGAGATCGTAGCGGCGCTTGAGCTTGCCCAGGCTCTCGTCCACCTGCCCAATGATCGCCGGTGAGGGATCCTGCCGCAGCGACTCGGCCTGGTCGAATCTCACCTGGAGCCGGTCCCGCTGGAGGCCGATGCAGGCCAGCAAGGACAGCTGATCGACGGTGGCCCGGCGATCCTCGCAGCTCAACGCCAGCCCGGAGGGAAAATGCCCGTCGATGAGCGCCTGCATCCAGGTTTCCAGCAGCCGCAGCCGAAGCTCCGCCCGGTCCACGCTGCGGGTGTCAAGCCCGCGGTCGCTCCGCCTGGGGGTGACAGACTCCATCAGCCCGGACCGATGCAGCTGACGCGTGATCTGCAGGTACAGCGGCGTCTCCGCGACATCGGCAGTCTCCACGACCCAGTCGAGACGTCGGCTGTCTTCGCCGGTCTCCAGCTGCTGCACATACTCCAGCGCCGCCTCCTCGCTGAGCGGTTCCAGTTCCACGATCGCCGCTTCCATGTCTCGTAGCGGGTCGTGCGGCCGAGAGGCGATGATGAGGGGCAGGTGCTGCTCATTTGCCTGGCGAATCGCAAGCCGGATGAGGTTGTCACGCTCCTTCTGCGCATTGCCCTCGATAAGCGCCTCCTCCAAGCCATCGGCCAGGACAACAACCTGATCGTTCTTGCAGAGTTCGCGCCAGACCTTCTCCCCCTCCGTGTCGGAAAGCAGCCTGGTGTTGGTGTCCGCAACGAATCGCTCGCGTGCGAGCCTGCGAAAATCCAGGCTCTCTTGCGCATCACGCAGCCGGATCGGGACCGGGACGGCACCCCTTTCGGCGAGCAGCTGGGTCAGCCGGACCAGGAGCGCTGTCTTGCCGGTGCCCACTCCGCCGATGACCACGTGCGTACGGCGGATGGCTGAGTCACGGAGGTCCTCGATCATTACGTTGCACAACTCGTCCCGGCCGACCACCTCGCCGATCATGCTGCCGGCAGTCTGGACCACATTGTGAGACTCGACCCGGGCCCTTTGCATGTACGGCCGGCCGACGATCCACAGCCGGACCAGGAGGAACAGCGCGGATGCCAGTGCGAGCGAGAACAGCGGGCCGAGAGTTCCGGCAAGGACACTGCACGAGAAGTTGGTCCTGTTGCAAGAGGCGTCGACGTAAGCCAAGTCGCCCGATGGCTTGCCCTTGATTACCGAATACAGCGACGCGGCTATCAACGCGAGAAGGAGAACGGCACCAGCAACCGAAACTCCCTTCGCGATCCTGACCAACGGACGGCTAGGCCGCCACCTCCGCCTTTCGTCAACGCCGCGCCGCGCCCTGCGGGCGCGGCGTGACTTGAGCATGCGGCGTAGCGGTCCGCGAAGGCCGCGCCATCGCCGCCAGAGCCAAATACGTAGCGGGCCCGCCGCCCGGCGGCGCCGGGCGCTGTCAGATGAGCTGTTCTGGGCCGTATTCACCGCCACCCTCCGCCCATATTCGTTTGTGGCGCCGACCATAGCCTCATTGGCTTCTCGGTTCTTTATCCCCAAAAGTCCCTTAAGAACCCCTCGGTCAGCCGAGTCGAAGTTGACGCACCCACCTCATTACCTGGCGGCCCAGCAAGCCCTGGACCGCGGTCCGGTCTCCATGCCCAACCCAAGTCCCGGGCAACACCCAGACGTCAGCGGCCGGCACCAGCCTGGCGCAACTGAACCCGATGTCGCTGTTCGGCACGACCTTCGCCGCAACCAGCGCCGCCAAGGACTCTCGCCTGTAGGTGGGCAGGTCATCGACGGCGTGGATGCGGGGGCCTGGGACTAGGCCGAGCCGACGGAACAGGTGCTGCGGACCGGGGGTGAGCGCGATGTAGGACTGGCCGAACACGGCGGCGACCGACAAGTTCTCGGCGTGCATGAAGGCCAGCCGGTCGCGGGCTGCCGCCAGGTCGGCGGCCAGCCCTGCGGCGGTCCGGGCAGGGTGGTGCCGTAGCTGGCTGGCCAGCATGCCGATCGCCAGGGGAAGGTAGCCGCATAGCCTTGTGATCTCGCCCACCGCCGCGTCCCTGGCCTGTATCCCGGGCCGGGCCGCGAGCCGGATCAGCAGCGTGGCCCCTCCTCCAGCCAGACTGCCTCCCTCACCTGGAACCGAGGTTTAGCGGGGAATGGAGCTCGCTGCGACATGCCACAGCGCCGCTCGCAATCGGCGCAGCACTACCAAGGAGGTACAGGGCCGGAAGGGCTTCTGGTGAATGCCGGTACTGTGCTTCGTATCTTCGCTCCCGAGCACATCATGGTGGTGCACTTTGGTATCATGGCGGTATGGCGATGACACTACGGCTCGATCCGGGTCTTGAGGCAGAGCTCCGCCTTGCCGCCGAGGAAGACCACCGCAGCATCCACCAGACCGTGGCGCTCGCCGTCGAGACCTACCTGGCTCTCCGGGAAACAGCCGAGATCAGGGCAGACCCCGAGGCGCTGCGGGCCCTTGCCGAAGCCAGGCAGGCCGTGCAGGAAGGTGACGTGATCTACGGCACCGACGCGGTACGCAGTCTGCTGAAGGGACGCCAGGCTTCATGACCGCCCGCTACGAGCTGGGGACCGCGCCCCCGGCTCGGCGGGCCCTCGCCGAGCGGCTGTCCTTCGAGGTCGCCACCGCAGCAGCCGAGTTCATCACCGGGCCCCTCCTCGAGGATCCACGGCGGGTTGGCAAGCCGCTCGGCGCGGAGCTGGCCGGCATCTACAGCGCCCGCCTCGGCCGCGACTGGCGAGTACTGTACGAGATCGACGACGCCAAGCACCTGGTGATCGTGCTTGACATCCGCCATCGCTCAGCGGCGTACCGGCGCCGTTGAACCCGGCGATCATGCTGCTGGTCATCCGGCGAGACCTTTCAGCCCCGGCTGTAAAGCCTGTCGGCTCACCGCCACCAGGGCCAACCGGCCAGGCCGATGAAATCGGACAGCTTCGCTATACCGATGACCTTGTGTAAGCGCCACCCCCCACGCTAGTAACACTCTGTTATCAGAAGGCTGGCCGGGCCGTGGCCCGGGCCGTGGCCCGGAATTCGGAGCGCACTGTGCATTCAGCGCATTCCGCGTCGCAAGTGCAGCTATCTGTGCAGGTAGCGTGCCCAGAGCGGTGCGCCGGGCTTCTCGTAATGCGTAGGTCATCGGTTCGATTTCGACAGGCGCCCCCTAGCTCAGAGGCCCCCTTCCGATCATGGAAAGGGCGTTTGTTGTACAGCTCAGAGACCGAGTGCTGCCCGAAGGCCGTTCTCAACCTGGTTCATGGCGCGCGGGGTGAGGGCACCGAGGTCGCGAGTGACTTCGTCGGACCAGATGGTTTCGACGTCGTCACACGACGCCCAGCCAGCGAAGACCTCGGTCGAGCCGAGTTGCACCATAGCGGGCCGAGGTGACCGTGGTGACGTCGTGGTGAGCCGAACGGCGAGGACCTGCTCAAACGCATTGTTACGCCGATTGTTTGACACAACGAGGTAATACTTCTCAGCGCCGACAGGTTCAAGCTTGGCGGCGTAGACGCGTCCGCGAACAAGCCCAGTGCCGGCCATGGATTACTCCTTCTCCGCCCAGCCTGGTCTGCGGCGCCGCGCGATGGCGCGCCGCTCGGCATCTTCTCCCCTGCGATCTTCGGCGTCGGCCGCGTAGCTACCTGCTTCGGCTGCTTCTTGGACCGCGCGGAGCCCGACCATGAAGATCGCGTGAATGACAACTGACTCGGTCACTTCGTCGGTTGGGGCCTCTTGGCGGGCGAGGCGCCACAGGGCCTCCCAGGTGGGGGGCTCGCCGCGGAGCTTGTTAAGGTCGGCCAAGTCGCGTTCAGTGAGCGGGAGCGGTGGCCGCTTCACCGCACGCTCAGACATCCGGGCAGTCATGTCTCACAGTATGCGTCAATATGTGCGACATTACAAGCTGCATATATGATCGCAGCTCTCGCCACACATCGCTCTCAGGGTGGTCGCCGGTCAAGCGGGTTCTCGCGGCTGATCGCCCGTCGTTCCCGGGGATGACGCACATCCATGCCCGCGCACGACGACAGCGCAGCCCCCATCGCCGACGATGGCTGTGTGGATACAGACAGCAGGGTCTCAGTGACTCGCCTAGGCGACTTTGGAGGTCGAAACATTATGAAGACATGGAAACCAACTGCCGCTGGAATATTGAGCATCATCAGCGGGGCGTTCATGGCCTGGTATCACTGGGGCCCAAATACGCGCGTAGAGACCATCCCACTTGGGATTGTACTCGGCCTAATAGCTATAGCTGGCGGGATCTTTGCCATCAGGCGCAAGGTTTGGGGCCTGGCGCTGGCAGGCGCCATCTGTGCTATCGTTCCACCTCATCCATGGGGGGATTTGACATGGACTCCTATCCTCGGCATTTTGGCTGCTTTGCTTGTAGTGGGGTCTAAGAATGAGTTCTCAAGCTCCGCTAGCAAATCGCACGGCGCTGAACACGGGCATACCGATTCCAGTGCGGACGACCGGGTGACAGCGAAGAGCCGGGCAGACTCGGACGACTTCAAGCATGGATGAGCCCACTCTTAATCCGCGAGTTGATTCCCACGAGTGTGGGACATTCGTGGGATGAGGCCCGGCCGAGACATCAGGCCAGCGGCATCGCCGCAGGTGACAGTCGGCGGTGACAGTCGGCGGTGACAGTCGGCGGTGACAGCGACGCAGTGACGGTCTGATGCGATGAAGAAGCGGGCCTCCGCTTCTGGCGGATGCTGGAAGTTGCATGCATCCGTCTCCACCAGGGTTTGCCTACCGGCGGGTCAAGAACGAGAAAGACGCCGCAGACCTGGCGCGGCCTCACGTGTTCTTCTCCACGCAGCTGAAGATGCCCTGCGCGGCGTGCTGTCTTCCCGAACTGGTTACCAGGCCCAGCCCGGCGCCGGAAATGGCCTGCTGGATGCACGTGCTCGCCGCGGCCCGCTTGGCCGGGCTGGGGAACACGCAGGTGTCAAACTTGACCCTCCCGGAATGGGTGGCAAGCTGGGTCAGCACTGGCAGCGACAGCAGCGCGGTGATACCGGGGCCCTTCGTTCCCCCCAGCTGGGCCGCACAGTTATTGACGATGGACTCGGCCCTCGCCTTCGCCGCGCCAACGTCCGCGCTGACCGTCGGGTTGGCTTTGGCCGACTGTCCAGCGCTGGCGGCCGAGTGGGAATGGCACCCGGCCAGCGCCGTCACCACGGCGAGCATCAGGATCAGCGCTCCGGTGCGTGCGGTGTTGATCATCCGTCTCTCCGTCTCTGCGTACCCAGCGTGCCACATCCGTGCCCCTACCGAGTCCGTCCCGGTCTAAGCGTCCTCGCGGGCAAAGACAGAGTTTGTCCTCCCGTTACCCCGGGCGTGGGCTGAGACGCCACGGGCATGCGACAGCGCAGGTGGCTGGCTCAGGCGGCCGGGAGGCGATCTGGGATGATCGTTTTGTGGGATACGGGGCGCGGGGGCGCCAGGAGGCGATTCGGCAGCTTGGCGAGGTGCGGCGCAGGCTGGCCGCGGCGCAGGACGCACTGGCGGAGGCGAGCGCCACGCTGAAGCGGGCCGAGACGGCCTTCGACGCCGCCAGCGACCGGTTCACCGAGGCTGAGGCGGCACTCGACGCGGCCCGCGCGGAACGAGCCGAGGCGCGGCGGGAGCGTTATGCCGCTAATCAGGCGCACGAACGGGCCAGCAGGGCCGTGGAGCGGCTGCAGCGGCGGCTGAGCGAGCTGACCAACCGCACGCCGACTTTAGCGCAAACCTCATAAACCTCACCTATCACACCTTCCTCTTCACTCGCTCACATGTTCTAATCGAGGCGTGGAGCAGGTAACTAGACCGGGCTGGTGGCCGTACCCGGAGCGTTGTGACAACGGGCACCCGTGGGGACCGGGCCGGGTCATCGTGTCCTGGGAGCCGTGCCAGTGCGGGCCGGCCCGGGCGGCACAGCCACGCGGCAGCGGTCACCGCGTGGTCCTGTGCCGCGCGGCAGGCTGCCGGTGGGTGTGGTACGAGCCGAGGCACGACCCGGCCACGGGGTTAAGCGCGGTCAGGGAGCCTCTGAGCTGGAGAGATGCCGCAGGCCTTCGCCGACGTAGATCTGCCGTGGCCGGGATATCCGCTGCTCGGGATCGAGGATCCCCTCCTCCCACTGGGCCAGCCAGCCGGGCATGCGCCCGATCGCGAACAGCACGGGGAACATCTCGACCGGGAACCCCATGGCCTGGTAGATGATGCCCGAATAGAAGTCCACGTTCGGGTACAGCCGGTGGCTGACGAAGTACTCGTCGGCGAGCGCGATGCTCTCAAGCTCCAGGGCGATGTCGAGCAGCCGGTTCCGCCCGGTCACCTGGAATACCTGGTCGGCGATGGTCTTGATGATGGTCGCCCGCGGGTCGAAGTTCTTGTAGACGCGGTGGCCGAACCCCATAAGCCGCATCTCGCCGCGTTTCACCCGGTCGACGTAGGCGGGGATGTTCTCGACCGAGCCGATGTCGTTGAGCATCCGCAACACCTGCTCGTTCGCCCCGCCGTGCAGCGGGCCGTACAGCGCGGCCGTGGCCGCGGCGGCCGCCGAGTACGGGTCGGCGTGGGAGCTGCCGACCACCCGCATCGCGTTGGTGGAGCAGTTCTGCTCGTGGTCGGCGTGCAGGGTGAACAGCACGTCCAGCGCCCTGGTGAGCACCGGATCGGGGTGGTAGCGGGGCTCGGTCATCCGCCACATCATGTTGAGGAAGTTGCCCGCGTAGGACAGTTCGCCGTCCGGGTAGGCGTATGGCAGGCCCATCGCGTGCCGGTACGCGAACGCCGCCAGGGTGGGCATCTTGGCGATCAGCCGCACCACCTGCTCGTGCCGCCGCTCGGTGTCGAAGATCGCCTTCGCGCCGGGGTAGAAGGTGGACAGCGCCCCGACCGTGCTGACCAGGATGCCCATCGGGTGGGCGTCGTGGTGGAACCCGTCGATGAACTTCTTCACGTTCTCGTGCACGTAGGTGTGCCGGGTGATCTCATCCGCCCACGCCGCGGACTCCTCCTTGGTGGGCAGATCCCCCTGGATCAGCAGGGACGCCACGTCGAGGAAGGACGCCCGCTCCGCGAGCTCCTCGATCGGGTATCCGCGGTAGCGGAGTATCCCCTGCTCACCGTCGATGTAGGTGATCGCGCTGCGGCAGTTCGCCGTGTTCTGGAAGGCCGGGTCGTAGGAGAGCAGCCCGAAGTCGTTGTTGGAGGCCTTGATCTGGCGGAGGTCGAGGGCCCGGATGGCGCCCGCCGTGATCGGCAGGTCGTATGCGCGCCCGGTGCGGCTGTCGGTCACATGCAGCACGCCGTCTGGCTGGGTGGTGTTCGTTGCCATGGTCCAAGTTCACCACCCACGGCCCCCGGGCGCACCAGGGCCCCGGGCACCCGTTACCTGACGCCCATCCTGATCCGCGGCGCGCGCGCCGGGTTCAGCCAGCGCAGCAGCGGGAGCAGCTCGCTCCCGGGCAGGGTCACGCAGCCGGCGGTCGCGATGCCGATGTTCAGGTGCAGGAAGATGGCGCTGCCAAGCCCTGGCCCGCGGGCGGTGTTGTAGCCGATCGCGATGCCGTAGTCGTAGGCGGACACGTCCATCGGCTCGGGATTGGCGCCCGGGCTGGCGCGCCGGCTGTCCACCCACTCGTTGTACCGGGGGCTGGCCGGGTCGTCGTCCCAGAAGTCGTAGGGGTGGATCCGCCGGTACGGGAAGCGGACCCCCGGATTCGGCAGGACGCCGAAAAAGAAAGACATGCTAAACGCCCCGGAGGGGGTCCGCCCGTCTCCCTCACGCTTGCCTCCGGGCGGGGCGAACCCATTTCGGCCGATTCGTGCGGTCCAGGGCCCGTAAACCCGCCGCCATCCGTGGCTGGTGCTGCGGTAGGCGTTCACCGTGGCGTAGGTCGCTCCGTAGGAGGCCGCGGTCACCGTGACGAGCTGCCGGGAAGCTGGGGCGGCCGCCTTCCGGGGCGGCGCGGCGGCCGTGGGCCCGGCGGCCGGGCCTGGAGCCCGGCCGCCGCTGGGCGCCGTCCGCGCAGCGCTTACCGGCACCGGATCCCGGCCCGCCGCCCGCGTGCAGCCGCTGGCCAGCAGGACGGCCGCGGCGAGCAGGGCCAGGCCAGGAGCCCGGAACGGGCAGCGCGGCGTCACGTCCCCAGGATGCCGCACCCTCTTATCCCGGCGGGCGCCGTTCGGCAGGCGCTCATGGGGCGCTCGACACTGGGTAATAAACAGGTAGCGCACAGTAGCAACAGCCAGGGAAGGCGCTGGCGTGGCCGCAGGACCGGGGGTGCGGTGAGAGAGCCGCGTTCGATCTTCTTCTACGCGTGGGCCGGGCTTGCCGCCCAAGCGGCGCTCGTCGTAGGCGTGGTCGTCTTCGTCCTGGCCGGCGCCGCCTACCAGCGCTCGGCCGTCGAGGACCTGCACCAGCGGGTGCAGGTCATGCAGATCAGCAACCTCGCCATGCAGAGTGACTTCACCGACGCGATGAGCGCGGCGGTCGGGTACCAGACGACCGGCCAGCCCGGGCTGGTGGCCACCTACCGTGGTGAGCTGGGCGAGTTCGCGGTGGAGCAGGACCGGTTCCTGCGGCTGGCCACGGGTGAGTTCCCGGCCGCGGTGAGCGGGGAGGGGCGCGCCGCGAGGGCCGCGTTCGCCGCCTACGCCCGCGCACTCGCGGCTCCGGTCCACGGCGCGGTCACGGCCAGCCTCTTCACGCATGCCGCGGTGACTTCCGGCTCCTTCTTCGCCCAGAACAACCGGCTGCGGCTGCTTCTCGCGGCCGAGGACAACGCGCTGACGGCCAGGAGCGGGCGCCTACTTGGCGTGGGCCAGGGCTGGACCTTTGCCGTCCTGGCGCTCGGCCTCCTGGTTCCGGTGCTCGCCGTGGCGGTTGGTCTGCGCTGGGTAAGCGGCCCGCTGCACGCGGTCACCAGCGCGGTGCGCAGGCGTGCGGTCGGCGACATGCAGGTGCGCGCGGTGCCCGGCGGGCCCGCCGACGTCAGGGACCTGGCCCAGTCCATCAACTTCCTCGCCGACGAGGCCGACCGCATCCAGGCCGCGGAGCGCGAGCGCGCCCGCCTGCTGGCCGAGGTGCGCCTGGCGGCGGTCCTCATCCGCAAGCACCTGCACGGCCAGGCGGTCGTGCGGGAGGCGGTGACCGCGATCCAGGATCACCTCGCGGTCGACTCTGTCTGGGTTGGGCTGGTCAGCGGGGAACGGCTGACGCCCGCTGACGGCGACGAGGGCGCCTGGCTGGGGATGGATGACGTCGTCGGGTACCTTCCGCCAAGCTCGATTCCCTGGCTCGAGGCGGTCTACCAGGGCCAGTCCGGTTACCGGATCCAGGACCTGCGCTCCGACGAGGCCGGGGAGATGCCGGCCGAGATCAGGGAGCGGCTGCTCGGGCTGGGCGCGGCGTCATTGCTGCTCACACCGTTCGGGGTCGGCCCGGAGCTGCTCGGGTGCCTTACCCTGTCCCGCGACAGCCCGGACCGTCCGTGGACCGCGGTGGAAGCCGAGGCGGTGGAGTCGCTCGCGGCCGACGTCGGGCGCGCGCTGGAGCACGCGCGCCTTTACGAGGGCGAGGAACGAGTCATCGAGGAGCTCAAAGCCGTCGACCGGGCCAAGGACGGGTTCATCGCGGCCGCCTCGCACGACCTGCGGACCCCGCTGACGAGCATCATCGGCTACGTCGAGCTGCTCGCCGACGGCGAGGCCGGTCTCGTGGGGCCCGAGCAACTCCGGATGCTGGACGCGGTCGACCGCAACGCTCAGCGACTGAAGACCCTGGTCGAGGACGTGCTCACGATCACCAAGATCGAGGTGGGTGCCTTCACCTCCCGGCTGGAACCGGTCGGCCTGGCCGACCTGGTGTGGGCGGCCGCCGAGCTGATCCGGCCGTCGGCGGGGGTCGGCGGGCTGACGTTCGAGGTGATCTGCGCGGACCTGGGCCTGATGGTGGACGGGGACGCCGAGCAGCTGGACCGGGTGCTGGTCAACCTGCTGTCGAACGCGGTGAAGTACACGCCGCGCGGCGGCGACGTCTCGGTGTCCCTGACCCGGGAGCAGGACTCGGCAGTGCTAACCGTCGCCGATACCGGGATCGGCATCCCGGAGAAGGACCAGGGCCTGCTGTTCACCCGCTTCTTCCGCGCGTCGAACGCGGTGGACAGGGCGCTTCCCGGTTCCGGCCTGGGCCTGTCCATCGTGCGGACGATCGTGGCCAACCATCACGGGACCATCGGTCTGGTCTCCGCGGAGGGGCAGGGGACGACGTTCACCCTGCGGCTGCCCCTGCGCCCGGAAACCCGGGCGCGGGGGCGAAACGGCCGCGCACCAGCTAGCGCCGGCTGAGTCAGAGCCCTTCGTTGATGAGCCTCCCGGCCTGCTCATACTTGGCCCGATTGCGCTGCTTGAGGTAGAAGGCGGCGCCGACCCCGATGAGCACAACCGCCAGGTCGATCGGTCCCAGCCACTTCACGAGGGCGTAGCTGCCGGCGATGGAGTTGATGTTGTCGAACAGCAGGAAGACCACGAACGCCTGGGAGATGAACGCCAGCGCCGGGGCGACCAGAGTCTTCCACCAGTGCACCTCCTCCTCGTGGTGCCGGCGGAAGTAGAGCACGATGGACAGCGAGACCAGCGCCTGCACCGACAGGATCACGATGACGCCCATGACCGCCATCAGCCCGTAGAGCTCCAGGTACGCCTGCTTGGTCGGGTTGTTGGTACCCGCAATGAGGGCGAAGAGGATGATGATCGCGGCGGCGATGAA
>Ga0070698_100005612_pt1 | contig 13719 bp, 13 predicted proteins | sample KBSK1502metaG_FD_65477 | JGI IMG/M metagenome (GOLD analysis project Ga0070698, IMG submission 65477) | Corn, switchgrass and miscanthus rhizosphere microbial communities from Kellogg Biological Station, Michigan, USA - KBS K1-50-2 metaG | ecosystem: Host-associated > Plants > Roots >... | reverse complement strand
TCGTTTCGACCCGACCGAGCTCCAACGCGCGATGCGGGCCATCGCCGCGGACGAGGTCTCGATGACCCCGATCATCGCCCGGGGGATCATCGCCGCGTCCGAACGTGGCGAGCCCGCGACGCGGCTCACGGCGCGCGAGCTCGAGATCCTGCGCCTCGTCCAGCGCGGCCGTCGCAACCGCGAGATCGCGAGCGCGCTCGGGCTGGAAGAGAAGACGGTCAAGAATCACCTCAACAGCATCTACTCGAAGCTCGGGATAAACAGCCGTGTGGAGGCGATGGCCGCGCGTCCTGAACTGGGCGCGTAGCCCGCCCGCGTCACTTCACACGTCGCGGACGGCCGCTTGGTGGGTCCCCGGGCCCATGCGCCCTTCCGCCAGCACTCGAATCATGGAGCGAGGACCGCCGTCCGATCGCGGGTGGCGTTGGACGTTCGGTCCGAATCGGTGCGTGGAGGACAACCGTGGGTGCGCTCCAGCCAGGGCACCTCATCCTCATCCTGGTGATCGTCCTGATCGTTTTCGGTCCGGGCAAGATGAGCTCGATCGGCGCCGACGTGGGCAAAGCGCTGCGTGACTTCCGTAAGGCCAGTGAAGGGCCCAACGACGCCGGCGCGTTGGCTCCCGTTCCCGTAACGCGCCCATGCGGCTCCTGCTCGACGGCCAACGCGATCGATGCAAAGTTCTGCACGAGCTGCGGCGCTCGTTTGACGAATCCGATGATCGGGTAGGCGACCAACGGCCGCCGCCGCGCTGCGACCTACCTGCCGTGAGCGGCGAGCATGACGCTTCGCCGCGGTGCCCCGCGGTCCAAGAAGCGGAACGCGGTCCCGCCGGAACACATCCGGCGGCGTAACGACTCGCTCGCGGCGCTCTTCGAGCTCCCTGAGGGTCAGCTATCGCGGCGGCTCCCGATCCGCGCCGTTGAGATCGCCCTCGACGCGCCGTATCGGGGATGGCGCGCGACCGTTCGCCTCAACGTCCCGATGGCCGTGCTTTTCCGCATTGAACGTGCGAAGCCGACCGCGGCGACCTTCGCTGCCCTCGCGCGGTGCGGCATCGCGTCGAACTTCGTCGATGACGATGGACGACCAGTGAACATTTCGGTCGCGGCGGAATGGTCGAAGCTCCCGGTCGACCTGATGCGTCAATTCGTCGGCAAGTTCCGAGCGGCGGTCGACGGTCCGATCGCGTCGCCAGCGGGGGCATCGGCCCGGCGCGCCCCGAACCCGACGGTGCTGGGCTTGCTGCGTCCCGTTTCGCACAGGGCGGCGCGCGGCAGATGATGGCGCGCGGTGTCTGACCCATCCGCGACCTAGGCTGCCGCCGATGAGCGCGAGGGAGGACAACGATGGCGCATCTGCGATTCCACACTCAACACGAAGAGCTGGGCTCGGTCTTCGGCACGGACTGGTTCGGTCGGCGGGCCGAGGGCTTCGCACGCTTCTTCGGCACCCCGCGCTTCATCCTGATCCAGTCCGCGATCGTCATCGTGTGGCTCACGATGAACGCCGTCGCGCTGGTGACGTACGACCCGTATCCGTTCATCCTGCTCAACCTCGGGTTCTCGCTTCAGGCGGCCTACGCCGCTCCGCTCATCCTCTTGGCGCAGACGCGGCAGGCAGATCGCGACAAGGCGAACACCGAAGCGGACGCGAAGCACCGCGAGGAGCTCTCGCGGATGCAGCTCGACATGCTGAAACAGAACACCGCCATCACCGAGCAGGTGGCCGACCTCGCCCGCCGGATCGAGCAACTGACCCAGGAGATCCACGGAAAACTCGTCGCCTGACGGCGACGACTCGGTCAGTCGGGCTGGCGATCGGTCGGATCTCGCCGCTGACTTCGCCGCCGCCCCGAGGGGTCGGTCGTGTGGACCCGGCTGGATTCGAACCAGCGACCCCTCGGATGTGAACCGAGTGCTCTAACCGCTGAGCCACGGGTCCCCTTGACGGGGGCTCGGACGGGGCCGGCGAAGCCCGGGCCGTCCGTACGCGCGAAGGACGTTGCGGGTTCCCAGTTTAGGACGAGGACTGCCCCGTTCGGGGGAAACCGGTCCGCGCTCCCCCGTTGTCGTGATGGTCGGGCGCGCCGCGAGGCGCGATGGTCTGACCACAACCCGGGGAGGAAGAGTGACCACGATCGCGATCGGGCGTTCGCACTCGCACGACCGCACGGCCGATGCCTGCCGGCTCTGCCTCGCCGCGGCGCAGCCGCGCGCGAAGCACCCGAGGGACACGCGCTTCAGGCCGCTCGCCGATGCCCTCCTGCCGTGGCTCCTCGCGTTCGGATTCCTCGTGCCGCTCGCGATCGCCGTCGACGGCGAGGCGCGGATCTTCAGCTCCGGCGTCGCATGTGGAGTTCTCATCGGCGCCGCGTTCGCGTGGCAGCTCCATCGCCGGGATCGCGCGACCGGCCTTGCGGCGACGGCCCGCGTGCGGACCGAGGTCGGCCTCGAGTCAGAGGGGCGCGCGAACGCCATGCTCGCGCAGTTCGAATGGGCGATGAACGACATCGCCACCCTTCGAACGAAGATCGACCGAGCGGAGCGTGAGGCCCGCGAGCACGCGCAGCATGCCTTCGTCGCGGAACGGGACCTTCGCCGCATCGAACAGCATCTTCGGGTCCGCGACCGCCGGCACGCCGTGCGCGCGGTCGCCGAAGCCCCGGCGCCGGAAACGGCGCCAGCGGCCGAGGTGATCAAGCTCCGCTGCAAGCTGAACGACGCCGGCCCGCTCGCGTGGCTCGAGCTTCAGGCCGACGACGTCGACAACCTGCCGTCCCGCGTCCGGGTCTTCGAGCGTGGCGGCAACGTGATCTGCGTGAGCGACCCGGCGATCCATGGCGTGTCGAACGACGGTGTCGCGCACGCGGCCTCGCTGAGGATGCCATTGGCGCCGTACCTCGCATCCGCGGTCCGCCAGGGCACCCTCGACGACTACCACTTCGAGGCACTCGTCGCGCACCGCTGGATCGGCGTGAAGCTCGTCCCGAACGGCGCCAGTCCGTTCAAGGACAAGCGCGGCCGGGTGTACCGCCGGGCCTAGGGCAGGAGCGCGTTCACCGCGACGTCGCTCACCAGCAGCAAGGCGACCATGATCGCGACGACGACCCCGATGCGGCGGAAGTCCTTCGTCACGAACGCGCGCTCCTGCGCGGCCTCGCGCTCGAGGACCGGCGATGGCTCGCCGATCGCGCGCGACACGCCGGTCCGCACCAATGACCCGGGACGTTGCGATCCGCTGTACGAGCGGCGCGTCGTCGTGCTCGGCGTCACCGGACGATCGTGCGTCGCGGCGCGCGCGCTCCCACTGGACGCGCGGCGCTCGCGAGTGGCCCGTCGCTGTCTCTTCGCCATGAGCCGACAAGGATACGGGAACGGCTACCGTATTCGCGCATGCCGCTCGACCCATCAGCGCTCTCCGTCGCCGTCGTTGCGCTCGCGCTCGCGGTCGCGGGCCTCGCGCTCTGGCTCGCGACGGTGCAGCGCTCCGCGGCGCAGCTGCGCGACCGGTTGCGGCGGATCCTGAACGACAACGGCAACGCCGGGCTCGACGAGATCCTCGCGGCACAAGCGAAACGGACCGATCAGCTGGCGTCACGCGTCGATGCGACCGACGTGCTCGCGCGCGAGCTCGACGCCTCGACCCGGCTCGCGCTGCGGAAGATCGGGGTCGTGCGGTTCAACCCGTTCCAGGACAGCGGCGGCGATCAATCGTTCGCGATCGCGCTCCTCGACGACAGCGGCACCGGACTCATCATCTCGAGCCTGCACGGCCGGGCCGAGACGCGGATCTTCGCGAAGCAGGTGACCGACGGGCGATCGACGCACGCGCTCTCGGACGAGGAACAGCAGGCGATCCGCGCGGCCCTGGCTTCAGCTTGAGCCGGGAATGAGCCTCAACGGCGCGGCGAACGCGATCGCGATCCTCAACCCCGAGGCCGGGCACGGCAAGGGCCGCAAGCTCGCGGCCGAGCTGGCGCAGGTGTTCCGCGACGCGGGCATGCGCATCGAGGTGCTCGTCACGCCGGGTCCGGCCGAGGCCGCGCGGCTCGCGGCGGAGGCCGCGGACGACGGCTACCCGACGGTGATCGCGGCGGGCGGTGACGGGACGGCGAACGAGATCGCGAACGGGCTCGTCGGTACGACGACGGCGCTCGCCCTCTATCCGCTCGGGACGGGCAACGACCTCGCCCGGAGCCTCGGCTACCCGCGGCGGCTGCGAGAGGTGCCGGCGTTCCTCGCGCGCGCGCGCCGGCGCGTCATCGACGTCGGCGAGCTCAATGGGCGCGTGTTCGTGAACGCGGCGGGCGTCGGGATCGACGGCATGGTGGCCGAAGGCGTGAAGGGGAGCTCGCGATACGTCGGCTCGACGCTCGGCTACTTCGCCGGCGCGCTCGGCGCCATCGCGCTGTACAAAGCCCTGCCGATGCGCATCACGATCGACGGGGCGTCGCGGGCCGGCCGGCACCTCATCGTCGTCGCATCGAACGGCCGCTACTTCGGCGGCGGGATGCAGCCCGCGCCAAAGTCGGCGCTGGACGACGGCTGGCTCGATCTCACCGTCGCGACCGAGCTCGGGCGGATCGCGACCCTCGGCGCGCTGGCGCGCCTCTACCGCGGGACGCACCACAACGGCACGACGATCCAGGCGATCCGCGCTCGCCTCGTCGACATCGCGCTCGATCGTCCGGTCGCCGTCGAGATCGACGGTGAGGTCATCCACACCGCGCTCGTCTCCATCAAGGTACGGCCCGGCGCGCTCGCGGTGCTGGCGGCATGAGCGACCCGAGGCGCCGCGTGCCGTCGGTCGACGCGGTGCTTCGCGCAGCCGAGAGCGGCGCGGACCGGAAGCGCCTGACCGCGGCGGTCCGCGAGGTCCTCGCCGACGCGCGGGCCACCGGGGCGGAGATCCTCGAGGCAGCCGCGTACGCGAAGCTCGCGCGGGAGCGCATCGCGAAGCGCGACGCGCCGACCCTCCGTCCGGTCATCAACGCGACCGGCGTCGTCCTGCACACGAACCTCGGGCGCGCACCGCTGTCGGAAGCGGCGCTCGCGGCCATCCGCGACGCGAGCGGCGCGGTCAGCGTCGAGTACGACCTCGAGCGCGGCGCGCGTGGCGAGCGGCACGGCCATGCGGCCCAGCTCATCTCCGAGGTCGCCGCCGCCGAGGACGCGGTCGTCGTGAACAACGGCGCGGCGGCGGTCCTTCTCGCGCTGGCGGCGCTCGCCGGGAAGCGCGAGGTCATCGTCGCGCGCGGTGAGCTCGTGGAGATCGGCGGCGGGTTCCGGATCCCGGACGTGCTTGCGCGATCGGGCGCGAAGCTCGTCGAGGTCGGCACGACGAACCGTACCTATGTGCGGGACTACGCGAACGCGATCACCGACAAGACCGGAGCGATCCTCCGCGTCCACGCGAGCAACTTCGCGCTCCGCGGCTTCGTCGCAAAGGCGGCGTCGACCGATCTCGCGAGCCTCGCCCGGGAGCGCGGCGTCTCGTTCATCCACGACCTCGGGAGCGGCACGCTCCTCGATACCTCGCGCTTCGGCCTCGGGCGCGAGGAGACCGTGGCCGAGGCGGTCCGGGACGGTGCCGACGTCGTGACGTTCAGCGGCGACAAGCTGCTCGGTGGACCGCAAGCGGGTATCGCCGCGGGTCGCGCGGACGCCATCGCGAAGCTGCGGACGCATCCGCTCATGCGCGCGCTCCGGCCGGACAAGCTCACGATCGCCGCGCTCGTGGCGACCGTCGCGGCCTATCGCGACGGCACGGCCGTCGAGACGCTGCCAGTCTGGCGGCTCATCGCCGCGACCCCGGCGAAGCTGGGTCGCCGGGCGAAGGCGATCGCGGCGCGGCTCGAGGCCGCGGGCATCGCCGCGACGGTGGTGGAAACGTCGTCCACGGTCGGCGGGGGCTCGCTCCCCGAGGAGACCCAGCCCTCTCGAGGGGTCGCGCTCGCCGCGGCGTCGGCCGCGCGGGCCGTTGGCGCGCTGCGCCGGGCCGACCCGCCGGTGATCGCGCGCATCATCGATGACCGCGTCGTGCTGGACCTGCGAAGCGTGCTGCCGGAGCAGGACGACGTGCTGGGCGCTGCCGTGATCGCGGCCTTGTCACGCGAGCCGAAGTAGAGAAGGAGAACTAGAAGGAAATGCCGACCGAGCTGCGCACCATCGCGACCGACAAGGCGCCGAAGGCGATCGGCCCGTACAGCCAGGCCATCGGCGCGGGGGACCTCGTCTTCTGCGCCGGCCAGGGCGCGATCGATGCGGCGACCGGCGAGAACCGGAAGGGCGACGTCGCCGCGGAGACCGAGGTGACGTTCGACAACATCAGCGCCGTCCTCGCCGCAGCCGGCTCGGACCTCGGGCACGTGGTGAAGACGACCGTGTTCCTTGTCGACATGGCGGACTTCGCGGCCATGAACGAGGTCTACGCGAAGCGGTTCGGCGCCCATCGCCCGGCCCGCTCGACCGTCGGCGTCGCGTCGCTGCCGCGCGGTTTCCGGGTGGAGATCGAATGCGTCGCGATCCGCGCAAGGTAGTTCAGCAGGGACAGCCGCTCCCGCTCCGCGCGACCGGCATCGTGCTGTCGCTGTGGGTCGGGATCCTCGTGATCCTCGCGTTCGTGATCGTCCCGATCCTGTTCGCGACCTGCGGACCGACGCCCGGCGTCCAATGAGCGCCGACGCGCCGCCCATTCGCGTGGTGGGGACGGCGGGGCACGTCGACCACGGGAAGTCCACGTTGATCCGCGCGCTCACCGGCATCGACCCGGACCGGTTGCGCGAGGAGCGCGAGCGCGGGATGACCATCGATCTCGGCTTCGCGTGGCTGACCCTGCCGGGCGGCGCGGACGTCGGCATCGTCGATGTCCCGGGTCATCAGGACTTCATCCGCAACATGCTCGCCGGGGTCGGGGGCATCGACGCGGTCGTCCTTGTCGTCGCCGCCGACGAAGGAGTGATGCCGCAGACGCGCGAGCACCTCTCGATCCTCGAGCTCCTCGGCATCGAGCGTGGCGTCGTCGCGCTCACGAAACGCGACCTCGTCGATGACGAGTGGGCCGCGCTCGTCCGGACGGACGTGCGAGCCGCGCTCGCCGCGACGCCGCTGGCCGACGCGCCGCTGGTCGACGTCTCCGCCACGACCCGGCTCGGGCTCGACGAGCTCCTCGCGGCGCTCGAGACCGTGCTCGGCGCGGCGCCGGCGCGGCGCGATCTCGCCAGGCCGCGGCTGCCGATCGACCGCGCGTTCACGATGACCGGCTTCGGCACGGTCGTGACCGGGACCCTGGTCGATGGGTCGCTCAGCGTCGGTGACGAGATCGAGGTCTTCCCCCGTGGCCTCCGCGGCCGGATCCGCGGCCTGCAGACCCATCGCCGCTCGATCGAGGTCGCTCGCGCCGGCTCGCGCGTGGCGGCGAATCTCAGTGGCATCGACAAGGCCGACCTCGCGCGGGGGATGGTGCTGGCGCCGCCCGGCACCCAGAGGCCGGCGTCCGTGATCGGGGCGCGCCTCTCGCTCCTCCGCAACGTGAGCGGACCGCTCGAGCACGACGACGTCGTCCGCGTCCACGTCGGCACGGCGGAGGCGATCGCGCGCGTCTCCGTGCTCGAGGGCCGGGCCATCGAGCCCGGAGGGCGTGCCTGGGTGCAGCTGCATCTCGCGTCGCCGCTCGTGGTCGCGGTGCACGACCGGTTCGTCGTTCGGCGGCCGTCTCCCTCGGAGACGCTCGGCGGCGGCTCCGTCGCCGACACGAGCGGCGAGCGGACCCGCACGCGCGCCGCCGCGGCCGCCGCGCTCGAGCGACGCAGCGCGCCGTCGCCGGCCGATCGGCTCGTCGCGTCGTTCGACATCCCGCGGACCGTCGCGGAGGCCGGCGAGCGGAGCGGCCTCGATGCCGGCGCGCGTGACGCGGCCTACGCCGCGCTCGTCGCGGACGGGCGCGCGGTCCCCCTCGCCGACGCCGCCATCTCGCGCGACGCGTTCGAGGCGCTCGCGACCCGGATCGAACGGACCCTCGCGATGGCCCATCGCAAGACGCCGCTCCGAGCGGGCGCGTCGCGCGAAGAGGTGCGGAGCGCACTCGACCTCCCCGCGAAGCGCTACGCCGCGCTGGTCGCGCGGCTCGTCGCGGATGGTCGGGTCGCCGAACGCGGCAGCGCGCTCGCGCTTCCCTTGCACCGGCCGTCGCTCACACGCGAGCAGGAGAGCGCGTGGCAGAAGGGCCGCGCCGCGCTCGCGAGCGAGCCGCTCCAGCCGCCGAACGCGGCGACGCTCGAGCGCGAGTTCGGCATCGACCGCGAGGTCCTCGCGGCGCTCGCGGATCGCGGCGACGTGGTGCGCGTGGGGCCCGACGCCGTGTTCCTCCCCGATGCGGTCGAGCGTTTCGGCGACACGATCATCGACGCGCTCGGGAGCGGACCGATCACCGTCGCGCGAGCGCGCGACGTCAGTGGATCGAGCCGGAAGCATGTCCTTCCGTTGCTACAATTCCTCGACGATCACGGGCTCACGCGACGCGTGGGCGACGATCGAGTCCTCATCACCGATCCCGCGGCCAGCCATGCGCAGCTCCGACGCGTCATCCAGACCACTCGCACGCACAAAGGGGAGAGGGAATGAAGTTCCGCGCCGTACGGCCCGCCGAGGCCCGCGCCTCCGAGGTCACGATCGTCCCGCTGTTCGACGACAAACAGGCTCCGAAGGCCCTCGCGCGCGGCACCCGTGCCATCGTCGACCGGCTCGCCGCCGAACGCGGCGCGGCGGGTCTCTACAACGTCCTGACCCACGTCGGCGGCGGCAAGGACGGCCGCGTGGTGGTCGTCGGCGCGGGGAAGCGCGCCGAGTACGACGCCGAGCGGGCTCGCAACGTCGCGAGCGCGGGCATCAAGTCGCTCTGGAAGACGGACGCGAAGAGCGCCGCGATCTGGGTCGACGGCACGGGCATCGGCGGGCCTCGCGCGGCGCAAGCCGCGGTCGAGGGCGCGATCTTCGCGATGTGGCGGCCCGAGGCGCATCGCAGCAAGCCCGACGATCGGCGGCTGCCGCCGCTCGGCACGGTGAGCATCGTGGTCGATGGCGCCGTCCGCGACGCGCTCAAGCGCGGCGACGCGGTCGGCGAGGCGGTCAACCTCGCGCGTCGGATGGCGAACGAGCCGGCGAACAAGATGACCCCGACGATCGTGGCGCAGGAGGCCCGCGCGCTCGCGAAGGAGGCCGGCGTCGAGATCGAGGTGCTCGACCGCAAGAAGTGCGAAAGCCTCGGCATGGGCAGCTACCTCTCGGTGGCACAGGGCAGCCATCAGCCGCCGCAGTTCATCGTGCTCCGCTACAAGGGCCGCGGCGGGAAGGGCTTCGATCTCGGTCTGGTGGGGAAGGGGATCACGTTCGACTCGGGCGGCATCTCCATCAAGCCCGCCGACGGGATGCACCACATGAAGGCCGACATGACGGGCGCCGCGTCGGTGATCGCCGCAATGGGCGCGATCGGGAAGCTGAAGCCCAAGGTGAACGTCATCGCCGTCGCGCCCTGTACCGAGAACCTCCCGGGCGGCGGGGCGACGAAGCCGGGCGACGTCTTCACGAGCATGAGCGGCAAGACGGTCGAGGTGATCAACACCGACGCGGAAGGGCGCTTGGTCCTCGTCGACGGCATCAGCTACGCCCAGCGCGAGGGCGCGACGCGCGTCGTCGACGTCGCGACGCTCACCGGCGCGATCGCGGTCGCGCTCGGCAACCACTTCAGCGGCCTCTTCGGGAAGCCCGCGTCGTTCGTCGAGGAGGTCCGCTCGACCTGCGCACAGGCAGGGGACCGGCTCTGGCCGATGCCGCTCACCGACGAGTACCGCAACGAGATCAAGAGCGACATCGCCGACCTGACCAACAGCGCCGGCCGCGAGGGCGGCGCGATCAAGGCCGCGGCGTTCCTCGACGCCGCGGTCGAGGACGGTACCGAGTGGGCCCACCTAGACATCGCCGGGACGTATTGGAGCGACAAGGATCGATCGTTCACCCCGAAGGGTCCGCAGGGCCCGTCGGTCCGGACGCTCGTCGCGCTCGCGGAGCGATACGCCCGATAGGATAGAACGGATGAGCGAATCCGTTCTCGTCGTCGGTGCGGGCCTCGCCGGATCCGAAGCGGCCTGGCAGCTGGCCCGCCTCGGCATCGACGTGGAGCTCCTCGAGATGCGGCCGGAGACGATGACGCCGGCCCACCGCACCTCTCGTGCGGCGGAGCTGGTCTGCACCAATTCGTTCAAGTCGGACGCACCGGAGGTCGCCGCGGGCCTCCTCAAGGAGGAGCTGCGCCAGCTCGGGTCGCTCGTGCTCCGCGCGGCCGACGGCTCGCGCGTCCCGTCGGGTCAGGACCTCAGCGTCGACCGCGACGCCTTCGCCGCGACGGTCGAGGACGGGCTCGCCGAGGCCGGCGTCCGGCGCATCAGCGGCCAGCTTCGGTCGATCGATCCGGCGCGCACGACGATCATCGCCACCGGACCGCTCACCTCGCCGGACCTCGCCGTCGCGCTCGAGAAGCTGACCGGAGAGGAACACCTCCACTTCTTCGACGCCGCTTCGCCCATTGTGGTGGGGGAGTCGCTCGACCGAAGCGTCATGTTCACGGCCTCGCGGTACGGCAAGGGCGGCGGCGCGTACTTGAACATCCCGCTCGATCGCACCGGGTACGAGACGCTCGTCGCGGCGCTCGCGGCCGCCGAGCAGGTCGAGCTCCACGACTTCGAGCGGACGATGTGGTTCGAGGCCTGCCTGCCGGTCGAGGAGATCGCCCGCCGCGGTCGGGAGACGCTCCGCTTCGGACCGCTCAAGCCGCTCGGGCTCACCGACCCAGCCACCGGCGCGCGGCCGTACGCCGTGGTCCAGCTCCGGCCCGACGACGCCGCGAGCGACCTGTTCAACCTCGTCGGCTTCCAGACCAATTTGAAGTGGCCCGAGCAGCGCCGGATCTTGCGGACGCTGCCCGGGCTCGCCAACGCGGAGTTCGCGCGTCTTGGAGTCATGCACCGGAACACGTACGTGAACTCGCCGGCCCTGCTCGCTCCGACGCACCGGCTCCGCGCGACCGAACGCACCTACCTGGCCGGCCAGCTCGTCGGGGTCGAGGGCTACCTGGAGTCGGCGATGAGCGGCCTCGTCGCGGCGCTCAACGTGGCCGCGGCGCTCGGCGGCGCCGACGAGGTCGTCTTCCCCGCCGATACGGCGATCGGGTCGCTCGTCCGGTACGTGACCACGGCCCAGCGGGAGTTCGCCCCGATGAACGCGACCTGGGGCCTCTTCCCGCCGTTCGTCGAACGGATGGACCGCCGGACACGGGCTCTCCGCCACCTCGCGCGAGCGCGCGTGTCGTTCGCCGAGTTCCGCGCCTCGCGACCGGATTTGGTCGCAGTCTTTGCGGAAAGCCGTCCGCTCGCCGCCGCGCTCCCGTGAGCGAGCAGCTGGCCTTCCCGCTCGGCGAGGAGCGGCCGGAGATCCTGAGCGGGCTCACCGCCGAGCAGCGGGGCGCGGTCGAGCACGGGGAGGGGCCACTCCTCATCGTGGCCGGCGCCGGTACCGGCAAGACGCACGTCCTCACCGCTCGGATCGTCCACCTCATCGCCTCCGGTCGCGCGAAGGCGCATCAGATCCTCGCGCTCACGTTCACCGAGAAGGCAGCCGCGACGATGCAGGAGCGCGTTGATCTCTACACGCCGCTCGGACTCAACGACGCCGCCATCCGGACGTTCCATTCATTTGGCGACGAGGTCTTCCGCGAGTTCGCGCTCGAGCTCGGGCGGGCGGGGGAGCTTCGGGTGCTCTCGCCGGCGGAGCAGGTCATCTTCGTCCGCGAGCACCTCTTCTCGGACCTCCCGCTCAAGCGGTACCGGCCGGCCGGCGATCCGGTCCGCCACGTCCGCGCGCTGCTCGACCTCTTCGGCCGGGCTCGCGACGACGACATCTCTCCGGAGGACTACGTGGCCTTCGCCAAGAAGATGGCGGAGGACGCCGGCGACGAGGCCGCCCGCGACGAGGCCGAGGCTCAGGCGGAGCTCGCCGCGACCTACGCCGCGTACACCGCCCTGAAGGAGCGCCAGGGGGTCATCGACTTTGGTGACCAGATCGCCCTCTCGCTCCGCGTGCTCCGCGATCACCCCGGGGCCGCCCGGCGGCTGGCCGACCGCTACCGCTACGTGCTGGTCGACGAGTTCCAGGACACGAACGACGCCCAGTTCAAGCTGATCGAGCGGCTCGTCGAGCCGCACCGCAACCTGACGGTCGTCGGCGACGACGATCAGTCCATCTTCGCCTGGCGCGGCGCGACCCTCTCCAACTTCGACGCGTTCGCGACGGCATATCCGGACGCGAAGGTCGTCACGCTCGTCGAGAACCGGCGATCGGGCCAGGGGCTCCTCGACGCCGCGTACGCCCTCATCACGAAGAACCCCGACCGGCTCGAGGAGCGCCTCGGGGTCGACAAGAAGCTGCGGGGCAGGCCGGCGTCGGACACCGTGGAGATCGACCATCTCCAGTTCGCCAGCGGCGCAGAGGAGGCCGAGGCGGTCGCCGACCGGATCGCCGAGACCGCGACGCGGACCGGGCGGAAGCTGGGTGACTTCGCGGTCCTGGTCCGCAACAACTCGGACGCCACGCGGGTCCTCAACTCGCTCGCCCGGCGCGGGCTGCCCGCGCACTTCTCCGGCGGGGGACAGCTCTACGACCGCGAGGAGATCCGGCTCCTCGTCTCCTTCCTCACCGCGGTCGCCGCGCCGTCCGACTCGCCGCACGTCTACTTCCTCGCAACGTCGTCGCTCTACGCCTTCCCGCCGGCCGAGCTCGCGAAGCTCGCCGAGGCCCAGGCCCGCCGGCAGCGGCCGCTCCGCGATCTGTTCGAGGAGGTCGCGCGGGAGGAGGCCACCGGCTTCACCGAGGCAGCGGTCGCCGCAGCGAAGAAGCTCGTCGGGGACCTCGAGCTCTACTCGGCCCGAGCCGCCGAGCGGACGACGGCGGAGCTGCTGTTCGACTTCCTGGAACGGTCGAAGCTGCTCGATCGCTACCGTGACCCCGACTCCGCGCTCGCGGAGGAGCAGGGCCGGAACGTCGCGAAGTTCCTGCGACTCGTCCAGAGCGCCGGCAAGGCGCTGCCATCCGACCGGGCCGCGTTCGTCGTCCCGCACCTCCAGCTCCTACGCGAGGCGGGGGACGATCCCGCCGCCGCCGACTTCGAGCAGTCGGAGACCGCCGTGAATGTGCTCTCGATCCACAAGGCGAAGGGGCTCGAGTTCGGTGTCGTCTACCTCGTCGTGGCCACGGAGGAGCGGCTCCCGGGAAGCCTTCGGCTGCCGGACCTCCGGATGCCCGCGGGTCTGGCCCGGACCCCGCAAAGCGATCGCGACCGGCACGTCGCCGAGGAGCGCCGGCTCGCGTACGTCGCGATGACGCGCGCGAAGGACGCGTTCTTCTTCACCAGCGCGACCGACTATGGCGGCACCCGGGGCCACCGCCCGAGCCGGTTCATCGGCGAGGCGCTCGGACGGCGGCCGGCCGCGAAGAGCGTCCGGCTCGCCGCGTACGACGAGCTCCAACGGTTCGCCGCGGCACCGGAGGATGTGGACAGCCCGCTGCCGCGCCTCGGCGCCGACAACATCCTGACCCTCTCGTACACCGAGATCGACGACTACCGGCGCTGCCCGCTCCGGTATCGGTTCGCGCACGTCCTGCGGATCCC
>Ga0070698_100005611_pt1 | contig 13721 bp, 17 predicted proteins | sample KBSK1502metaG_FD_65477 | JGI IMG/M metagenome (GOLD analysis project Ga0070698, IMG submission 65477) | Corn, switchgrass and miscanthus rhizosphere microbial communities from Kellogg Biological Station, Michigan, USA - KBS K1-50-2 metaG | ecosystem: Host-associated > Plants > Roots >... | reverse complement strand
CGAGCAACTCGGATACGGGCCAGCATTGGACTGCTCGACCCAACTCAACCGGGCATGAGACCCCGGTGAGAGCCGACGAGCGGGAGCTCAACCGCCGGCGACGGCGACCACCAGTTCGGTGCCCACGCCGAGCATCACGCCGACGAGCAGGCCCCAGAGGGTCGTCTCCCACGACAGGCGCCGGCCGGCTGGCAGGAGCTCGCCGATGACGTACAGGATCGCCCCGGCGGCCAGGGCAAGGCAGCCGACGTAGACGAACAGGGAGTCGAACGAGGTGCCGACGATCGTGCCGAGGAAGGTCGGCCCACCGCCGACGAGGCCGGCGAGCGCCAGCCAGCCCCAGGAGCCGCGCACGCCCGCGGCGGCCAGCGGCCCGACGATGCCGAAGCCCTCGGTCGTGTTGTGGAGCCCGAACCCGATGATCAGCAGGGCGGCCAGCGAGATCTCGCCGCTGTGGGCCGCCTGGCCGATGGTCAGGCCCTCCGAGAAGTTGTGCAGGCCGATGCCCGCCGCGATCGACATGCCGGCCCGCAGCGCGGCGGTCCGGGTGGTGAGCTGGGACGCCGTCTCGGCGGTCGCCATCGCCCCCGGCCCGACGCTGGCACGGGGCTCGCGACCGCGACCCCACATGCGCCCGAGGTAGAACAGCGCCAGCAGGCCGACGCCGAAGCCGACGGCATAGACCACTCCGAGCCCGGCGAACCGCCCCCAGCTTCCGTCCCCGCTCTTGGCCTGGGTCAGAGCTTCCTCGACCGGGTCGGTGGCGTGGGCGAGGATGTCGAACAGCAGGAACACCAGGATGCCCCCGGAGACGGCGTTGAGGAACGCCCTGCCGCGTCGACCTCGGGCGCGGACCCGCCCGAGCGGCAGGCCGACGAAGATGGTGAGGCCAGCGATGGCGCCGAGCAGGACGGTCTGCGAGGTGGACATGACACCGCTCCAGAGAGGGCTTGAGGACGAATCTTAGGCCTACCTAAATGGACGCTCGCGCAGTCTAGGTGCTCCGCCGCGCGAAACGCAAGCAGTCCCGCACGACCCGCGGGGCCACTCGACCCGGTCGGCCCACAGGCGGACCGGTCGTCGAGCCCACGGCCGCGGGATCGGACCTCATCGCCGTCTCACCGCCGTCTCACCGTGGATCGGGACCTCATCGCCGTCTCACCGCGGGTACCTGACGCTGTGGCGCGGCCACTTCGGGGAGGCGAGTCGTGCTGATCTCTGGTCGTGCCGCGGCCCGCCGCGCCAAGACCCATCATCGCTGGCGGCGCGTGGCGCTGCTGGCTCTGCTGGTGGCCGGGTGCACAGTGGTGGCGGCCGTGATCGCGGGAGCGGTGTTGCTGGCGGCCGTACCGGGCGTCGGGGACGCGCAGGGGCGGGTGGCGGCGATCCTGCGGGAGCACGGGGGCCGCAGCGTAGCGCTCCCGCCGCCGAGCAGGGTGGCCGAGTCGGTCGTGGCGGTGGAGGACCGGCGCTTCTACGCGCACCACGGCGTCGACCCGCAAAGTGTCGTCAGGGTGGTGTGGGCCGGGCTGCGGGGCAGGGGCTGGCAGGACCAGGGTGGCAGCACGATCACCCAGCAGCTCGCCAAACGGGTGTACACCGGCGATCGCGGCGGGCTGTGGGGCACGCTGGAACAGGTGGGGTTGGCCATCAAGCTGGAGCTGCGCTACTCCAAGGCGCAGATCCTGCGGATGTACCTGGATTCGGTGTACTTCGGTGATGGGCACTGGGGGGTCGTGCAGGCCAGTGAGGGCTACTTCGGCAAGCCGCCAGCCCGGCTGAGCTGGGGGGAGGCGAGCCTGCTGGCCGGCTTGGTGCAGGCGCCGTCCGCCTACGATCCAAAAGTGCACCTGGCCGCGGCCGAGCAGCGCCAGCGGCACGTGCTGGACCGGCTGGTCGCCGCCGGGACACTGCGTCGCGCCCAAGCCGATGCCGCCAGCCGCCGTCTGGCCGGGGAGGCGGGCCGGCTCGGGTTCACCTCGGCGACGGCCGGATAGAGCGATCGTCCTGCTCGGCTCGCCCGGGTAGCGCCGGGCTCTGCGCGGCCGTGGTGGTCGGCAGCTCATCGAACCCTCACACGGGCTCGGGTTGACTGCGGCACGTTCGAGCAACACCGGCAGACGGGCCAACCATGACCGGAACTCCCTGATGCGCCACCCGGGAAGGCGGTTCGGGCCCGTCGCCGTGGCGCTGTGGCTGCTGCTGGCCGGCTGCTCCAGCTCCCCAGGGAGCCCCTCCACGCCAACCAGCCCGACCACCGCCACCGCCCAACCCGCTCCCACCTCGCCCGGCACCACGGCCCCGCCGACCAGCCGCCCCATCTGCGGTGGCCTCGACCATCCCCCGGCGACCTGGGCACACGTCATCTGGATCTGGATGGAGAACCGCGACTACCGCCACGTCGTCGGCAATCCCCAGGCCCCGTACGAGAACAGCACCCTCATCTCCAGGTGCGGGCTGGCCACCAACTACCACAACATCACCCATCCCTCGCTGCCCAACTACCTCGCGGCCACCTCGGGGCAGATCCTGGCCAGCGGCGACTGCCGGCCGGACGCCTGCTCCACCAACGCGCCGAGCCTGTTCGCCCAGGTTCGGGCGGCCGGCAAGAGCTGGCGTGCCTACCAGGAGTCGATGCCCGCCAACTGCGCCCGCACCGACAGCGGCGCCTACGCCGCCAGGCACAACCCGGCGGTCTACTACACCCCGATCGCCGCCGACTGCGCACGCTGGGACCTGCCGATGGGCGGCGCCTCCGGCAACCTCGCCCGTGACCTGCGCAGCGGCAGCCTGCCGGACTTCGCGTTCATCACTCCCAACCTCTGCGACGACACCCACGACTGCCCGGTCCGCACCGGCGACCACTGGCTGGCGACCTGGGTCCCCCGGATCCTGGCCAGCCCCGCCTACCAGCGGGCCAGCACCGTGCTGGTGCTCACCTGGGACGAAGGCGACAGCGGCGGCAGCGGCGACTGCGCCCGCAACACCACCGAGCCCGGCTGCCACGTCGCCACGGTGGTCGTCTCGCCGACCACCCGAGCGTCTACGCGCTCCGACACCCTGTTCGACCACTACAGCCTGCTCAAGACGACCGAGCAGCTCCTCGGCCTGCCAGCCAACCTGGGGCACGCCGCCGACCCGTCGACAAAGAGCATGCGAACCGCCTTCAACCTCTAACCAGGCCGCGCCGCCAAGCGCACGGTCGGCCCTGGACGGGGTGACCGGGGCGCTCGCGCGCCCCGGTCACCATCGTCAAAGGACGGTCACCGTCGTCCGCATCCAGGGATGGATGAGGCACGTCGCCTCTTGTCTTCGACACCTCCGATCGCTGTGGCTCACGCCGGCATGGGCACAAGGTAGCTTTCGGTTGTCGGCGTCCTTGGGGAGAGAGATGTCGACAGAATGCTGTAGAGGATCAGGAAGCGGGTTCGCATCGTGCCCCCTGCCGCGGATCGCCCGCAACAGGCAATCCGCCCGGATGCCAGATCGCGCTCGTAGGGACGGCTACTGGATGCCGGCGAGCTGGCGGAGCGGGGAGCCGGTGAGGCGAAAGACCGTCCACTCCTGCTGCGGCGTCGCGCCGTGGGCGCGGTAGAAGTCCACCGCGGGCGTGTTCCAGTCCAGCACGCTCCATTCGAGCCGGCCGTAGCCGCGCTCGACGCAGACGCGGGCCAGCTCGGCGAGCAGAGCCTTGCCGAGGCCCTCGCCACGGTGTTCGGGCATCACGTACAGGTCCTCGAGGTAGATGCCGTGGCGACCGAGCCAGGTGGAGAAGGTGACGAACCACAGCGCGAAGCCGCCCACCTCGCCCTCGACCGTGGCGACGTGGGCGAACACCGCGGGGTGGTCGCCGAACAGAGCGGCCTCCAGCAGCTCAGGCGTGAGCTCGACCTGGTCGGCGGCCCGCTCGTAGGCAGCAAGTCCACGCACGAGCTCGACCATCGCAGGCACGTCTCCCGCCGTCGCGGGGCGGATCGCCGCCATCCCGCCTCCTCAGTCACCCGTGGCCGGACGATATTGCCGGCTGGGCGGTACGCCAGCCAGCGCCGGGGCTACCGAATACTCCGTCTATCTTGACAGTAGAACTTGTCGGTAAGAGACTCAAGGCCCCGGTCCGAACCGCGGGCCGAATCGCAGAGGAGCACACGATGGACCTGACGCTGACGACCTTCCTGTCCCTCGATGGTGTGATGCAGAGCCCGGGCGGGCCGGAGGAGGACCCCAGCGGTGGCTTCACGCAGGGCGGCTGGCTGGTCCCGTACGCCGACCAGGACATGGGCCGTTTCGTGACTGAGTGGTTCGGCAAGGCAGATGCGTTCCTGCTCGGGCGTCGGACATACGACATTTTCGTGTCGTACTGGCCGCACCAGACCGACCCGAACGACCCGGTGGCGAGCCGGCTCAACCCCCTGCCGAAGTACGTCGTCTCCACAACGCTGGAGAAGCCCGACTGGCAAAACACCACTGTCATCTCGGACAACGTGGTCGAGGCGATCGCCAAGCTGAAGGAGCGTCCCGGCGGCGAGCTCCAGGTGCACGGCAGCGGCACGCTGGCTCGCACGCTGATCGACAACGGGCTCGTCGACGAGTACCGGCTGTGGGTCTACCCCGTCGTCCTGGGTGAAGGCCGCCGGCTGTTCGGCGACGGTGTCACCCCGACAGCGCTCTCGCTGGTCGAGGTCCGGACAACCAGCACCGGCGTGGCGGTCCACGTCTACCGTCCTGCCGGCAAGCCCGGCTACGGCACGATCGAGTAGTGGCCACACCGGGCCGGTCGATCATCACGGTGCCGTGGGGGCGGGTTTGCGGTGCAGGCGGTAGTGGAGCACCAGGAAGGGAAACCCGAAGACCCAGAAGGCGTGCTCGGCCCGCAGTTCGTCGTCCTCGACGTAGACGTCCAGCTGCTCGGCGAAGCCCTGCACCGCCAGCGTGGTCAGCTCCCTGGTGGCCGGGTCGATGTAGGTCAGGTAGTGGCCAGCCTGGCCAAGCTCGCTGCGGCTGGTGAGCACCAGGCCGCCGCCTGGGCGAGCGTGCGGCACCAGCGTGGCCGTAAAACTCGCCTGGGGAAGCGGGAAGCCGACGCTGACATACCCGCGCCCGTCATGGCGGTAGGTGGTATAGATGCCGACGTAGATCGGCTCGTCGTTGTCGACGAAGGACCGGATCCAGCCGCGGATGGCCACGCCATCATCCTGGGCAAGACGAATGGTGTCGATGCGGCTGCGAATCCCTCGCAACGCTTCCCGCTGGTTCATGGGCACGCTGGCCTGGCCGAGCGGGCGGGCCACCAGCGTCCGGTACAGCAGGTAGCCCGGACGTACCCACAGTCGCCATTCCGGGATGATGTCGAGCGTGAATCGGGTGGTGTGCTCGTAGAACTCACGGACCCGCGGATCGACTTCGGCCGGAGTGAACCGAGGCCCGGCCAGCTCGTCGAGGGAGGCGACGATGCCGACGTCGGGTGCGTCGGCGAGGTAGGTGCCGCCGAGGACCTCGGCGAGTTCGCGGACGTAGCCGGTCCCCACATAGCGGGTCCGTGCTTCCAGCGGCACGACGAAGGGGAGGTCTGCCGCTGGGACCCGCTCGGCCAGCAGGCGCACCTGGGCGTCCCGGAACAGCAGCGCCGACAGCACCCGGTAGGCGAGGACGGTGCTGCTGGCCACGACCGATCCCTGCACCGGGCGCGCTCGCGCAGCCAGCGTCCGGCCGACCGCGGCGCCCACCAGCGGGCCCAACGCCACCTTCTGCGGACGCAGCCCGAGCGCCCCGGCGGCCGCCCCGGCCGCCGCTCCCACCGCGACGGGCCCGGCACCGGTGAGGCGCTCGGCCGCCCACCCCAGCGGAGCAGCCAGCGCGGAGCTGGCCAGGATCCGCTGCCAGAGCGCCGGAATCTCGCCAGGACGCTGCCGAGCCCGGGCCACCGCCTCCGAAGCTCCCAGACCGACCGCGCCCACGATCGCCCCGATGGCGGCCGCCCGCCTCCCCCGATGACCGCTGAGAGTGGCCCCGGCCAGGCCACCCAGCGTGGCGGCGAAGCCAACAGCCTGCGCCCTGTTCGCCGAGCGAGAACCATCCCGCGCCATCCTCGCAACCTACCCTGGCAGGCACCAGAAAATCGACCACAGGCGCTCACCGCCGCGGCGCTGCTCCGCGACGGCATCGTCCGTCGGGTCGCCGGAATGAACTATTCCCTCCGGAGGCGCACGGAGAGACCATCCTGGCTGGTACCGCGGGTCCAGGGGGCTTGGATGAGGACGATCGGAAACGTGTTGTGGCTGGTGCTGGCCGGTTTCTGGCTGGCGATCGGGTATGTCGCCGCCGGGGTGGCCAACTGCCTGACGATCATCGGCATCCCGTTCGGGATCGCCTCGTTCAAGCTGGCCGGGTACGCGCTGTGGCCGTTCGGCCGAGCGGTGGTCCGCGACCCCCGTCGTGACACGGCGCTGTCCACGATCGGCAACGTGCTGTGGTTCGTGCTCGGCGGGGCGGTGCTGGTGTTGGCGCACCTGCTGCTCGGGGTGCTGCTGTGCCTCACGGTGATCGGCATCCCGCTGGGCGTGGCCAGCATGAAGATGGCCCGGCTCGCCCTCACGCCGTTCGGGCACCGGGTCGTGGACGCGCGGCTGGCGGGTGACCGCGCGCTCGTGGCGGTGTAGGCGGGGCTGACCCGCGGCGCCGCCCCCAGCCGGCAAACGGAGGCGTATTCTCCGGTTCGGTGGTACTCTCTGCGCGAGGAGGCGGAGGAGATTCCTCCGTCTGTAGGGAGGACCCGTGTCACTGGAGACCGGCGCCACCAGCCCCGCCCAGCCACGGCGGATGCGCGCGGACGCCCTGCGCAACCGCGAGCGGCTGATCGATGCCGCCCGCGACGCCCTCATCGAACAGGGCGCCAACGCTCCGCTCGACGACATCGCCCGGCGGGCCGGTGTCGGGATCGGCACCCTCTACCGGCGCTTCCCGGAGCGGACCGCGCTGCTCCGGCAGGTCGCCCTCGACCTGCTCCGCCGGTCCGCCCACGAGGGCAGCACCGCGCTTGCCGACGAGCCCGACGCCTTCTCGGCGCTCGCCCGCTACATGCACCGAGCGCTCGACCTGCGCATCGCCGCCGCGATGCCGGTGGTCGTCGCGCAGCTCGAGATGGACCAGGACGCGGAACTGATCGCCGCCCGCCGGGCCTCGGTCGAGCCGCTCGACCAGATCATCGCCGGCGCCCACGCCGACGGTTCGCTGCGCCCGGACGTTGCCTCCGGCGACATCGGCCTGGTGCTGGTGCGGCTGACCCGCCCGCTGCCGGGACCGTTCCCGCCCGAGGTCAATGAGCGGCTGGCCCACCGCCACCTCGACCTGGTCCTGGCCGGGCTGCGGTCCTCCAATCTCTCGAAGGCGCGCCTGCCCGGGCCCGCGATGACCTTCGAGGACCTGCGGGCCATGGCGCGGACCGCCGGATCCCGTTCGGTTCGATCGAAAGGAAGGCAACCATGAACCAGGCCAGCAAGGAAACGCAGCAGCTTCTGGACCTCGGGCAGCGCTGGGCGGAGGCCGAGCTGCACAGCGACGCCGACGCCCTCGACGCGCTCCTCCACGAGGAGTTCGTCGGAGTCGGCCCGCTCGGCTTCGTGCTCGACAAGCGGCAGTGGGTCCAGCCCCGCCGGGTTGGCGACCTCAGGCACACCGCCTTCCGATGGCAGGACCCGAGCGTGCGCGTCCTCGGCGACAGCGCGCTGGTGGTGGGTACCCAGGTCCAGGAAACGACCTACCAGGGCCACGACGCCTCTGGCCGGTTCCGGGTCACCCAGGTCGCGGTGCGGGACGGCGCGGACGACCCCTGGCGGATCGTGGGCATGCACCTCAGCCCCATCGCGGCACCGCCCGGGAGCTGATCCGGCTCCGACGAACCCGAGACGATGACTGGGGGCGAGATGACCACCGCAAGCACCACACCAATCCATCCGCCGTTCACCGGGAAGGTCGCCCTGGTCGTGGGGGCAAGTCGCGGCATCGGGGCGGTCACCGCCGGCGCGTTCGCGCAGGCCGGCGCCTCGGTCGTGCTGGCGTCACGCAACCAGCAGGCACTGGAGGAGGTCGCCGAGGGCATCCACAAGGACGGAGGCCAGGCGCTGCCGGTTCCCACCGACGCCGGCGACGCAGACTCGGTGGAGCGGCTGGTCCGGCGGGCCGAGGACACCTTCGGCCGCCTGGACTTCGCGTTCAACAACGCCACCGACGGTCCCATGCCGGCGCCGCTGGCCGAGATCGACCCCGAGGAGTTCGACCTCGGCATCCGCATCAACGTCCGCGGCACCTTCCTGGGCATGAAGTACCAGATCCCGGCGATGCTGCGCTCGGGCGGCGGGGCGATCGTGAACATGGCCTCGCTGGGCGGGCTCCAGGGCGTGGCCAACCTGGCCGCCTACGTCGCCGGCAAGGCCGGGATCATCGGCCTGACCAAGGTCGCCGCGCTCGACTACGCCGACCAGGGCATCCGCGTGAACGCCCTGGCTCCCGGGCCAATCCTCACCCACCACCTGGAAGCCGCCGGCGAGGAGGCGCAACGCCAGGCGAGCCTGTCGACGCCGATGCGGCGAGTCGGGTCCTCGAAGGAGGTCGCCGACACCGTCCTGTGGCTGTGCTCGGGCCAGTCCTCGTTCGTGACCGGCATCGTCGTGCCCGTCGACGGCGGCCAGTCGGCCGGCGTCAAGCCGCCACAGATGTACAGGCAGGGCCGGCCGATGGAGCCCGACCAGTCCTGAGGGGAGGTCCGCGATGTCCAGCCCTCCGATGCCAAAGCTGGTGGCGCCCGGGGACGGCAAGACCGTCATGCTGTTCGGCGTGCGCTTCGACTACAAGGTCGTCACCGCCGATTCCGGGGGTGGCCTGGCCATGATGGAGGTCGAGATCCCCGCCGGGACGCTGGTGAAGCCGCACAACCACTCCCGCGAGGACGAGTACTCGCTGATCCTGGCCGGCACGGTCGGAGTGCGCGTCGGCGACCAGGTGCTGGAGGCCGGCGCCGGCTCGTACCTGGTCAAGCCCCGCGGCACGCCGCACGCCATGTGGAACGCCCAGAGCACCCCCGCCAAGGTGCTCGAGGTCCTGTCGCCCGCCGGGCTGGAGCAGTACTTCGAGGCGCTGGCGCCGCTCCTGGCGCGGCACGACCCCGCCGAGCGGTACTACGGTCTGGCACGGGACTACGGATTGACCATCGAGGACGGTTGGATCGAGGAGCTGGAGCGCACCTACGGCGTCAAGCTCTGACCCGTCCAGAGGAGCCAGGTGCTGGCAGGCAAGGGGCCGGTGACCGAGCTGGACGCTCGCTTCACGGTGCCCCGACGGCGCCCGGGCTGTCCGGGGACGCCGTAGGCTGAAGGCTGAAGGCAGGTGACGGACTGGAGGAAGGACGCGCCCGCATGGCCGACGAGCTGGCATTCATGGATGCGACCTCCCAGGCGGAGCTGGTCTCCAGCGGGCAGGCTTCGCCCAGGGAGCTGGTCGACGCCGCGATCCAGCGGATCGAGAAACTCGATGGCGAGCTGAATGCCGTGGTCACGCGGCTGTTCGAGAAGGCCCGCGCCGCCGCCGGCGGCGAGCTGCCAGAGGGCCCGCTGCGCGGGGTGCCGTTCCTGCTGAAGGACCTCGGGGCGCTGTCGCGCGGCGACCCCTACGCCGCGGGGGTCAAGGCGGCGCGCAGGCAGGGCTACGTCGCCGACCACGACAGCGTGGTCACCGAGCGGTTCCGCGCGGCCGGCCTGGTCTGCCTCGGCCGGACGAACCTCCCCGAGCTCGGTCTGGTGCCGACCACCGAGAGCGAGACCTACGGGCCGTGCCGCAACCCCTGGGACCTCACCCGCTCGACGGGCGGGTCCAGCGGCGGCTCCGCCGCGGCGGTCGCCAGCGGGATGGTGCCGGTCGCGCACGCCAGCGACGGCGGCGGCTCGATCCGCATCCCCGCCAGCGAGTGCGGCCTGGTGGGGCTGAAGCCCAGCCGCGGACGCGTGCCGCTGTGGCCCGAGGTGGCCGAGGGATGGGGCGGCATGGCCGTGCAGCTGGCGGTCAGCCGCTCGGTGCGAGACACGGCGGCGATCCTGGACGCGGTCGCGGGGCCGTGCCCCGGCGACCTGCACACGCCGCCCCCGCCGGCGCGGCCCTACCTCGAGGAGGTCGGCGCCGACCCCGGCAGGCTGCGCATCGGCGTGATGACCAGCGCGCCGGACCTCTCGGTCGCGACCCATCCCGAGTGCGTCGCCGCCGCGGAGGCGGCCGCGCGTCTGCTGGAGTCGCTGGGGCACACGGTCGAGCCTCGCCACCCGGAGGCCCTGGCCGACCCCGACATCAGCCAGGCGTTCCTGCCCTGCTACGGCACCTGGACGGCGCTGGATCTGGAGTGGTGGGGCCAGCTCCTTGGCCGGCCGCTCACCGCGGACGACGTCGAGCCCGCCACCTGGGCGGTGGCCGAGGTCGGCCGCGGGGTCAGCGGCACGCAGTTCGTCACCGCCCTTTCCGCGCTCCACCAGTATTCCGCGCGGGTGCAGGGCTGGTGGGCGGAGGGCTGGGACCTGCTGCTCACGCCGACGATCTCGGAGCCGCCTCCGCTGCTCGGCGAGTTCGCGGCGCAGCCGGACAACCCGTTCTGGCCGGTCACCCGCTCGGTCGTCGAGGTCGCCTACACCATCCCGTTCAACATGACCGGCCAGCCGGCGATCAACCTGCCGCTGCACTGGAGCGCCGACGGCCTGCCGGTCGGCACCCAGCTCGTCGCCGCCTACGGCCGCGAGGACCTGCTGCTGCGCGTGGCCGCCCAGCTCGAGCAGGCGAGCCCCTGGGCGGACCGCCGCCCGGCGGTCCACGCCTGAGCCGTCCGCGCCACAGCTCGGCGAGCGGGACCATGTGCTCGATGTCGACGTCTCCTCGGCCAGGCACGCCACGCGGCGGCGGGGACGCTGGCGCCAGGCGTGATCGCCCGCGCCGCGACCATCTTGGGGACCGACGACCCGCGCCGCCTCGAGATCGAGCGGCTGAGCGCCATGCCCCCGGCCCGACCAAGGGGGCGATTCTGCGGGCAGGCTGCCCACGGCGCCAGCGCCGGCGCTGGCGCCGCAGGCGGGCAATGGCAGCGAGCCGGCTCGGGATACCAGCGGAGCGAGCTGACCCTCGTTGGGAGCTATTTCGACGGCTGTGGGGTCGAGCACTTGATCTTCGGGTTGACGCCGACGTAGTTCAGGGGGCCGGCGACGACCGTGACCGCGATGGTCCCGAGCTTTGCGCAGTTGGTGTCAGATCCTGCGAAGTAGTCGCGCTGGTTCGCCGCGACGACGCCGATGAGCAGCCAGATGACGAGCAGTGCCGTCCCGATGCGCATGGCTACCTCCGCGCTGGCTGAACGATCGTCCCAGCAGCCAGGTCGCGGCTACCAATAGTGGCGGCGCCCGCCGACCGCGCGGCCCCTCGATCCCATGAGCCACAGCACGGCGCCGACGATCAGCAGGATGACCCCGATCGTCCAGAGGATGGAGATCTTGGCGATCAACCCGATGATGAGCAGGACCAGGCCGAGAACGATCACGTTGCCTCCTCAAGCCGCCTCCGCGCCGTCCGGGCGCTGGAGGGGAACCGGATATCGTTTCCGACTCCTGCGTTCCCCCCCAAAGCGCGTCCAACCTCGCACCGCCGCAAGAGCTTGGCGACCAGGGCGGATCAGCCCTGGTGCTGGTGCGCCGGCGGCTGCCGGGGGGCCTGGCCCGGCTGCACGACGACGAACTGGCCCATGAGCCCCTCGTCCTCGTGGCGGAGCAGGTGGCAGTGGAACATGATCCGCCGGGTGGTCGCGGCGCCGGCGCTCCCCCATTCGCCCGGCGCCTTCTCAGGGACAACCCTGACAGCACCCCAGCGCATGGCCCCACATGACAGAACTGTCATGCGACCGGATCGCTACCCTGCTCAGGCCAGCGCTGATGCCGGCGCCTCGATGACAGTGTTGTTAGCTTGCTGATCCTCGCAATTCGGGGCAGTACCGTACCGCCTGCGCATGACTCCGCGCTCCCTCGCAGGCGAGGAGAACCTCATGAACCTCAGGGTACGGGTGGGACGCAGAGCGGTCGTTCTGGTGTGCGTGCTGGCGCTGGGGCTGGCGCTGGCCGGGTGCGCCAAGGGCCACACGACCCCGACCGCGGCGGCCGCGGATGCCAGCAGCGGGCTGACGACGTACAACATCTCGGTCCAGAAGTTCAAATACGGCGGCTTTCCCGACTCGATCAAGTCGGGCCCGGCGATGTTCGCTTTCAGCAACCACGAGACCTTCCCGATCGTCCACGAGCTGGTGGTGGTCGGGCTGCCCGCCGGCAAGAGCGCCCAGGACGTCATCAACGACGCCAAGCAGAAGCGAGACAAGTCCGAGGACGACTGGCTGCACTTCGGCGAGATCGGCGAAGTGAGCACCGGAGCGACTATCGCCGGGGTGTTCTCGCTGCCACCCGGCACCTACGCGATGGCCTGCTGGCAGTCGGGCACCCCGGAGGGCAAGGCCGAGGGTGGGCCGAACCACCTCACCATCGGGATGATCCACCAGTTCACGGTGACCTGAGCAGATGCGACGTCGTTTGGGCGGCGCCGCCGCGCTCCTCGTCGGCGCCCTGCTGCTCGCTAGCTGCGCGCAGCAGGGCGTCAGCACCCAGGGCCAGGATATCCACGACCTGTATGTGCGCATATTCCTCCTTGCCGCGCCCGTGTTCGTGGCGGTCGAGGCATTCCTGCTGTGGTGCGTCTTCCGGTACCGCAAGCGCGACGACAAGCCGGCGCCCCAGGATGCCGGCAGCGGCAGGGTCCTGTTGGTCTTCTTCGCGATCCCGACGGTGATCATCGCCATCCTGTTCCCCTTCGGGGAGCAGACCCTCGGCTACGTCGAGCACCGCGATAAGAATCCAGACCTGACCATCAACGTCGACGCCTTCCAGTGGGAGTGGACTTTCAACTACGTCAGCGAGGGTCTCGTCGAAAGCGGCAAGACGCTCGTCAAGCCGGCTGTTATGGAGGTACCGGTCAATCAGACCATTCACATCCACTTGCAGTCGCGCGACGTGATGCACGAGTTCTACGTGCCCGCGCTGCTGTTCATGCGCAACGCCCTGCCAGGCCACCCGAACGACTTCGACTTCACCCCGACCAAACTGGGCACCTACCCCGCCCAGTGCGCCGAGTTCTGCGGGCTGTGGCACTCGAAGATGACGTTCACGCTCAAGGTCGTACCGGAGGCCGACTACATCGCGTGGGTCCAGAGCGAGAAGGCGGCTGCCCTTAACGTCTCGTGCCCCGTCGGCCCGCTCTCGGTGCAGTTGGTGGCGCAGAACACCTCGTGGAACACCGCCTGCCTGTCGGTGCCGCACGACCAGCCGTGGTCGGCGACGGTGACCAACAAGGACGCCGGCATCGACCACACCTTCGGCGTCTTCGATTCGCCCAAGCAAAAGGTCAAGTACTTCCTGAGCCCGCCGGTGGCCGGACCCTCGACGGCGACCTTCCAGCTCAGCCCGCTCCGGCCTGGCAGGTACTACTTCGAGTGCACCATCCACGGCCCGTCCATGTCGGGCACGCTCATCGTGAAATAGCGAGGCGTCATGGCGATCACCGAGGTCCAACGACCAGCGCTCACCCCGCCGCCATCTCCAGCGACCCGGTTACTGGCGTGGCTCACCACCACCGACCACAAGAAGATCGGGATCCTGTACCTG
>Ga0070698_100005610_pt1 | contig 13722 bp, 11 predicted proteins | sample KBSK1502metaG_FD_65477 | JGI IMG/M metagenome (GOLD analysis project Ga0070698, IMG submission 65477) | Corn, switchgrass and miscanthus rhizosphere microbial communities from Kellogg Biological Station, Michigan, USA - KBS K1-50-2 metaG | ecosystem: Host-associated > Plants > Roots >... | reverse complement strand
GAGGTGCGCGCGTACGCCGAGCGCGTCGGCGCGAAGGCACTGCTCGGGACGCTGGAGCCGACCCCCGCCGCGGTCTGACGCGCGTCAGTCGGTGAGGTAGCGGTCCATGAGCGGCGTGAGGTATTGCGACAGCCAGTCGACCGTGCGGCGGAGGGCGTCGACCCGATTCTCGATGCGCGCGAAGCCGTGGCCCTCGTCGGGATACTCGTGGTACTGGTGCGGCGCCCCGCTGGTCTTCAGCGCCTCGACGATCTGCATCGCCTCGCCCTTCGGCACGCGCGGGTCGTTCGCGCCCTGCAGCACGAGGAGCGCCGCTCGGATGTTCTTCGCGTACGTGATCGGTGAACGCTCGGCGTAGAGCTGCGGATCCTTCGACGCGTCGCCCAGCTCGCGGATGAGGTACTCGCGAAGATCGCCTCGGGTCGTGTCGAACAGCGTCTTCCAGGACACGACACCGACGGTCGACACGCCCGCCGCGAAACGGGTCGGATGCCGGCCGAGCGCGTAGAGCGTCATGTACCCGCCGTAGCTACCGCCGGCGATGCCGACGTGCGCGGGATCGGCGATCCGTTCCTTCGCGAGCCAATCGACGCCGGCCATGACGTCGGCGAGGTCACCGCCGCCCCAGTCGCGCCGGTTCAGCTCCTGCCATTCCCGCCCGTAGCCCGTCGAGCCACGAACGTTCGGGGCGAGCACGACGAGTCCGCGGTTCGCGAGCAGCTGCGGGGTCGGATCCCACCAGCGGTAGTGCTGGCCCGTCGGGCCACCGTGCACGTAGATCACCGCGCCTGGTGTCCGGCCACCGACCGCCTCGGCGTGGGGCATGTAGAGGAGCGCCGGGACCTCGCGTCCGTCGGCGCTCGGGTACCGCACGTGCGCCGGCTCGACCAGAACGTTCGGATCGACCTTGCCGCCGAGCGAGTCGGTGACCTGCCGCAGCGTGGCCTGATCCGGATCGCGAACCCAGACATCGGCCGGCCGGCGAGCCGAGGTGAAGGTCATCGCGATCGTCTCGCTGTCCGGGCCGACCGCTGTCCAGTCGTACACGCCGGGCAGGTCCGCGACCGGCGTCGCCGCGCGCGATGCGGTGAACACGCGCCCGATCGAGCGGCTCGCGTCCTTGTCCTGCAGGTAGAGCACGCCGCGCGCATCCGGCCGCCAGACCGGGTGGTGCTCGTCGAACGGATCCGTCGTCACGTAACGGAGGCGCACCGCTTTCTCGCGCTCGAGATCGACGAGCGCGATCTCGCGCCGGCCACGCGCGTTCGAGGTGAACGCGATCGATCGTCCCTCGGGCGACCACTGGGCGAACTCCGAATCGCCACCCTTGGCATCGCGAGTGTCAAGGCGGACCGCGTCGCCGCCGGTGACCGGCACGAGGTAGAGGTCCGCGTCGACGCGCCCGCCGGTGCGCCGCGATCCGAACAGGATCCACGCGCCGTCCGGAGAGAACCGCGGAAGCGCGTCGTCGAACGCGCCGTCCGTGAGGGCGCGCCTCGCGCCGGTGGCCACGTCGAAGACCTGGATCCCGAAGCGGCCACCGCCGACGTTGGCGACGCAGGCGATCGATCGACCATCCGGCGACCAGGTGATGTCGCGGTGGGTCAGCTCGTCGTCGGTCGTGAGCTTGCGCTCGTGCTCGCCGTCGCGGTCGACGATCCAGATGGCGAACCGCTCGGTCCCCCCGCTGTCCCGCATGAACGCCAGGGCGCTCCCGTCGGGCGACCACCGCGGCGAGACGCTGCGCGTGTCGGCACCGGTGAGCTGGATGATGCGATCGCTCGCGAGCGGCGCGGTGTAGAGCTCGTACGCACCGGTCGGGTTCCACGCGAACGCGACCTCGCGACCGTCCGGCGAGAGATCGATACCGCCCCAGAAGAAGTCGACCGAGGGCAGGCCGCCGACGACCGCGACGTCGAGCCGCGTGAATCCGTCGCCCATCGGTGCCGGACGGAAGCGCGACGGCGCGGGCATGAGATCGGCCGGCGGATTCGCCATCGTCGTCGGTGGCGCGACGCTCCCCTCGGCGGACCAGTCCTCGGCGAAGCTCTTCGGCCGCTTACCTGGCTTGGTCGCAGGGGCGGCGCTGGCCGCCGCGGGCTGCGCCGCGCCGCGCGTCGGACGTGGCGCCGCCTCCGTGCGCTCGCGCACCTGCTGCGCGACGACGAGGGTGTCCGGTCCCATCGCGGCCTCGCGCGCCGCGGTCTCGTCCTGCGGGACGATGATCGGGTTCGGCCTCATCTGGTCCTCGAGCCGGCCCTTGTACGCCCGATCCCATGGCGCCTGGAGGAGGATGCCGAACCGCTTCTTCGGCTGCGGCAGCTCGCGTTGCAGGAACAGCAGCGTGTCGCGCCCGGCGTTCCACATCGGCGGCCGTCGCGCGGAGAGCACCGCCGAGAACTCGAGCTTCGTCAGGCCGCGCGCGGCGTCGCTCCCGAGGTCGAGGTCGCCGCAGAACAGCACGCCACCCGCCTTGCGACCGAGGACGACCGTCGCGCCGTCGCCGTCGTCGCCGACGCGGACGACGCGCGCGTCCGGCCGAACGAGGTCGTCGTGCTTGAGCACCAGATCCGCGCCGCCGGGAACGCCGCGCGCGTCGTCCTCGTGCGCCGCGATCTGCACGCCGAGCGCGTCGCGGTACCGCGCCGCGTCAGCGCCGCGGGCGGCGTTGGTGATGAGCAGGACGGAGGTCGGACCGGTGCCGCGGATCAACCGGAGCGCGCGTTCGCTGAATGCCGGCGCGTCGATGAGCAGGTTGCCGCGCGCGCGGTCGAAGATGATGTACTGGCGCTCGTCCTCGAGCGGCTCGTACAGCTCGAAGATCCACGAGCGAAGCTGGTGAATGTCTATTTGATTACTCCATCGCTCGGAGCGGCCCGATCTCCCGACATCCTATCGGGGCCGGACTGCTAACGCGCCAACTCAGGCAGCACGAGAGAGCCGTCCACGCGCACGAGCTTCCGCTCGCGTTCGGCGCGCTCGATCGCCCGCGAGGTGATGGCGTCGTCCCAATCGAACAATCGGGCGAGCTGCTTTTCGGTCACGGCCCCGGCGAGCTCGAGCGTGTGCGCGAGGAGCCCGGCGGTCGCGTCGGCCGACGACATCCGCTCCGCCGCTTTCACGCTCTCGGGGTAGCGGCGCACGAACACGTCGTACGTGTAGTTGTAGTCCTCGCGGAACTCGCCGACGGCGCGCACCCGCGCGACGTACATGAGCCGCTGCACCTCGTCGATCGCCTTGCCGTACGTCGCGCGTCCTTCCTTCGACGTGATGCCGAGCTCGGCGCGCATGCGCTTCGTCTGCGTCTCGCCGTTCTGCGCGAGGTACTCGATGATCCTCCGCGCGATGTCGGAAAGCCGGCCGGCTCGGACGTCGTCCATGTGATCGTCCGCCTCGCCGGCGCGGCCGAACGTCGCGTAGAACGTCGGCAGTAGCTTCATCGAGACGAACGTCGGCTTCCGCGCGAGCAGCACGCCGTAGTACAGCTTCTTCGCCTCGGGCAGCTCGTCCTTCCAGGGCCACATCCAGCCCCACTTGCGATCGGTGTCGTTCGTCGACAGGTGGTCGAAGCACGCGGGGATCGGCGCGTCACCGGTCCGCAGCGTGAACGCGAAGGCGAACCCGAATGCGTCGACGAGCGCGACGAGCTGTGCCGCGTTCCGAACGCGGTGGGCCTTCAGGACCCGCTGACGATGACGCTCGACGTTTACCGAGATGTCCACCGTAGACGAGTAATTCGCTAAGAGAGAAACAAGGCGATGAGTCCGCTGATCGCGACGACGCGCATCGCGCGGGTGGCCGAGCGTCCGAGCTGCGCGTACTCGCGGCGCGCGGGGCTCGTCTCGGGGAGGTCGTCGAAGTCGCGCGTCTGCGCGCGGAACGTTCGCGCGACTGGCGCGGCGAAGGCGCTCGCGTAGAGCGTGGCGCCGGCGACGACCGCGAGCGCGACCCACCGCGCGACGAGCCGCGGCCCGATGTCGGTGTCCTCGAACGCGATGAGCTTCAGGATGCTCGTCGCGATGAGCGCCAGCAGCGCGAGACCGGCGAGCTGGTCGTAGCGCCGCGATGGCCCGCCAAGCACGATCGCGCCGCCGACGAGAACGGCAAGCGAGAGGTGATAGAGGAACTGCAGCCCATCGAAATACAGCGTGTCCATCCGATTTCCAGCCTAGGCGAGCGTATCCTTGAAGGCATGGGGAGCTACCGCGACTACTTCGCCGACCTGAAGAAACGCGTCAAGGAAGCGACGCCACAGGAGGTCCAGGATCTCCTGAAGGGCGACGTCCAGCTCGGCGACGTGCGCGAGAAGAACGAATGGGACGAGGGCCATCTCCCCGGCGCGGCGTTCGTGCCGAAGAGCTACCTCGAGCAATGGGCCGAGGACCGCCTGCCGAACAAGGACAAGCCGACGATCCTCTATTGCGCCGGCGGCGTCCGTTCGGTCATGGCCGCCGACGTGCTGCAGAAGCTCGGCTACACGAACGTGATCTCGATGTCCGGCGGCTTCAACCGTTGGAAGGACGCCGGCCTCCCGTGGACCAAGCCGGAGACGCTCACGACGGAGCAGGCGCAACGCTACGCCCGCCACCTCATCATCCCCGAGATCGGTGAGCGCGGTCAGCTGCGGCTCCTCAACAGCAAGGTGTTGCTCATCGGTGCCGGCGGGCTCGGATCGCCCGCGGCGTTGTACCTCGCGGCCGCGGGCGTCGGCACGCTCGGCGTCGTCGACTCCGACGTCGTCGACGCGACGAATCTTCAGCGTCAGATCCTCCACAACACCGAGCGCCTCGGACGATCGAAGGTCGACTCCGCGCGGGAGACGATCGGGGCTCTCAATCCGGACGTGAAGGTCATCGGCTACGAGGAGCGGCTCACGGCAGCGAACATCGACCGCGTCATCGCGGGATACGACGTCATCGTCGACGGCTCGGACAACTTCCCCACCCGCTACCTCGTGAACGACGCATCGGTGAAGCACCGGATCCCGGTCGTCCACGGCAGCATCTATCGATTCGAGGGCCAGGTCACGGTGTTCAAGCCGTTCGACGGTCCCTGCTACCGCTGCCTGTTCCACCAGCCGCCGCCCCCTGAGATGGCACCGTCGTGCGCGGAGGCGGGCGTGCTCGGGGTGCTGCCCGGGATCATCGGCTCGATCCAGGCGAACGAGGCGCTCAAGCTGCTCCTCGGGATCGGCGAGCCGCTCATCGGCCGATACCTGCTCTTCGACGCGCTCGATGGGACCTTCCGCGAGGTCAAGCTCCGGCGCGATCCGGCGTGCCCCGCGTGCGGCGACCATCCCACCATCACCGAGTACATCGACTACGAGGGCTTCTGCGCGTCGCCGGCCGAGTGGGAAGCCGAGCACGCGAGCGCCGGGGGCGGACCCGCGTCGCGCTAGGTCGGTATCCTCACCGGATGCGCCGCACGGCCACGCTTGTCGCAGCGCTCGCGATCGCTCTCGTCGCCTGTACGCCCGCGGCGACGACCGGCGGAACCCCGTCACCGGCCAAGACCGGCGACTTCAAGCAGGCGAAGCTCGACATCGCGTACTCCTTCATGTCCGACGCGTCGGTGCACAAGCCGACCGCGAAGCAATTGCTCACGGGCGCGCTCGACTCCATGAAGAAGGAGGCGAAGAGCAGCGGCGGATCGGACGATGTCGCGACGCCCGACTTCACGACCGACACCGAGACGAACCTCGCGGACTTCAAGAAGTTCGCCGCGGCCGCCGGTGCGCTTGCGCTCAAGAACTCACAACTCTCGGCCGACCGCCTCGCCCAGGCCGGCGTCGTCGGGCTGATGCGGGCCGACCCTGATTGCCACACGTACTACCTCGACGGCAAAGGCGGCGTGATCATGTCGCGGGATGAGTCGAACAAGGGCTCGGGCCCGCAGATCCCGAGCGGCGGCACGTTCCTCCAACAGCAGCCCGATCAGGCGGGCCTCGTCGCGAAGATGCTCGACGGCGGGGTCGCATACCTCACGTGGCACGCGTTCGAGATCAACGGGACGTACCGGGTGACGGATGCGGTGAAGGCCGTCCTCGACAAGGCCGTCGCCGCGGGCGCGAAGGCCTGGCTCTTCGACCTGCGCGCGAATGTCGGCGGCAACGGCGCCGACACGATGTGGAGCTGGTTCCTGAACGGTGAGAACACGCTCAACGTCACGGTGAAGACCGGCAACGCCGGAATGCAGAGCGCGAACAAGGATCTGCGCCTCGGGCCGACATACCAGCTTCCGATCGCGATCATCCTCAACGACCGCGGCGGCTCGGCGCCCGAGGTGCTCGCTGCCGGCCTCAAGGAGAACAAGCGCGCGACGATCGTCGGCTCGAAGTCGACCGGGTGCCTCGGCTCGACGAGCAGCTCGCCGCTCGGGAGCGACGGGTCGCAGCTCTACGTCGTGCAGGCCGAGTTCGTCGGCGCGATCACCGGAACGAAGTACAACAACATCGGCATCACGCCCGACGTGCCGGCCGACGACAGCTCGGCCGTCGCGGCCGCCACCAAGGTCCTTCTCGACAAGATCGCCGGCAAGTGACCGCAGCGCTCCGCCGCGCGGCCAGGGTGTTCGCGGTACTCGGGTTCGTCCTCGCGGCATGCACGCCGGCCTCGGCGCCGCTTCCCTCGGGTCCCGAGAAGGTCGCGATCACCGACAAGACCCCGTCCGAGATCGTCGCGGTGCTGAACGCGTGGCAACAGGCGCTCGCGAAGAAGGACCTCACCGGCTTCCAAGCGACCATCGACCTGACCCGCGCCGCGTTCCGCCGTTGCCAGTCCGAATCGTTCGACATCGCGTCGCGTCAGGGGTTCTCTCCGGCGACGCTCAAGATCGCGAAGGTCGAGCCGTACCTCGATGTCTACGCGCGGGCGTACGTCGGCGACGACGTGAATGGCTACTCCCGGATGTACTTCCGGAAGGAAGGCGGCAAGTGGATCCGCAGCGAGCCGCTCGACTCCGAGCTGGGCGGCGACCAGACGAAGACGATCGGCGGCCTGCAGCTCAGCTACTACGGGATCGACAACGACGTGATCGAGAGATACGCCGCGTCGGGGAACGACGCCCGGTTGTTCCTCGCGAAGCTGGCGGAAGGACACACGGCAACGGCGGCGGGCTTCGGCCTGCGGATCTTCCCCACGCGCGGCGCGGCCGGCCCGAACGTGAGCTGCAGCGTCGCGGGGTTCCACCTCACGAACACGCCGAGCGACCCGTTCATCCGGCTGTTCAGCAACGCGCTCTCGTTCAAGCCCGACCTCTCCGCCGTCACGGACACGACGGCGAGCATCATCCGACACGAAGGGCTCCACTGGCTCCAGGACCAGTTCATCCCCGGGATCAGCGCGCGCATGCCGTTCTGGCTCGTCGAGGGTTGGCCGGACTACGTCGGTCAATCGCGGAGCACCGCGACGAAGAAGAACGTCCTCTGCGGGACCCCGACCCCGACGTACAAGCAGCTCGAGGATGGTGTGCTCCAGACCCCCGAGACCCCGCCGGAGCTGCCGGGCCAGTACTACTCGTTCGCGAACACCATGGTCGAGTACGTCTACAAGATCGGCGGACCGAACGCGTACTGGGATCTCATGACCGCGTACAAGGCCGGCGTCGATGCGAAGGTCAATCTGCCGCTGGTGCTGCATGTCACACCCGACGCGTTCTATTCAGCCTGGCTCACCTGGGCGAAACAGACCTACTGCTGAGCGAAGCGAAAGCAGGCGTCTGCTGAGCGGAGCGGCCGAGCTAGCCCTTCCGTACTGCTCGTACGGCAATCGGTACACCCGCATCACTCAGTGACCCTTGTTTGGTACCTCTGGGCGGTTGTCGGTGCGCCGTAACGCTGCGTATGGTCGTCAGAGCACTCGTGGGAAACGGGAAGGGGACGCAACGCGTGGACGTATCGGCTGCTCGCGTCGCCACTCTCAAGACCGTGCCGACGATCGCGCTCGACACGTTCGGGCCGGTTCCGGACGTCATCGACCGGGCACGGAACGGCGATCGGGCGGCGTTCGCCGAGCTGTACGACACGCACGTCGACAGCGTCTACCGCTACCTCCTGTACCGGGTGCGCGAACCGAGCGATGCAGAGGATCTCTGCAGCGAGGTGTTCACCCGCGCGTTCGCGAACATCCACCGCTACCGCTGGCAGGGCAAATCCTTCCTCGCGTGGCTGTACACCATCGCGCGCAATGCGGTCACCGATCGCCGCCGCCGCGAGCGGCCGACCGTCGAGATCGACAACGCCTACGGCCTCGCTGAGGATGGCCCCACGGCCCACGATCGCGCGGTCCACGGTGAGGCCGTCGACGCGCTTCGCGGCGCCGTCCGGCACCTGACGACCGAGCAGCAGGAGGTCCTCGTGTTGCGGTTCGTCGAGAACCGCTCGAGCCGCGAGGTCGCGAAGATGCTCGGGAAGAACGAGGGCGCGATCCGCGCGCTCCAGTTCCGGGCGCTCGGTCGTCTGCGCAAGCTCATGCGGGACGAGCCGGCCTAGCTAAGACGCGGCGAAGAGCCGGCGTCCGCGACCCCCTCGCGCTCGTACACTCGGACGACGGTGGTGCGCTTCCGGCCGGCCCTGATCCTCGTCGCCGCGCTCCTCGTGACGTCCTGCTCGACCGTCCAGGAGCAGCTGCCCATCGCGCGCGCCCAGACGAACTTCGCGACGGCCGAGGCGGCGTTCAACATCCTCATCGAGCGGCACGTCGACAAGCCCGGCTCGGCGCAGCTCCTCAACGCGGCGCTCGACGCGGTCCAGACGCTGCTGACGAAGATGAACGATCCATCGCAGTCGGTCACGAAGCCGACGTTCACCGGCAGCCCGCAGTCGGACTTCGCGAAGTTCGCCTCGACCCTCAACGACGTCCTCGCGGCGAACCCGAAGGAGGACCCGAAGCTCGTCGAGCAGCAGGCCACCGACGGCATGGCCCGCTCGATGAACGAATGCCACACCTACTACCTCGACCCGACGCGCGCGAAGGGCTTCAACGCCGCGCCGCAGGAGTACTCGGGGATCGGCGCGTCGATCACCTCGCCCGGCCCGAACGACCTCGTCGAGGTCGCCCAGGTCTTCCCGAACAGCCCGGCCGAGAGGGCCGGCGTGAAGAAGGGCGACAAGATCAAGACCGTGAATGGCGAGGACATGCTCGGCCTCACCTCGGAAGAGGTCGCGAACAAGATCAAGGGGCCCGAAGGCACGACGGTGAACATCGTGTTCATCCGGAACGGGGTGGACACGCCGATCTCGATCGTCCGCGGGAAGGTGACGCCGCCGCGCGTCATCGACCAGACCGACGAGGGGAACGTCGGATACATCTACGTCTCGCAGCTGAATGGCGACGTCTCGAATCAGGTCGCGCAGGCGGTGAAGCGGCAGAACGATGCCGGCGTCGTCGGCCGGGTGCTCGACCTGCGCGACGACCCGGGTGGCGACCTGTCCGCGGCCGTCGACATCGCGAGCATCTTCATGAAGAACGCGACCATCGTGTACCAGGTCGGCCGTGACGGGAACCGCACCGCGCTCCGCACGAACGACCGGTTCTACATCGACAACCCGAAGCCGCTCGTGGTCCTCGTCAACAAGAACTCCGCGTCCGGCGCCGAGATCATCGCCGCCGGTGTGCGCGCGAACGGCGTCGGCACCGTGATGGGTGCGCAGACGGCCGGATGCGTCGGCATCGGCCAGCCGCGCGAGCTCCCGGACGGCGGCCTCCTCCTCGTGACCATCGCGCGCATGGAGGACGCGAAGACCGGCGAAGGGCTCAACGGACCGGGCAAGGGCATCGTGCCCGACAAGCCGGTCGCCGCGGACGCGAACAGCGGGACCGACAACCAGCGCGTCGCGGCCGACCAGTTCATCCGGAGCGGCGGGAAGAGCTAGCCGGCCAGCCCCAGCGTCACGAGCCCCGCGAGCAGCACGACGATCCCCAGGTACTGATTCGGCGCCAGGCGCTCGCCCATGACGGTGATCCCGAGCAGCGCGGGGATGATCGGGTAGACGCCGCTCCCGGTCGCGACGATCGACGCGAAGCCCGCCTGCACGCCCAACACGTAGAACACGTTCGCGAGCGTGTCGAACACCCCCGACGCGACCACGACCGCCGCCGTCGCGAGACCGACGCTTCGGGGAAGCGCGCGACGCAGCAGCAGCACGATCGCGAGGGAGAACGCGAGGCTCAGGATCCGCTGCAAGAGGATCATCGCGAGGCCGTCGTTCGTGCGCGTCGCGTACGCCATGAGCGCCGCCCACCCGCCGAACAGCAGCATCGCCCCGAGGGCGAGCCACACGCCCGGCTTCGGCCGGCTCAGCGCCGCGGCCACGCTTCTAGCGTCCGTGCTCGTCATGACGATGCCAGCCATCGTGATGACGACCCCGATGGTCTGACCCGCGCTGAGGCGCTCGCCGAGGAACGCGACCACGAGGATCACCGCGACGGCGACGTACGCGCCGCCGATGGGACTCACGATCGCGATCGGCCCGAGGGCCAGCGCCTTGTAGAAGCAGAGCAGCCCGGCGAGGCCGAGGGCCGCGAGCGCGACGGCCAGCGGCACTTGCTCGAGCGTGAGCGCCGGAAAGCGACCGACGGCCACGAGCGCGATCGCGTAAAGGATCGTGCCGACGAGCTGCATCCCGAGCATCGCCGGGAACACCCCGACCCGGCGCGTCGAGAGCGCGCCGGCGTAGTCGGCGAGCCCCCACCCGACCGCGGCGCCGACGCCGTAGAGGAGCGGGGTCAGACGACGAGCTGGCGGGGCGCGCGCGTGAGGTTGCGCGATCCGTCAGCGGTGATCACGAGCATGTCCTCGAGCCGCACCCCGCCGATGTCCGGGTCATAGATCCCCGGCTCCACCGTCACGACGTCGCCGATCTCGAGCACCGCCGTGCCCGCGCGCCCGATGCCCGGCGCCTCGTGGATCTCGAGCCCGACGCCGTGCCCGGTGCCGTGGATGAAGCCACGCGTCACCGGATCGTTCACGTCGTGCTTCTGGCCCGTTCGAAGCGTGTCGTAGCCGGCTGCGAAGATGATGTCCTCGACGAGCTCGTGGACCTCGCGGCCGGTGATGCCCGGGCGCAGGGCCTTGATCCCGGCGTCCTGCGCCTGTTTCACGATCTCGTACATCTTCGCGATCTCGGCGGGCGGCGCGCCCTTGGACACGGTGCGGGTCATGTCGGCGAAGTACCGCGTCTCCTTGTGCTGCGGGAAGATGTCCATCACGACCGGCTCGCCCGCGTGGATCGGGCCGCTCCCGATCATGTGCGGGTCCGCGGCCTGCTTGCCCGGCGCGATGATCGTCGACTCCGCGAGGCAGCCGCGCTCGAGCAAGGCGCCCTCGACGATCGCGCGCACGCGTTCGGCGGTGAGGGCCGCGCCGTCGAGCATGAGCACCTGGTCCTTGCCGGCGGTCGACCGGACCATCGCGTCCACGCCGAGCTGCCAGGCCTCCTCCGTCGCGCGCTGGGTCGCGTCGAGCGCCGCGATCTCGTCGTCGCGCTTCGTGCGCCGGCGGCGCTCGAGGCCCTCGGCGACCGTGATCGCCAGGCCCTTCGCGCGGAGCGCGTCGGCGAGACCGAGCGGGAACGACGGCGGGACCACGACCTCCTTCAGACCACGCGACGTGAGGAATCGCTCGATGACCGTCGCGGTCGCCAGGAGCGGCTTCATCCCACCGGCGACAAGCTCGCGCGAGCCGAACTCGTCGATGTTGTGGATCTTCGTCGCGCGCGACTGCTTCTGCGCCCGGCCCTGTTCAAGGGAGTTCGTGAGCATGACGATCTCGCCGTCGTGCTCCAGCACGATCTGCGGATCGGGCGCGAGGAATCGGATCGTGTGATAGATGTCGGGGAAGCGGTACGTATCGCCGTAGAAGAGGAGCGGGGCGCCGTTCTTCATGCCCGAACGCTCAGCCATGTCGCGCCTCCCCCGACACCAGTTTGGTCGCTAGATTCCCGTCGGACCGAACGCTACAGGAGCCAGGGCGAGCGCCTTCACCGCCGCCCGCCAGCCCCAGAGCCGTGGGGCTCCCGTGCTCAAGCTGTCGCCGCCCGCTCTTCAGAATCGCCAGTCCTCAGACGAGGACGAAAATGGGTTGAAGTCGAGCACGCCACTCGTCGATGGCCGACAGCCTCACTTCATTACGAGAACGCGCGGGAACATCATCACCGCGGCTGCGATCGCGGCGCCCGAGAGCAGAGACCAAACGAGGTCAAGAGCATCGAATGGGCATCTGACGAGCATCGGTACACACGCGGTCCCTCCGGGGTCACATGGTGCTGGACACCACCGACTTGACGACAACGCGGCAACGACGACTACACCAACGACCACGCCAAAGGTGATCGCAAGGGCCGCTCGAACGCCTCGGCGCCATGTGGGATCAAAGCGCGAAGCCGAGGGCAAGGGCTTCAATACGGAACCCAATCGCCGCCACCGACGGCGCGGACCGCGTCGAACGCGGCTGGGATCTGCGCGTGCACTCACCTCAGGGAACCTCCACCACTCCTCTACGAACCGTGCCTCGCCAATCTGTCCTCACCCCTATCAATCGCAACGCACAGTTGTCGAACAAGTTCCACACGGTTCGCTCAAAGGGACCTAACGGGCATGACTAGCCGGCTTGGCGCAACACCCGTCACGCCTATTGCGACTGTGCAGGGCGAGGCTTCCTTTGGCGACTGGCGGATCCCGGGGGGCATCGACGGAGCAGTGGTCGGGTACGCGTGGCTCTACTCGCTGCACGTTCGAACCGCGCTTGCGCGCGGGAAGCTCGATGCGTGACGATGCGGTCACGCTCTTCGTCGGAGGCTGATCGCGGACCTAGCATCGACGCGTGCCCAGCCACGAGACGGAGCGGATCCGCGAGATCTACGAACAGATGGCGCCGGGTTACGACCGCCAGCTCGGCGTCGTCGATCGGCTCTTCTTCGGCGATGGCCGGGCCTGGGTGTGTTCGCGAGCGCGCGGTGACGTTCTGGAGATCGCGATCGGGACCGGCCGGAACCTCCCCTTCTATCCGCCGGACGTGCGGCTCACCGGGATCGACCTCAGCCCTTCGATGCTTGCGATCGCGCGAACGCGTGCCGCGGAGCTCGGGCGCACGGTGGATCTGCGGTTGGCCGACGCGACCCACCTTGCGTTCGACGATGCCTCGTTCGACACGGTCATCACCACGCTCGCGCTCTGCACGATCCCCGACCCCGCCGCCGCGGTCTTCGAGGCACGGCGCGTGTTGCGCCCGAGCGGCAGGCTTGTCCTGCTCGATCATGTGCGCAGCCCCGCGCTCCCGGTGCGGATGTTCCAGCGGCTGCTCGATCCCCTGCTCGTCAGGGCCTGCGGCGATCACTTGCTCCGCGAACCGCTTGATCTCCTCCGCGCGGCCGGCTTCGAGATCGAAGAGGTCGCGCGCTCGCGATGGGGCTTCGTCGAGCGGGCGGCGGCCCGCAGGGCGTAGCGCCGCCCCACCTACGATGCGCCGGATGCGCCGGATCGGTCACCGCGGCGCGATGGGTCACGCGCCGGAGAACACCCCCGCCTCGTTCGAGAAGGCCATCGCGCTCGGCTGCGACGAGGTGGAGACGGACGTGTGGATCGCCGACGACGGCCGGCTCCTCATCGCGCATGACCGGCCAACGGCCGCCACGATGCTCACGCTCGACGAGGTCCTCGATCTCTGTCGCGGGCGCGTCGGCGTCAACGTCGAGCTCAAGTGCGAAGGAGACGAGGCGCGAGCCGG